>OKSC01002139.1_pt1 | contig 17557 bp, 15 predicted proteins | sample 1601161 | NCBI WGS metagenome assembly OKSC01 (sample SAMEA3541552, study PRJEB24748) | human gut metagenome | biome: human gut; feature: human-associated habitat; material: faeces | place: China | collected 2012
TTTTACTGACATAATAAGCAATATGTGGTTGTGTGAGATAATGAGGTATGGGAAGTTTGAAACAGTAAATAGTATGTATGACCTGTGCTTACGATGAAGCGCGAAAGTACGCATAAATATGTGGCTTTTGAAAGAATCAAAAAGTATAAAAGGACTGTTCTATTCGCACTGTTATTTCGTGGATAGACAGTCCTTTTTTTCTTATTGACACCCTAATCCTTATAGGAAATCGCAGTTGTGCAGCGTGATTTTTTGTGGTTTTATTGACAAAATTTTGTGTATAGGGTATGATGATTTCAAGTAATTTAAGGAACGGATTTATACAGTTAAGAACAATGTTGTTTTTACGGATAAGAGTAAAAATAACAGCGTAAGATATTTATACGAAGGAGGGGGGGTAGTGTGAAAAAAACAGGGGCAAAATTAACGAGAAAGGCAGCAGTATGTTTGTTGGCCGTACCAATGATCGTAGGGCTTTCCGGCTGCGCACAAAAATCTACTGACACGACATCAACGAAACAGGCAAAGGAAGCACAGGCAACGCCGACCAGTACACCGTTCCAGTATTATGCTTCCGTCGATGACGAGCCACGGACGATTTCGGGCAAATGTGGGGACAATGCAGAATGGTCGTACAATACAGGTACGAAAGTATTGACAATTAGTGGTTCCGGTGCTGTGGATCGCGCTGTGGATTCAGACACTTCCAAGCAAAAGATCGAGGGACTTGCAGAACCATATGAAGTCAAGGAAAGAATAACCTGTTCGGTAAAAGAGATTAAGATTGAAGAAGGAATTACTGCATTAGCGGTGAGTAATTTATTTGGAAATGTTTCCAAGGACGAAGATGCTGAGGAAATTAAGCTTTCTTTACCGGACTCTCTAGAAAGAATTAATGCAAATACATTTGCGCCAACGACAGATGCAGCTTATATCCGCACGATTCATCTGCCACGCAATGTACGATATATTGAAGGTGGTGCATTTTGGGGACTTGGTGCCACGGATACGTCAGATACGTTCAATGAAAATTTAACGATAACGGTAGACAGTAAGAATCCATATTATATGACAGAAAATAATGTACTTTTTACCAAGGATAAAAAAACACTTGTCTATTATCCGGTTGAAAAGACAGAACAGTCATATCGTATACCGAAGTCTGTAACCAAAGTGGAAGCACTCGCATTTTCGCGCAATCCATTCTTAAAGAAAGTCGTATTGCCAACAGGAATTACAGATATCGGTGCCGGAGCGTTTTATGGTGACAGTAAGCTTAGTGACATTAATTTAGCGCAGGCTGTGAACGTGAAAAAATTAAGTGACTTTGACGGAGTCAAAGCAAAGCTATCTTATTATGATGTTGGTGCGCCGGCTGATGCAGGAGAAGTCTCTGATGAAGGGGACGAAGATGTCATAAATGATGAAAAAGATCTCGTGAGCGAGCCGGATGGATCTGCAAAGTATTTGAAAGAAATTGCTCTGTTAGGTACGTTTGCCGGTACGAATCTAAAAGAGATTCAATTGCCGGATTCCTTAAAATATGCCGGTTACAGCACTTTTTATAAATGTCTTTGCTTAAAAAAGATTACGCTTGGAACCGGATTTGCGGGACAGATCAATCCTGTCAACTACTGTGATGAAAATGGATTTTTGCTGCCGGATAACAAGTCAACGGATTGCTTTGATATTCGAATTCCTGCGGGAAATAAAAATTATAAAGTCCGTGACAATGTGATTTACAGCGGAGATGGCAAGACGGTGTATGGTGTGAGCAAAGATTATAAAAAATCTACACTGACATTGGATAAAAATGTGAAAGTCATTACACGCAATGCTTTTAGAAATACCAAATTAAAGAAAGTAACGGCACTTGGTAATCTTACAACCATTGGAAGCGGCGTGTTTATGCATAACTGGCATTGTAAGAAATTTGAAGTCAAAGGAAACATTGACACGATCGATGCACAAGCTTTCTATAAGTGTCATAAATTAGAGAAATTTGTTTGTGGTGGAACTGTCAAAAAGATTGGCACACAGGCATTTCGTGGTGCGATCAAAAAGGATGGCATTGTCTTAGACGGTTCGTTCGATGACGTTGAAGTTGGCAAGGAGGCATTCTAGTCATAAATCCATCGAAGGCCCATTGCCAGATCATAAACAGTGCGCCGGCCATCAATAGAGAGAGATCCATAGGGGCAGCTATCAAAACTTGGATAGCTGCCCACTTTTGGTATCAGAGATCTTTTGCCAGAGCCAACATCTAATGCAGTGCCGATGTTGCTCATGCTCCGAGAATCTGCTATAATAGGAAAGTTGCATTAATACAGCGAAAGATTTTGCAGGGGAATTGTGCTGCAAAATAAAGCAGATCAGAAATGGAGATATAAATGACGTTTGAAGAAATGTGTTTGGATACAAGAATAATGCGTGCAATTGCGGAAATGGGTTTTGAGCAGCCAAGTCCGATTCAGGCGCAGTCGATACCGATTGCGGTAGAGGGAAAGGACATGATCGGACAAGCGCGTACCGGAACGGGTAAGACGGCTTCGTTTGGAATACCGATGTTGCAGCGAATTAATCCGAAAGACAAAAATCTGCAGGCAATCGTCTTGTGCCCAACGCGAGAACTTGCAATTCAGTCCGCCAATGAAATTCGCAAATTAGCAAAGTTTTTGCATGGGATCAAAGTGCTTCCGATATACGGAGGACAGGAGATCAGCAAACAGATCCGTTCCTTAAAAGGTGGTGTACAGATCGTGATTGGTACACCGGGACGAGTGATGGATCATTTGCGCCGTCATACATTAAAACCACAAACGGTAGATATTGTGGTTTTGGATGAAGCGGATGAAATGTTAAATATGGGATTTCGAGAGGATATAGAAACTATTTTGGGACAACTGCCAGAGGAGCGTCAAACAATGCTTTTTTCGGCAACAATGCCAAAGCCAATCTTGGAAATTGCAAAGCGTTATCTGCATGAACCGGAGATTGTGAAAGTGATTCAGAAAGAACTTACTGTCCCAAAAATCGAACAGTATTATTATGAAGTTAATCCGCGCAAAAAGAATGAAGTGCTATCCCGATTATTGGACATGTATGATCCGAGTTTGTCATTGGTTTTTTGCAATACGAAGCGAAAAGTGGATGAGTTAGTTGCAGACTTAAAGGGTAGAGGATATTTTGCAGAGGGACTGCATGGTGATATGAAGCAGAGCCAGAGAGACCGCGTGATGAATGGCTTTCGCAATGGACGTACCGATATTTTGGTTGCCACAGACGTGGCGGCGCGTGGTATTGACGTTGATGATGTGGAAGCGGTTTTTAATTATGACGTTCCACAGGACGATGAGTACTATGTGCATCGTATCGGAAGAACGGGACGTGCCGGACGTGAAGGAAGAGCATTTACGCTGGTCGTTGGCAAGGAAATATACAAACTAAAAGATATTCAGAGATATTGCAAGACAAAGATCCGCAGACAGCCGATCCCTTCGGTGAATGATGTGGCTGCCATTAAAGTGGAGAAACTGTTGGAGCAGGCAGGAGAGTTGATCGCTACAGATGGTTTGGGCAGAATGATGGATCTGTTAGAGGAATATTTGGATGGCAGTGATTATTCGGCAACGGAAATGGCAGCAGCTTTGTTGGCAATGCAGTTAGGAGAGACAAGCACACAGACGCTTCCAAAAGAAGAGTTTGGAGATACCGGTGCAGAGCCGGGTATGGTGCGTATGTTTATGAATATCGGCAAAAAAGATCGTGTACGCATTGGTGACATTTTGGGTGCGGTTGCCGGGGAGAGCGGAATGGAAGGTGCTCTCGTTGGAACAATCGATATGTACGATAATTTTTCGTTTGTAGAGGTTCCGCAGGAATATGCGGCGGCTGTATTAGAAGCAATGAATCACAGTAAGATCAAGGGACGCAGGGTGAATATGGAACCGGCTAAAAATGTGAGGAACTGATCGAATCACCAATGGAATTGTGAGAAATATGTGTCATTGCCGATCTCTTTCCACAGCATTATTGGAAGAAACGGGAAAGTATTGATTTAAACCGGACAAGTTGTTAAAATAAAAAGCAAAATGAGACGATGGCGAGGGGGTGCATTCGATGAACGTGATACAGGGGAAAACGATAGCCGTTCGTGAGGTTGAAACCTATGGAGCAAATGTGAAACCGTTGTCACCGAGAGAGATTGAGACTTGTGGAGTGAATGCGAAGCCACTGTCACCGAGAGAGATTGAGACTTGTGGAGCGAATGCGAAGCCACTGTCGCCAAAGAAGATAGACTTTTGTGAGATGAATGTGAAGTCGCCTGCTAATGTGAGGGCGGTGGTATCGAATGCTAGAGAGCCGAGATTACAGCAGATTGTGCCAATAGAGCCTGAGGAAAAAGCTGTAAATCAAGCTGCAGCAGAGATGGCTGTCACGCTTTCGGAAGTGTCTGTGGCGAATCCGAGACAGGGGAAGTTGGATATGACATTGCAGGAGATGTTTGCAGAAAGGAGAGGTATATGACGGCGAATAATATTACGGATGGGAAAGTGCAGGCTTTGCCGATCAAACCGTTGAAGACGCATGCGGGTGAAGCTGGCCGCAGGAGTTCTATTACCAGTTTTGACGATATGCTGAAAGCACAGGGACGCACGAAGTCTACGAAGACGAGTGCGGTGAAACATCTGGACTATTCTGCGGACACGTCAAAGTTAGACCGCACGGGAAGTTCCAGAACAACCTCATCTGCGTCTGGGACATCGACCGGTCAGAGTCAGAAAACGAATCGTACGGTGTCAACCGGAAGTACAAGCACTAAGAAAACGACATCAGCATCGTCTATGAAGACAACGCCTTATGACAGCTATTTTAAGAAAGCAGCCAAAAAATACAGAGTATCCGAAAGTTTGCTTAAGGCAATTGCCAAAGCAGAATCTAATTTCAATGAGAGGGATGTGTCTAGTTCGGGGGCAATGGGCGTTATGCAGTTGATGCCGGATACGGCGCGTGGACTTGGCGTAGAGGATCCCTTTGATCCGGAGCAAAATATTATGGGTGGAGCGAAGTGCATCGCCAGCAAGTTAAAGGAATATAACGGAGATGTGAAGTTAGCGCTGGCGGCGTATAATGCCGGAAGTGGAACGGTACGGCGTGTGGGCGGTATACCATCACAGTGTCGTTCTTACATAAAGAAAGTATTGAGTTATCAGAAAGCGTTTGAAACGGCGAAGAAGGTCTGAGCGAGCTGCTTCAGCAAGGGGGAGCTCATAGAGGGCATGACGTTAAACGGACTGAATTTATAGGGTAAAGAAATTAGCCCTTTTGGTCGAATATATTTATAGAATGTGAGTGTCAAAGTTCATGTTTGGCACTCTTTTTTTACTTTATAGGATTCAGGTGCCAAAAAGGTTTGAATTTCTTTAATAAGGATTTCATGATCTTTCGGCACTGATAAAGAGAGGTAGCTAATGAATATAAATGATATCATGTTACAGGGAGATGCGGGATCCGGAACGACGGAAGCATCCTCTAAGTACTATAACGTCGGGAAAAATAATGCGGCAACTGCTGATGCGGGTTATTTGGGGATTCGTAGTAAAGCCGTTCAGACTGATTTTATGATGCCACAGCTACAGGGACTTCGTGAGTCCGGTTCGGAGAATTATACGGGTAGACAGGCAACGGAGATCGCAGCGGATCGTGTGCAAAATGATAATGCTGCCAGTCGCAATCTTAAGGTTGTGACCGGAGAGGATTGTGCCGCACTTGAGGATGAGGATAGTGCTTTGGAAGAATACCAAAAATCCAGTTTGGAGCGCGCCGTTAAGCGCATCCGTGAGGAGCGTGAGTGGAAAGCAGACCGGATGGAAGAAAATAAAGAACTTCGCGAGCAGTTGGCGAACGATTTGGAAAAAATGCAGCAGCAGGGATTTTTGGCGCAAAAGAGCGAGGCACAGATCCGTGACGCACTGCAGGAAGCAAATCTGCCTGCAACCAAAGAATTTGTGGATAAGGTAGCGGGAACGCTGCAGATGAGTATGTCGATCAATGAAATGACAGATGCGGCGAAAGTTTACGTCATACAAAATGGAACCAAGCCGACGATAGAAGCGGTATATCAAGGAATGCATTCCGGTAGTACGGCAGTTGACAACGCATCGATCACTGAGAAAGATATGGCGGCGTATGCACCACAGATCGAACATATCTTGCAGCAGATTGGACGAGGGGGAGCTTCGGATCAAGCGATGGCAAAGTGGCTGTTTGCAAATGAACTGCCGATCACGGCTGAGAATATGCAGACATTAGAGATGTTAGATCAGATGCAGCAGAGTACCTGTTTGGAGATAACGCTGCAGCAGATCGTTCAGACGATGGCAATGGGATTGCCGGCAGAGCAGACAGTTCCGGGGGACAAAGGAATTTGGCTTGCCGGGGATTTGATACAGCAGGTAAAAGAGATCACGGCGCAGGATGTGGAACAGGTAACAACAGAAAAGGCAGATCCGGTGCTGCAGGATTATCTTGACGCACATCAGACAGAGCAAGGCGCTTCTGACCATGAAGTGGGACAGACCGCAGGAACATCATTTAGCCGTGAAGTAAGACAGAGTGCAGGAGTGCCATCTGACCGCAAAATGGGACAGGGAGCGATGGATGTATCTGACCGTAAAGTTGGACAAGAAGCAGCGAACACATCTGACCGAAAAGCTGGACAGGAAACAACCGCAATGGCTGGCGAACTGTCGGGACAGGAGACGGCAGAAGTCATGCCTTTGCCGCAGGTTACAGCTTGGCGACAACTTGAGGAAATACGATTAAAAATGACAATTCCGGCAGTGATGTCTATGCGTGCGCAGGGGATATCTGTGGAGACAGAACGCTTGGCTGAACTTGTGGATCGTTTGCGGGAAATAGAGATGAGTTATTATCGGACGGATCAGACGGGCGAGGCGGCAGTTACAGAAGACGCACAGATTCATGCGATGCAGGATGCCGTAACGGCAGTGCGTGAGATTGCCGAAGCTCCGGAAGAACTTTTGGGCAGTAGTCTGCGTCAGCATGAATTAATGACGGTGCGTGAACTGCATGGAGCTGCGATCAGTGCGACCAAGAGCGCATGGCAGTATCAACAGGATTATGAGGCGGTTGGTACACAGGTGCGCACGGATCTGGGAGATAGTATTAAGAAAGCGTTTGCGGGTATTCCGACTATGCTGCAGGAGATGGGGCTGGAGAGCACACCGGAGAATGAAAGAGCAGTACGCATTCTTGGTTATAACCGCATGGAAATCACAGAGGAGAGTATTGCGCAGATCAAAGATTGGGATGCAGAAGTGAATACTTTGATCGACCGGATGAAACCTGCCACAGTACTTGGAATGATTCGAGATGGTATTAATCCATTAGAACATACCGTAACGGAATTGAATGAAATGCTTGCCGATCGTGGAATGACTGCGGCGCAGGAAGAGGAAAGTTACAGTAAGTTTTTGTGGCGATTAGATAAGACGAACGGCATTACTGCGGAAGAAAGACAAAGTTATATTGGAATTTATCGTCTGTTGCATCAAGTGCAGAAAGAAGATCATGCGGCGGTTGGTGCGGTGGTTCAATCCGGTCAGCAGATGGATCTGTCTAATTTGCTGACGGCGGTTCGTTCCAGAAATGCACAGGGGATGGATCATACTGTGGATGACACTGAAAATATTATTCAGGCGGCAGCCGGCAATCAGACGATCACGGATCAGATCATGACAGCTTATTATGAGGAGCGTGCCGGGGAACTAAGAGATATGGCGAAACAGTCACAGAAAGCAGATGGATTTTTGGAGGAGGCAGGGCTGCCGGACACAGTTGGCAATATGCAGGCGGCGCTGAGATTACTGGATGGAGAGACCGCTTTAGATACAGCTCTGGAACTTGCTAGAGAGTCACAGTCGGAGCAGGATGTGGTTGGACAGTTGGCATCGGAGACAGCCAATGCAGCGGTTTTGGAGAATGCCATGGATCATGTGGTTCCGCAGGGAGTGGCTGCAGGTGAGGCGTCATCCGAGAAAGAGACGTTTGCAGAGCGTAGACGTAATTTGACGGAACTAACGGATGGATTAAAGGATGTTATGGAAGCCATTGCAGATGGTGAGGAAGATGAGGCAGCACTTGCAGAATATTGTGCCGGAATAGATCATTTTTTGGAAAATATTCTTGAGAAAACAAAGCAGCGTGCCGATATTACATATAGTGAATTTCAAGAGATCAGAGCAACGCGTGGTTTGATGCGGTTACAGCAGGGACTTAGAAATAATCGCAGTTATGCAGTACCGATTCAAACGGCAGACGGCGTTACGCAGATGAATCTTACATTCCGTGAGGATGAAGAACAGGCGGGCAAGGTACAGGTAACCATTTGGCAGCCGTATCGCATTTCTATGGAGATGCAGATTTCCGGGGGCAGTCTTAAGGGACTGGTACTCTGTGATGACAGAGCCGGATACGAGAAATTGAAGCAGCAGGCAGGAGCCTTGCAGGAAACTTTGGAGCAGAATGTGTGTCCGGTGAAAACGATCTCTTATGGAATGGATTTTCGTGCGCAGAATGATTATTCTGCTGCATCGGAGAACGATAATGCAGTTGATACAAAAGCTCTGTATCAGACAGCAAAAGTGCTGGTACAGTATATTTCAGAGGTAGTAGCAACAGAGAATGGAGGATTACAATGAGAATTAACCACAATATTTCAGCGCAGCTTACAAATGTCAGTTTGAAAAAGGTTGACAATAAAGTTTCGGCCAGTTTGGAAAGATTAAGTACAGGCTATAAGATCAACAAAGCAGCAGATGACTCTGCAGGTATGGCGATTTCGAATAAGATGCGAACCCAGATCCGTGCGTTGGATCAGGCGTCCCGCAATTCTGCTGATGGAGATTCGATTATTCAGACGGCAGAGGGTGCGATGTCAGAGATTGAGAATATTTTGCAGAGAATCCGTGAATTGGGTGTACAGGCAGCCAATGGTACGCTTGCTTTGGAAGACCGTAAGGCCGTGCAGGATGAGGTTGATGAGCTGATGGACGAGGTTGATCGTATTGCGGACACAACCCAGTTTAATGGTAAGGGACTGCTTGATGGTTCCGCATCACGTACCGTAATGACGAATACGTTATCCATTCATGCAATTTCGGCGTCTATGGATGTACCAAGAAATGATTATGAGATCACGATCGATGCTATGCCGGAAGCTGCAAAAGCACAGCTTGACTATACGATCCCATCTACGATCAGTATTAATGGGTATAGTTTAGAGATTACGGATGAGTACGATGATACCAGTGTTAGAAAGAAGATTATAGATATGTGTGACGCCATGAATATTGATGTTTCCGGTCCGGATGGATCACTGACACTGACGACACGTGCAACCGGTGCAAACCAGAAGATTTCAGTACGCTCTGCCGGTGCCAATGATGAGACGGTTATTTACGGCAAAGATGCAAAGATCACCTTGGGAACACAGTTTACCCCGGCCGATGGTTTTAGCTATAAAGCAAATGGTGCCGGTATTGTGATCATTGGAAATGATGGATTTGAAATGCAGATCGATGTTACGGATGCTAAAGCGGGTGATAGTGGTATTGTTCGCGTAGAAGATGCCGGCTATATGGTGCTTCAGATTGGTGCCAACGAGCATCAGACGTTGGAGATGGACTTTAAGGAAGTATCTTGCCAAAGCCTGTTCTTACGCAATAAAGAAGGTGTTAATCAGATTAACGCATGTACACAGGAAGGTGCTACGGAGCTTCTCAAAGTGTTGGATGATGCTATTGATAAGATTTCTGCAGCAAGATCCACGCTTGGTGCATATCAGAACCGTTTGGATGCAACAAGAGAGAGTTTGGATGTAAGTGAAGAGAATCTCACGGATGCAATGTCCAGAATTATGGACACAGATATGGCTTCTGAAATGACAGAATATACATCCAACAATGTATTATCACAGGCAGCAACATCAATGCTGTCACAAGCCAATAACCGTCCACAGCAGATTATGAGTTTGCTGCAGAGCTAATTATAGGTATCGCAGAATTGCTAAAGCTGATTGGAGTGTGACGATCAAGTATGGGCATGGAGGTTAAGCATGACGAAGGAACAGATTAAGGAGTATACCGCACGGGTTGCACAGGCAAACCGGACAGAATTAGTCGTTATTATATATGAACTTTTGCTGGATGAAATACAAGAGGGTAACAAACAATATCAGGTGGGAAATACGGATGCGGGGGAAAAACAGATCCGCAAAGCGCAGGGATATTTACAAGAACTTCTCGGAAGTCTGGACTTTCGCTATGAAATTGCGCTGCAATTACGACAGTTGTATCGTTATGTCAACGAACAGTTGATCGCAACTTTGGTACAACGCAGACCGGTTCATTTAGATGCGGCGTGTGAAGTGATCCGTGGATTGATGGAGAGCTTTGAACAAGTGGCCAAAGAGGATCATTCAGGACCGGTTATGGAGCATTCACAGCAGCTTTATGCCGGATTAACCTATGGAAAAGGTACACTTAATGAAGTATCCCTCGGAGAGGGCAGTACCTATGGAGGAAAAATATGAAAAAGAAACGTGGAGCGGGGATTTTACTGCCAATCAGCAGCCTGCCGTCACCGTATGGAATTGGAACATTAGGAGCAGAGGCGTATGCCTTCGTTGATCAGTTGGCAGAGGCAAAGCAGAGCTATTGGCAAGTGCTTCCGGTAGGACCGACAAGCTTTGGTGATAGTCCCTACCAGTCATTTTCAGCATTTGCGGGAAACCCTTATTTTATTGATCTTGACACGTTGAAAGAGGATGGGCTTCTTCTTTCGGAGGAGATTGAGGAGCAGTATTGGGGAGACGATGCATCAGAGGTAGATTATGCAGCGTTATACGAGGCTCGTTTTGAGGTATTACATAAGGCATATGCGCGAAGTGATCATAAAATGCAGGAAGATTATCAGGCATTTTTGGCGAAGAGCAGCTATTGGCTGGAAGACTATAGTTTTTATATGGCACTTAAATTTCACTTTCATGGACAGGAGTGGTCGTTGTGGGAGGATGGTCTGAAATTCCGTCACAAAGAAACCCTCCGCAAATTTGAAGATCTGCTGGCAGAAGAAATTGATTTTTGGAAGTTTTGTCAGTATCAGTTTTTCATGCAATGGAGTCGGTTGAAACGGTATGCTAATAGCAAAGGCATCCGTATTATTGGAGATATTCCGTTATACGTTGCCATGGACAGTGCAGATGTATGGACACATTCAGATCTGTTTGAGCTGGATGAGCGTAAGAAACCGATTCACGTTGCAGGGGTACCGCCGGATTGTTTTTCGGAGGATGGACAGCGCTGGGGTAACCCATTATATCGTTGGAAACGAATGAAAAGAGATCATTATGCATGGTGGTATCAGCGAATGAAAGCCAATGCAGCCTTGTATGATGTGATTCGTATTGATCATTTTATTGGTATTGTTAATTACTGGTCAATACCTGCTTCTTGTCCTACTGCTGTAGAAGGTGAGTGGCGCAAGGGACCGGGCAGACATTTGACGAAAGTGATTCGTAAGGCAACGAAAGGTTCGGATATTATTGCAGAAGATCTTGGAATTGTCAGTGATAAGGTTCGTGCCTTGATCAATGAAACCGGTTGGCCGGGGATGAAGATTTTAGAGTTTGCGTTTGATGGAGATGCTTCTAATGAGTATCTGCCACATCAATATAAGAACACGAATTGTCTCGTATATGGTGGTACGCATGATAATCAGACATTGCTTGGTTATTATGGAAACAAATCGGACAAAGAATTAAAATTTATGATGAATTATCTTCATATTAAGCGGGTTTCACAGATTCCAAAGGCGATGTTGCGTGCAGCGTACGCAAGCATTGCGGATACTGTTATATTCCAGATGCAGGATATTTTGGAATTGGACGATACGGCAAGAATGAATGAACCGTCCACAGTAGGAACCAATTGGCGCTGGCGTATGCAGCCGGGAGCCTTTGATGGGAAAAAGATTAAGATGCTTCGCAAAATGTGCAAATTGTATGCTCGATAACCGACATTTATTGCATTGTAAACAGGGGTCAAGCTGCGTCTGGGGACTTTGATTATAATGGTGGAACAGTAGCAAACACATTATACTTTAGATGGATAGGGAGTGTCATTTGTATAAAAATGATACTCCCTATCTATTTTACTTCACAACGTGGTGTTATGCCACCAAGAATTGCTTTAGCAATTCTTGCAAAGCAAAGCGCTGGCGTTGCTTTTTTGTAGGGGGTACTCCATGAAATATATTTGGTGCAACATAAAGAACTTTTTTAAACATAAAAAACTCATATTTATTTTGACGATTTTTTCTGTCATTTGTTCTTGTATTATGATTCATTTTTCGTATGGATTATATCAGAACTATCAGTTAAAGAAAGAATATGATCTGTCAGATGAGAGAGAAATTGCATTGAGTTTGCAAGGGGATTTTGATGAAGAATCCGATAAGGAATTAAATGATGATGAAAGTTATTTCAAACCGGTTGATTCTGTAGACAATTATATAACAATGAATTTGTTAAAGAAATATGTGGCTGAATTTAATAATTCTTTTACAGATAAATTGAAATATATTGAAGCAACAGCGATCGTAGATCAATTACCGTTTCGTATGAACTTTTCGGTGAAGGATGGGACGATCATTAATAGTGATGAATATGAAAAAGAAATAGAGAATAACGCCATGCTGGAAAGTGGGAGGTATTTTACAGACAAAGAATATCGGAACGGGGAGAAAGTTGCTATTTGTTGGGATTATCTTCATTGGAATACGATGTCATCTCCTGTCAGTAGTCGGATGGCAGTCGATAAAAATACGCTGCATATTCAGGGGAAGGATTATAAAATTATTGCCTATGGCATTATTGATGTTGATAGACCTACTATACCGGTCACCTCTTTAGAGGATACAACCCTTTTTCACCAGAGATTAGTATTCCATTTTAAGAAACCAATTCGACAGGAACAGTACAATCTTGTAGTAGAAAAAACAAATAAAATTTTGGGAGACAGGGCAGTAGTTGAGCCGGCAAATCTTCCGGATGATGATGCAGTGTATCTTTATAATACGATTATTATGGTGACGATTTTTATTACCATTGTCTCGGCAATAAATTTTGCGATTTTGTATCGTTATATTCTTTCCAGCAGAAAACAGTCACTTATGGTTTACCGGATTTGCGGAATGAGTTTTGCGAGAGTAGTATTATTGTATTTGGGAGAATGTGTGGTTTTGACGGTACCAGCTTATGTTATCGGTGTTTTGTTGTTTGAGCATGTAATTTTGAAAAAAGTATCAAAATATTATGACTATATGAGTAATAGCTATAGCAGTTATGTTTATATGGTTTTATTTTCTATTTATTTTATACTGTCTTTGTTAATATTACTTTTTATGATCATATATGCATTAAAAACAGACAAAGAGTTAGATGTGAAAGGAGGGGCCCGATGAAATTGAAATATGCAATGTTTGAACAGAAAAAAAATAAACTTATGACGGTGCTGATTTTTTTCCAAATAGTAATTGTGTTCATCATGCTCGTCAGCATTATCTCTGCAATTATATCGAGGTATGAAAAATATAAGCCGTTGGAATGCTTCTTTCAGGGCGATGGTTTGAATATGCATATAAATGATCTGCTAGGCAGAAACGGGCAGCGGTATCTTCCGTTTACAGAATCTTCTGATGTAGAAAAAAGCTTAAAAAAAGCACATATGGTAAGCTCCTATGATGTACAGATGACATTTGACATTGACAATAAAAAGGAAGAATTGGGAACATGGTCTCCGGTTATTGGTTATGATGATGAGTTGATCGCAGCATATACTCCTGAGATAGAATCAGGACGCTGGCTTAGAACAGAGGATGCAGATACGGATATGATCGAGATTGTGTTGGTGCAAAAGGATGACACTCATAAAGTGGGAGAGGTCATAACTTTGACAACTTCTGATGTGGTAAAAGATTCGAGAGAATACAAGTTATCACAACCGATTCAGGCTAAGATAGTGGGGATTCTTGCAGATGGAGCCAGTCCGATCATGCGTACGATGCATTATGGTGAATATTCTGATTTCAGAGATTATTATTATCCGTTTAACAGGGATGAAGAGGAAAGGGCAATTGTCTTTGTATCCAAGAGAGACATTGAACATAATAATAAGATCCATGCGAAAACGGAACAAGAAAATTTAATAGAGGGTGAAACCTGTATATGGCCATATATCATTTCAGGCCCATGTTTTATACAATATGAGAAAGGAATTACACAGAAGGAAAAAGATTATAATTCAAAATATCTTGCAGTGAATGGAAGATATGAATTTCGTCATACATCCGCAGAAATGCGGGAAAACAGTATGGAATATATTATGAATCAGATGAATATGTTAATTCCTATTTTGATTGCGATGATCATTCTTACGTTGATGTCTATCATTAGCAGTACCGTTATTATGATACGACAAAACATGCACAATTATTCCATTTATTATATGATGGGTTTCACTTGGAAAAGATGCGTGTTGATTCATGTGGAAAGCGTGATTATGATGCAAATGGGGATATTTTTATTTACCATGTTATGTATTGCTATTTGCGAGAAAATTGGTGCGTTAGATCGAATGGTCTTTTCTTTAGGAAAATGGCAGTTGTTGGGGTGTTTCGCTATGATGGTGCTTTTTGTTGTATTTAGTATTTTGCTGTCTTTTCTGTTAATTGGGAAGAAATCGGCAGAGGACATTTTAAGGGAGGTAGAATAAAATGGTTCAACTTGATAATATTGTAAAGACCTATAACAAAGGAAAGAGTAACGCTTTTGAGGCACTCCACGGAATATCGCTGACGATAGAGGATGGAGAAATGGTTGCCATTATTGGAACCTCAGGAGCTGGAAAATCCACCTTATTACATATACTTGCTTGTATTGATGGATACGATTCGGGAGAGTATCGTATTGATGACATGACAATTGGCAAAATTTCTGAAAGAAAGATGGCGGCAATTCGTAATGAGAAGATTGGCATGGTAATGCAGGACTTTGCGTTAATAGAAGAATTTACGGCATTGGATAATGTCATGATTCCGTTGGATTTTGCAGCAAGAGGTAAGAAAAAACGGAAAAAAGACAGGAAAGAAATCGCGCGCAAAATGCTTGAAATGGTGCAGATGCAAGATTTTGTCGATAAGCCTGTGAGTAATCTTTCCGGGGGTCAGAAGCAGCGCGTTGCAATTGCTAGAGCGATTGCAAATGAACCTGCGTTGATCTTGGCAGATGAGCCAACAGGAGCGCTGGATACGGAGACAACAAAAGAAATTATGAAAGTATTTATTGATCTGAACAAACAGGGAAAAACAATTGTTATTGTTACCCATGATTTGGCTGTAGCGGAGCAATGCGGCAGAGTGATAAAGATCGAAGATGGGAAGATGATAGAGTGAGAGCTACTTTGCATCATGCCTCCGTCATGGTTGTTAATGGTGTGAGATGTCGTTATACAAGGGATAGTGAAAATATACGATACTGTGCTGATTTAGTTGTGCAAATTATACAAAAAATGATTAAAATTTTTTTGATGTTGTACTTTGTGCGGAAAAATGATAACATTGTATATATGATACTCGCTTGATTAAAGAGCGGTCATATGGAATCGGATGCATTTGAATTATTGAGTTTTGGAACAACGTTAATGGGAAAACCGATATACGAAATGACTTTGTCCAGAGATTTTCCAAGTAATTATGGCGTTTATGATAGGGTATGCTAATATGTTGAGGAGGTGTTTTTTGTGAAAAAAATCATATGCCCAGTAGGCATGATAGTGATCGGAGTTCTTATTTGTGTGTTGGCAAAGGGAGTGGACCAGCGGACGGTTGTCAAAAAGAAGAATGTAAAGATTGATCAATCGAAGCTTACTTATGATGAAGCGGAACAGTACAGAAGGAGTTTGCCTGACCGAGAACCGGATAACAATAATCTTGTTGCATTAAAGACAAACTTGTTGCCATATGGATTACCGGGAAGACAAAAAGGATGGTATGGAGACTTGCTGGCAGAAAAACTGGGGGTTGAAGTGCATTATGTTCAGCCATCATATTTTGAGGAGCGAGATAGCGATATGGATATATATTTATTTTTTATGGGAGAGGTGACTTATTATGATGCGGTTAAGGCGGGAGAATTGTTAGATCTGGAACCGACCTTAAAGAAAAATCCTAAGATATATAAGCACTATAAAAATGCTTTTCAATATATCAAGAAATATACTTATAAAAAAACAGGGAAAAAAGGAATTTACGGTTTCCCGGTTGATCTAAAATCATTTAATGACAAAGGTCAAAAATGCCGATGCGTATCCATTTTGTCGGAATCCAACAACAAGAACAAGGCGATGGATCTTTTGCTGTATTCAGCTTCAGATGAAGGGATTATGAATTGGACGTATGGACCGGAAGGAGAAATGTGGGAACGCAAAAACGGCAAGTATGTCGTATTAAAAGACTGGTCAGCAGAGGAGGGGACTGACGAAGATGAGGAATATGTGGAATATTCTGATTATTCTTCAGATTATATCTGCCCGAGGACGTTGATATATTTAATCCCCAATACTTCTCTGGGAGCAGAATTAACCGGAGTGAAGATTTCTAGGATGTGAGAATGCTTTTTACAACATAAGATTTATCGACTCGATATAGAAATTAATATGTCTTAGACTGAACTGACTATAATGTAACACCCCCGGCAGACGTTTTTGTCTGCCGGGGGTGTTTGTTGTTATCCTTAAATACGGTTATGCAATATGATGCTATCGTAAGGCATTGGATTATTTCATGTTTTGTCGGATTATTCGAATCCTTTTTTGATCTGTTCTGCGATCGCACCCATATCTTCTTCCGGTTCACCGGGTTTCCAAGTAATATTTACCTGATCATCTTTATAACGAGGAATCAAATGTACATGCAGATGAAATACTGTTTGACCAGCGGCCTCACCATTATTCTGCAAAACATTTAGGCCATCGCAGTTTAAGCTTTTCTTCATGGCAGCAGCACATTTCTTGGCAACTCCCATAATCTTGCTGCAATAATCATCTGGCAGCTCATAGAGATTTGCAGCGTGCGTTTTAGGAAGGATGATGGAATGACCGCGGGAAGCAGGCCCAAGATCCATGATTACATTGAAATCCTCATCTTCGTAAATCGATGTTGTCGGAATCTCTCCATTTGCCAATTTGCAAAAAATACAATCCTTGTCAATATGTTTCTCCATAATATTCCTCCATTCTGCCGTCCTTACAGCGGCACTAATACTATTTGAATTTCAAACTTTGCACGGAGTGGCTACTTGACCACATATTGCTCATTATGTCAGCAATAAATAAAATATTTTGCAGCCAATAAACTAAATTGTTCTGTCATCCGAGAACTAAGATAATTGCCGTAGAACGCAACGTTTTTACGTGAT
>OKSC01002165.1_pt1 | contig 17382 bp, 16 predicted proteins | sample 1601161 | NCBI WGS metagenome assembly OKSC01 (sample SAMEA3541552, study PRJEB24748) | human gut metagenome | biome: human gut; feature: human-associated habitat; material: faeces | place: China | collected 2012
TCTGCTGTTGCAGGAACGTCCGTTCCCACTCCAGCGCCTCCCGCTTGGTCTTGAAACCCCGTTTCATCTTCTTTTCCTTTTTCCCTGTCCAGTTCTCAAAGTAAAAGGACGCATACCATGTGCCTTTGGCCTTGTCTTTGTATGCTGGCATTTTGTTCCCTCCTTACTGATTTTCCCGCAGTCCATAGAACTTTTCCTCAAAGTAATTCCTGCTCACCCGTCCGGGGATGGTGAGGAAACCCTTCTGCTTCAGTTCCTCGTTCATCTCCCGCACCAGCTTGTAGGCGTAGGGTTTGGAGATACCCAGCACCCCGGCCACTTCCTCGGCCCGTACAAACAGTTCCTTGCTCATGTTTTCACCTCCTCGCTTCTTATTCGCAAAATTGTTAATGCCAACGTCCTTATTATACATTCGCATGGTTGTTAATGTCAAGAGGAAATTTCGCAATTTTGTTAATTTTTCTCTTGCGTATTTCGCTTATTTGCGCTATACTATGTTCAAAGGCGGTGGAACATATGACAGTAGGAGAAAAAATCAAGAAAATCCGAACTTTTCGAGGCATGACGCAAAAGGAATTGGGGCTGGCTGTCGGTTTTGAGGAAAAGGGAGCGGACAACCGTATTGCCCAGTACGAAACGAATTACCGTGTTCCGAAAAGGGAACTGCTGGACAAGATTGCCCAGGCGCTTCGGGTAGACTTCCAGAACTTCTACACGCTCCGTCCTGGCTGCGCCGAGGACTTCATGCGGACATTCTTCTGGCTGGACGAGGACAGCCCCGGCTCCATCCGCTTGTTTCAGCTTGTCCGCAATCCCGGCAAGACGGGGGCCTCCGATGATACCGCCGTCCGCTACAATGACACGGACGACTGGCCCGCTCAACCTCCCGTGGGCATATACTTCAACTATGGGCTGGTAGATGAGTTCATGCGGGAATGGCTCTTGCGTCAGCAGGAACTTCACGCCGGGGAAATTACCAGGGAGGAATACTTTGAATGGAAGATCAACTGGCCGTGTACCTGTGACGACAGCAAACGGTTTGACTACTATGTTCCTTGGAGAAAAGAAAAATAGGACAAGCAAAGCCGCCCTGCTGAACGACAAATTCAGCAGGGCGGCTTGCTTGCCCTTTGCAATCATTCTCTTGTGTACCGGGTTGACACGAATAGTATCAATCCAGTATCACAAGGCTGCAAAGATAGGGAAAATGTGTTAATTTAAGTAAGCGTGGTTCTGCCAATTGAGATAAATACTAATTTTGCAAATCAAGTGCGATTTAAATGAGTAAAATTTTTGGAATTGTAAATATTACAACGGATAGCTTTTCTGACGGAGGTCTTTATTTAGATTCAAAAAAAGCTATCGAGCATGCTTTGAAATTAGCTGAGGATGGTGCTGATATTATTGATTTAGGTGCAGCATCCAGTAATCCGGACACTACAGATGTAAGTGTTGAAGAAGAAATAAAGAGACTTAAACCTGTTATAAAAGCATTAAAGAAACAAAATATAAAAATTTCGGTTGATACATTTAAACCTGAAGTTCAGCGTTTTTGTATCGATTCTGGAGTTGATTATATAAATGATATACAGGGTTTCCCATTTCCGGAATTTTATGAGGTTTTATCTAAATCGGATTGTGGATTGGTGTTAATGCATTCAATTCAGCGATTGGGAGTTGCTACTAAAATTAATACTAATCCTGAAGAAGTTTTTGGATCAATGATGCAGTTTTTTAAAGAAAGAATTAATGCATTGGTTGCTGCTGGAATTGATAAAGAAAGGATTATTTTAGATCCCGGAATGGGTTTCTTTTTAGGTTCTAATCCGGAAACCTCTTTGTTTGTTTTAAAGAGATTCCCATACATTAGCAAAACTTTTGGTTTACCCGTAATGATAGCTCTTTCTCGAAAGTCTTTTTTAGGAAAGATAACCGGAACAGATGTTAAAAATCGTTTGGCTCCCACTTTAGCTGCCGAAATTTATGCAAACAATAAGGGTGCAGATTATATCCGCACCCATGATGTTAAGTCTTTATCAGATGCTTTAAAAATATTTAAAGCATTGAATTAATTATTTCTTTTTATTTCGTCTGAAAGTATATGCTACGCTGCCTGCACAGATGACAGCGTAACGCCGTGACGTCTCGATGAATCGGTGATGGGGAAAATTTATCTTTTTTCGTGATTTCGGCATTTGATAATGGTTTTTTGGATGGTATTTTAATCGTTAATGCGCCTTTGGATTCGCCGAAGGTGGTTAACATAAAGGTGAATTATGAGACGGCAAACATATTCGCTCAACCAATTTGCCGCTTATTTTTCTTATACACTGGAGATGATAAGATGGTCAATATAACAGATGTAAAACAGATTCTTCAATTTGCGATAGATGCGGAGATTAAAGTCTTTCTTGATGGTGGCTGGGGTGTAGATGCGCTGCTTGGACATCAGTCAAGAGCCCATAACGATATTGATATTTTTGTAGAAAAGAAAGATTATCAGAACTTTATAGAGATAATGAAAGCTAATGACTTTTATGAGATTAAGATGGAATATACAACATTGAACCATACTGTATGGGAAGATGCAAAAAACAGGATTGTTGATTTGCATTGTTTTGAATATACGGGCGAAGGTGAAATCCTTTATGAGGGGGATTGTTTTCCGGTAGAAACTTTTTCCGGTAAAGGAAAAATTGAGGAGATAGAGGTTTCTTGTATTGAACCATATAGTCAAGTAATGTTCCATTTGGGATATGAATTTGATGAAAATGATGTACATGATGTGAAGTTATTGTGTAAGACATTTCATATCGAAATTCCAAATGAGTATAGATAACTGTAAATTTTAATTTGTCGGAGAATTGCGAGCTAAAATTTGCGAGGCTGTTCCCGCTGTAGCAGGAGGTTTCTGACATGAAAAAAATATCGCTTTGACGAGATTGCTTTCAACTGTACTGAAAAGAAAAAACAGACCGAGGCCGACAAAGACACTTATCTGGGCTTAGAGCATTGGGATTCAGGATGTCTTACTGTTTCCCGGTTCGGTTCTGACGTTATCATTTGTGCCATTTTATAACAGAACACGAAATTCAAGAGATTTCATTCCTCGGCGGTCTGCTCCACGGCTATCGCCGGGTAAAGCAAGCAGCGTAATTTCCGCACAATCAATCCTAACATACTGAGTGGCGATGAACCGTCACTGGACAACTTGTGTCTTGATTTCGGAAAAATGCGGTTTAAGCGCCATTTCAAAGTGCCAATTTGACACTTTGGGAATAAGATGCGAAATTTACCATCGCGATTTGTTTTTATGGTTTGAAGTGATATATTAAAAAAGGTGCTGTTGAGCACTACTTTTGAGGGAAAAGGAATTTTTGCACCCTCCTATATGACAAGATTTCGGTTCAAGTCTTTTTTAAGGCATCTGCACCTTAAACAGAACCAAAAGTGCTATGTGTTTGAGCATAAGCAGAGATTTTTGATAGGACGAGGTTTCACAAATTCTCATCTACTTTGCAGAGCATAAAATAATTCACCGTTTCGCTCCTACCTCAAATCAGCACAACGGTTCAAATTGTGCAACCTCCACGTATAAACAACAGTTTTGGCGGAGAATTCCCTGCCTATAAGGCGGGGAACGGAGAAAAGTTGTTGATAAGGTTTCCATACTCCACCATCTTTGCCTCAATGTTAATCAAAAGGTGCCGTTTGGTGCCGTTTCTGACTTTCAAACGCCGAATTTGCGGCTATATTGACTATATCCGATGACGTAAAATGGGGATGAAGGATCTGGTCCACGAGCTGCCATTCGACCCGATGTTCAACAATTACCTGATCTGCGGGCACACACATCGCCGGGTGATCGGCGAGGTCGTCCCCGGATTTATGGGAGTGAACGTTGGCAGCGACTACGACGAACTGAAGACCTTTACGCTGGACGTGTGATCATTCAGGCCGCCAGCGCCCCTGATTGCGCCAGACGGAGAATAAATTTACTGCCTCTGAGCATTCCTTGTCGAAGATATCCCGGTTCGAAAGGATGTTTTTAACGCACGACTGAAGGAAAGCCTTAAAATTCTGCTTTACGCTTTCCTGATTGGGGTCGGTCTTTGACCGTATTAGGGCAAATGCATCCGAAATATCGCCACCATGTTCTGCGTCATCCTTCCAGTCGAGCGTCGAGTTCTCTGCCAGAAAGTCATTTGCGATAAAATCGGCGATTTCCTCGGCTTCATTTTCGATGCCGAGCAGAACCATTTCGGCGGCAACGCCGCCAAGTTTTATGTAAACGTATCGTGACGCATCCTCGACCGTCAGTTTTTCCAGACTCAGATTGTGGTTTCCGCTTTTTCTGATGACTGCGGGCAATCCGTTAACAACAGAATACTTCGTTTTGATTTCCGGAAACATTGCTCCCCAGAAAAAGCGGTGACCGGCCTCATGAAATGCGGTCTGGCGCGTTGTCATGGCATCGCATTTCAGGATTTTGGTCACAAATGTCTGTATCGCAGGCGTCATCATTTTGTTTTTTATACCACATCTTTCTGCATCCGCACGGTCTAATATAGCACAAAATGATGGATTTTTAAACTGATTTCCGCAAAAAACATCCGTATTTCTGCGGGCGTTAAGGCGCATCCAGCTTCTCCCGATAATAATAGTTGATTAGGCCGGGAATGGTCGCCGTCTGTTTGATCTCACCTTCACATTGCCAATGGGTGTGGTCCTCCTGAATGCAGCCACCGTTGAATTTCGTGTTCGGCCGCTGAGTGTTGTAATACGCGACGTAATCGTCAATGACCTTCCGGAGCGCCGTCCCGCTGAGGAAGAGACAGTGGGACAGGCATTCGTGCTTAATCTTTCTCACAAATTGCTCCGCGTGGTAATTCATGACCGGCGCTCCGGGCGAGATGACCTTCGGCAAAATGCCGATCCGGGTAAAATACCAGTCCACCTCCGCTGTGTAACGCCGGTCACGGTCGCGGATCAGGAAACGAGCATCCGGGCCGAAGGGATTCTCGCCTTCGCTGGTCCACCACCGGATCGTGTTCAGCAGCCATTCAGAGGTGCAGTATTGGGTCGTCCCGGCGATGAACACCCGCTGGGTCTCCAGATGGATGAAGAACAAGGTATAGAAGGTCCATTGCCCGTGATCGGTCCATACCTCGGTCGTGAAGAAATCTCCGGCCCACGTGACCTTCTCAAAACGCTGGAGAAACTCTTTCCACGGGATGCCGCGCACGACTTTTGAGGTTGCATCCCAATATCCCATGTCATACAACATATCATAGACCCGGAATGCCGGGATGTCCTCAAAATACTTCTGCATTTCCTGCCAGATTTGGAGCTTGGTCCAGCGGGGATGCTCGTCGATGATGCCGCGCAGGATGTCCTCCTTGTAGGCTTTGGCAATCCGGACCGGCTTCCGTTTGGGCGGGAACAGGCTGACGTACTTCTTCCCGGCCGCCTTGTGGGAATACCGAATGACCTGTCCCGGCGACAGCAAAGTTGCCGAAACCTTTGTCCGGCCCTTCATCTTCACGGCAGACATCGCGAGCTCCTGCTTTTCCTCCTCCGTCAGCCGGAGACGCTCCTTGTTCTCGAAGAACATTCCGCGCAGGATCAGGTTTTCAAGGCGCAGGAATTCGTTTCTGGCGACCAGTTCCGGGTCCAGCTCGGCATTCGAAGCGAAGTCGACCAGCTTTTGATGGAGGGCGGCGTAAGGATTTTTTCGGGGGTGTTTTGGGCGTCTGCGCTTCGGAGGGTTCATTTATAAATCACGCCACCGCCGTTCACAGACTTGAGCCCCTGCACAAAGGTCCGCCACGGCAGACCTTTTTTGATCCGCTCGGAGGAGACCGGAATGTGGTTCTTGCGGAGAACCTGCCGGACATGGTATTCCTTCAACTGGAAGTTCCCGATGTTCCGCAAGGCATGAAGGATGTGCGGCGAGCCCCAGGTGGGATTCTCCAGCGCGATGTCGATGATCTGCTGCTGGATTTCCTGCGGGATCTGATTCGATTTGACCGTGGGCGGATTCTTTTTGAAATACTCATACCCCCGGATCAGGTCCTCGTAGGACATAATGGTAATGTCTTTCCGGAAGCGCACCGGCAGCCTTTTTGCCAGCTCGCCCAGCACGCGGAAATCCTCCGGGGTGATATCCAGGAAAGATGTGTCTCCATCGGTGAGACGGCGAAACAGGAACTCGTTCTCCTTGATCAGATACTCGGACTCGGCGTTCATTTGCCGGTTTATATCCATCGAAGTGAGGTTCTTCGTATATTCCCGGTAAGTGTGCAGCTTCTGCTTCTCCCGCAGTTTTTCCCGTTCCGTCGCAGGCAAGGCCATATAAAAAGTCGGCTCGTTTTTCATTCAGCGGTCCCCTTTGCTGCTGGAAAAACACTCATCCCGACTTCCGAATAAAGCCGCTGCAGTTTTTCCCGGCTCATCTTCTGAAGGATCTTGACCTTGGAGACGAAGGCCGGAGGCACACCGCGCCCGTGATGCTCCCAATTGCGGTATTGATTGGCGTTGACCTTGAGCAAGGCGGCAAACTGCGGCATCGTCAGGCCGAGTTTCAGGCGGAAGGCGCGGAGTTCCTCGGCAGGGATGGGATATCCTTCGCTGTGTTTGGTCCGCTGCCGATGTTTGGCCGCCTGTCTTTTCGTGGAAGCCTGAACCGAGGGCGTCGGCGGGTTCCCGAAAAGCTGAATCATCTTCTCGATCTGGATTGCTGGCGGTGTGGAATTGCCCGATTCCCAATTTTTATAGGTGGTCAGAGGCACACCGAGTTTCTCGGCGACCTTGGCGCAGGTCAGCCCAGACGCGGCGCGTCCGGCCCGTATCTTTGCGATGGGCAGCAGAGGGGATTCGTAAATTTTCCGGGAGGATGTCGGGCGATGGTAAGGTTCGGCCGGTGCTCCAGGATCGGGAACCACACTCTTGGCCACGTTTTCCTGATACAGCGCCAGCAGCTTCTTTGCGATCTGCTCGGGCGGACGGCACGCCCCGTATTCCCAATTGCTGTAATGCTTGGGCTTACTGTGCATCAATTCCGCCATCTGCGCGTGGGTATATCCCAGCGCCAGCCGGAGTTCCCGGAGCTGAACCGTGCTGATGATCGCGGACGCGACAGTGCGGCGATTCGAAGCCGCGCGAGGAGCTGGCTTCGCCGGTACGGGGGTGCTTTCCTCCTGTCCCTTTCGGAATCTGGTCTTTTTGCCGGTCGCCTGAAAGTAGCCGAGTTCCTGAAGTTTGGTCCGCAGTTCCCGGCCCTTGATGCCCTGAATTTCCCGGAATTTATCTTCCACCTGCGTAACCATGATGGATTTTCCTGATTCCCAGCGGGCGTATTTCTGCTGTGTGGCTCCGAGCAATGCCCCCATTGCCGCCTGACTGAGTTTCCGGAGCAGACGATACCGTTTCAGGTCGCCGGGTTTTACCTTCGGCGCGGCAGGCCCGGAGGTCCGCTGTTCCTCCGCAGCCTCTTTGGGCGTAAGCACAGTTGCACCGTAGGCGTTGATCTTCTTCACCCGGATGTCCAGCTCGTCAAGGCGCTGTTTTACGACCTTGAGTTCATCGACCAGATTTTTCACCCAGGTTCCAAGCTGGATTATCGCCCGGCTCTCCTTGATGTTCTTTCGGGAGATGCGGTTTGCGATCTCCTCCACGTCACGAATGAGGTTTGATTTTGGCATTTTGTTTCCTTTCTTTTGATATGCCATGTTGATAAAAGGCGGGAAGCGGGGGCAAAAAAAACACGGCAACCGTATCTGATCACCGTGCCTTTTTTTATTGCGAGATTTCCGGCTCAGGAAAAATCAGGAACGACGGGCTGTCATTTTCGAATCCAATCCCAATTTTCCACAGTAATTGTGCGCTCCAATTGCTCCTGTTTCGGTTGTGGGACTGTGCTGAAAAAATCCAGTCCGGTTAATTCTTCCACTTTGTCGACGGTTACCACGAAGGTCCGCAGATCGGCCGAACTGCCCTTGTTCGGCAGCACGAACGCGATCATCTTTTCCGGGGGCGTGGTGTCGTAGATGACCTTGTAATAATATTGCGGGACGGTAACCCGGTTTACTCCGATGGTGATGGTCTTTTCTGTCGGGAGGATCGGCCCGGTCACTACGACGATCCGTTTCTCCTTCGTGGCGAAGTGCCGGACTTGTTTTTCCAGCTTGCTCCAGATCCCGCGATTAAACTGCGGAGCCTGAGGACTCATATTGCTCATGAAGAAACTCTCCGACATCGTTTTCCCGGAGAAAGACATATCGGCGGCCGGGGCAAGGTGGCCTCGATCATATCCGGATCGTGTGTAGTCCTGCGGAGTTGCCGAGCCGGTCGGGATCTCCGGATCTGGCCGGAAGTCGTCGCCGCGTTTTGCCGCCCGGCGCGATACTTCTTCGGAGGTCATGATATACTGGACCCATGCGGGCTGTTCATGCAGCTCAATATAGCCCAGCGCGTATCCTTCGCGCTCCACGATGGAGTCGGCCTTGCCGGGGACCCCGTAGGAGAGGTTATCGAACTGCGGATTGCGGATCGTGTAAGAGAACCCCTTTGTGCTGGTGGGCGGCGGTGGGGTAACTACCGGTTCGGAAACGCGAGGAGCGGGTTTAACATCCGGTTCGGTGACGCGCGGAGACGGTTTAACCTCTGGTTCGGGGACGGTCTGGACCGTTTTTTGTTTCGGGAGATATTCTCGGACTGCGTTTTTGATCCGGGAGGAAACGGGGGGATATTGGAAAACGAGCCAAATTAAGGCAAAAATAATAAGAAGAATTACGGACTTTAGGAACTTGTGTGATGATTTCTTTTTTGATTTGCGTCTCGCCATTGTGTAGCCTCCGGCGATACAGGCAATAAAGAGCGGCCTCGACCCATTGCGTCTGGTGAGGCTCGCCAAAGCCCGAACAACAGCAACGAGCCGGGCCGCAAGTATGCAGTCCGTGCCGTTGCACTGTTGTTCGTTGAAATTGGCGATTTCACCAGACAGCGCTATAAGCACCCGGAAGGACCGGGATATGTAAAATCAAGTCACTCTAAAGAGCCTTGTACCTCCTTTTTCGTTGATGATGGCAACACAAAACTCATTGATAATATACTCCTTCGGGCCCTTTTTTTCAACTTCCAGACGGGATTTTTCGGCAGTCTGAGGGCCGGATGTGCGGATTTCCTGCCGTTTGCGGCGGCAGCAACAAAAAATCAAACTTTCTTCGTGTTAATTTCTCCAGAAAAATCTTTTTTCGTAAAAAAAGTTTCTTCGCGCTTGTATTTTTTGCTTAAAATATTATACGTATATGTATCTATAATTTATAATCTTTAAATTTGAGGTCAGCCATGACAAAAGAAAAGGGAATATCGATCAATGTTCTGAAAACAAGACGGAAAGCGGCGATAAAAAATTTAACCAGTGGAAAACCTTTCATTGAAGGCTCTCTGACTAAAATACGCGTGACTTGCGGCAATCCGAACTGCCGATGCGCCAAGGGGGAAAAACATATTTCGCATATCCTGACTAAAAAAGTCAGAGGAAAATCTAAAAGTACCTATGTGCCGGTCGATCTGGTAGAGGAGGTAGGCAAGTGGGTGTTGGAACATCGAAGGATCAAGAAGGAACTCAAAGAAATATCGGCGCTGAGCGAGCAGATAATAAAACAACACGTAAGCACCAAGCAGGCCGTAAACAAAAACCTCAAGCGCCTGAACCAGTCACGGCAGACCTGATAAAAATCCTTCTTGATCACTTTTTCCCGGATTTTAACGAAAAGTTGGGGAATATACCGGAGCCGCGTTGTCCGAAACGGATTATTTATTCCAAAGAACATCTGCTTCACCTCGGATTGAGCATGTTTCTTTGTCAACATGGTAGCCGCAGTCAGCTTGAAAGCGAACGGCGAACTGTCTCTTTTTTTCACAACCTCTTGGCTTTGAGCAATACGGCTGAGGCTCATGTTGCCACGGCCGAAACCATGAGTTACTTTATGGAAATGATGAATCCGGCTGACTCTCTGGAGCTGTTGCCCGGCGAGATGACAAAACGCCTGATTACTTCCCGTGTACTGGACAAATACCGTAATTCCAACGGCGAATTTATGGTAGCGATTGACGGCGTTCATCTCCAAACAAAGAAAGGACGGCATCCGAATGCCGTTTATAAAAAAATCGGAGGAAAAACTTCCAGCTATTATTATGCCCTTGAAGCCAAACTGGTTACAAGTGACGGTATGGGATTTTCCCTGGCGACGGTTTTTGTTGAAAACGAAGAAGACTATACAAAGCAGGATTGTGAGCTCAAAGCCTTTTACCGTCTGGCTGAAATCTTGAAAAAGCGTTTTCCGAGATTGCGGATATGCTTGCTGCTTGACGGGCTTTATCCGAACAAACACGTACTGAAAATCTGTGAGAAAAACCAATGGGCTTACTTCATTACTTTAAAGGATAAATGTCTGCCGGATGTTCATGAAATGGCAAACTGGAAATTCGAGGATTATCCCGGAAATTCTGTTGATTATTCACCGGATAAAGGAGTTTATCAGCATCTTTCCTGGGCACTGAATATGAAACATGAAGGACAACGCTTTCATTTGCTCAAATGTGAAGAAATAAGGATCACACCGGAGGGGATTGAGAAAAAGACCTTTGTCTGGCTCACTGATTCCCGACCAAACAAGAAAAACGCCGCGAAGCTGGCAAAGGAGGCACGCTGCCGATGGAAGATTGAGGAAATGTTTAACATTCAGAAAAACGGTGGGTATCGGTTGGAACATAACTACGGAACGATTGGATTTGCGATGAAAAACTATTATTATCTGCTGCAGATTGCTCACTTATTACACCAGTTAATGGTAAGAAGCGATTTGTTCCCAAAACTGCAGAAAAAATATATTCTGCATAGATTCGCCAAAATGCCGCATTTAATAAAGGCGTATCTGGCAGTAGTTGCTGAAAACACGCTCAAACATTTCCGTACAATAAAGAATTTTGTGCGGAGGTTAGCTGAGTCGTTTAGAAACCAGATGTTTTCTGAGCTGGCGACCAATCCAGAGGCTCTCGGGAGAATTCAAATCAGACTGGACTCATCCTGACGGGCCTGTTCCGAAGTTAGGCCAGTCCATACCCCCCGTTACAATTGCAAAATAACGAAAGCGCAGTGCGCCAGTGGAGTTTTGCGTCGTGATTATCCATGATGAAGAAAAATTATTTGAGGAGAGAAAAAACTTTTTTTGATTTTTTATCGCTGTTTGCGGCGGAATCCTCGTTGAAAAATACCCTCTTGCCATGTATATTAGGGTGGATGTTTGTGCAAAAAATCAAGACTCGTAACAGGAAGTGAGGCTCGCCAATGGATCTCTATAAACTTGCAGCTATGCACGTTAAAGCGATAGTCGACCTGCTGAATCAGCATGGCCCGACAGACAAAATAGTTCTGGCCGCGTATAGTGATCGCGAGGAATACGACGAGCTCCACAAGGCTCCCGGAGAACTTTCGTATGATGCACGCTTCATCTGGCAATGCTCCTTATTTTATGACTGGCAGACCATCTGCCAACACCAATACGGTGTTTGTCAACCATATAAGGGAGGAACGTCAAATAAAAATGCTTCGGAACAGGAGATAGGGGCTTGTAAATCCAGGAATGGGTGATATATTATTGCTGACAAGCGGAGCGGTATTCTGGCTCAGAATTTTTGCCGAGGGAAGCATTGTAAACTAAATTTCCCTCGCCAGATTCTGAGAAATTCGAGGTTAAAACCGGGTTTCAGACACTGGGGGTTCGGATTTCACTTACTCCGCCATTTTTTGCCTTTTTGCCTCAAAATACATCTGAATACTTCTAAATCGGATAAATCCTGTATGTCAAATCGTATGATATGAATCTATCGCCATTTGGGTTCTTCTGACCACCTGTCCGGGTGGTCTTTTTTTATGCCCGAATTTCCGGCTTTTCTACGCAGAACAATGATTTATGTAACAAAATGGTATTTTATCGTAAACTCTGAACTGGACGGCAGCCGGACAGCAGCCAGACGACATACACGCGCGCGCCCTCAGGTCGTGCAGTAGACGGCAGCCAGAAGGTAATGACACGATCAGAGACATTCCATTGACCGCAACCATTTGAAAAATTTTCAGAGGAAGAAGAAGGAAGTTCAGGCACGATCGTCTCCTTTCCCGGACTCACCATCGCGGACGAGCTTGCGGCGACACCTGCAGCAATGGCCGGTCAGCAGCAGAAAGCGCCATGCGCTGACATTGTTCGACGGCCCGTTCTGGTAGCGGCACCCGGGACAGCGGAAATTCAACTGCCATTTCCGGCGCAAACTCCATAGTACCACTGTCCACCAGAACAGGGGAATCCCCGGAAACAGAATGCCGCCAGCCGCCCAGTATCGCCGGTCATTCTGAAAAATGATCTGCAAGATCAGAAAAGACAGCAGGACTCCGAGCATGAAAGACAATCCGATACGCTGAATTTTCCCATAACGGTGTAAATTGCGCCAATCCATCATCTCCGGCGTATCCGGTTCCGGGGCGGTTTCCAGAAGTGGCGCACCGCAGGCACTGCAGTTGCCGGTGACCGCCGCCAGCCGGTGGTCCGGCTCCCGGTGGCAGTGCGGACAATGGTGTGCGGGATCGGGAATCATGTTCCTGTAATTCTTATTCAGTTTGCGATTGAGCCTGTCGCATTTTCGATCAAGCCACGCGGCCAATTCCAGAAGTTTTTCAACTCCGACAACTCCGATGAATCGATAAAGGATGACGAAAACTCCCAGAGCCATGACAAAGCAAGCCGCCAAGCGCGGAGACTCCACATCCATGCCGCCGTCTTCCGGAAAAAGGAAGAATCCCACAACGAGAGCCGGGATGCAAACAATAACCATCAGGAACAACTGGCCGACCTCCAAACCGATAGAAATACCCGGCTGGTTCGGATTGCGAATCCGCATTGCTTCCGGCGGGAGGGTATAACCCGGCAGGAGTTTTCTGCGGTCGTACACGATCACGTTGTAGCATTCCGGGCAGCGTCTTGACACCGGTTGAAAGAAAACGAGTTTTTTCCGGCATACCGGACAGCGGGGCCAGCGGGTCAGCAGTCGAAGGTTGATCTTGTCAAACCCCGCCAGCAGGAACGGCCATGCGGCGAGAACGATCAGGTATGCGATTGCCGGCCGCTCCGGCGGCCACGGCGCGGCCATCTGCTCCCAGACGAAGCATCCGATAAGAATATAGGCGCCCCCCAGAAATAAAGTGAAAACTCCGGTACGGACCGCCACGGCTTTCCTTTTCGCTTCCAGCTCTCTGCACAGGTCGGCAATATCATAAGAGTCATGCATTACTTTTTTCTTTTCTCAACATCGTTGCGACTGTATTTCGTTGCACTGTCCGTGGCATTTTCCGGCAATATGGATGACTCGATAATTTCTTGACAGGAAAATACATCGAAATCAAGTGCAGTTCAAATTGTTCAACGGAAAAGTAACTGATTTCGAGTTGTTCCCGTCTGCAAAGGTGATTGTTTCCGCATTGCCGGCCGGGAGAAAGTTCGGAGGGGGAATTGAATCCCCCCTCCGAATTCCGTGACGCATCAGGCAGCAGTATTGCGGTTAAGTCACAACCCGGTTACTGCTTCGGAGCTTCCGGCTGCGACGGAGCCGGCGACGGCTTGACCGGGGCGGCCGGAACAGCCGGGACCGGAGCGGACTTCGGGGCGAAAAAGCGGTTATAACACCAGTAGCCCGCTGCGGCGCAGAGAAGGACGAAAAGCACGATGCAGAGAATCTTAACGATTTTACTGCTCCGGGACGGCTTGTTGAAGAGGTCCACGAGATCGCGCCTGATGTAGTTCGAATTCGGAATCGGCGGAACGAAGGTGAAGATTGCCCCCATCCGGCGGCTGAGCCGCATCGGCCGGTTCACGGCATAGCCGTTCGCTTCAAGGAAGCGCGACAGGTTCCGGCGGTAGAGCTTGACGAGCGAAACCGCCACGACCGGACCGCCGAAAATAAGTATGATGCCGAGAAGCACCGCCAGGACATTCCAGATCGAAACATTCGCCAGCTGTTTGACGATGAATGCGATCGAACTGCCGAGGGCGGCGATGCCGATGCCGCCGCCCATCAGCAGCATCGAACCGGAAACAGCCGGCGTCTGCATTTTCGGCGCGGCAGCCGCTTGCGGCGCAGTCGCCGCCGTGGCGGCCGCATTGAAATTGGTTTCGAGCTGCTTTTGCGCCTCCTGACTCCGGGCCGAAAAAAAGCGGTCGGCCTGGTTGCCGATGAATTCGCCGAATTTGTAGAACGGCATGCGCAGCGCTTCGGAGATGGAAACCGGCTGCTGAACGAGGTCGATGATCTTGGCGTCCCACAACTCTCCGTCGGCGGAGAAAAAGATGCCGTGCTTGTTGATGAAAAGATTGCGGATATTGCCGCTGGTGACCGCCACAGCCAGCTTCATCGTCTTTTGCGCATCCGGTTTGCCGGTGCTCGCATCGAGATAGATGACGCAGATGTCGCTGAGCCTCACGATCGCCTTGTGCTCTGCGACGTTTTTGACGATCGACACCAGGGTGAAATTCCTCCCGTCCATCACGAGCATGCCGGCCTGCAGGAGCGACGACGTGCCGGGAGTGAACAGCTGGCTCAGGTTTACGAAGTTGTTCAGAAATTCGAGCAGATAGCGCTGAAACAGAATCAGTTTGAGCAGCTGCTCGCAGGCGCCGATCCGAGGTGCGACTGCAAGGTCGGCCGCAATCATGCCGCGCAGCGCGGCGACGGTTTCGGGCGCGGTCTGACGGCGCAGGCTGTCGAGGTCGTAACCGTCGAACGTGCTGTTCGGTTTCGCCGCAACCCAGGCGGCATACGGGGCGAACCGGGCCTTCAGCTTCTTCCAGTTGTCGTTGGAGAGAGTGTTTCCGACCAGAAACTCCCCGATATGGGCATCGGCGGCGAAGGCGAGCAGGGCGTCGCGTTTAAGCGGATTGAGCTTCGCCGAAAAATCGAGCGTTTCGTCCGGGCGCGGCTCCGCGACCGGAGCAGAAGCGAAGAAGTCCCGGATCGCCTGATTGTTCAGCAGGTCGATCGTCGATTCGACCTTGCGCAGCCGGTCCGGCGCCTCACGGCTGAAAACGCGCGCCTCACAGGCGATGAAATAGTCGTCGAGCTCTTTTTCCAAAGCGGAAAATTTTCCATAGCTGGCGGCTGTATCGTCTCCGAACGGCTTCAGGGCGGCCGGATTCGCGGCCGGTGCATCGACCCAGTTCACATACGCGGTGGCCGCCGCCGTGAACTGGTCGAGAATGGCACTGTCGATGCCTTCCGCTCCGCAGATGTCCTTGATGCTGCCGAAAAGTTTCATCGCGGAATTGACCAGCTCGGCCGTTTCGGGCGTGTCGGCGGCTCCGGGCGGAATGATGCCGTCGCCGTTCTGACGGGCGCAGGCGATGATCTCCTTGTCATTGCGGATCTGGGCGAGCGACAGCCTGCCGTCGGTTTCGCGGCCGATGTTCGAGAGAACGAGCTTCGCCGCGTCGAGCAGCCGCGCGCCTTCCGGACTGGCGGCGTCGATAGCGGAGAGTTCAAGCACATCGCTTTCCGCCTCGAAACCGGAAAAATCGTTCATCATGCCGAGAAACCAGCCGACGGCGCGCTTGACCTCGTCGGTCCGGATCTGCCGGTTCATATCGTCATCGAGAAAGGCCAGAAACTGTTCGTCGCTGCGGACGGAGTCCACACTGACGCTGTTGAGCGCCCAATGCGCCTCATCGAGCGACAGCAGCAGCCGCAGGTCTGCGGCGGTTCTGATCACCTGCTGGTAGGAACCGCCGATTCTGCGGAATTCCATACGTTGATTTTTATTTTGTCCGGCGTCCATCGCATATCCTGCCGATTGTTGCATATCAATGTTGTGAATCAATAAAAGAATCCGATGCATGGTTCTTCCGTTTTCTACTATACTGGTATTTCCGGGGGAATGCAAGCGGCATTTCCGTTTGCGGTTCCGATTCCGCGGCAGGAGGGGCGCCGGTTCTCCAGCCGCCGGCAGGCGGAATGGAGAATCGCCGGGCAATAAATATATGCTATATGATCGAGTGTATGGAGAATTGCAGTAAAAAACGGCGGTCCGGTTTGACGGGAATTCGATAACAGGGGGAATTCCGGCCGCCCGGGGAAGCGATCTTTGCGTCCGGAGAGCTCAATGGCCGATTTTGAACAGTGGAAGATTTTTTGCGAAAGAGTTGGCCGCAATCCGGATTCATCCGTGCCAAGCGACAAGAAAACAGGTAAAAAAACATGAAAAATCGGCTTTTGTTAAAAAAAACATGAAAAAAACTCAAATTCCGGCTTGACTTTCTATTTAGCTGCATTGGTGTACAGGTAAGCAAAAGAAACAACATGGTTGGTTGAAAACAGCAGAAGCGGTTCAGTTTCTTTTTTGGATGTCGGCAATATATGTAATTATGTACATATATAACATATACGATGGAAAGTGCACGAAAATGGCAAATTTTTTTCACATGTCGGAAGCTGCGGCAATCGGAATTCACAGCTGTGCATTGATTGCGATGGAGCCGGAAAAACCGCTGAGCGCGCGTCAGATCGCTTCGAGGCTCGGGGTCTCGTACGATCACACGGTTCGGGTGCTGCACCGGCTGCGGCAGGCGAAGATATTGAAAAGCGTGCGCGGTCCGGCCGGAGGTTTCCTGCTCATGAAGGAACCGGGGATGATCCGGGCGCTGGAGGTGTTCGAAGCGCTGGAAGGCAAGGTGGAGGATCGGTACTGCCTGTTCCTGAACAGCAAATGTGAAGGACGCTGCGCCCTGTTCGGAGAAATCACGAGTCTGGTGAACCGGCAGGCGAGAGAATTTTTCGGCCGGCTCTCTCTCGAGGAGCTGGCCGTGAGGATGGAGGATGTCGTAAGTGAAGTCAATCTGTAAGATGGCGATAAGGAAGAGGAAATATGACGGTTGCGGCCATTGCTCCGGCAGCCGTCGGGAACGCGCATTCGCAACCATCGACGCCGGGAAATGGCAGCCGGAAGCTTTCCCGGCCGGCGAATTGGGGGAGAGGTCTCGCGAACGCGTTGCATGCGGCGGTGCGATGTGCGGAATTATTTGCGAAGAGGGCAGATAATTCTTCAGACGGACAGCCGGAGGAGTACGGCTCGGCGTTGAGGAGCGCCGGGCCGTGAAGAGGAGAAGCGAGGTTCGGCGTTGAGGAGTGCCGGGCCGGAGGAGTGCGGCTCGGCGTTGAGGAGCGCCGGGCCGTGAAGAGGAGAAGCGAGGTTCGGCGTTGAGGAGTGCCGGGCCGGAGGAGTGCGGCTCGGCGTTGAGGAGCGCCGGGCCGTGAAGAGGAGAAGCGAGGTTCGGCGTT
>OKSC01002166.1_pt1 | contig 17381 bp, 12 predicted proteins | sample 1601161 | NCBI WGS metagenome assembly OKSC01 (sample SAMEA3541552, study PRJEB24748) | human gut metagenome | biome: human gut; feature: human-associated habitat; material: faeces | place: China | collected 2012
TGTCTCGCTGGTCCTCGGCTTCGCCTGCGGGATCGCTCGACTACCAAGCGCCCTGCCGGCACTCGCGGGTAGCCGACCAAAACCGCCTGAAGGGTCACATTTATCTGAATAATTTAATCCCGTGCCTTTTGCTGCTCGCTGGCGTTGTCTGGGCATTGATGGCTACGTAGTTTAAGAGGCGGCGGTGCTGTTGTTTGAATTTTTGCAGTTAAAGAGGTCCGTTTCCCTAGGTGGGGAAACGGACCTCTTTTGTCTCTGGGCTTGTGGATTGGCGAAGACAATAACCGCTGGCAGCTATTTTGAGTTCTTGATGCGGCGTGTGGCAGTGGCGGTTATTCCGAGGCCTGCGGCGGCGACTGCTACGAGTGCGATTGCGCTCGGTGCTGTGTCGCCCGTGTTTGCGAGCTTGCCGGCGGTCGTATCTGCTTGCTTGCCGCTGCTTGTGTTCGCTTGCTTGGTGGAGCTTGGTAGGGCGTCTTTGCCGGTTGCAGGTGAGCCAACGGGCGGTGTCGCCTCGGCGGGTTGCGCTGAGCCGGAGGGAGGCACTGTCTCGGTCGGTTTCGCTATCTCGGGCGAGGTGGCCTTGTCTGCCGCGGCTTTCGCCTCTTCGTATGCCTTGCAGGCGTCGTCATAGGCCGCTTGCGCCTTTTCCAAATCGCCGAGGAGCGCATCTCGCTTGGCTACGTCCTCATCGATGTGGGCTTTGGCTTCCTCTGCCTCACTTTCGAAATACTGAACCCGTTTTTCCTGGCTTTCGAGCCGGCGTTGGCAGCGGTGAAGATCATCTTCACAAGATTTTTCTCGCCTTTCTGCCGACATGATCTCACCTCGCAACTGCTTAATAGTTTCGTTAGAAGCTCCGTCGTCGATTGCCTTATTTAATTCTGCCTGAAGGCCGCTTGTCCGGTTGTGGGCCTCATCGTATTTGGCTTGGGCTGCATCGACGTCCGCTTGCATAGCGGGAAGGGGCTCCCTCCGTTTGGCGGCTTCCGCCACCACCATGTCGTAGATCTCTTGAAAAGCGGCAATGTCATCATCGATTTCCGCAAGTTTCTCGGGACTTGCGGCAACTTTTGCGGCCTCGAGGTTTTTGAGCGCTTCCTGCATGGCTGCATGCGCTTTTTCTTTTGCGGCGGCCGCATCTTCCGTCTGCAAGGCAACTGCACCGGTGGGGGAACTGGTTTCTGCCGCTATCGCCGTTGCGGGGGCGATTCCCGCGACAAGTGCCGCGGAAAGGGCGATGCCCACGGTTGCTCGTCTTGCTCTTCTTGCGAGAATGTCGTTCATCTCGGCACCTCATTTCAAGGGTTGGCGACTAACTTGGTAGCACTAATGTAAGTATATCAGGCGGTTTGCCCGCCATTGATCGGGCGTGCGCGTATACCCCTTGATTAACAGCCATTAAATCTATCCCTTAAGGAACGCGGCTTGCTAGTGTTGTCTGGGCATTGATGGCTGCGTGGTTCAAGAGACGGCGGCATTACCATTTGTTTTTACAAGTAAAGAGGCCCGTTTCCCTGGGGAAACGGGCCTCTTTTTGTCTCTGGGTTTGTGGATTGGCGAAGGTAGTATGCTCTGGCGGCTATTTTGAGTTCTTGAGGCGGCGTGTGGCTGTGGCGGTTATTCCGAGTCCTGCGGCGGCGATTCCTGCGAGTGCGATTGCGCTCGGCGCTGCGTCGCCCGTGTTCGCGAGCTTGCCGGCGGTCGTATCTGCTTGCTTGCCGCTGCTCAAGTTCGCCTGCTTGGTGGAGCTTGGCGGGGTATTTTTGCCGGTCGCGGACGAGCCGGTGGGCTGTGTCGCCTCGGCCGGTTGCGCCGAGTTGGAGGGAGGCGTCGTCTCGGTCGGTTGCGTTATCTCGGGCGAGGTGGCCTTGTCTGCCGCGGCCTTTGCCTCTTCGTATGCCTTGCAGGCGTCGCCATAGGCCGTTTGCGCTTTTTTCAAATTGTCGAGGAGCGCATCTCGCCAGGCTGTGAACTGGTCGATATTGGCTTTATATTTCTCTACAGCACGTTCACAGTCATTAACTTGTCTTTCCTGCCTTTTGAGGCGGTCCTGGACCTCGCGGAGCTCCATTTCGCAAAAGTCAACTCGCGCTTTTGCCGTTACGATCTCTTGGCGCAACGACTTTATTTGCTGTTTAATAGTTTCGGCAAGCTCCTCGTCGCCGAGTACTTCGACTGCCTTAAGCTCCTCAAGTTTCATGTCTAATTTTGCTTGGAGCTCGCTTACCCGGTTGATGGCCTTGTCGTATTTGGCTTGGGCTGCATCGATGTCCGCTTGCATGGTGGGAAGGGATTCCCTCAATTCGGCGGCTTGCGCCGCCATCTTGTCGCGGAGCTCTTGAAAACGGGCAATGTCATCATTGAATCTCGCAATTTTCTCGGGACTTGCGGCGTTTTTTGCGGCCTCGAGGTTTTTGAGCGCTTCCTGCATGGCTGCATACGCTTTTTCTTTTGCGGCGGCCGCGTCTTCTGTCTGCGGGGCGCCCGAATTGCTGTTGGCGGCGCTCGTCTGCGAAACGGCCGCACCGGTGGGGGAACTGGTTTCTGCCGCGATCGCCGTTACGGGAGCGATTCCCGCGACAAGTGCCGCGGAAAGGGCGATGCCCAAGGTTGCTCGTCTTGCTCTTCTTGCGAAAATGTCGTTCATCTCGGCACCTCATTTCAAGGGTCGGCGGCTCAACTTGGTAGCACTAATGTAAGTATACCAAGTGATCGACCCGACACTGGCTGGGTGTGCGCGTGCCTCTCCGCTTCTTTGGAAACCGAATCCCATTAGAAATGACGAGTTGTTTACGCTTCTTTTGGGGTGGCGGTACTATCATGGTTCGAATTGAATGTGGATGATGATAGGGAGCGCCTATACATGATTGAGCTGCTCAGGCGTTTTGGCGGTAAGTTTCGCCGCTATATGGTGATTGGTCCTGCGTGCAAGCTGGTCGAAGTAATCTTTGACCTGCTGACGCCGCTGGTGATTGCCCAGATGATCGATAAGGGCATTGGCTCGCACGACGTGGACGCCGTCGTCCACTACGGCATGGTGCTTGCCGCCATGGCCGTGATCGGCATCTCGTTTACGCTCGTCTGCCAAAAGATGGCGGCGCTCACCTCGCAGGGCATGGGTACTGACATTCGCGGCGCACTCTACCAGCACATCAACAAGCTGAGCTATGCCGAACTCGACCGCTTCGGCACGCCGTCGCTCATCACGCGCATTACCAACGACGTCAACCAGGTGCAGCTCGCCGTGGCGCTGGGCGTGCGTATGCTCATTCGCTGGCCTTTCCTGGCGGTGGGCTCCATGGTCGCGGCCCTTGCCATCGACCTTAAGCTCGGCATGATTTTTTTGATTTGCACGCCCGCCATCGGCCTGGTGTTTTGGTTTGTCATGGCGCGCTGCATCCCGTATTACAGGCAGCTGCAGGCAAAGCTCGATCGCATCGCGCTTATCTGCCGCGAGGGCCTTTCGGGCGCCCGCGTGGTTCGCGCCTTTGTGCGCGAGGACCACGAGCGCGAGCGCTTTGCCCAAGCGGCCGATGACCAGGCACATACCGCCATCGCGGTGGGCAAGCTTTCGTCAATCCTTAATCCCGTCACGTTTTTGGTGATGAACCTGGGTGTGTGCGCCATCCTGTGGGTGGGCGGCATCCAGGTCAACGTGGGCGAGCTTACGCAGGGCCAGGTCATGGCGTTCGTCAACTACATGACGCAGACCCTCACCTCCATCGTGTATGTCGCCAACCTGGTCGTGGTCTTTACCAAGTCGAGCGCCAGCGCGTCGCGTATCAACGAGGTGCTCAATTGCGTGCCGAGCATTACCGATGAGGGCAACCAGCCGGTCGCACTGCCCGAGCCGGGCAATGTCGCTCCCGTTCCTGCGTTGAGCTTTGACCATGCGAGCTTTTCGTTTGGCGTGGGCGCGGCAAATGCCGTGAGCGATGTGACGCTGGAGCTGCCGCTGGGCAAGACGCTCGGCATTATCGGCGGCACGGGCAGCGGCAAGTCCACGCTCGTTTCGCTTATCCCGCGCCTGTACGATGCGAGCGCTGGCAGCGTGAGCGTGATGGGCGCCGACGTGCGCGCCTGGCCGCTCGACCAGCTGCGCCATGTGGTCGCGACCGTCCCGCAGCGCGCGTCGCTGGTGAGCGGCACCATCCGCAGCAACCTGACCTGGCGTGACGAGTCAGCGACCGACGATGAGCTCTGGGCGGCGCTCGATATGGCGCAGGCCAGCGAATTCGTGCGCAACAAGCCGCAGGGGCTCGATGCCCCGGTCGAGGCGGGCGGTAAGAACTTCAGCGGTGGCCAACGCCAGCGCCTGACCATCGCGCGCGCCCTGGTGGGCTCGCCTCAGATATTGATCATGGACGACTCCGCCTCGGCGCTCGATTTTAAGACCGATGCGGCGCTTCGCCATGCCATTCGCGAACGAAGCATGCGCGGTGCCGCCGAGGGTGGGCTGCCGCTGACCACGGTGATTGTGAGCCAGCGCGTCTCGACCGTGCGCGACGCCGACATGATCTGCGTGCTCGATCACGGCTCGGTCGCGGGCCTGGGCACGCATGACGAGCTGTATGCAAGCTGCCAGCTCTATCGCGAGATTTGCCAGTTGCAGCTGCGCCGCGAGGAGCTCGAGGGCCAGCAGGGGAGCACGGTGCCCGCGTCCGCCCCGACTGCCCCTGCGCCTACTTGCTCAAAGGAGGGTTGCTAGATGAACCCGTATACTTCTTCCGGTTCGGTCGCCACGATGACCGCTAATGTGTCCGGCAACGATAACCTCAACGACCTGGGCGACGGCCCGCGCCAACCCGGTGATCCCGAGCGCTATCCCGTGGGCGCGGTGACGCGCCGCCTGCTGGGCTATGTTCGCCCGCACCGTATTTCGTTTACGGCGTCGTTTGTGAGCGCCGCCATCTCGGTGATTCTGCAGCTCTACACGCCCATCCTCATTGGTGAGGGCATCGACCTGATCGTCGCCACCGGGCAGGTGGACTTCGATGCGCTGCTGCCGCTCGTCACCAAGCTTGCGATTGTCGTGGTGGGCGCGGCGGCCTTCCAGTGGCTGCAGGGCTACTGCGTTAACCGCCTGTCCTACGAGACAGTGCGCGACATGCGCGTGGAGGCGAGCGACAAGCTCAGCCGCATGCCGCTCAGCTTTATCGACAGCCATGCCCATGGTGACCTTATGAGCCGCGTAGTCAACGACGTCGACCAGGTGGGCGATGGTCTGCTGCAGGGCTTCACGCAGCTCTTTACCGGCGTTATCACCATTGTGGGCACGCTCGCGTTTATGCTCTCCATCAACCTGACCATGACGCTCGTGGTGGTGCTCGTCACGCCGCTTTCCATCTTTGCGGCCGGCGCCATCGCCAAGCTTTCCAATAAGAGCTTTACGGCCCAGCAGCGTATTCAGGGTCAACTGGGCGGTCATATCGAGGAGTATGTGGGCGAGCAAAAGCTGGTGGATGCGTTTGCCTACGGCCCGAACGCCCAAGCGCGCTTCGACGCCCTCAACGCCGAGCTCTATACGGCAGGTGAGCGCGCGCAGTTTATGGGCTCGCTTTCCAATCCCGGTACGCGCTTTATCAACAACATCATCTATGCCGTGGTTGCTGTGATCGGCTGCGTGGGCGTGATCACGGGCGTGCCTGCGGCGCTCACGGTGGGCGGCGTGCAGATCTTCCTGTCCTACGCCAACCAGTACACCAGGCCGTTCAACGAGGTTACCAACGTTATTACGCAGATTCAGACCGCGTACGCCTCGGCGCGCCGCATGTTTGCGCTGCTCGATGCCCGCGAGCAGGAGCCTGATGCGGCGGATGCCGTTGAACTTGCCGCCCCGCAGGGTGAGGTGACCTTTGAGCACGTGGACTTTAGCTATGTGCCCGACCGCAAACTGCTGCAGGATATCTGCATCGATGCCAAGCCCGGCATGCGCTTTGCCCTGGTCGGTCCCACGGGCTGTGGCAAGACAACGCTCATCAATTTGCTGCTGCGGTTCTACGATATCGACGCCGGTCGCATCGCGGTCGATGGCCGTTCCTCGCGTGACTACACGCGCGCAAGCCTGCGCCGTGCCTTTGGCATGGTGCTGCAGGATACGTGGCTGTTCGAGGGCACCGTGGCGGACAACATCGCCTACGGTTGTCCCGATGCCACACGCGAACAGGTTATCGAGGCGGCCAAGCGCGCGCATGCGCACAAGTTTATCGTGCAGCTGCCAGGCGGCTACGACACGGTGATTGGCGAGGACGGCGGCACGTTTAGCCAGGGTCAAAAACAGCTGCTGTGCATCGCGCGCGTCATGCTTACCGACCCGGCGATCTTGCTGCTGGACGAGGCAACGTCGAGCATCGATACCCGCACCGAGCTGCAGGTGCAGGCAGCATTCGACGAGCTCATGGCTGGTCGCAAGAGCTTTGTGGTGGCGCACCGCCTGAGCACCATTCGCAACGCCGACTGCATTCTGGTCATGCGCGACGGCCAGATTATCGAGCGGGGCACACACGACGAGCTGCTAGCGGCAGGCGGCTTCTACGCCGAGCTCTACCGCAGCCAGTTTGCCCAGTAGAGCCCAGTAGGGGCTGCCGATTAGCGGCAGATGGTTTACATCTGCGTCGATAGTACTAAGATATGCTTTTAACAAATTGCATTAATGGCTCGAGTTTCGGGGGAAACGAGGCAACGTGACTATGACATGCTCTATGGTGGTCAACAGCAAGAGCGGTAATACCAGGATGGTTTCGGGGGCGATTAAGCGCGCCCTGCAGGCTGCGGGTGTCGAGTTTATCCACGCCGCCGCGCTGAGCGATGATGCAGATCCGGAGCAGGTCGCGCACGAGGCACAGGGTGCCTGCGCTGCCGATACGGTGCTCGTTGGTTTTTGGTGCGACAAGGGCGCCTGCACGCCCTCGGTGGCGGCGCTGCTTTCCGCCCTGCATGGCAAGCGCGTCTTTTTGTTTGGCACCTGCGGCTTCGGTGCCGACCAGAGCTATTTTCAGCAGATTATCGATCGCGTGACCTCCAATTTGGCCGAGGATGCCGAGCTTGCGGGCTGGGCGATGTGCCAGGGCAAGATGGGCCCCGCGGTCAAGCAGCGTTACGAGGCCATGCTCGAGCAAGATCCCGAAAACGCCCGCGCTAAGATGCTGCTCGACAACTGGGTTGCCGCGAAGGATCATCCCACCAAGGAGGATCTGGACAACATGGCTGCAGCCGCCAAAAAGGCCGTGCTGGGCGAGTAGGCAATCGCCGTCGTGCGCTCGAAATAATACAAACGTGAAAGCCTCGAATTTCTCGGGGCTTTTTTCTTGACACGGGGGTGCGCTGTGGCAAGCGTCTGGGGCGATATTTTCCATCATCCGGATGATGAGTCGGTTTTGAATGATACAGTCTCGTGCATTCGCTGGATGTATCGTCAGATGGAGTACGGCTGCCAAACGTATCCGGGCTTCTTTTCGCACCATTCGATGGGATTCATGCAGCAAGACGCCGCCGGGCGGGCGCCAAATTGCAGAGCCTGGGCGTAGCAGGTAGCTGAAAAAACGTACCCGGATGTGTTCAGGGTGGGATGGGCTTTCCGGATGGGCGGAATTTCGGAAAGTCCATCCCGGAATTTGGCTATGGAATGGGATGCACTTTCCGGTTGAGAGGCTCTGTGGAAATTGCATCCCAGTATTCGGTCGAGAAACGGGATGCGGCTTCCCAACGGGGCCGCAAGCGGAAACCGCATCCCATTTCGCAAGCGAATGCTGGGACACGGTTTTCAGAGGGTTATGGGCTGCGAACTAGATGGGGCTGTCATAAAGCTGCAAAAAGAGGGTTAAAAATAAATGGTACTTTCAGAAGTTAATTTTAATGTGGGGGGGGGTACCATTATTTTAGTTTCGCAAAAAATTAATCCCTCTATGGGGAAGTTGCGTAGGGGGTTAGTCACAGATATTGGATAAAACAGACCAATTTGGGGATAAATGACCACTTACGCCAAAATTAGTAGCATTTAGCGACAAAACATTGAAAAATGTGTAGCACATCGCTATGTTCTTATTACGAAAAGATTCCAAATTGGCTTATTTCGGACTCACTTTTCAAGCGCCTTGCGGTTCCTGTTGAAACTTGCTGACCTTTGGATGGGTCGAATAGGTCCTCAAGGGGGATGAATTATCACTTTGACGGCGCGTAGACTCAAACGATTTATTGCACTTTTGAGTAGCTTGGCGTTCGCGCTTGTCATAGCCCTTGCCGTTGTTTCTTTTGTTCCTCGTGCATTTGGTTACATGCCCTTTGCCGTGCTCTCGGGCTCTATGGAACCCGAGCTTCCCGTCGGCTCCATGGTGTTTGTTCACCAGGTTGACCCAACGAATATTGCCGTGGGCGACAATGCAACTTTTTACCGATCGGACGGCGCCGTGGTGACTCACCAGGTGTACGAGGTCGACCCTGTGGCGCAAACGATTGGCACGCAGGGAATTGCGAACAAAAATGCAGACGGAAGCATCATGCACGATGCCGAGCAGACGCCTTTTTCGAGTGTTATCGGCACTGTTTCTTTTTGTGTCCCTTACCTGGGCTTCGTTAACGCATATTGCACGACGATGCCCGGCATGCTTGTTGTGGTGGCCGTTCTTGCGCTGCTGGTCGCGGCGTCGATTGTGCTCGATCGGATGGTTTCCGACGAGCCTGCGGACAAGCATGCCCGCGCGCATGCGAGGGGGCGGCGTCCATAGCGGCAGGGGAGAGGTGTCGGCAACGGCAAGGGCCGTTGCCGGGGAAGACGATTCTCGAAAGGAAGAGAACGATGGAGAACAAGAGGAAAAAGCGCTACGGCATCATTGCCGCCTTGCTGCTGCTGGTACTGGCTGCCGGCGTGGGTACCTACGCCTGGCTGACGGCGCAGTCGAGCCTGACCAACAACTTCACCACTGCGGGCATCAACAAGCCCACTACCGATCCCGACCATCCGAATCAGCCGCTTCCGGATGATAACAATAAGGTCAACGGCAACCTGACCGAGACCAAATGGGTTAAGGACTCTAAGCTCGCCCCTGGCGTGTCTGTACCCAAGAATCCTAATGTCGGTATCGGCAAGGGATCCGAGGATGCATATGTGTACGTCTTCGTGAACAACAAGACGGCGTCTGCCGGGGCCGATCATTCCAAGACGACTTACTTCACCATTAACTCTGGCTGGAAGGCCGTTGATGCGACCGCCGTTGAGGGCGAGCCGACTCATTATCTCGGTGGCCTTTTCGTTTATGTTGGCGAAGGAACCGAAGCTACCCCGCTTATTGCCAGCAAGACTGAGGATAAGTGGACTGGCGAGCTGTTCAGCCAGGTGACTACGCCCAAGGACACCGAGCAAAAGGATTTCGCCAATTCTGCCACGATGGATGTCAACTGCTTCATTTACGCGGCAGACAATACCGCTGAGGGTTCGTCTGCGTCTGCTTTGGCTGCTGCCAAGAATTGGGCTAAGGACCTGTAGTAATCCCACCCCCTCTACCGAGATCCCGGCCCGCTCCCCATCCCCATTTTTGGGCCGGGATCTCGGTCCCCCTTTGATCGACGATTGGCGAACGTAATGCTCAACAATCTTTCCAACAATCAGAAACGCACCTTGGCGCTTGCCGCGATGGCGTTGTTGGCCCTGGCGTGCCTGTGCGGCACGCTGACTTTTACCGTTGATATGGTTCCGGCAAACAACGTTCTATCGTTTGGCAGCGTGAAGGTACGAGTCTGCGAATACACCCTAAACGAGCAGGGCGAGGAGATTCCGTTTGAGCCCAACGAGCACGGGGACTATCCCGACACCAAGGCCGGGGGCTCTGACATCAGCCGCATTGTGCGCGTGGAGAACGCTGGCACGCAGCCTGAGTACGTTCGCGCGCGTCTGCGCATGACGTCGGTGGCGCCCGACGGTTCGAGCGCGGATGCTTCGGGCAGCGTTGCGTTTCATGTGAACGCGGGCGAGGGGTCCCCGTGGATCGATGGCGGCGATGGGTGGTACTACTACCGCGGATTGGCCGGGCGTGGCGGCACGCTCGACCCCGGTGCCATGACGGAAAGCCTCATGGACTCGCTGCGCTTTGTGGGCGACTACCACGATGCCGCGCGCGGCGGCTCATTCAGGCTCGATATCGATGTTCAGGCCGTGCAGGCCAAAAACCAGCAGACAAGCGATACCGCCCTCGACGTACTTGACGTTGTGGGTTGGCCGGAGGCGAACTAGCCTATGAAGATCAAGAATATGAACCGGGGTATGCTTAGCAGGCTGGTTGCCGTCGCAGCGATTGCCCTTTGCTGCGTTATGGCGCTGCCAACGGTGGTGCATGCCGAGGACGTGCCCGAGGCCAAAACCGAATTCCACATCAAAAACGAGGCTGACTTTTTGTTGTGTGTGGCGCTGTCGCGCGAGCGCGATACGTCCGGCTGGCACGTTTATCTCGATAACGACATTGAGCTCGACAGCGACGACATGAAAGCCATCGTTGCAAACACCGTTAAGCATCTGTCGTTTGGCAACAAGGAGCATCCGTTTAAGGGCGTGTTCGATGGTCAAAACCACACCGTTGAGGGCCTGAGCTACGATAAAGACGCTTTTGACCCCGAGCGCGATACGGGATTTTTTGCCGAGACCAACGGTGCCACCATCAAAAACTTCCTGGTCAAGGACGCCAACGTGTGGGCGGACTTCCGCGGTGGCATTATCGTGGGCAAGGCCGTCAAAACGCGCTTCGAAAACGTTATGGTCATGGAGAGCACGCTGCACGTGACCTGCGCCAACAATGCTCTCAACCTCATTACCAACGCAGGCTTTGAGGGCGGTCTCATCGCCGGCGAGCTCGACGGCTGCACCCTCTACAACTGCGAGGTCCGTGGCGGCCGTGCCGTCAACAATACGACCTCGGGCGTGCAGGCGCTCGGCGGTGAGGGTCTGTATATGGCGGCGTTTGCCGGCTACGTTAAGAACTCGACTATCGAGTACTGTCGCGTGACGCCGACGCGTAAGGACGACGGCTCGATTGCCGAGAAGGGCATGACCGACGTCACCAATAAGTACGACGTGGCCATTGGCGCCCTGGGCGGCAACAACGTGTACGCCTCGGGTTTTGTGGGCTGCATGGCGGGCGAGGCCAAGATTATCGACTGCTTCTCGACGGCGCAGTGCTACAGCTATGCCGCGTCGTACGTGGGCGTCGTCGCCGTGACGCGCGCGTGGACGGGTGGCTTGGCGGGTCGTATTCTAACCGAAAAGGGCAACGAGCTCGTTCGAAGCCATTTTGCGGGTGACTTGAGCTCGCGTCAGTACAATCCCATCGCCGTGATCCCCATCATTCAAAACGATGTGAACCTGGGCGGCATTGCCGCGCGTGCCAACAAGGATGATGCCACGGTCACCGAGTGCTACTTTAAGCCGAGCGTGAGCCTTTCTGGCAACAGCCAGGGCAACCCTGCCAAAAAGAAAATCCCCTCGTTTGGCGGCGATGGCACCACCAAGGGTGATGGCTATGGTCCATGGGATGACGAGCGCTACACCACGCGCGAGCTGTGGGAAGAGCACGACTACGACTTTTGTGCCGGCACCAAGCGCTCGACTGCTAACAACGGGGCCTTGGGTGGCTCGCACTTCAATGAGTGGGCGATGGATTACAAGCTGAATATTCCTGTGCATGGCCAGAGCGTTAAGGCGACGATCGATTTTCCCGGTGCGGGTACCGCGACCATCGAGGCAACCAAACTTGGTATTGAACAGAAGACCTCGGATCCGTACGCCTTTGCCGTGAGCGCCGTGCTGGCGGGAACGGCTCAGGGCTTGGCCCAGGGCGATACATCGGTGACGTTTGGGCAGGATACCTCCGCAAAGCCCAAGGGCTTGACCGATGCCAACGGCGGTTATCGCTTCATGGGCTGGTTCCGCGAGTCCGATGTGCGTGTGAATCGAATTGGACAAGACAACAGCTGGTTTGACGGCAAGACCGATGCCGATGCTGTGGCTGCTGGCAAGCAGGTCCAGAAGAGCGAGGCACACGAGCATACGTCGACCTATACCGCCGATAATGCCAAGGGGGTCGACGGTTTTAAGGGCAATGACCTGTTTATCGCTTCGTACGAGGCGCAGGTGCTGTTCTATAACGTCCAGGGCGAAACGCTCGATTGCCAGAGCGGCACTGCACACGACAAATCGGGCGATTGGTATCGCTACGGCGCGAAGCTCAACCCGGCCGCTCCTACCGATCGTGGCACGCTGTCTTCCAGCGCCACCTTTATCGGTTGGACAACGAAGCCGAGCGAAGAGGCTCAGATGAACGGTGGCTATGCAGCCATTACCTCGACCCAGCTCGCCGAGCTAAAAAATGCCGGCGCGTTCTATCCTGCCGGTACCGAGATTACCGTGCTTGGCCCGACCGACTTCTATCCGGTGTACAGCGACTACGTCTCGAACATCATGACAGTGTTCGAGGGCAATGAACAGGATGAGCTTGAAGATAAGACCCAGCGTGTCGGCGTGGGCAACACCCATGTCGATGTCCAGACTGCCGAGGATGGGGCCAGCGTTTACACGGTGCAGGTGCGCGGCGTGGACAACAAGCCCTTGTCCGAAGGCGGCTCGCTTCCCGATGGCTACCGCTTCCTGGGTTGGTATGAAAACAAGCAGGCCGCCGACGGGCCCGAGGTCGAGGTGCGCGTAAGCCGCGATCCCAGCTACAAGCTTCCCGCCAGCGTCGATCTGGCCGTTCCGCATACCTATACCGCACGCTTTGAGTATCGCGTGGATTATTACGTCAAGTCGATGACGAACGAAGCCTATAAGGAATCCAGACTCCTCTGCTCTGTGTGGAGCGGGTACCAAACCTCGTTTAACGAGCAGGTCGGATCGAGCTACGTGCGAGAGAATATCGTGCACTGGGGTCCCGAGCACGTCTATCACGGACTGAAGGAAAACTATAAGGACGAATGCAATGAGGGGCGCTTTGGGGCAGAGACACTCATCGTGGCGCCTTTGAAGGCGTATTCGCATACGGTCAAAAACGATACAGGTGCGGATACCCGGAAAAACGTCATTGCCGATACGGATTTCCCGGGTTCGGGCACGCTGGATGACGAGTGGGTCGCAGGAGCGCTGAAGTTTTACTTTAGGCCGGCGAGCGAGCGATACCATTTAAATTTCTGGACCCTCGAGCGCCAAGGCGGATACTGGACCTGCGTGGGCAACCCCGTTCAGAGCGAGATTGGCATCGAGTCGGAGTATTACATGCGCGCCATGGTGACGACAAGCGTCAGCTTTTATGGCAAGGACGATGTCTCGGTTAAGAGCGTCACGCGACGTTATGAGGCTCCGTTGCTGCTGGGCTCCGATAGCACCTACACCTATAAATATCCGTTTATCCATACCAATCAGACGGTAAACGACAAGCCCGAGGGCGGAAAGAAGGGCGACATCAATCCCAATCTGACACTCGAAGCCTCTCCGACCGATGCCGAGATGGCTGTGCCTGGTTATAAGTTCCTGGGCTGGATTTCGACCGCCGAGGTCCAGAAGGATTCTGCCGTCTGGAAATATATCTATGACGTTACTGGCGACCCCTATGTGACGAGTGACCCGGAGAAAGCGACGCCATACTTGGCGACCGACGCGTCCAAGGTTACCCAGTGGCAGGATGCCTATCCCGTATACGTAAAGTATAACGTTAACTACACCACCAACCTGCACCGCAAGGGCTTTGATGGAACTAATGGGGTTAACGTACCCAACTGGGATATCAAGCCCACGCTGACCACGCAAGACGACGGGTCTGTGGTGGCTACGGTGAGTCCCGACATTACGACGACGGTGTATGCGGACGGAGCTGGTGGCACCTATCAGCTTAAGAAGCTCGAGATCGAGCTTTCCGACGGAACAGTAAAGAAACTTGAGCCGACGGGCGAGGGCGGCAATACCTATTCCTATCCCGTGGAGCCCGGAAAGCCCTATACGTTTGTGGCCTACTACACGCCCATTGCGGTGGTGTATCATCTCAACGACTCCGACGTTGACGGCAAGCTTGCCCAAGAGGGCGATAAGCTCGGTGACCTTAAAGATGGCATGCCGCTGCCAACGTATAACATTGGAGACATCGATGCTGCAACGGGCGCATACAACGCCTTCGTAGGTTGGACGGATAATAAGCCAGAGCTTAGCAGCGGTTATGTCGTTTGGTCGGGCGGCGTTTCCATGGTGACTAAAAACACGGTGGTCAACGCCCCCATGGAGCTGTACCCGGTTTACCGTGCCAGCGCGGTAAGTGTCCAATCGAATATCGATGCTAATCTGGATGATCCCTATGCCGTACGCTCCCTTGCGCGTACCGACTCTGGTGATCAGATTTCGCTGGAGGTAAAAGCTGCAACTGAGGTTGTCGGCAAGGACGGCACCAAGTACGACTTTGTCGGCTGGTCGCGTGACTATACATCCGATGGCAACTACACCCTGATGACCGATGAGGAGAAGTATCCCCTCGAGGGTAATGAGCCCTTTAAGAACGTGACCTACACTGCGGTGTACAAGATTGCGCCGTATAAGGTGCGCTATCACGGTATCGACGGGTCGGTCATCTTTACGGCGACCGTCGACTCGGGCGATGAGCGCGCACAAGACGGCAAGTCCGGTTTTATCCACACGGTCGATGTCCCTAAAATGGACGAGAGCGGCAACCCCGTGATGGAGCAAAAATCCGTGGCATATGACCCGGATGCCCACTCCAAGATCGTTGCGCTGCTCGATGAGCAGGCGGCCGCCAATGGCGATAAGCGTGAACTCTTCTTGGAATGGCGATATGTGGGTGCCGAAGGTGCTGCGGAGGCTTGGGATACGTTTAAGGACGAGCCGGTCAAGGGCGATATGGACCTGTATCCCGTGACGTATCGCGTGGTTGCCAACGATACGTCTGATGGAAAGCCCGAAAACATGACCGCGCAGTTTAAGTGGCTGCTCGATCCTTCCGCCGCCAACACCGTCGACGACGCCGCCGATAAGGCGCCGTTTAAGGTCTGCTTTGCCAAGCCGTTTATGGGAACGCAGTTGACCGTCACGGTAACGCGGGCAAGCTACGGCCCTGGTGCAGAGGAAGCTCCCGTGGACGGCAAGTTTGTCTCGCTCTACAGTCTGGGTTCGGGTAATGGTTCGTTTGACCTGGCCAACCGTCTGGAGTCCAAGAAGACGGGCGAAGGCGATCAAGGTGCCGGCAACGCTGTGTTTAACTTTGATCAGACTCATACGTTGACGATCGTTAAAAAGACAACCGATGCCAGTGCCATGGGACAAACGTTTCGCTTTAAGGTGACGCGAAAGATGCCGCAGGATTCTTCTGCCGAGACGCGCACGGTCGAGGTGAAAGTTGGCGAGCAACACGACGAAAACGGTGAGGTCTGCTATGTCGGCAGCGTGCAGTTTGCCGCGCCTGCGGGCGTCTATACCGTCGAGGAAGACACAGCTTGGGCATGGCGTTACGAGGGCGAGTTGAGTACGCCGGGCAAGGCGCCCGGCAAATCTGCCGAGTTGACCATCTCGTCCGCCTCGAGCGTGGGCGACACGGTGGTGACGTGCGTCAACACGCGCACGAAGGACAAATGGGTCGATGGCGGTTCCCGTGCCAAGAATGTTTGGGAAAACGGCACGCTGATGAGGGAGGATTAGGATGACTAAGCGCAAGCAGATCGTCGCCCTCCTTGTGGGCGTTCTCCTTTTGGCTGGCGCTGCCGGTGCCTTCGCGTGGCTTTCGGTTACGGGTGTGCTGGTCAACGAGTTTGGCTTTGGTTCGGTGGCGCCCTCGGTGGACGAGAAACTCGATGGCAACGTGAAGAGCGACGTCACGATTACAAACAAGGGCTCGGCTCCGGCATACCTGCGTGCTGCGGTGGATATCTACTGGCAGGACCAGGATGGCGCGCGCCTGTGGGATGAGCCGGTTGCGGGAACGGACTACGTTATTGAGCGGGGCAACGTGTCCGATGCGTCTGCTTCCAACAGCGCCTCGTCTTGGGTTGCCGCGTCCGACGGATTCTACTATTGGACATCTTCCGTTGCGCCGATGGACAAAACCGGCGTGCTCATCAAGAGCGTGACTGAGAGGAAGGCGGATGGCAAGAACCTGGTCGTCGACATTTCGACCCAGGCAATTCAGTCCACGCCCGATGACGCAGTTACAGAGGCATGGGGCTGTACGGTCAAGGATGGCGTGCTGGTGCCGCCGCATGGGGGTGCGTAAGCATGGCTTTTCCGATTCGCAAAGACGCTATGCGCGCCGTGCGCTGTGTGGTCGCGGTTGTTGCCTGTGTTGCCGCGCTTGCCGCGCCTGCCCGTGCGTTTGCCGATGCTCCCACGATTGCCTATGACGGAAATGCGCGCCAGCTGACGGTCTCGGGGGCGACGGGCTCTTCGGGGGAGCCCGATCTGTTTTTGGCCTTTAAAGATCTGATGCCCGGCGATGTGCGCGATCAGCAGATTGAAGTTCGCGCCACGGGCGTAAAATCCCAGGTGCGCGTGTTTGTACGTGCCGTTGTCGATCACGAGACGGCACATATGCTGTCTCCCATCACCTTAACGGCGACTGTGGGCGATGCCTCTGCAGGTTGGCTCCAGACAGGAACACCGGGCAGCGTGTTCGCCTATCCCACGGAAATCGCCGCCTGTTGAACTAATCACACGGGAATCAAGTACCGGCTGATTCCCGTTCAAGGCTTTATAATTGTATCCGTCAAGGCTGACAGCCATCCGGACGGCTTCTTCACTCATACGATTGCCTGTAAAATAAACAAACAGATAAGCGGATTGCTGGCTGTAGCCGGTCAGCACTCCTATGAAAAGGAGTGCCAAGAGGGTGATATATTTCTTCATATTCATTTAATATTCAGCACTTGGCTGGGAGTAATCAATACTTGAAATCGGCTGGTTTCACATAGACACGATATTCTTTAATCATACCCGGATAATTCTTTTCGGCACGGGGCAGATAACGGAAGCCTGTTACAGTCTCCACCTTACTCAAATCAATCACCAGTTGGTGAGGATACGCCACATTATCTACTGTCATCCAGAAAGTAGATTCCTGAAGATCGAAAATTTTATCAGCCGTACGATTTCCACTACGGGTTTCCTCACTGTCGGCATACCGGATTTTCCAATGCTCGCGGGAAACCGGTTTACCATCATCACCCAAGACATCGAACTCTGCAATAGCGGCTATATTATCCTCGGCCTGTGGAGAAAGAGCTTCCAGACAGAAATAACGTCCTTTCACCGGATTGGCAAAACGTACCTCCTGCCAGCCGTTACCCGGAATGAAAGCACCTTTATGAACGGGAGTTTCGGCTGAAAGATTCAAATGTTCACCCTCTTTGCGGTG
>OKSC01002179.1_pt1 | contig 17322 bp, 10 predicted proteins | sample 1601161 | NCBI WGS metagenome assembly OKSC01 (sample SAMEA3541552, study PRJEB24748) | human gut metagenome | biome: human gut; feature: human-associated habitat; material: faeces | place: China | collected 2012
GAGGCCGAGGAGAAGGTCAAGGACGATGCTTGGAAGAAGGTCGTTCTGGTCCGTCTCGAGACCTCTCCCGAGGACATCGTCGGCATGCAGGTCTCTCAGGGCATCCTGACCGTCCGCGGCGGTATGACCAGCCACGCTGCTGTTGTCGCCCGCGGCATGGGCACCTGCTGCGTCTCCGGCTGCGGCAACGATAACAACGTCGCCATCGACTATGACGCCAAGGTCATCACCATCAACGGCCACACCTTCCACGAGGGTGACTGGATGAGCATCGACGGCTCCACCGGCAACATCTACGAGGGCCAGATCGCTACCGTCGCTTCCACCGAGAACGCCAACTTCAAGCGCTTCATGGGCTGGGCTGACGCAAACCGCCAGATGAAGGTCATGACCAACGCCGACAACCCGCGTGACGCGCAGAACGCCGTTGACATGGGTGCCGAGGGCATCGGTCTGTGCCGTACCGAGCACATGTTCTTCGCCGAGGACCGCATCAAGGCTGTCCGTGAGATGATCTGCGCCCGTACCGTTGAGGAGCGCAAGGCTGCCCTGGCTAAGGTCGAGCCGTTCCAGGAGGCCGACTTCACCGCTATGTACCGCATCATGGGCGAGCGTCCGATGACCATCCGTTATCTGGATCCGCCGCTGCATGAGTTCCTGCCCACCAAGGCCGAGGACATCGAGGCTCTGGCTAAGGACATGGGTATGTCCACCGAGGAGCTGAACAACGTTGTTGTCAGCCTGCACGAGTTCAACCCCATGATGGGTCACCGTGGCTGCCGTCTGGCTGTTACCTATCCCGAGATCGCTGAGATGCAGACCAACGCTGTCATCAAGGCTGCCCTCAAGGTTTCTGCCGAAACCGGCAAGATGATCACCCCCCACATCATGATTCCTCTGGTTGGCGAGGTCAAGGAGCTGAAGTTTGTCAAGGACGTTGTCGTCAAGACTGCCGATGCCCTGATCGCCGCTGCCGGTGTTGACATGAAGTACGAGGTCGGCACCATGATCGAGATCCCGCGTGCCGCTCTGACCGCCGGCGAGATCGCCAAGGAAGCTGACTTCTTCAGCTTCGGCACCAACGACCTGACCCAGATGACCTTCGGCTTCAGCCGTGATGATGCCGCCAAGTTCCTGGGCGCATACTACGAGAACAAGATCTACGAGAGCGATCCGTTCCAGCATCTGGATCAGATCGGCGTTGGCAAGCTGGTCAAGATGGCTGCCCACGATGGCCGCGCGACCAACCCGAACCTGGGTCTGGGCATCTGCGGCGAGCACGGCGGCGATCCCAGCAGTGTCGAGTTCTGCCACAACGTTGGCCTGGACTACGTCAGCTGCTCTCCCTACCGTGTTCCCATCGCCCGCCTGGCCGCTGCACAGGCAGCAATTAAAAATCCCCGTTCTTGAATCACGTAGATTTTTACAATTAAATGTGGATTACGATAAGGCTCGTTCTTATCGAAATTCGCGTGGCTGCGTGCTTTGGCCGAAGCAATGGAAAGACCTGACAGTTAAGGTCGTTCTATAAATCATAGCAAGCCCCTAATCGCTGTACTACAGTGGTTAGGGGCTTTTTTTACGCAAAAATGCCCTTTGGGTACATTTTCAGCAAAAAGTATACGATTTTTGGGTACATTTTTGGGGTCAAATCGGGGTACTTAAGAGCTATCAAAAAACCGCAGGAGTACGCAGCATGACGAGGAAAACATCGCCTGCTTACAGAGCAAGCAAAGAGGAAACTATTCCAATAAATAAGTTGCATCCCTTTTCCAATCATCCGTTCCATATCCGCCATGATCTGGAATTCAGTGAATTGGTAGACAGCATTTCAGAAAGCGGCATCATTACGCCCATCATCGTCAGACCAAAGGTTGGTGTCGGCTATGAAGTGATAAGCGGACATCGCAGGTGGGAGGCTTGTAAAGAACTCGGCATCGAAAGCATCCCTGCCAGAGTGGAATACATAGACGATGACGAAGCCACGATTCTGATGGTCAACAGCAATATCCAGCGTGAGCATGTGCTGCCAAGTGAGAAGGCGTTTGCTTATAAAATGCGCATGGAAGCGTTGAAACATCAAGGACGAGCAACTTTGGGACAAGTTGTCCCAAAGTTAAAGTACAATAGGTCGGAAGCGGTAATTGGCGAAGAAGTAGGGGAAAGCTACAAGCAAGTACAACGCTATATTCGATTGACCTATCTGATTCCATCTATTTTGCAAATGGTCGATGACGGTCGCATTGCATTCAACCCAGCGGTCGAAATCTCTTATATGACAGGGGAACATCAGACATGGCTCAAAGAAGAAATGGATATGTGTGATGCTACACCGTCTTTGGTTCAGTCTCGAACACTAAAAGACATGAGCCGAAATGGAACGCTGACGGAGAATTACCTGCATACCCTACTGACAGAAGAAAAGCCGAACCAACGGCAAAAGTTCTTTCTGAATCAGTCTGATGTGCAGCAGTACTTCCCATCCAACTATACACCGCAGCAGATGCAGAATGTCATCATTTCGCTGCTGCGGAATTGGGAGCACAAACGCTCCAGCCGCCAGCACCCACAGCGTGAGGACGAACTGGAAAGATAAATCGAGAGTACAATATGTAATAGCTTACGAAATGTAGTTTTGTGGGCTTTCTTAACTGCACCCATTTTTAGGCAGGAGAAGTGAGATGCAATACGAATATTTTTACGGCGCTCAAGCCGAGCAGTTCTCTTTTTACCGCATACCCAAAGCGCTATTTACAGAGCCGAACTTCAGGGAGCTGTCCACCGATGCCAAGGTGCTGTACGGGATTTTACTGGATCGAATGAGCTTGTCGCTGAAAAATCAATGGTTAGATGCACAGAACAAGGTTTACATTATCTTCACCGTGGAGGAAATCATGGATGCATTGAACTGTGCCAACCAGAAAGCCACGCGCCTGATGGTGGAACTGGAAAAGCAGGCAGGGCTTATCGAGCGCAAGCGACAGGGGCTTGGTAGACCAAATCTGATTTATGTAAAAAACTTCGCAGCAACGATAAATGACAAGAACTGTGAAAAAGGTGATTCTTGATATGTGATTTTCACACTTCTGGATTCTTGAAAATCACACGGAACTAATACTGATAATAATTAGACTGATTATAGTGATACTGAGAATATAAATTACAGTTAGGAAAACAGAATAAGGTGGTAGAGTATGCCCGGTGTAACAGAGCAGGAAATCGCCCAAGCGAAGCAGATGAATCTGTACCAGTATATGCAGCTGTGTGAGCCGGACAACTTCAAACCGGAAGGACCCGGACAGTTCCGCCACAAAGGGCACAGCTCGTTGACCTTCGCAGAGGATGGTTCGTGGACATACTTCAAAACGAAAGCTACCGGTCGCACCGCGCTGAACTATCTCATAGCGGTTGAAGGCGTTTCGTTTGTAGAAGCGGTGCGGGAAATCAATCGGATACAGGGCGGTGTCCGTCCTTCTTTCCAACCTGTAAAAGCACCCCCACCCCCTGCCGAGAAGAAACCGGCAAAGGAATTCAGGCTGCCGAAGCCAGATAAGAACAACTACGCTGCTACTGCCTATCTTCGCAAGCGCTGCATTCACCCCAATGTGCTGACGGTCTGCAAGCAAAAGAGAATCCTGTATCAGACGAGCTTCAAGGACCATCCGAACTGCGTATTTGTCGGGCGCGATGGAAATGGAGAGGCCAAGGGCGGCAGCTTGCGCGGTTGTTCGCAAATCCAGTTTCGCCGCGATATTCCCGGCAGTAAAAAGATATATCCGTTTTACATCGAAGCTGCTGCCACTGCCGACGCGGTGGAAGTGTACGAAGCGCCCATAGATGCCATGTCGGGTGCCTCGCTGAAAATTATGCAGCACACTGGAAATTGGCGCGGTGTTCACTATCTGGCGCTGGGCGGTACGGATTACGCTGCACTGGATGCGTTTCTTACATACTACCCGAACATAATCCACATTGTCCTGTGCCTTGATAATGACGAAGCCGGGCGGACGCGGACGCAGGACATTATCAAGCACTTGGAGGGCAGCGGCAAAACCGTGGAAGACCGCCCGCCGACTATCGGCAAGGACTATAACGACACGCTGGTGCAGGTCACACAGGAATACCAAAAACACTGTATCAGCTTGGATGATATTTTGGAGGAGGAAACCAGATGAAAACTATTGCTATCGCAAATCAGAAAGGCGGCACCGGCAAAACGACTACCGCGTACAACTTGGGCATTGCCCTTACCCAGCAGGGCTACCGCGTACTCATGGTGGATTTTGACCCGCAAGGCAATCTGTCCTGCTACTGCGGTATCCCGCCTGAACAGGACCTTGAGCAGACAATCACAGAACTGCTGATGAAAGTTGCCTATGAAAAGCCCCTCTCCCACAGAGAGTGCGTTTATCAGAGCAAGCGCACGGATGACTCTGCACCACAGGTGGATTTCATTCCATCCAATCTCCGGCTGGCCAGCTTTGAGCTGGCAATGGGCACCATGATGTGTCGTGAGGTGCTGCTGAAAACCTGTCTGGAACAGTACAGCAGCCAGTATGATTACTGCATCATTGATTGCTCTCCCTCCGTAGGACTTTTACTGACAAACGCGCTGTCCGCTGCCAACGAGGTTATTATCCCGATGCAGGCGCAGCCGTTCTCGGTTGTTGGTATGTCGCAGCTGACAAATTCGATTTCCAGCGTGCAGCGCAAAATAAACCCCGGACTGCATATCAGGGGCGTTTTGCTGACGATGACCCAGCATACGAAAGTCTCAGAGCATTATGCCCATGATGTCCGCGCCAAGTATGGGAGAACGCTCCATGTATTTACTACGGAAATTCCCTATAACGTCAAAGTGCAGGAAAGTCAGGCGTTTGCAGCACCCACTATCCTGTACGAACCCAAAAGTAGCAGCGCAAGAGCATACGTTGATTTTACGCAGGAGGTATTAGGTCATGGCCGCGAAGAACAAATTTATGAACGCGATGAAGATGCCCGCGATCGCTGATATGTTTTCCTCAGAGGCTGACCGCCAACGAGAAAGCGGCGACCTAGTAACGGAAGTACCGCTTTCTGAACTGCATCCTTTTGTCAATCACCCCTTTGAGGTTCGTGACGATGAAGATATGCAGAAATTGGTGGACAGCATCAAGGAAAACGGCGTACTTACCAACCTGACCGTGCGCCCCCGCGCCGAGGGCGGCTATGAAATCATCTCTGGACACCGGCGCTTTCATGCAGCGCAGCTTGCAGGGCTGGATAAAATCAAGGTGCAGGTGCGGAATGTTGATGACGACCAAGCCATCATCGACATGGTGGATGCCAATATCCAGCGGGAACATATCAGCCCGATGGAAAAGGCGCGAGCGCTGAAAATGAAAAATGATGCCATTAAGCGTTCCATCGGGAGACCAAGTCAGAAATGTTGTCAAGTTGACAACGTTTCTGGTAAAGGAAGAACATCAGATTCAATCGCTGCGGATGCTGGTGATAGCGTTAAACAGGTTTATCGCTATATTCGTCTCAACGAGCTAATCCCAGAACTCCAGAAAAAGGTCGATTCCAACACCCTGAAATTCAACCCCGCAGTTGAACTTTCCTACCTGACCCCGGACGAGCAGCAGAGTTTCCTCGACTATGCCGAGGCGCAGGACTGCACCCCATCCCTCTCACAAGCACAAAAATTGAAAGCAGCCAGCAAAGAAGGAACCTTAACGCTGGACAAGTTGGAAGAAATCATGTCGGCGCAGAAACCGAGCGTTGCGCCGCGTGAACCGGTGCTGAACATCAACGTCAGCAAGGTTGCGCAGTATTTTCCGACCGGCTGCACAAAACAGCAGATGGAAAACCGCATCCTGAAAATTCTGGAAAGCTATTTTCGACAGATGGCTCATGAGCAAGCACATGAGGAGGAGCGCTGATATGGCAGAGTATCGGTATTACTTGATTCCGGATGCTATGACCCGTGCGTTTCCGGAAAAATTTGAAAAGCAAACACCAACGGAATTCTTTGATAATATCGCAGATTTGGAAAAACGTTATCACCAACTGCGTGAAATGCCCTATAACAACGAACGCACTTGGAATGAACGGGCAAGATTCCCTTATGCACGATTGGTGGTAGGGATAGACCGTCAGAATCCGGACGGAGCGGTTGCAATCATACAGGTGCGAAATGGTGTCAATTACCTGTGCGATGACTATCGCGGCCCCTACGCAGACGGTAGTGATGCACAAATCCCCCAAATGGCTAAGAAACTTGTAGAAGTAATCGGCGTGGACAGGGTCCGACCGCATACCTATACCCAGCGGGATGGTTATACATGGGTACAGGTGGAAAAGGATATGCACATTACAGAATGGCTTTACGCACATGAGCTATGCAGCAGTTTGCAATTCACGCGGTTCTTGAACCGAGATGGGCGGGAACTATTTCAGGTGCGTGACGGTCAACGCGTGATTGAGACAAATGCGGACGGAACAAAGCGGATTAGGGCGGTAAAAAGCATTGACGTAACCCATGCTTATGTCGGGCACTATGGTTGCCATATCCAACAATATGCAGAGGACAACTTTCGAACCGGCTGCTATGTTGCCCCTGAACACCCCCAGTCGGGAGACAATCTGGATAAGCTCCAAATCTATCAAATTACAAAAGGCGGCTGCGAATATCGCTTTATGAATTATGCCTATTCCAAAAGCCGCATTCATGCAGCCGATTACAGCAGCGTCTATATAGCAAATCTCCCTACAGACTACGATTTGGACAGATGCTTTCAGGAGTTCAATGCCCCGAATCGTCCGCTGCGCTATCATATGTGTTCTCTTTCGACCAGTGATATTGTGGTCACAACGAAAAACGGAAAAGAAACTGCCTACTATGTGGACAGTATTGGCTTCAAGGATGTGAGCCACCTACTGCCGGAACTGCATGAAGTCGAAGCCCAGCGCCAAAAAGAACAGGTTCAGGACGAACCGGAAAGGTGAAGCAATGCCAAATCCACAAAATATTTTCCAGTTGGCGCAGCAGACCGCTACACAGGTCACAGCCTCACCGGAAAACTGGCGGCGGTTCCTGTATACGGCAGCGCATAACTACCACACCACCTACCTGAACCAGCTGCTGATCCACGCCCAGCGCCCCGATGCCACCGCCTGCGCTACCATGAAATACTGGAATGAACAGGCACACCGCAAGGTCATGTACGGCAGTAAAAGCATCATCATCCTGCAACGCCATCAGGGTGTGCCCACTGCCAAACGAGTGTTCTCCATGACAGACACGGTTCTTACTGGTGACAAAGCTGCTGCCCCGTGGGAAGTGACAGATGCCATCCGGCCACTTCTTATGCAGGTCAACTCCGTGGGCAGCTTAATGGATCGGGCAACCGAGCAAGTTGTATCCCTGTCCGACCGTGCCAATCGTGTCATGGCAAATTCAATAGAGGACAGTACACTGGGCTGGAGCCACCCGGAAGATCAGCGGTTCATCTTGCAGGAAGTTGCTGCACAAAGCACCCTGTACATGATCTGCATCCGTTTGGGTATCCCGGTGCAGGAAGAAGATTTTCCGGCTTTCCAGAATGTCATCCAGTTTGATACTAGCCGAATCTCCCTCTGCTTGGGCGGCTATGTGCAGGCAGCAGCAGAACCTTTGCTGGATGAACTTGGGCACGAAGTTATGCAGCTTGCCCGCGACAGTGTTGCAATTCAGGCTGAACCAGTGCATAATACAGATACTCAATCACCCACACAAACGACCAGTCGAGAGGAGGCTGTCACAGATGATGTACACGAACGTGATCGGATACCAGATTCCGAACCTGAGCTTGCCGAAAGCCAAGAAAACCAACCTGAACCGGTACGGCAGAATGCGGCTGGACTACTTGGAGCAGAACGAGCCGAACCTGTGCGACCAGATGATGCTGGAGGGAACGCTGCTGCCGAGCTGCCGCAAGATGGGGCTGGACGCACAGCAGATGGTGGACAAGACGCTGCACGACCTGATGCGGAAAGCGCAGATGCCCAACCGCAAGACAAACCCGCTGGGCTGGGCGCAGATGTGCAACAGCCTGAAGCAGCAGGCGGAGGAAATGATCCTTCCGATGCTGTACGAAGTATAACGGAAGAACCCGCAGTTGCGGAGAGCGAACCATCGCCCTCCGCTTTTTCTTTGCCCGAATTTCCGGCAGAACTGCTGCCGTCCCTGCTGAAAGCAGACACGACCTCGCGCGCTTCCAATGCGGACATCCTTTCCTTTTTCAGTAAAACACCGCTGCTGATCGACCGACTTCGCTATATCCGCGAGAGCTACAAGGTTGTGTTTACGGAGCTTCTGCTGGAAGATGATACCCGCGTTGGATTCTATAAAGAAAGCAATGGTCTGCTTGTCTGGCGGGGGTCCTACCTGACCCGCAGCGCGGAATCGCATCTGTCGTGGCACAGCGTTACTGCTGCCATCTCCGCACTGGTCGATAACCACGAACTTATCGCAGCCATTGACCCGAAAAAAGCTGTCAGTCAGGACGAGCAGCTGTCCTTTGACCTGCCGGAAAATGCTTCTCGCGGCGATGAAGTGGGCACGTTGGAAGTGGACGACATCTATTCCGAGGAAGAACAGGACGAAAAAATCAAAGCAGCCCTGCCCTCTTACCACTACAAAGAACCCCAGCCGGACGATGGCAGTTACATAACGGAAGATGATGTGAACGTCATCATTACAAGAGGCAGCGTCTTTGAGGGCGGCAAGTACCGCATCTACAACCATTTCCAGCAGGAGAAAACGGAAAAGGAAACCGTAGCTTTCCTCAAAAAGGAGTACGGCATCGGCGGTTTCTCTTGGACGTTTGCTGACGGTGGAAGCGGCTTCGTCAGTTTTGACGGTAAAGGATTCAGCATCCTTTACGATTTCAAGGATGACCTGCGGTATGAGAAAAAGCTCAAATGGAAAGAGGTCGGCAAGCGGCTGGAATACCTTGTCCGGATGGACCGCTACCTGACGGATGCAGAGCGCGAGAAGATGCCTGCATGGATAAACAGGCAGACAGAATCGAAGCCCCTGCCGCCACCCATCCCTGACCAGAAACCTGTCTGCGAAGTGGGCAGCACCGTTTACCTTGAAAACGACCAGCGGTTTACAGTAGAGAGCATCGGACAATTTGATGTTCACCTGTGCAATGAAGATTTCCCGCTGGTAGGCCGCGCCGTCAGCCGAGAACAGTTCCAACAGCTATTGGACGCCAATCCCCGCAACGGCGGCATGGTGTTATCGGAGCAGCAGCGTGAATCTCTGGTGCAGGAGCAGCGTGAACAGGCTCTCTCCTATATCGAGGACTATCTCAAGGATGAGTTTGAAATCACAGAGCCAGATTTTTCCGACCTCACCCAAATCGATCTTGGCTACACCACCACCGAGGACGAGCAGCATACGATTCAGGTCAATGCGGATCTGGAGCATTGCACGATCAGCAAGTTTGTGGACGATACCCTCTATGCACAGGATACATACGCTTCGCTGGAAGATATGAACCGGATGGTACTTGCCAATCTCGATTTTGACAGTCTGATGGAAGTGGACATCAACGAAATCGAGGAACAGGAACCCGAAATCAGCGCAGACGAACCGGAGGAATCCACCTTTGTATCGCAGGTCATGCAGGATGTAGACCGCCTTGCTGCGCGTGAGGAACCTGCCGAGTATGATCGCACGAACTACCTTGCACCGTATGAACCTGCCGTGCCGGAAGGTCCGAAAGCAAAGTTCGCTGTCAATGTGCAGGCCATCCGCACGCTGAAAGAAATCGAGCAGCGCATGGCATCCGGTGGAGCCCCCGCAACCGAGCAGGAACAGGACATTCTGGCTGGTTATCTTGGCTGGGGCGGTCTGGCAGATGCCTTTGACCCCGGCAAGGATAACTGGCATACCGAGTACGAGCAGCTGAAAACCCTGCTGACCGAGGATGAATACGCCACCGCGCGGGAATCCACCCTGACAGCATTTTACACACCGCCTACGGTCATTCACGCTATGTACCGCGCCTTGGAGCATATCGGCTGCGTGGGCGGCAATGTGCTGGAGCCCAGCATGGGTGTCGGCGCGTTCTTCGGGCACCGGCACAGCAAGTTCGATACCCACAATGCCAAGCTGTACGGCGTGGAGCTGGACAGCCTGTCCGGTCGTATCGCACAGCAGCTTTACCAGAAAGCAAAAATCCAAATTACAGGGTATGAAAAAGCCGACCTGCCGGACAACTTCTTTGACCTTGCCATCGGCAATGTGCCGTTTGGACAGTATCAGGTCAGCGACCGCCGGTATGATAAGCTGCACTTCCAAATTCACGATTACTTTCTAGCCAAGACGGTAGATAAACTGCGTGTCGGCGGCATTATGGCGTTCATCACCACTTCCGGCACACTGGATAAAAAGTCCGAAGAAGTGCGCAAATACCTCGCCGCGCGGTGTGACCTGATCGGCGCAGTACGCCTGCCCAATACCACGTTCAAGAGCAATGCCGGTACGGAAGTGACCTCCGACATTCTGTTTCTGCAAAAACGCGGCAGAGTCTTGGAGCAAGACGCACCGTGGATACATGTTGGAGAAACCGAAAACGGAATCCCGCTGAACCAGTATTTCATCGACCACCCGGAAATGGTCTGCGGTGAAATGCAGATGGTCAGTGGTCCCTATGGAATGCGCTCTACCTGTGTGCCGAATGAGCAAAGCCCGCTGACGGAGCAACTGGATGCAGCGCTTTCTACCCTACACGCCGAGTACACATTGGTGGACGAACAGGAATATGCCGAAGAAGAAAGCGGCACCATTGATGCGGACCCCAATGTGCGCAATTTCAGTTATACGGTGAAGGATGACGTCATTTACTACCGCGAAAATTCCAAGATGCGTGTGGTAAAGGGCGGAGAGAACGCGTTAGCCCGCATCCGCGCATTGGTGCCCCTGCGGGATACCTGCCGTGAGCTGATCAATGCCCAGCTGGAAAACTTTCCGGATGAGTATATCAAAATGCTGCAAGCCCGTCTGAACGACCAATACGATGCCTACCGCAAGAAATATGGGCTTATCAACAGCCGTGGCACGGCATCCGCGTTCCGTGAGGATTCCGGCTACTTCCTGCTCTGCTCCTTGGAAGATCTGGACGATGAGGGAAACTTCAAGGGCAAGACGGATATGTTCACCAAACGGACGATCCGCCCCGCACAGGCAGTTGACCATGTGGATACCGCCGAGGAATCACTGGCGCTCAGTCTCTCCGAGCAGGGACACGTTGACTTGGGGTATATGTCCAAGCTGACCGGAAAAACCACAGAAGCCATCATCAATGATCTTACAGGCATTATCTTCCGTGACCCCGTAAAGGTCGATACCGATGGCAACCCTATCTATCTGCCTGCGGATGAATACCTATCCGGCAATGTCCGTGAAAAATTGCAGACTGCAAAAGCGGTGGCAGTCAGTGACCCACAGTTCCAAGTCAATGTAGTTGCACTTGAAAAGGTGCAGCCCAAGGACTTGGAAGCCAGTGAAATCAGCGTCCGCCTTGGCGCTACTTGGATTCCCGCAGAGTATGTACAGCAGTTTTTGGAGGAACTTCTGGATGCCCCCTACTACACGCGGCGGATGGTCAAAGTGGAATTCGCTGCGTATACCGGCAGCTGGACCATTACCAACAAGAAATTTGGTGACGGCAATATCAAAGCAACGGTGACCTACGGTACGAACCGCGCCAACGCCTACCTGATTGCGGAGAATGCCCTGAACCTGCGTTCTACCCAAATTCGGGATAAAGTTACAGCGGCTGACGGAAGCGTTTCTTGGGTGCTGAATAAGGAGGCGACGCAGGCTGCACAGGAAAAGCAGCGCCAGATTTGTGAGCAGTTCCAAGACTGGATTTTCAAGGAGCCGGAACGCCGCCAGCGATTGGTCGCCATCTACAATGAAAAATTTAACGCGCTGCGTCCCCGCGAGTACGATGGCAGTCACCTGAAATTTCCGGGCATGAACCCGGAAATCACCCTTCGCCCGCACCAGTTGAACGCCATTGCCCATGTGCTGTACGGCAACAATGTCCTGCTGGCGCACGAAGTGGGGGCGGGCAAGACGTATGAAATGGTGGCCAGTGCCATGGAGAAGAAACGACTGGGGCTTTGCAGTAAAACGCTGATTGTTGTTCCCAACCATTTGACCGAGCAGATGGCATCCGAAGCGCTCCTGCTCTATCCGAACGCGGAAATTCTGGTAGCAAAGAAAACCGATTTCAAAAAGGAAAACCGCAAGAAATTCTGCGCCCGCATTGCGACCGGCAACTATGACATCATCGTTATCGGGCACAGCCAGTTCGAGAAAATCCCGCTTTCGGCAGAACGCCAGAATATGTACCTGCAAAGGCAGATTGATGACGTCATTGACCAAATCGCACTTTTGAAAAGCTCTCGTGCTGAGAATTTCACCATCAAACAGATGGAGAGGACACGGAAGCAGCTCAAGAAAAAGCTGGACAAGCTCAACGACCAGCAGCGCAAGGATGACGTCGTCACCTTTGAGGATCTGGGCGTGGACAGCCTGATGGTGGATGAGGCACATTATTTCAAAAACGCCATGATTGCCACCAAAATGCGCAATGTTGCGGGCATTTCCCAGACGGAAAGCCAGAAAAGCAGTGATATGCTGATGAAGTGTATGTATCTTGATGAGGTGACCGGTGGGCATGGTATCGTGTTTGCGACCGGTACACCCATATCTAACTCCATGACGGAAATGTACGTCATGATGCGCTATCTGCAAAGGGGCTTGTTGGAAAAAGAGGGCTTGCTCAACTTCGATTCGTGGGCATCGACCTTTGGGGAAAGCATTACAGCGATTGAGCTTAACCCAACTGGTACAGGATACCGCACAAAAACCAGATTCGCGCGATTTTATAATCTGCCGGAACTCATGAGCCTTTTTAAGATGTCTGCGGACATTCAGACCGCCGATATGCTGCATTTGCCGGTGCCGGAACTGGTGGGCGGCAAGCCCACCAATGTGGTGTTACAGCCAAGTGAAGTCCAGAAAAGAATGGTCAAAGGCTTGGCAGACCGCGCCGAAAAGGTCCGAAGCGGAAAAGTGCAGCCCACGGAAGATAATATGCTGCGCATCACCAATGACGGCAGAAAACTTGCACTGGACCAGCGGCTCATGAACCCTTTGTTACCAGACGACCCCGGCAGCAAGGCCAACGCCTGTGTGGATAAGGTATATGAAATCTGGGAAAAGACCAAGGAGCTACGATCCACTCAGATGATTTTCTGCGACCTCAGCACCCCCAAGGAGGACGGCTTTGACGTATACAACGATGTGCGCGATAAGCTGGTTGCCAAGGGCATCCCCAAAGAGGAAGTGCAGTTCATCCATGATGCGGATACCGAAACAAAAAAAGCTGAACTATTTGGAAAAGTCAGAAATGGCACTGTGCGCGTCCTGATGGGCAGCACCCAGAAGATGGGCGCTGGTACCAACGTACAGACACGGCTTATTGCGTTGCACCATCTGGACTGCCCATGGCGACCTGCTGATATTGCCCAGCGCAACGGACGCATGGTCCGCCAAGGAAACCTGAACAAGGAAGTTTCCGTATTTATTTACGTTACAGAGTCAACTTTTGATTCGTACAGCTGGCAGCTTGTCGAGAATAAACAGAAGTTTATTTCGCAAATTATGACGTCAAAATCCCCAGCCCGCAGCTGCGAGGATCTGGACGAAGCTGCGCTCACCTATGCCGAAGTCAAGGCTTTGGCAGCGGGTAACCCCATGATCAAGGAAAAGATGGACTTGGACATTCAAGTGGCGCGACTGCGGACCCTGAAAGCTGCCTACACCAGCCAGCATTACCGATTGGAAGATGCGATAGCCGTGGCTTTCCCGCGCCAAATCAAAGGAACCGAGCATCGAATCCGTGCATTTGAGCAGGATATTCAGACAGCAAAAGAACACCAGTTTTATGATGCCGATAAAAAGCTCATCTTTTCTATCGAGTTGGACGGGAAAACCTACGATAAGCGCGAGGATGCAGGTAAGGCGCTGCTGGGGCTTGTCGGTGCAGCAGTGCGGGCAACGAAACCTGTGCCGGTAGGTCACTATGCAGGCTTTGAAATCACAGTCGAATATAAACCGCTGGAAAAGGTATTCCATGCCCACCTTGTTGGCGAGGCAACGCACACGACAGAACTGGGTAATGATGCTGCCGGCAACATGATTCGCTTCCAAAATGTAGTTTCTGCTCTGCCACAGGACCTGAACCGACTGCATGGCAGTCTGGAACAGCTTACAAAACAGCTTACCAATGCAGAGGAAGAACTGAAGCAGCCGTTCTTGCAGGAGCAGGAACTGAGCGATAAAAGTGCCCGCCTTGCCGAGCTGGATGCCCTGCTGAATGTGGGCAATGATGCACCCATCATTGAGGGCGAAGCGGAAGAATTGGAAGAAGAACCGGAGGATGCACTGATTCAATCGGATGATGAATTGGAACGGTAAATCGACAGCCTTGCAAAATAAAATCATTCCTGTATGATGAAGGTGGAGGTGGAAATTATGCTGATTCAACTTGGAAAAAATGTCGCTTTACTCTGGATTCTCAGGATTCTTTCGGTGCCGGTCGTGCTGGTGCTCTTTGCAGCGGGCTTTCTCCTCAATCTCCTGTACGGAGTTGTGGGAGCCTTTGGCGGGTTGTTGTCTCTCCTCGGCGGTGTTGCTGCTATGCTGGCGCTGCTGGATGGCTGCTATGGGGAAGCAGCAGCTTCTGCCGCCGTTGCATTTCTGATCAGTCCAATTGCGCTGCCGCAGCTGCTTATGTGGGTGGGCAATCTTCTGATTTGCGCCGCGTCCGCGCTGTACACTTACCTTTATAGATTGTGAGGAATCGAATGAAAAAATCAATGTTGATTTTGACCCTTATGGTTGCTGCCCTATGCGGATGCGCCGCGCAGCAGCCGACAACCCTTGAGACCCGCGAAACCAGTGTGCTGGTGGAGGTCACGCCGGAAACCAGCAGTGGAGCAACGCCGACTGCCACTCCTGCGCCAACGCCTGATCCGACGCCGGTACCAACGGCAGAGCCTACCGCAATACCGACCCCCACCGCAGCCCCGACTGCGAAACCTACCCCAGCTCCTACTGAGGCTCCTGCCGCAACCGCTGCACCTGTGCAGCAGGCGGAGGCATCGCAGCAAGTATCCATGAGCTATGGTGCAGTTCCGTTTGATCTTGCAGCAGGGACTGACCAGTGGTGGAGCATTGACAGTTCCGATTCAGCTTACTGGGCGGTAGCGGAAAATATCAACGCCATGCGCGCCGCGGCTGGTTTGCCTGCGCTGACCGTAGATGGTGGCTTAAGTTCTATTGCAAACTCCCGTTGTGATAGTTTTGCATCTGGTGGCTCGTTTGACCATTCCGATGCCGTCTGCGGTGAGATTATTGCAGCCGGTCCGTTTGCATCCGCAAGCAGCGTTTGTGCTGCATGGCAAAGCAGCCCCGATCACTACGCCAGCATCGTGTCGCCCAACTATTCCAGCATGGGAATCGGATGCTGGTTTTGCAGCACGGAAGCAGGACAGTATACCTATTGGGTAGTAACTTTTCAGTGAGGTCATAAACATGGAACGAAAAAAGACAAGGCTGAACGAGTCCGAAATGAAAGTTATGCAGATTATCTGGAACGCCGGGCACCCCATTACAGGGCAGCAGGTTCTAGGCCAGATCACCGAGCAATACAAAGGTTCGTGGCATCCGCGAACGATTTACCCTCTGATGAGGAAACTAAGCGAAAAAGGGATGATCCGTGATGTCGGCAGTGCTCGCGTAGGCAAAGTCTATGCGCGGCAGTTCCTGCCTGCAATCAGTCGCCCGGAGTACATGGCGCTGAGAATCATGGAAACACTGCCGGAAGCAGAACTTCCGCAGTTTCTCAGCTACTTTTCCTACTAAGTGACAATTCGTATAATAGCTTTTCCCGGCAGCAATGCCGGGACTTTTTATTGGCTTTCCAGCGTCTGTACCCACAGGCGCTGTTTTTATATAGATGAATTTTGACAAAGAAAGGGCTTGTGTGCAATGAATAACAAATTCAAAATGAGGCAGCGCGTTACAGCCCTTTGCATGGCGGCGATGATGTGCTGCGGTATGCTCCCCTATGGGGCACTGGCGGAGGACAGCGCAAGACCGGTTGTGGTCGCAACGCCGGAACAAGCGGCAACGCAAGAAGCAAAATCCGAAAGCGATGCCAACAGTACCGCAACCCCGGAAACAGCCGATGAATCCTCGGACGAGAATGCTCCACAACAGGAACCTGAAACCGAGGGCGACACTGGCGGCAGTGACGAACTGTACGAAATCTGGCATAAGATGTACCCCAGCTTGACGCAGGAGCCGACCGGATATTATCTGGATTCCTATGGCCTACCGGTACTGGTTGGTGAAACCAAAATCAGCATTGAGGGCTGGGGCAATGAAGATTACAGCAGCGTCAGTGATGATTCTTTCCAGCAGGTGGCGCTTGATGCTGCACTTTTGGATGCGGACAGCACGACTGCTGCGTTCCCGCACATGGATGGCGAGGACTACGCCATCGTGCCTATCAGTATGCAGGTTATGTACCCCGCCAACGGCAGCAGCGCGGACATTACGCTGCCCGATAACGTCGAGCTGCTGGGATATAGCTTTACCAGCGGCGATTTGACCCCGGCAACCGAGGAAGAACGCCAGAGCCAGCTGCATTATGAATTCTCTGAAATTTCCGCAAGCGTGGCGGGCATCTATGTGAAAGCCAGTGAGGATTTCAGCGTCACCATGACTTACACGGATGCAACGCAGACACTGACGAAAACCGTCCATGTTACGCTGGACGATTCCGCACCGGTGCCGGGTATTTTGCAGGATCGCTTTGCACAGGAAACGCAGGTTGCAATGTGTTCGGCGGATGAAGGTATTGCAACTTACGCCGGATTGCAGGTTACCCAGTGCGTGAATACCTCGGTTGGTTGGATGAACTATCTCGGCGGTCAGCCTGCCCTCTGCGGTGATCGCGGCAAGTGGGCATGGGGTCCCGGTGCTACCTATAAGAACAAATATCCACCGGTAGCCAATTATACCCCCGCCGGTCAGGTGTGGGTCGAAGCCGAATACTTCAACAAAGGCTGGGTGCCGGATCAGGCCACTTTGTGGTCGAAAGGCTTCAATAACGGTGCGCCTGCAGTTGCGAGTCTTGCCTTAGATGCAGCAGATAACGCAACAGACAATTACCTCGCACTGCTGTCTTGGCAGGCAGAACA
>OKSC01002185.1_pt1 | contig 17304 bp, 14 predicted proteins | sample 1601161 | NCBI WGS metagenome assembly OKSC01 (sample SAMEA3541552, study PRJEB24748) | human gut metagenome | biome: human gut; feature: human-associated habitat; material: faeces | place: China | collected 2012
GCGGATTATTCGCCGCGAATTTCCGGATCAGCGGAATGAACCGGATATCCGGCACCGGATATCCGGTCGCCGTATAGTTGCTCCAGAACATCGGGGCAAGCAGAAGCAGCCCGAACCCGCCGGCGGCGACGGAACGGTACGGCAGCCGGTTTCCGGCACAGTCGCAGAGGAACGCCGCGACAAGGATGAGGCCGATGACCGCCATCAGCTCGGGACGGATGGCGGTTCCGAGCGCAAACGCGGCGCCGAGCCAGAGGTAATACCTCCATTGCCGCGGAGCGGAGCGAAGTCCGATCAAAGCCCAGGCGGCGATAGCCAGCGGCAGGGTTTTTCCGGCATCGCGCAGCCCCTCGCCCGCATAACGGAGCACATGCGAGCAGAACAGGAAAAAAAGCACGCCCCAGCAGGCGACCTGCTCGGAGAACACCCGCTTGAAGAGTGCGAACAACGGAAACACCGCAAGCGCGAACAGCAGAGAAGCCGCGAGCTTCACTCCGGCAAAACCGCTCCAGCCGGACAGGAAGGAAAAGACGCCGCCCAGAACCGGCAGCAGCGGGGATACGCGCGGATGGAACGCATAACGCCACTCCCCGGCTGCCAGCGCATCGGCCATCGGAGCATACCTGCCGGCCACATCAAGCGAAGGAATCGCGGTGCAGGCGGCAAGCGGCAATGCCAGCGCCAGGGCGGCCAGAAAATAAAAAAACGGTTGCCGGGTCCAGCGTCTGAGGGTTTCGTTCCGCAACAGGTTCATCGTTTCCTTTTCCGTATCTTCTTCATGGCCGAAAGCGTGTTGCTCAGCATATAATGTACCCGCCAGGCCGTAAAATGCAACCGAAAAAGACAACGGATTCCGGAAAGAGCAGCATCGGTGCCCTTTCCGGAATCCGTCAGATCAATCCGGCGCCCGGTCCGAAACCGGGACGCGGTCCGGTCAGATGCCGAGATCGATCATCGAGTCGGCGACCTTGCGGAAGCCGGCGATGTTCGCGCCCATGACGTAGTTGTCCGGCTCGCCGAATTCGGCGGCGGCGTTGCGGGCGGCGTTGTGGATGTTGATCATAATGCCGTGCAGCTTCTGATCGACCTCTTCACGGGACCAGGAGAGACGCATCGCATTCTGGCTCATCTCGAGGCCGCTGGTGGCGACGCCGCCGGCGTTCGAAGCCTTGCCGGGCGAGAAGAGCACATTGTTCTGCAGGAAGTACTGGGTCGCGTCGAGCGTGGTCGGCATGTTCGCGCCTTCGCAGACACAGATGCAGCCGTTGGCGACGAGCGCTTTGGCCTCGTCGAGATTCAGTTCGTTCTGCGTCGCGCACGGCATGGCGATGTCGCACTTCGCAAGCGTCCACGGGCGCTTGCCTTCATAATACTTCGCGGTCGGATACTGCTTCACGTATTCGGCGATACGGCCGCGCCTGACATTCTTGAGCTCCTGGACGAATGCGAGCTTTTCGGCGTCGATGCCGTCCTCGTCGATGATCGTGCCGTTCGAGTCGGAGAGCGACAGCACCTTGCCGCCGAGCTGGGTCGCCTTCTGGGCCGCATACTGCGCGACATTGCCGGAGCCGGAGATCAGCACGCGGGCGCCGTCGAAACCGCGGTCGCGGGTCTTGAGCATTTCAGCCGCGAAGTAGACCGCGCCGTAGCCGGTCGCCTCCGGACGGACCAGGCTGCCGCCCCAATTCAGCCCCTTGCCGGTCAGAACGCTGTCGACGCTGTTGACGATGCGCTTGTACTGGCCGAAGAGATAGCCGATTTCGCGGGCGCCGACGCCGATATCGCCGGCCGGGACGTCGGTGGACGGCCCGATGTGGCGGAAGAGCTCGCGCATGAAGCTCTGGCAGAACGCCATGACTTCGCGGTCGGATTTGCCTTTCGGATCGAAGTCCGCGCCGCCCTTGCCGCCGCCCATCGGCAGCGTGGTCAGGCTGTTCTTGAAGACCTGCTCGAAGCCGAGGAACTTCAGGATCGACAGATTGACCGACGGATGGAAGCGCAGCCCGCCCTTGTAGGGACCGATCGCGCTGTTGAACTGGATGCGGTAACCGGTGTTGACCTGAATCCCGCCCTTGTCATCCACCCACGGAACCTGAAAGATGATGGCGCGTTCCGGAACGACCATGCGCTCGAGAATCTTGTGCTTCTCGTATTTCGGCTGGGCCTCGAGCATCTTCGAGAGGGAGCCGAGCACTTCGGTTACGCTCTGCAGAAACTCCTTTTCATGGCCGTTGGTCTGCTGCAGCCCGGACAGCACGCGATCGACATAATTGCTCATTTTTGTAAAACCTTTCATTCGTTTGGTTCGGCATTGTGATAAATGCATTATTTGTTAATAGCAAAAAACATGCCAGAATATGTAATTACCTGGCGGATAACGACGGATGCAAATTATTTCCCGCTGGAAAATATTGAAAAATAACAATATTGTCATCAAATTGCAATAAAATTACATTTTTGTCATTTATTTTCCGGACCCGTGCGACAGCGAAGACAAAACACGGGGAAAATCCACGAAAGTTACATTTTTGTCACTCATTCCGTTCCGTCAGCCTCCGCAGGCGGCGGCCGTAGCGCTCCAGCCGCTCCGCGTCGCCCGCGGCGCGGCAGGCATAAACCAGGTTGCCGAGATATTGCGGATTCTCCGGAGCAAGTCGGTGCGCCTGTTCGAGATAACGAACCGCTTCGCCGGGGGAGCCGGTCATCAGCGCGGCAGTTCCCAGGCCGTTGAGGGCCGGCACATGGTCCGGCACGAGCCGGATTGCCGCCTCGAACGCGGCCCGGGCTTCCGCCAGCCTGCCGGTTTTCTGCAGGAAAAGGCCGTGGTTGAAATGGAGATCGGCATAATCCGGAGCGAGGGCCAGCGCTTTGCGGTACGTTTCGTCCGCTTCGCTTTGGCGGTCAGGGTCCGCCGCCAGCAGATTGGCGAGATTCATCCACGCCTCCGGCTTGCCGGGCACCTGCGCCGCCGCCCGGCGGAAACGCGTCTCGGCCTCCGCAAAATTCCCGGTCCGCATGGCGATGCTGCCGAGCTGGTTTTCAAAGCGGTCCGGAGCATCGATCTCGCGCGATGCGAATTCGAGCAGGCGGCGGGCCCGGTCGAGCTCGCCCTTCCGGAGCGCGGCTTCGCCCAGCAGCGAGGCCGCCTCCGGGCGGCCGCGAACCGGCAGCTGGAACAACACCGAAATCCCCAGCAGGGCGGGCGGCAGCAGAAACCAGCGGCGCCAGTTCAGCCCCGCAATGCCGACGCCCGCAAAGAGCAGGACGGCCGGAAGCATCGCCGTCCGGTAACGCCCCGAAGTGACGGTCAGGATCTGCGCCGCCCACATGGCGAAAAGCAGCAGCGCATAACCGCAGTACGGGCCGGCGAACAGCCCTTTCCGGCAGAGAACGAGCCCGATGCCGCACAGCACGAAAACCGGCAGCGTGAGCAGTCCGCCGTACCACTGGACGCCGGTTTCACGAAGCAGAAAATCGGGGTCCGCTCCGGAAATCAGCTCCCGCGGACTCCAGACCAGCAGCGCTTTGCGCGCGGCAAGCAGCAGCGCGTCGCCGGGACTCGCAACGAGAAACTGCGCCGCCCGGCCGAGCCAGACCCGGTCGACCGGAATACGGCGGAGCTCCGCCTCCTGCTCCGCATCGCGGTGAAGCGCATCCCACCGGCGGCCGGGACGCAGATAACAGCCGCCGGTCGCCTCCGGGTTGTTGCCGAGCCAGAAGTTGAAGCCGCCGCCGGCCTGCACCAGCACCGGCCGCTCCGCCCGCAGGCTGTTGACCGCCGAAACCGGCAGCACGCAGAGCGCAATCCCGGCCGCGAACGCCGCCGCATTCCGGCGCGGGCGCCGGAACAGAAGCCGGAGAAAAACCGCCGCGCCGAACGCAAGCGTCAGGGGATGGGTGATCGCCGCGCCGCCGGCGAACACGCCGGCGGCGGCCAGCCGGGACAACCGCTGCCGGGGCGCAGCGGCACTCTCCGCCGCGGAAAGAAAGGCGAAGCAGCCGGCCAGAACCGGCACCAGCAGCGACTCCGAAATAAGCTGGGACTCATGAAAAAGCGGAACCGGATACAGCATGGCGAGCGCAAAGAAGTTCCAGCCCGTAGCACGGGGAATGCCGGGCGTCCGCCTCAGAGCGGCGAAAAAGACGATCCAGCCCGCGAAATTCAGCGCGAGTTGCAGAATGCGCACCGCCGGAATGGAGCCGCCGGTGACCGCCAGCATGCCGGCGAGCATCCAGCTGTAAAACGGGGCATGGTGATCGGCGCCGGGCGGGAAAAATTCGCCATTCAGAATTTCGAGCGCCCGGTCGTAATACTCCTGCACGTCCGGGCCGATCGCGGCATCGAACAGCAGAGACGCCCGGAATTGCCACAGATAGAGGACACGCAGCAGAACTCCGGCGGCGGCCAGGCAGAAAAACCATCGCCGCCGCGACTGCCCGAAGCAGGAACGGAGAAAAGCCCGCAGCTCCCTACCGGGGCGGGAAGTCGAATTCATTTTCGAAAAGATCGCCGATGCGCTGGACCGCCTTTTCCTCGTCCGGCCCCTCCACCTTCAGCACGGCCTTGCTTCCGACCGTGAGTCCGAGCGAAATCAGCGTCAGGATGCTGTTGAGCTCCGTCTCCTGGCCGTCGCCGGTTTCGACGGTGAAGGTGTGGTACGGAAATTCCTTATTGATGGTGTTCAGAATCACACTCGAAGGACGGCAATGGATGCCGGCCTTGTTCATTACCGTGAAAACACGTTCTTTCATCGCCGCCCTTTCTGAATCGTTTATGGGATCGTTTTCATTCTTTTCTACACAAAAAATAACCCGTCTCCCGGCGGAATGCAAATCAAAACCGAAAAAATTCACGCCTCTCAGTTCAGCCCTTCGAACTGCATGTTGTAATATTTCGCATAAAGCCCGTCCCGCTTCAGCAGCTCGGCGTGGCTGCCGCGCTCGCGGATGCCGTCCGGCGCGATGACGATGATCTCGTCGGCGTTGCGGATCGTCGACAGCCGGTGGGCGATGACGATCGTGGTCCGGCCGCGGGCCAGCTCCTCGAGCGAGGACTGGATGAACCGCTCGCTCTCGTTGTCGAGCGCACTCGTCGCCTCGTCGAGAATCAGGATCTTCGGGTCTTTGAGGAATACGCGCGCAATGGCGATGCGCTGCTTCTGGCCGCCGGAGAGACGGACTCCGCGCTCGCCGGTGAAGGTGTCGTACCCCTCCGGCAGCGTTTGGATGAAGTCGTGGATGTTCGCCCGTTTCGCCGCCGCGACGATCTCCTCATCCGTCGCGCCCGGCTTGCCGTAGCCGATGTTTTCGCGGATATTGCCGGAAAACAGATAAACCTCCTGCTGAACGATGCCGATCGCGCTCCGGAGCGACTGCTGCGTCACGCTGCGGACGTCCTGTCCGTCGATCAGCACGGCGCCGCCGGTCACGTCGTAGAAACGCGGAAGCAGAGAACAGAGCGTGGTCTTGCCGCCGCCCGACGGACCGACGAGAGCGACGGTTTTCCCCGGCGTGATGTCGATGTTGATGTCCGAAAGCACTTCGGCCTCGTTGCCGTAGCGGAAGGAGACGTGGTCGTAAACGATATGCCCTTCGACATGGGCAAGCGGCTTCGCATCCGGCGAATCGGTGATTTCGGGCCGGGTCTGAATCACCTCCATGAACCGCTTGAAGCCGGAATAACCGCGCTGGAACTGCTCCGTGAAGTTGATCAGCACTTCGATCGGATTCAGGAAAATGCCGATGTAGAGCGCGTAGATCGCAAGCGCCATCGGCTCGAGTCTGCCCACGGCGATGAAATAGCCGCCCGACACCAGCACGAGCGTGTAAAGCAGCCCCTGGAAGAAGCTGTTCCCGGCGTGAAAGCTGCCCATGATCTTATAACTGTCGGTCTTGGAATCGAGAAAACTGCGGTTGCAGTCGTCGAACTTCTCGCATTCGACCTCCTCGTTTGCGAACGACTTCACGACACGGATGCCGGAGAGCGAATCCTGCACGCGGGCGTTGACCGCCGCGATCTTGCGGCGGTTGTCCATGAAAATCCGGTGCATACGCCGATTCTTGCCGAGGCTGAAAACGACCATGATCAGCGTGACCGCCAGCAGCAGCAGCGTCATCGGGACGTTCATGAACATGAGGATCGTGAAGGCTCCGATGATTTTCAGCGTGGAAATCACGATGTTCTCGGGCCCGTGGTGCGCGAGCTCGGAGATGTCGAACAGGTCGCTGACGAGCTTCGACATCATTTCACCGGTGTTGTTGCGGTCGTAATAGGTGAACGAGAGCCGCTGGTAGTGATTGAAGAGGTCCTGCCGCATATCGCTCTCCATGCGCGCGCCCATGATATGCCCCCAGCTCGTGATGAAGTACTGACAGCCGTAGCGGACGATATACATGGCCAGCAGCCCGGCTCCGATATACCAGAGCGCGGAGAGAATCGTCTCCGCCGGCTGCAGGAACAGATTCTTGGTCAGCAGATTCAGGATCTGCGGAAACGCGAGGTCGATCGCGCAGACCGCCAGCGCGCAGATCATGTCGAAGTAAAACAGCCCGCGGTACGGGCGATAGTAGCGGATGAACTTCCGGAATGCCTGCATGAATGTCATCGTCATAAAATCCTCGTTGCGCGGTTATTCCATAATATACCGCCGCCCGGCCGAAAGCGCAAGCCCGGCCACCGCGGTTTCCTGCCGGAAATCGCCGTCATTTCGATTTTTTTTGCCGCGGGGGTTTGCATTTTCCGAATTCCGGTGTATTTTAGTTGTTCGATGATTGATTGTTTATTCGACATAACATAAAACAGGAATTGACAAGATGGCACATAAAAAAGGTCAGTCCAGCAGCCGCAACGGCCGCGACAGCAATCCGAAGTTTCTGGGGATCAAGGCGTTTGGCGGCGAAAGCGTCTCCGCCGGTTCGATTATCGTCCGTCAGCGCGGCACGAAGTTCCATGCCGGCGAGAACGTCGGCGTCGGCCGCGATTTCACGCTTTTCGCGCTCTGTGACGGCACCGTCGAGTTCCGCAAGACGCAGCGCAAGGTCAGCATCGTTCCGGTTTCCGCCGAGTAATTCGGCAGCCGGATTTGCTGCAATAAATCAGAGAGCCCCGGAGAACAGTTGTCTTCGGGGCTTTTTTGTCAGGAGAGGGAAATCGAACCATGTTTGTGGATAAGGCTACCATTACCGTGAAGGCGGGGGACGGCGGCAACGGCTGCTGCAGCTTCCACCGCGAAAAATTCGTTCCGCGCGGCGGCCCGGACGGCGGCGACGGCGGCGCCGGCGGCAACGTGATCCTCGAGGCGACGAACAGCGAGCAGAGCTTGCAGGCGCTGGTCTACAACCGTCACTACCAGGCGCAGAACGGCCCCGGCGGGAAAGGCTCGAACCTGCACGGGCGCAAGGCTCCGGACATCACGCTGAAGGTGCCGGTCGGCACCGTCGTGACCGACCGCTCCACCGGCGAGGTGATCGCCGATATGGACGAAGCGGGCAGACAGATCGTCGTCGCCCGCGGCGGACGCGGCGGACGCGGCAATCCGCGTTTCGCCACGCAGACCAACCGCGCGCCGCGCGAGTGGGAGCCCGGTGAACCCGGGGAGGAGCGCGAAATCGGCCTCGAGCTCAAGACCATCGCGGATGTCGGTCTGGTCGGCTATCCGAACGCCGGCAAATCGACGCTGCTCCGGGCGGTTTCGGCTGCGCGGCCGAAGGTCGCGCCATATCCGTTCACAACGCTGCATCCGGTCGTCGGCGTTATCGAATACCCGGATTACTCCCGGATCACCATGGCCGATATTCCGGGGCTCATCGAGGGAGCGCATGACAACGTCGGGCTCGGCCATGCGTTTCTGAAGCACATCGAACGCACCACCGTGCTGGCCTACGTGCTCGACATGGGCGGCGTCGACGGGCGCACCCCGTGGGACGACCTTGCGCACCTGCGCGAGGAACTCGAGCTCTATATGAAGGGGCTGTCGAAGCGCGCGACCATCATCGTGGCGAACAAGATGGACCTGCCGGGCGCGGAGGAGAATCTCGAGCTCCTGCGTTCCGAACTTTCGCACGAGCTTTTCGAAATCATTCCGGTCTGCGCGGCGGACGGCGAACTCGGCAGCTTCAAGGAGACGATCCGCAAAGCCGTCGAAGCCCGCCGGAAATCCCCGTTCGATTTCTGACCGGCCGCCCTCTCCGATTTCCCGCGGCGCATTTTTCCTGTTTTACGGGAAAGCGCCGCTGGATTTTTCCGGCGGCACCGGCTATCTTATCCGGAAAACGCAGGAGGATCATCCCATGAACGCCATGCCCGGAATTTTCTGGTACTGGAACGCCGACCCGACCCCGAACGGCATCCGACGACAGCTGACGCAGATCCGGGCGGCCGGCTTCCGCTCGGTCTACCTGCACCCGATGCCGGACAATTTCCGTAAAAGCGACTTCAAAAGCGGCATGAAAATGCGCTATCTCGGCCGGAAGTTCTTTCGCCTGGCCCGAACGGCCGTCGACGAGTGCCGCCGCCTCGGGCTCCGCTTCATGATCTACGACGAAGGCGGCTGGCCCTCCGGCACGGCGAACGGCGAACTCGTGAAGCGGCGCCCGGAATTCGGCATTCACGTTCTGGAGCGCCGCGCCGACGGCAGCATCGCACCGCGCAACGCAGGGATCGATTGCGGCTACCCCGACCTCATGAATGCCCGGGCGACAAAGCTGTTCCTCACGCTGGTCCACGAACGCTACCGCCGGGAGCTCGGCGATGAGTTCGGCCGGACCATCGGCGGCATTTTCACCGACGAACCACGCTTTTTCGGAGAGCTCGGCAGCGATGCAGTCCCGTGGTCGCCCTGCCTGCCGGAACACTACCGGAGCCGTTACGGTTCCGACGTGGAGGAGATTTATCCGCTGCTGTTCCGGCTGCCCGAGGTTACCGCCGAAGCAGAAGCTGCCCGGCGGCGCTACCTCGAAGCCTACGCGACCCTGACGGCCGAAAGTTACTACGGCGTCATCTCCGGCTGGTGCCGCCGCCACGGGCTCCCGTTCGAAGGGCACATGAACAACGAGGATCTTCACAGCCTCCACGCCGCCTCGCTCGGAGATTTTCTGCGCTGCGCCGACCGCTTCGACGTGCCGGGCGTCGATGCGATCTGGCGGCAGATCCATCCGGAGAGCGGAAACGGCAATTATGCGAAACTCGCATCATCGTCGGCCATCCGCAACCACCGGAAGGAGGCGCTCTCCGAAAGCTTCAACGTCTACGGCAACGGTGTGACCGGACAAACCATGTACTGGGCCGGAAACGCCCAGCTTGTGCGCGGCATCAACCGCCTGCTGCCGATGCCGTTCCCGTACAGCGACCGGCGGGAGGCGAAGGTCGGCTGCGCCACCGAGCTCTCCCCGCGGAACCCGGTCTGGAACGCCCTCCCCGCGCTGACCGCCCATTGGGCGTGGGCCGGAAATTACGACACCGGCGCGATCGAACCGGAGGTCTGGATTTTCTACCGCCCGGAACCGTTTTCCGACAAAGCGGCGGCTTCCGCCTTCGACGCCATGCTTGAAGCGCTGCAGGAGAAGCTGAACGACGCGTTCGTGTTCTGGCGCTTCGCCGGAGTAGACGACCTCGCCGCCGCCACCTCGAAAAAACTCCTGATCGTCCCGGGAGAGCCGATGCTGCCGGAACAACGCCGGGCGATCGCCGGATTCGCCGCCGCCGGGAATCCGGTCGTCCGCCATCCGGCCGAACCGCTGCCGGACCTGGCGCAATATGCCTGTATCTGCGCCGGAACGGAGCGCGGAATCCGCGTGCTGCCCTGCCGCCGCCCTGAAGGGGAGTCGCTGATGATTTTCAATGAGAGCACGGAGCAGAAACTCCTCACCTTCCGGCCGCGTGCCGGGGAGTGCTGGCGGGAACTCGCTCCGCCCGACCCGGTTCACGCCGAACTCGAACCGTTCCGCACTTCGGAAACAAAGTGCGAACTCCCGCTCGTGCCGGGCGAGCTGCGCATCCTGACGACCGGCAAAGCCGTTTCGCCGGACCCGGCCGGGAGCACGGAGACGGAACCGGTGCGCCTGAACTGGATCGTCCGCTCCGTCCTCCGCAGCCGGATCGGGGAGCACATCACCTGCCGCCGGGAGCCGCATTCGCCGGTTCCGCTCCCGGCCTCCGGCGACTTCACGGAGTGCGAGCCGGATTTTTCAGGAGTGATCGAGCTGGAAACTGAATTCAACGCCGCGGAACCGATGCCGCGCTATCTTGAATTCGACTGGGTCGCCGCTTCGGCGGAGCTCTTCGTCAACGGCCGTTCCGCCGGGCTCCGCGCCTTTGCGCCGTGGATTTTCAGACTGCCGCCGCTGCGCCCCGGCCGAAACCGGCTGAAACTCGTGGTATCGAACCCGCTCGGCAACGAGTGGCGCGCCCGCTATCCGGAAATGAAGAGAACGGGGCAGACCAACAGCTATGCCGAACGCATCGCCGGCTTCACGCCGGACGAAACCCGGATCGGTGTCAGTCCGGCGGCGAAGCTTTACCTCTGAGCGCCGCAAATTCGTCGGCGACTATCCGCAAAATGATTTTTCGCCCGGCAATGCCCCGATGACGGATTCCGAAATGGAAAAACCGGCAATTGATGCTATATTGAAACGGGCAGGCTGTCATTCACACACGGGAATCACTTCAGATGGCAGAATGGGTGTTGCCGGCGCTCTGGCTCGGTCTGTTCGGAGCGAGCTGGCACTTTCTTCCGAAATATCGGGGACGAACTCTTATGCTCTCATTGCTGGTCCTGATCGGCCACCTGATCGCCGCGGGGCTTGCTTCGCATCGGTCCAACCCGCTGCACAGCTTCGATGGAAGTTTCCGCTCCATTCTGATATTGGAAATCGCCGCAGTCATGCTGGCCCTCCTGGCCTGCGCCCGGACACTGCCGGACACAAAACCGCTCAACCGCTGGCACACTCTCCCGGTACTGCTCTACGCCGCCCTGACCGTCCTCGCCTCTTTTTTCGGCTATGCACGCTATATTCAGGCCATCAACTTCAGTCTGAAATGGGCGCACCTGAAAGCACCCGCGGCAGGCGTCCTGCTGACGCTGCTGACCGCTTCAGCTCTGGTTTCCGTCCTCCTGGCCCTGCACCTGATCGAAGCCGCCCGGAGAAAGCAGCTGTACGGCTACGCCGGCGCGCTGCTGTCGGCCGTCGGCGGAATTGCGCTGGTCAGCCTGCTGCTGGCGCCTCGTTATTATCTGCACATCCACCATTCGGTCTGGAGCCTGTTCCTGGTATTCCTGTTCCGCTATGAAAAATGGTGGTCGCGCTATGCCCAGGCTCTGGCGCTGGGAATCTACATCGACGGCCTGGCCTCATGGGGATTGAGTTCCATCTGGCACCTAACCTCCTGACCCTTCCGGGAATATCGTCAAAAAAAAAAAACTGCCGGTCTTTCAAAAAAGCCGACAGCTTACAAATTCAATATGGTCGGGGTGAGAGGATTTGAACCTCCGGCCTCTGCGTCCCGAACGCAGCGCTCTAGCCAGACTGAGCCACACCCCGTGCAACATTTTTTAATATAGACCGTACTCAACGGAAAATCAAGCGGAGAAAATGTATTTTTTCATTTTTCCCCGCTCTTCCCGGCGACAGGTCGCAAAATTCGCGTCAGTCCTCTTTCTTGAGGGAGATGACGACTTTCTTCATGGCGCCTTCCCCCATCGACTCGGTCGTGAGTTCGGGGTCGTCCTTCAGAGTCACATGAATGATGCGGCGGTCGTGGGCGTTCATCTCCGGCAGCGTTACCGGTTCGCCCCAGCGCTTGACCTCCTTCGCCGCATCGAGAGCCTGCTGCTCAAGCTGGTCCTTGGTCGTGCGTTCGCCGTCTTCCTCCCGGCGGGGACGGCGTTCGCGACGCTCGCGGGGACGGCGTTCGCCTCCCTCCTCCGACTCGTCATCGGCTTCGGAGCGCGCGCCGCGCTCACCCTTCGCATATCCGTCGATGTCCAGCATGATGTGCGGACACTCTTCGTCATCCTTGAACATGATCCGGTTCAGCAGCAGCTGGAGGCTCTCGAGCGTCTGCCCCTTGCGGCCGATGATGCGGCCGGCGTCTTCCGAACTGATCTTGACCCCGATGCGGGTTCCCTTCTCCTCCACCCGGAGCGACGCGGAGAGCCCGAGATAGTCGAACATCGTGGTCAGGGATTTTACAATTTTAGCTTTCCGTTCTTCGAATTTTTCATTTTCCGACATGGTTCTGTCTTCCTCTTTTAAAGCTGGCGGGGCGCTACTTGCCGGATGCTTTCGCCGGCGTCGCCCCCTGATCGTTGTAGTGGCGCCGCTGCAAGCGCATCTGAATGATACTGAAGAAGTTGCTGACACTCCAGTAAAGTGTCAGGCCCGACGGCAGATCGTAGAGGAACAAAAGCATGATGATCGGCATCGCCAGCATCATCTTCTTCTGCATCGGATCGAGCGACATCGGGGTCATATGCTGCTGAACAACCATGAGTCCGGTCATGATGAGGACCAGCGGATTGATCGGCAGGTTGAAGAAATAGAGCGGGATCGTCAGCACGGTATCGGCCGCCGCCAGATCCTTCGCCCAGAGAAACGAAACCTGGCGCAGCTCAACCGCGCCGTCCAGCGTCGCGTACAGCGCGAAGAACACCGGAATCTGGAGCAGGATCGGCAGACAGCCGCCGAGCGGATTGACGCCCTCGGCGCGCTGCAGCTCCTGCATTTTCGTATACTGCAGCTGCGGATTGTCCTTGTACTGCTCGCGCAGCGCCTTGATCTTCGGCTGGAGCTGCTGCATTTTCCGCATCGACGCATTCGCCTTCGCCGTCACCGGGTAGAAAAGCGCGCGGACCATCAGCGTCAGCAGGATGATGGCGACCCCGTAGGAGCCGATCAGTCCGTGCAGCGCCACCAGCACCCAGAGCAGCAGCCGTGCCAGATAATCCAGCGGCCCCCAGGCCAGATGCATGACCCGGGCGGCTCCCGGCTCGAAATCCTTCAGGAACGAAATGACCTTGGGTCCGTAATAGGCGCGGAAGTCGAACGACTGCTCCGCGCCCGGGCCGAGCATGAAGTTCGGGTACTGCGCCCCGACCTCGATGACCACGTTCTTCTCCTTGAGCCCGTGGTACAGGAAGCGGTTCTGGTAAAGCGTGAACGGCTTGTCGGCCGTCAGGAGCGTCGCGAAATACTTGTTGCCGGCACCGGCCCACTCGACCTGCGGCGGCGGAACGACGAAGAAACCGGCTTCGTCCTCCTTCTTGACCCCCGCCTTCAGATCCAGGTATTTCCCGGCCGTGGTCAGCACATCCATACGGTGCGACGGAATCCGCACCATGTCTCCGGAGTACATCGCCCACGGCGCGAGGTCGCCGCCGTTCACGATGAGATTCCGGAAAACGATCGGGCTGCCGGCATCCGCATTGCGGAAGGTCACCTTGCAGTCGGTCTGGTAGTTCTCTCCGAGTTTCCACTCCTGCGTCAGCACGAATTCGCTGCCGGAACCCGTGCGCAGCCGGCGGGAGAGCGTGTAGGTTTTCTGCTCGTCATCGATCCGGTCGGCTTCGATTTTCACGAGCTCCCAGCTGTCCGCCGCGTCGAACACCGAGAAGGCGCCGACCCCGGTCAGCCCCTGATACAGATCAATCGGGTATTCGCGGGTGGAATTCAGATAGTTCGGGAAAGTGATCCGGTCGATCTTTCCCTTTTCCGGCTCGAACGTCAGCGCCATCTGATCGTTCTTCAGAACCCGGTACGGTTCGGCCGGCTTGTTCTCGGCGGCCCAGACCGCGATGGAGACATCCCGTTCGGCAACCTGGGGAACCAGCCCGAAGTGACGGGCAATCGGTTTGCCGACAATCAGGATCACAATGCATATGGCGATGAAAACAAACGTTTCTTTATCGAATTTCACTGTTTACAACCTGTACAGTAGGGAAAAACATAACTTTCCGGGCCACACGGCCGCTACCTGCCGTCATCAGCGGGGAACGGGGGGCTTCGAACGGGGCGGAACCGGGTCCCAGCCGCCCCTGCAGAACGGCTGGCAGCGCAGCAGCCGCCAGACAGTGAGACAACTCCCGCGCCAGAAGCCGTGTACCCGCAGCGCTTCGACGGCATAACGGGAACAGGTGGGCTCAAACCGGCAGCAATTCGGCAGGAGCGGTGAAATCGTCCACTGATAAATCCTGATCAATCCAATCAACACTCGGGCGGAGAATCCGCAACCACCGCCGGCAGCAGCCCGGCCTTCGCCAGCAGCCCCGCCAGCTCGCGGGTGACCTCCGGCCGTTTCGCCTCCTCCATCCGCCTGCGCGGAATCAGGAGCAGGTGACAGACCTCCAGCCGATCCTTCAGCAGCCGGAAGCTCTCCCAACAGAGACGTCTTGCCCGGTTGCGCTTGACTGCCAGGAGACTGTATTTCTTTCCGCATACGACTCCGCACCGAAGTTTCCCATCGGGCGCCGGAGCGTATACGGCCAGCATTCTCGAACCGACCAGCTTGGTCCCGTTCCGCCGGATCTGATCGAATTCGGATTTGAATCGGATCTTATCCGCTTTGACGAGTGTTCTTTTCACTATGCCGATTCAGACGCAGGCCCGACGGTGCGCTCCGCCGAACCCGGAAATTCATAAATGGATTACGCGGTCAGGCGCGCGCGGCCCTTCTGACGGCGACGCTTGATTACCAGACGACCGGCCTTGGTCGCCATGCGGGCGAAGAATCCGATTCTGCGCTTGCGGCGACGGTTCGAGGGTTGAAATGTTCTTTTCATCTTCTCATTCCTTCTATTCTGAAATTGATGTTGCTGCCAATAAGTTGTTCAAATACAGAAACTATAAAATACATCCATTCCGGGTTTAGTCAAGTAAAAAAACGGAACAGGGCCGAAAATTTCCGGGATTCTTCCCGAAAAACGGGCAAAAACAGCTTCCGCCGCTTTTGCCCGTCACCGCGGAACCGGAGTTATTTTCCGGCCTTGACCGGCGTGACCGACTCGATGTAGAGCACCGGCACGCGCCAGCTCGGGACCCGGAACGAACGCCCCCTGATCGTCACCGGAGCGGCGCCGTAAGAGGCCAGCTGGAACCGGTCGCTGCAGAGGTAATATTCGTGTGTGCCGTTCCGCATCAGCACGAACTGCAGAATCGGAACGGTCGTGTTCTCAAGCTTCAGCAGCGTTCCGGTCACAGTTACGGCTGTTCCTTTCTGCAAATCGACGCCGATATCCGCCAGCGCCTTTTCGGTCGCGGCGGTCATCACGGCAGCCGCTTCGGCCTTCGCCTCCGGCTTCACGTCCTTCTTCTCTTCGACTTTCGCCTCAGGCTTCGTTTCCGGCTTCACGTCCTTCTTCTCTTCGGCTTTCGCCTCAGGCTTCGTTTCCGGCTTCACGTCCTTCTTCTCTTCGACTTTCGCCTCAGGCTTCGTTTCCGGCTTCACATCCTTCTTCTCTTCGACTTTCGCCTCAGGCTTCGCGGCGTCGGGCGTCACGGCCACATACCGCTTGGCGGCATAGAGCTTGATTCCGGCGGGCGGCTCGATCTTCGCCCAGCCGTAGCGGTCGATTTCGAGCATCTTGACTTCACTTCCCTTCGGAAGCACACCGTAGCTGGCGGCGGCCGTACTGCCGGCCGTGTACATCTTAAGCGGCGCAGTGGTCTTTCCCTCGTTCAGATAAACCGCGGAAATATAGACCGGTGCGGTCACCGGAATCGCGATTTCGACGAAATCCCCGGATTCCCCGAGCACTTCGACCTTGAACCCTTTGTCGAGTTTGACCGCAACCGCAGATTTGAGATCGGGCTGCGTGCGAATGTTCAGCACATCGGCGGTGACCACGCCCTCGGCGGCGGAAACGGACCATGCGCCGACCGCGCAGAAAGCGCCGAAACAAGCAAAAACGAATGATTTTTTCATAGTGGTGAATCTCCCCGGCTATTTGTTTAGTACTCTAACGCCTATGGAGCTTTTTTTCAATTGAAAAATCCAGTAAAATCCGATTTTTTTCCATCGCCGCCGCGCCGCAGAATTCCGCCTCGCGGCACAAAAATTAAAAGCTGAAAAATACGTTTAAAAGCTTTTGGTTCAAAAACCGGATTCAAATATAATATTATCTGGAGACATTCAATTTTTTTAAAAGCATGGCGGCCCGATGATCAACACGACACAAGCCGGAAAACGGAAATGCGGCGACCCGATGTACCGTGACCTGATCCGCCGGATCGAATCCGGGGAACTCCGGCCCGGAGACCGGCTGGCAAACGGGCGCACGCTGGCTGAACGCTACGGCATTTCGGAGGGGACCGCCCAGCTCGTCCTTTCGAACCTGGTCGGCAGCGGACACCTGGTGCGGCAGAACGGCGTCGGCACCTTCGTGGCCCGGCAGGAATCGTGGCAGCCGATCGACGTGGTCGGCTACATGGTCCACGCGACTTACAATCCGTACCATCTGTCGGTGCTCTCCGCCGTCTCGCGCGAAGCGAAAGCGATCGGAGCGCGGCTCCTGGTCGGCGACGCGCTGAAGGCGTCTGAGTTCATCCGCAGTTTGAAAAACGAAAACTGCCGCTACCTGATCCGGCCGCCGTTCTGGAACTGCACCGAACACGAAATCTGGGAGCTGGTTCAGCAGGAGGAAATCAACACGGTCATCATCAACGATTTCTGGCTGAACGGCGGGCCGTTGAACTGTGTGAGCTCCGACATCGCGCTCGGCGTCAGCCAGATGATGAACCACCTGCTCGGGCTCGGCCACCGCCAGATCATGTTCCTCGACGAAGACGAAGCGATGTGTCCGAGGGCGCTCGGCGCCTTCACCCGGAGCCTCGAATACAATGGAATCCAGGTCAACCGGCAGCTGGTCCGCTTCGAACTGCACGACAATTTCATCTTCACTCCGCGGCTGCTCGACGAAATCTACAACACCTGCACCGCCGTTCTCGTCACCCACGACTACTATGCGGTGAAGCTGGCCGAAGCGTTCACTGCCGCCGGCCGCGAGGTCGGCAGGGAGATCAGCATCGCCGGAATCGATTCGATCAGCGAGACGCTGACCTCGGTCGAACACCCGGTCGAAGCCGTGGCCCGGCAGGCATTCAAGCTGCTCGCGTCCGGCAGGAGGAACTGCAAGGTCATGATTCCGCCGACCTGCCGTTTCCGGGCAAGCACGGCACCACCGTCACGCGAAGTCGAACCGCACCGGTTCATCTACGATTCGCGCACCTATCAGATTCGCCCCGGAACACACCAGCAACAGAAAGATACCATGTATAGGTGACAAACGATTGCCGGAGTAAATAGTAAAGAAC
>OKSC01002187.1_pt1 | contig 17287 bp, 20 predicted proteins | sample 1601161 | NCBI WGS metagenome assembly OKSC01 (sample SAMEA3541552, study PRJEB24748) | human gut metagenome | biome: human gut; feature: human-associated habitat; material: faeces | place: China | collected 2012
CGGATCAAAACCCGCAGCCCCGATACACGTTGTATCGGGGCTGCGGTTTTTTCTGTCTGCCGTTATGCGTGCTGCATCTGCGCCGCGAAATAGGCGCGGGTGGTGTCGGCATCGTGCAGGATGCGCGCCTTGAGCTCGTCCACGGATTGGAACTTCTGCTCCGGGCGCAAAAACTTATAAAACTCCAGCCGCACCTGACGGTTGTAGAGATTGCCGTGGTAGTCGAGGATAAAGCTCTCGACGCTCACGCGCTGGCCGCCGCTGACCGTCGGCCGCACGCCGACATTCGTAACGGCATAATGCTCGCTGCCGTCGTCGAGATACACCTTCGCGGCATACACGCCGTGGCGCGGCACGAGCACCCCGTCCGGGAACTGCATATTGATCGTGGGCGTGCCCATCTTCGTGCCGAGGCGGTAGCCGTAGTGCACCGTGTCCGACAGCGTGTGCGGATGGCCGAGGAAGGCGTTGGCGCGCTCGACCTCGCCGTTTTCGAGCAGCTCGCGGATGTAAGTGGAGCTGACGACGCGGCCGTCGAGCGTGACGGCGGGAATGACGTCGCAGCCGAGCCCGTGCTCGGCGCAGTAAGCGGTGAGCTTTTCCGCCGTGCCCTCGCCCCGCCAGCCGAAGCTGAAATCGTGCCCGACGACGAATGCCGCCGCGTCCATCTCATCGACGAGCGTCTGGATGAACGTCTGCCACGGCATCTGCATGACCGTGCGGTCAAAGTGGATAAAGACCACGCTCTCAATGCCGAACAGGCGGCGGATAAGCTCCTCACGGCCATGGGCGCTGTTGATGAGCGGGACTTCCGTGCCGCGCACAAGCGTGTCCGGGTGCACGTCAAAACTCATGACCGTGGGGATGGCGCCCATCTCCCCGGCGCGCGCGACCGTGCGGCGCATGAGCGCGGCGTGGCCGATATGAATGCCGTCAAAAAAGCCCAGGGCAATGACCCGTTTCTGGTTTTCCATACGTCAAGAAACCTCGAAAAAACTTTTGATCGTGACGGCCATGCCGTCCGTGACCTGCGCCAGCAGGAGAAACTCCCCCGACGCAGCATAAATGCGATAGACGCCGTCCGGCGCACAGAGCCGAAACGGGTTGCCGCAGCGGGCAAGCCGCTCCGAGCGCGCATCGACGGTGATCCGCGGTGCGTCCGGCCAGAGGCTGTCCACCGGCAGGAGCAGGCGCTGCGCCGCCTCGCGCGGCAGCGCACACAGCGCGTCCATCGTGTGTGCATCCCCGACGCGATACCCGCCGACTTCCGTCCGGCGCAGGGCGCTCATCACGCCGCCGCAGCCGAGCGCCGCGCCGATATCGTGGCAGAGCGTGCGGATGTAAGTGCCCTTCGAGCAGCGGACGCGCAGGACATAGTCCCCGTCCGCCTCGCCGAGCACGGTCAGTTCTTCGATCGTGATCGGGCGCGTTTTGCGCGCGACCTCGCCGCCGCGCCGGGCGATCTCATAGAGCTTCTGCCCGTCGACCTTGAGCGCCGAATACATCGGCGGCGTCTGCAGAATATCCCCGCGAAACTGCGGCAGCGCCGCCTCCAGTTCCGCGCGGGTGACGCGCCGGTCACAGCGGCTGAGCACCGTGCCGGTCGTGTCCTGCGTGTCGGTCGTGAGGCCGAGGCGCAGGCGCGCCTCATAGCACTTGCTGTGATTTTCGGAGAACGACACCGCGCGCGTCGCGCGGCCGGCAAACACGACCAGAAGGCCGGTCGCCATCGGGTCGAGCGTGCCGGAATGGCCCATGCGCCGCTCGCCGAGCACGCCGCGGAGCTTGGCCACAACGTCGTGGCTCGTCCAGTCCGCGGGCTTATCGACCAGCAGGATCCCGTTCATGCGGGCCACACCTGGTCGATGGCTGCAAGGATTTTCTCCACGGCCGTCTCCGTGCCGCAGTCGAGTGTGCAGCCGGAGGCCATCTTGTGGCCGCCGCCGCCGTAGACCGCGCAGATCGCACACGCATCCACCTCGGGGTTCGAGCGCACGGAGATCTTGCTGCGGCCGTCGAGCAGCTCGCGGATCGTGACGCTCACGACCACGCCCTCCGCCCGGCCGGGCAGACCGGCGATATCGTCGCAGTCATCCTCCGTCGCGTGTACGCTGTCGATCAGCGCGCGCGTGACGACCGCGATGGCGACCTGACCGCCGCGGAAAAAGCGCATGCCGGAGTAGATCTGCCCCACGAGCGCCATGCGCGCGCGGGAGATCTTGCGGAAAAAGTCCATGCTGATCTTCCGGTTATCGGCGCCGAGCTCCAGCAGCCGCGCCGCCACGCGCAGAGTGGCGGCGTTCGTGTTCGCGTACTGGAAGCAGCCGGTGTCCGTCGTAACGGCGATGTACAGGAGGTTTGCCTCCTGCTCGGTGACGCTGCCGGTCAGCAGCTCGATCACATCGAGCACCGCCTCGCCGCAGGCGGACTTTTCCGCGTGCAGGAGCGTATCGCCGGCATACAGCGCGTTCGACGGGTGGTGGTCGATGCACAGATCGACCGCGCCGGAAAAGCCCTGCGGGAACAGGTTCGGCGTCGCAATGTCGACCGCGACCACGCACGCAGGCACAAAATCCGCAGGCGCAAAAAACTGCGCCACATACGGCAGATAGCGCGCTGTCGTCTCCGGATTAGGGAATAGATACGCCGTCTTGCCCATGCGGCGCAGTGCGCTGCAAAGCGCCGCACCGCTCCCGAGCGTGTCTCCGTCCGGGCGCAGGTGCGACAGGATCAGAATCGCGTCGCGGTCGCGCAGCGCCGCGGCAAACTCCCGATCATTCATACTTCAAGCCTCATTTCCGGTGTCCTTGTCGTGCAGATGCTCGATCATGGCGCTGATGTGCGCGCCCTCCTCGATCGAGTGGTCGATCTCAAACACCAGTTCCGGGGTGTAACGCAGGTCCAGCACGGTGCCCAGCTCATGGCGCAGCCAGCCGGAGGCCGAACGCAGCCCCTTTTTGAATTCCTTCTCGTTTTCCATGCCGAGCACGGAAAGCCAGACTTTTGAATAGCGCAGGTCGCCCGTCGTCTCGACGCGGGTGACGCTGATCATCCCCTGCTGCACCCGGGGGTCTTTGACCTGGGTGAGCAGGTTTGCCAGCACGCGCTGGATATCATCATTCGTTCTTGCCAATTTGTTGGAAGCCATAGGAAACTCCTTTTACTGCTTGATCTCCTCCATGACATACACTTCGATCACGTCGCCGACCTTGACGTCGTTGTACTTATCGACCTGCAGGCCGCACTCATAACCGGCGGCGACTTCCTTGACGTCGTCCTTGAAGCGGCGCAGGGACGCGAGGTCGCCCTCGAACACGACGATGTTGTCGCGCACGACGCGGACCTTGCTGTTGCGCACGATCTTGCCGTCGGTGACGTAGCCGCCGCAGACGGTGCCGACCTTGGAGACCTTGAAGGTCTGGCGGATCTCGACGTGGCCAATGATCTGCTCCTGGAACTTCGGGGCGAGCATGCCCTTCATGGCCGCCTCGATCTCGTTGATGCAGTCGTAGATGACGCGGTACATACGGATCTCCACATTGCTGCGGGCGGCGTTGTCGCGCGCGGCCGCGTCCGGGCGGACGTTGAAGCCGACGATGATCGCATTCGACGTGGCGGCGAGCATGACGTCGGACTCGTTGATGGCGCCGACGCCTGAGTGGATGACCTGCACGCGCACTTCATCGTTCGAGAGCTTCTCGAGCGAGGACTTGACAGCCTCGGCGCTGCCCTGCACGTCGGCCTTGACGATGATGTTGAAGTCCTTCATCTCGCCCTGCTGGATGCGGGAGAACAGGTCGTCGAGCGAGACCTTCTTGCTGCCGGCGTTGGCGGCATCCTTCTTCTGCTGCTTGCGCTCCTCGACGAGCTCACGCGCCATGCGCTCGTCGGCGACGGCGTTGAACTTGTCGCCCGCGCTCGGCACCTCGGACATGCCGGCGATCTCGACCGGGATGGACGGGCCGGCCTTCGTCACGCGCTGACCCTTATCGTTGGTCATCGTGCGCACACGGCCGACGGCCGTGCCGGCGATGATGATGTCACCCTGATGGAGCGTGCCGTTTTGCACGAGCACGGTCATGATCGGGCCGCGACCCTTGTCCATGCGGGCCTCGATGACCGTGCCGCGGGCGGCACGGTTGGGGTTGGCCTTGAGCTCCAGAATTTCGGCGAGCAGGACCAGGTTTTCGAGCAGTTTGTCCACGCCCTCGCCGGTCTTGGCCGAAATCGGGCAGACGATCGTCTCGCCGCCCCACTCTTCGGGCACGAGACCATACTCCGTGAGCTGCTGCTTGATGCGGTCGGGGTTCGCGCCGTGGACATCCATCTTGTTGATGGCCACGACCAGCGGGATGCCGGCGGCCTTCGCGTGGTTGATCGACTCGATCGTCTGCGGCATGATGCCATCATCGGCCGCGACGACGAGGATGGCGATATCCGTGACCATGGCGCCGCGGGCACGCATGGACGTGAACGCCTCATGGCCCGGGGTATCGAGGAAGGTGACAGGCTTGCCGTTGACCATGACGCGGTAAGCGCCGATGTGCTGCGTGATGCCGCCGGCCTCACCGGCCGCGACGTTCGTGCGGCGGATGCGGTCGAGCAGGCTGGTCTTGCCGTGGTCGACGTGGCCCATGACCACCACGACCGGGGCGCGCGGGACGAGTTCGTCCTCGCTGTCCTCGCGGTCGTCGATCAGGCGCTCTTCGACCGTCACGATGACCTCGTGCTCGACCTTGCAGCCGAGCTCCATGGCCACGAGCGCGGCGGTATCGTAATCAATGGTATCGGACAGCGACGCCATGACGCCCATCTTCACGAGACGGCGCACGACCTCGGCACCGGTCTTCTTCATGCGGGAGGCGAGCTCGCCGACGGAGATCGTGTCCGGGATCTGGACCTTGAGCTGCTGCTTTTTTGCGATCTCCAGCTGCAGCTTCTGCATCTTGTCGCGCTCCTCCTGGCGGCGCTTGGCGCCGGCGGCAGGATTCTGCGGACGCTGACGGTTGCGGTTCTGGATCTTCTGCTTGCCGCCGCGCTTATTCTGCGCGCGCTCGGGCACGAGATCGTCCAGACGCTGGTCGTACTTGGACAGGTTCGTCGTCGCGCCGCGGGTATCGACGACGCGGCGCTCGGCCACCTGACGCGGTTGGTGCGGCTTGTCGTCCTTCTTCGGCTTGTGCTGCTGCTGCGGCTGGGCAGCCTGCTGCGGCTGCTTTGCGGGTGCGGCTTCGCCCTTGGGCGCAGCGCCCTGCGCGGCCGGGGCTGCCTGCGGCTTGGCCTTCGGCTGGTCCGGCACTTTGTAGAGCTCCTCCAGGCTGGCCGCCTGATGGTGCTGCGTGAGATACTCAAAGATGTCGTTGAGCTCGTCGTCCTCCAGCACCTGCATATGATTTTTCGGAGTGGTGGCATAATCCGTCAGGATCTGCGTGATCTCCTTCGAGGTCATGCCGAAATCCTTCGCCACCTCATGCACTCTGTATTTAATCAATCCGCTCATACTCGTTTCCTCCTCTTGCCGTTGCGCCCGCCGCCTGTCGGCGCCGTGCCCGTGTCTGTTCTCGTCTGTGCGGCAAGCTCTGCCGCCGTGTTGCTGTATTGCTCCGGATCTGCCTGCGCCAGCGCAGACACAAAGGCCTTCGCCAGGCCCGGATCGGTGACTGCCGCGATGGCGCAGCCGGTCTTGCCGAGCCGGTCGGACAGCGCCTGCTTCGTGTACGGCAGGCGCAGCAGCGGCGCCTGCGCCGCATGGGCAAAGCCCTCGGCGCGCTTGCGCGCATTGACCGATGCGTCCTGCGCCAGCAGCAGCAGGCACGCCTTGCCGGCACGCGCCGCCGCTCCGGCGTCATGCTCCCCGAGCGCGATGCGCCCGGCCTTGCGCATGAGGCCGAGATAGTTGGCTGCTTTATCCGTGTTGGAGCACCTCCAGTTCCGCTGCGAGCTGCTCATAGATCTCCGCCGGAATGGGCACGTCGAACGCGCGCTCGAGCGCGCGGTTCTTCTGCGCCTTTTTCAGGCATGCGGCCTTCGGGCACAGATACGCGCCGCGGCCCGCCGCCTTGCCGCGCGCATCGAGCGAGATGGCCCCGTCGGGCGCGCGCACCACCCGGATCAGCTCCGGTTTGGGCTTCTTTTCACGGCAGCCGACACACTGCCGCTGGGGAATGGACTTGGGCATGGGTGACTGCCTCCTTTCGGTTTATGCCTCGCTCTCCGGCTTGATGTCGATCTTATAGCCGGTGAGCTTCGCGGCCAGGCGGGCATTCTGCCCTTCCTTGCCGATGGCGAGCGAGAGCTGGTTATCCGGCACGATGACGCGGCAGCTCTTGCCCTCGTCGAGCAGGGTCACTTCCAGCACCTCGGACGGCGCCAGTGCGGCCGCGATGAATTCCTCCGGCACCTCGCTGTACTTGACGATGTCGATCTTCTCGCCGCCGAGTTCGTTGACGACGCTTGCGACACGGCCGCCCTTCGGGCCGACGCACGCGCCGATCGGGTCGATGACCGGATCTTCCGCCCAGACGGCCATCTTCGTGCGGCTGCCGGCCTCACGGGCGATGGACTTGATCTCGACCGTGCCGTCAAAGATCTCCGGCACTTCCAGCTCGAACAGGCGCTTGACCAGGCCCGGATGCGTCCGGCTGATGAGCACCTGCGGGCCGCGCGTGCTGTTGCGCACCTCGACCACGTAGACCTTGATGCGGTCGCCCTCATGCAGCACCTCGCCGCGGATGCACTCCGCCGGGGCAAGCATGGCCTCGGTATAGTCCGAGTTGGAGCTGATCTTCAAAAACGCGCAGCCGGTGCGCGGGTCGATCTTATTGACGACGCCGGTAAGGATCTCATGCTCCTTGGAGTTGAACTCCTCGTAGATCATGCCGCGCTCCGCCTCTCGGATGCCCTGAATGATGACCTGCTTGGCAGCCTGCGCCGCGATGCGGCCGAACTGCTTGGTCTCGACCGGGACGCTGACCACGTCGCCGATCTTGGCGCGCTTGCTGATGCGGTGCGCCGCCTCCTCGCTGATCTCAACATACGGGTCGATGACGCGCGCGACGACCGTCTTCTTGACGACCATCTCGATCTTCTTTTTCGCCTCGTCGAGAATGACCTCCACGTTGTCCTCGCAGTCGGGCGTGTCCTTGCGGAACGCCGTCAGCATGGCCTGACGGATCTTCTCATACATATATTCGCGCGGAATACCTTTTTCTTTTTCGATATCTGCAACTGCGTCAAAAAATTCTGCGTTCATGGTCGAATTCCCTTTCCTTATATGGTCAGGTGCAGGCGCACCTGTGCGATGGCGGATTTTTGAAAGACGCGGCGGGTCTTGCCGTCGGAGACGGTCACGTCGCCGTTGTCATACTGCTCGAGCGTGCCAATGTGCACCTTGCTGCCGTCGACCGGCTGGTAGAGCCGCACCTCGACCTGCGCGCCGAGAAAGCGCTCAAAATCGCCCGGGCGCTTGAGCTGCCGCTCCGCTCCCGCGGACGACACCTCGAAAATATAGCTGTCGGGAATGGGGTCGGCCTCGTCGAGGATCGGATCGAGCGCACGGCTGAAATCCTCGCAGTCCTGGATCGACACGCCGTCCGGCTTGTCGATATACACGCGCAGGTAGCGGCTGCCCGCTTCCTTGACGTACTCCACGTCCCAGATCTCGCATCCCTGCTGCGCGGCCACAGGCTCGGCCAGCGCCAGGACGGCATCTGTCAATTTACTCATAGATCACCATTCCATTTTCTGACACTTCGAAAGACATCAAGAAAAAGAGTGGGCGAGTGCCCACTCTGTCAAATCCTGCTTCCTTCGTACGGCAATATCATACCATCCCGCGCCGGACAATGCAAGCCTTTTTTTGCGCCGCCGGACACTTACTGGTACAACGCCACGAATTCCTCCAGGCAGAGGTTGTGCTCGGTCATGAACTGCGCCGCCGCGTCACCGACATAGCGCACGTGCCACGGCTCGTTGCGCCCGGTGATGCTGACCTTGTCCGACGGGTAGCGGATGACGAAACCGTAGTCCGCGCAGTTGTCGGCGAGCCAGGTCAGAAAGCGCGCGTTGACCGTGTCCACGCTCAGCGAGGAATAGTACTGGTCAACGATGTCCGCGCCGAGGCCGGTCTGATGGTCGCTCGTGCCGGGGGGCGCGGCCACGCGCGCTGCGGCCGTCTCAGCCTCGTCGCGCGTGTCGCCCTTGCGCATATTCTCGCTGACCTGATCCTCATACTGCTGCTCCTGCGTCAGGTACGGACGGTAGGCGCAGTAGATGTATGGATTCCAGCCGGCGTCCCTGGCCGCTTTGAGCAGCGCATTGAGCGCGTCGACGGCGCGGGAATCAAACGTGGACTGCGAGCCGCTGATCTTGCTCACATCCGGAACATAGTCGCTGATATTATGCGCCTGACTCGCAATGAGATACTCCCAGGAGGAAATATCCACATCCGGCAGGTCGTCATACTTCTTCGTATCGGGCTGCGCCGTCGTCTGGATGTCCGGCGGGAGAATAAGATCCGTCGGCGCGGCGGGCGCGGCGTTGCTGCGCGTCTCGTTGATGCGCGAGAGGATGAGCATGGCGCATACGACGACCAGGACCGTCAGCGTCACCGACAGCCAGAGACGTTTGTTCTTCATGCAGATCCCTCCCGGACGAAAAAATGAAAAGCAGCTCACACGAGCTGCTTTTCAGGATAGCATATTTTTCGCGTTCCGGCAAGTCCCCCGTCACAGATCGACCCGCTCGTAGTTTTTGGCCGCCTTCCGGTATGCCAGCCACGACAGCAGCGCAAACGCCGCCAGCCCCACGGCCAGTACCGGCAGCTGCCGCACCTGACCGGCCGCGTCGGTCGCATCGAGATACGGCCCGACGACCGGAAAATGGGACAGCGCCTCGACGAGCACCATGAGCACCGTCATCGGGATGACCGCGAGCAGAAACGCTCGCCCGGCGCGGATGGCTGTCTTATAAAACACGGGCAGGAACACAACGTTGAACACGCCGTAGATCAGCAGCACGCAGCCGAAGAGCGCGACGTTTGCGTCGATGCCGGCGAGGTTCGTGCCGTTGGGATTGATGCGCGCGGAGAGGAACGCAAACGGAACCGCGATCACAAGCTCCGCCAGCTCCACCGCCACGACGAGCCAGGCGCGGGCGCGCACCTGGTCACGCTTCGTGACCGGCAGCACGGCGCAGTAATAGACGTCCTTGTTCTCGCGGCCGTTGAGAAACGTGAAGAAAATGCCGAGCAGGCCGTAGAAAAATACGACCGTGTACGGATAGTTCGGGATGATGAGCATGACGCCGAAGAGCGCGAACACGTACATCATCGGGTGCGCTGCAAGGCGCAGGTCCTTAGAAAAAATCTTCGCTGTCATAGCTTCTCCTTTCCACGCGCACAAGAATGTCCTCGAGCGACATCTGCCCGTCGCCGAACTGCGCGCGATAGCGCGCGAGAAACCCGTCGCGCGTGTCGCTGCACAGGATCTGCCCGTCCTTGATCATCGTGATGTGCGAGGCGCACTTTTCGAGATCGGACGTGATATGCGTCGAAAACAGGATGCTGCGCTCGCCGCTTTTGACCACGCCGCGAAACAGCTCCATGAGCTCGTCGCGCGACACGGGGTCGAGTCCGCTCGTCGGCTCGTCAAGGATGAGCAGGCGCGCATCGTGCGAGAGCGCAAGCGCGAGCATATACTTCACGCGCATGCCGGACGAGAGCTGCGAGACCTTCTTCGTCTCGTCGAGCGCGAACAGCTGCAGATAGTGCCGGTATTTGTCCTCGTCCCAGCGGTCGTAAAACGTCCGCGTCACGTTCGTGATGCTGCGCAGCTTCTTATTCGGGTAAAAATCCACACCGCCGAGCACCACGCCGAGCTGCTGCTTGCAGGCCGGCTCGTTGGCGTAAAAATCCTGGCCAAACATGGTCACGCGGCCGCTGTCCGGGTGCACGAGGTTGAGCATGGACTTGATGGTCGTGCTCTTGCCGGCGCCGTTGCGGCCGATGAAGCCCATGATCGTCCCCGGCTCGACTGCGAACGACACATCGCGCAGCGCAAACGCCGGATAGGTCTTGCACAGGCCCTCCACTTCCAGAATGTTCACTTGCCGTCCCCCTTCTTCAGCTCCCGCTCCAGCGCGGAGGCGAACACCTTCGTCTCGGCCTCGGGCACATCCGGCGCGGCCGCCTGCGCGCCCTGATCGAACACCGCGCGCACGAACGAATCGTAGTAGCTGCTGCTCTGCAGCGCGATGCCGCGCTCGCGGTCTGCCAGCAGGATGAGCGAGTCCCCCGGCGCGAGCCCAAACATCGCGCGCACCTCCTTCGGGATCACGATCTGTCCCTTTGGGCCGATGCGCACCGTGGTCATGAATTTGTCCTGCATGGTCTCCATGCGATCCGCCTCCTGTAAGAATCGTATTACTTTTCTTACTTTGTACCACAAGTTGAACGGATTGTCAATTCGGTTTTTTGCGTTTCAGCGCAAAAATAAGAGTTATGTAAACCATGCAGGCAAAAAACGATCCCCTGCCGGCTGGCAGGGGATCTGTTGCATATGAGATAACTTAGAGCGCCTCGACGTCCTTGATGAAAGCCTGGATGGCATCTTCCGGAACGAGCTTCTTGCTGCGAACGAGATTGACGATGTCGCCGACGGTCTTCTTGTAGAAGAGCTTCAGGGGATACTTGGTCAGGGACGGAACCGTCTTCATCATGATCTCTTTGCCGTTCATGTCCTCGATAAACGTCTTCACACTCAGAGTTTTGTAATCCATGATATGTTCTCCTTTCAATTTTGAGCACACCGGCCATTTTTCAATCCGGAATGGCCTTCTGTTCAAAGATTAACGCTTTTTGGGCATTTTGTCAAGTATAACGTATGATTTTCTTCGTCGCACCGTCATTTTTTATTCAGTAATCAACGCTTTGTTGTGTAACATTTGCGCACATCCGGAAAATTGTGTGGCAGGCAAGTGTACTTGCAGCCGCCGAATAGAATGGCCACAGGCAGAAACGGAGGGCTGAAAATGCTGTACAGTACCCTGATGCTGATGATGAGCAGTGCATTTCTGATGCTGCGCCTGACGCCCGGCGGCTCGTTCCCGCGTCCGCTGAGCGAGGTCGAGGAGCGCAAATATCTCGACGCCTGGCTGCAGGGCGATCTGGAGGCGCGCAACGTGCTCATTGAGCGCAACCTGCGGCTGGTGGCGCACATCATCAAAAAATACTACACGCACTATGACGACACGGACGACCTGATCTCGATCGGCACGATCGGGCTCATCAAGGGCATCAACACCTACCGGCCCGACAAGGGCGTGCGTTTGGCGACGTACGCCAGCAAGTGCGCCGAAAACGAGATTCTGATGTATTTTCGCAGCACGCGCAAGAATGCGTCGGAAATGCTGCTCTCGGACGTGCTCGACACGGACGGCGACGGCAACAACCTGTCGCTGATCGACATCCTGTCCGAGGACGACGACATGGACGAACACCTCCAGGCGGACGAGGTCAGCCGGGCGCTGCGGCGCTGCATCGGCGAAGTGCTCGATGCGCGTGAAGCGGAGATCATCCGCCTGCGCTATGCCATCGGCGGCGGTGAGGCGCTGACGCAGCGCGAGACCGCGCAGCGCTGCGGCATCAGCCGGTCATACGTCTCACGCATCGAGAAAAAGGCCATCGAGAAGCTGCGCGCCGCGCTGCAGGCCGACGGTTACTGAGGTGCACATTGACAAGCGACGCAAAACACGGTAAAATTGCGGCGAAATGACAGGAGATGATACCATGGCGGAACAGGATCCCAACACGATGGTGCACACGCACGTGGACGAGAACGGCAACGTCATCACCCACTGCCACGGCGGCAAGGGGCACACCCACGCGCACCCGCACACCCACACGCAGACCAAGGCGGTCATCAACCGGCTGGCCCGCGCGATCGGCCATCTGGAGTCGGTCAAGCGCATGGTAGAGGACGGACGCGACTGTGCCGAGGTGCTCATCCAGCTCGCAGCCGTGCGCTCGGCGCTCAACAACACAGCAAAGATCATCCTGAAGGATCACATCGACCACTGTCTGGCCGACGCTGTGGAGACCGGCGACCAGCAGGCCATCGACGAGCTAAATCAGGCGATCGAAAAATTCATGAACTGAAGTCAGGCATCCCTCTGCCCCACCGGCAGAGGGATGCGCCATATCTGCGCGCAGCAAAAAAGGACGCCCGACCGGGCGTCCTTTTTGTTGCTTGAATTATGCGGACCGTTCCACCGAGAGCACCGTTCCGGTCTGCTGATCGACAGCCACGACGTAGCGGGGGTGGAAGTAGTACACCGTCGTAAGCGTCACGCGGTAGACCGGCTGCGCACCACTCTCGTCGAGCTGAACATCCCACGCGGCCAGGTCGCTCTCCGAGATACCAGCCGCCGCAATGGCGATCTTCAGCGCCTGCTCCTGCGTGACCGGGCCGACGGGCGGCGTCGGCGTCGGAGTCGGCGTCGGCGTCGGTGCCGGTTCCGGCGTCGGGGTGGGCGTCGGAGTCGGCGCCGGCGTCACGGGCGAATTCGGCCGCACCACCGGCGAGACCGGAACGATCTCCGCCTCTTCCGGCCGCTTCGGCTCATCGCCCGTCAGGCGGCAGACCTCAGTCGTTTCGGCATCGACGCTGCACACATAGTGCCGCTCGCCGTCCGAGAGCACGAACTCCATGACCATCTCGCCGTCAATGAGCGTAAAGCGCATACTCGCCCTGGTCACGTCATCCGTAGTCAGGCCGCAGCACGTAAGCGCCGCCTGCAGCGCCTTGTCATACGGAACATATACGCCGGTGCTGGCAGCGCCGATGGATTCGATGCCGGAAAGCTCCACCTGGTTGGACGCCGCCAGAATGTTCAGATCATTGATCGGCAGGCCGACCAGCTCGCTGCCGGTCAGATCCTGCACCTGGGCGCTGATCTGCCGGATCAGCATTGCCTTGCCGGCGCTGACGCCCACGGCAGAGGCATACGCCTCCAGCGCAGGATCGTCCTCAAGCACCTGTGCAAGGACCGCCGACTCCATGCCGCAGTCCGTCTGGGCGCTTTCCACAGCGTCCGCCAGACGGCCGCACAAGCGCGCATCGCCCTTGCCGGCCTCGACCGTCACAAGGATCGAATTCGCATCCGCCGAGACATAGCCGTCCGCCTGCATATTGGCGACGATCGCGTCCGCCGCCGTCTGTAGGGACTGGTTGCGCAGCTCCAGACCGTCGAGCACAAGCTGTGCGTCCGGATTACACGCACGGGCAGACAGGACGCGGCCGAGCTTATTGACCGTCAGCTCGATGCTGGGGTTGGCATCGAGCGTGGCGACGCCGCCGGGCACCTGCGTAGCATACAGCCCGCCACCGAGGATGACCAGGAAAAACACTGCCGCTGCGGCGACCCAGCCCCGCCAGGCACTGCGGCGCTTGCGCTCCGGCATCGGGACGACCGGCGCTTCCTCCGGCTGCTGCGCCGGAGACTGGACGCGCGCAAGGATGCCGCTCCAGCAATCCGGCGTTACGGCGGCGACCTCAGCCCGCAGCCGTTCCAGCAATTCCTTATCGGTCAAGATCGTCACCTCCCATCGAATTGCGCAGCTTTGCCAGCGCGCGGTTATAGCGTGAAATAGCGGTTGCCTGCGGGATACCCAGCAGGTCGGCAATTTCTCTGTGCTTGAGTCCGGACAGCGCGTGCAGCATCACGATCTGCCGCTCGCCGTCCGTGAGCGTATGCAGCACTTTTTCAAGCACCATATGGTTTTCCGTCGTCTGATAAGCGTCATGCGTATCCTCCACATGAAACAGCTCATCAAAGGACAGGTTCTTACTTTCTGCCCTGCGCAGGCGCATCAACGCCAGATTGCGCGCGATCGTCAGCAGCCACGCCATCGGTTTGCCCGACGGCTGATAGCCCGGTGCCGACTGCATCACGCTCACAAACGTGTCCTGCATCACGTCCTCCGCCGCCACAGGATCCCGAAGGATGGACAGCGCGAAGCCGTAAATGGAGGAGGACGTCTGGCGATACAGCACTTCCAGTGCCGCAGTATCCCCCTGCGCGATGCGCAGTATGAGCGCATCATCCGGCGGCTGGCCGCTGGCCATGCACGAACCGGCGCTGTGCATATCATCATTTTGCATAGAATTACCCCACATGAGAATAATGCCTGAAAACGAATTTTATTGCAAAAAATCTGAATTCGATCAATTTTTCGGCGCAAAAGCCGTCTTCGGCTCACAAACTCTTCTTAACCAATTATCATACGTGAAAATTGTCGGTTTGTAAAGGAAGATTCCAAACTTTTCTAAGGAAGCAGGCACATCTACGGTTCTTGTTCCGCAGTCACCTCAAGCGCATGGTTGAGCAGCACGCCAAGGATCAGCAGCAGTCCGAACGCCTGAAACCAGAACAGCAGGATCACGGCCGAAGCGAGCGATCCGTACACGAGGGAATACTTTGTGCTGTTGCCGATCAGCCACGACAGCAGGATGCTCATGCACACGATCGCCACAGCGGAAAACACTGCCCCCGGCAGCACCCGGTGCTGCGGCCGGCGCGGCGTGGTGAGCCGGTAGAGGATCAGGATCATCATCAGCAGAATGGCAAACAGGATCAAAAACCGCAGCCACATCCATGACCAGACGATGCTCACATGCGGCAGCAGCGCATCGAGCCAGAGCAGAAAGTGCTTGCCGGTCAGCATGAGCAGGATGCACAGGTACAGCACCAGCAGAAACGCCACGGAAAAGGCCACGCTCACGATCGTGCTGCGCACGATGCCGAAGCGTTTGCCGCCGTGGATCTCGCCGACGATGGCGGCCATGGCACGGAAAGCGGCCGACGCGCTCGTGATCATGACCAGCAGCGCGGCAAAGAACATGACCTCGCTCGTGTTGCCGGACACGTAAGTCAGAAAGTCCGATACGAGCGCCTGCGTCTCGCGCGGGAGCACGAGCGTCTCGACGATGCGCAGCACGGCGGCCGGGTCGCGCAGGATGAGCGCGAGCAGATCGTATATGCAGATGATGGCCGGGAACAGCGCCATGACCATGCAGTAGGCGAGCTCGGCCGCCGAGCGCGTCACGCGCCGGGCGAGAAACGTGTCCGCCATGGACATCAGAACGCGGGTAATGCGCCAGTTTTTCAAGCGGCTGCCTCCTCCGTTGGAATGCAAAAACCGCCTTCACAGGAGCGAAGGCGGTTTTGGTCAAAAAATGTCGAATTACTTGGAATTGAAGATCTTGAAGATGCTGTCGAACGGATCTTCCTCCGCGGGCGCGGCAGCGTCCGCAGCCGGGGCAGCGGCTGGAGCCGGCGTCGCCGGAGCGGCCGGGGCCGCAGCCGGAGCAGCAGCCTTGGCAGCGGTCGCCGCGGCCGTGTAGAGGCCGGCAGCGGGGGCCTGCGCCGGAGCGGCGGCAGCCTGCTCGGCCTGCGCCTTGCCCGGCTCGTCGAAGCCGGTGGCAATGACGGACACGCGAATCTCGTCGTCGAGCGAGGGATCGAAGCTCGCACCGAAGATGATGTTGGCGTCCGGGTGCGCAGCCTCCTGAACGAGGTTTGCGGCCGTCTCGACATCCTCCAGGCCCATATCCTCAGAGCCAGTGATGTTGATGAGCACGCCGCGCGCGCCGTTGATGGACGTCTCCATGAGGGGGCTGGCCACGGCCATGCGGGCGGCGTCCTCCGCCTTACCCTTGCCGGCGGCGCGGCCGACGCCCATGTGGGCGAAGCCGGCGTCCTTCATGACGCAGGTGACGTCCGCAAAGTCGAGGTTGATGAAGCCGGTGTTCTTAATGAGGTCCGAGATGCTCACGACGGCCTGACGCAGGACATCGTCCGCGATCTCGAAGGCGTTGGCCAGCGTGACCTTCTGGTCGGTGGCGAACTTCAGCCGGTCGTTCGGGATGATGAGCAGGGAGTCGACCTTGCCCAGCAGCTCGTTGATGCCGACCATGGCCTGATCCATGCGGCGCTTGCCCTCGAACTTGAAGGGCTTGGTGACGACGCCGACGGTCAGGATGCCGGCCTCGCGGGCGATGTCCGCGATCGTGGGCGCTGCGCCCGTGCCGGTGCCGCCGCCCATGCCGGCGGTGATGAAGACCATGTCCGCATTCTCCAGGCTCTTGGCGATGTTGTTGCGGCTCTCCTCGGCGCTGCGCTTGCCGACGTCAGGATCGCTGCCGGCGCCCTGACCATGGGTCAGCTTCTCGCCGATCTGGATCTTCTGATCCGCGCTCGAAACGGCCAGAGCCTGCTTATCTGTATTGACAGCCACGTACTCAATTCCCTGAGTGCCGGACTTAACCATGCGGTTTACGACGTTGTTGCCGGCCCCGCCGACGCCAACGACCTTGATGGTGACGACATTTTCCGGACCGGACTCGGTAGCAAAGGACATATTCGGTTCCTCCCTGTTGTTTCTATTTGTATCGGCGGCCGGCGCATGCGCGCTCTGGAAGCCGTTTTTTGGCGGGTTGCGCTTCTGTTTGTTCTTATTCTTTCCCATTTTATATCGTTTTCCTTATCAGGTCAATCTTTTTTTGTGAACAATCAGCCGGGGCTGAAATGTGCGCGTTTGTCGATCGACAGGTCGATGGTGCCGGCATCGCTGGCCGTGAGCTGGGAGACCGCGCTTTGCAGCATACCGAATTTGTACTCGACATTTTCATTCGCGCCGAGGCGCACCGTGAATCGTCCGTCATAGGTGAAGCCGGGGTTAGACGCATCCGACAGGTCGATGACCGTGACCTTGGACGCCATGTCGCGCGTGAGCAGCTGGCCGAGGATCGCCGCCAGATACGTGACCTTCGGCGCATCGGCCTCACCGGCGTTGAGCACCTCGCCGACCTTCGGCTCGACCGGCGTAATGCCGTCGACCCGGGCAAGGCCGGTCAGCTCGCTCTCCGTGACGGATTTGAGCAGCTTGCAGTTCTGGTCCAAAACCCAGTAACCGCCATCCGCCTGAACATAGGCCATGGCGCTGCTCTCCTGGATCGTGATGGTGACGCGGTTGGGCAGCGCGCGCGTGACCTTCGCTTTGTCCACATACGGGAGCTTGCTGAAGATGCGGCTGGCAGCCGAGAAACGGTTGATGAAAAACAGATTGTCGCCCGTGCCAATGCCGGAGGCCTCGACGACCTCCTCGGCCGTGTAGATGGAGTTGCCCACGACCTCGATCTTTGCAACACGGAAAAATACGCTCATGCCCAGGACGAGCGCCGCGCAGATCAGCAGAAAGATCAGCGGCTGCAGCAGCGATCTCCCGCGC
>OKSC01002193.1_pt1 | contig 17246 bp, 17 predicted proteins | sample 1601161 | NCBI WGS metagenome assembly OKSC01 (sample SAMEA3541552, study PRJEB24748) | human gut metagenome | biome: human gut; feature: human-associated habitat; material: faeces | place: China | collected 2012
CCGCCGCAAAAAACGGATTAAACTTGCTTTGCCGCCTGTGGGCGGCAAACTCTGCGAGGCTTTTTTTGACAAGCTGAGCGTGTGAAAACACGCTGTGACGTCTTATACAAAACCTGACGCAGCTTCGGTGCTATAAATGGAGGTGTTCCCCTATGCGGAAAAGATACGGAAAATTCCTGCTGGCCCTGGTGCTGGCCCTGACATTGCTGATGGTGGGGTGCGGCAGCCAGACCACGGACACGCCGGTAACGCCGGTGAACCCCGGCACGGAGCAGACGGATCCCCAGGACAAGCCCGAGACGCCGGATACCCCGGATACCCCTGACGAGCCGGACACCCCGGACACGTCCGAGCCGTCCGGCCAGGATCAGTACCACACGGACCCGGTGCCCCAGGGGAAGCCCCAGCCGGTGGAGCCGGAGGAGACCAAGCCCGACACCTCTCAGCAAGCCACCTGCACCATCTCCATCTCCTGCGCCACCATCCTGGATAATATGGACAAGTGCGATGAGTCCAAGCGGGCGCTGATCCCCGCCGACGGCACCATTCTGTCGGCTTCCACGGTGACGTTCTCCCCGGGGGAGAGCGTGTTCGACGTGCTGCAGCGGGTGTGCCGGGAGCGGAAGATCCCCATGGAGTTCAGCTTCACGCCCATCTATAACTCCGCCTATATCGAGGGAATCTATAACCTGTACGAGTTCGACGTAGGCGACGGCTCCGGCTGGATGTACAAGGTCAACGACTGGTTCCCCAACTACGGCTGCTCCCGGTATCAGGTGCAGCAGGGGGACGTGATCTGCTGGGTCTATACCTGCGACCTGGGCTATGACGTAGGCGGCGGCTACGCCGCCGGGTAAGGCCCCGAGAACCGCAAAAATCCCGCAGGGCGGGGCCTGTGTGCCCCGCCCTGCGCAGAACCGTATGACGAAAGGAGGCCGGAGCCGTGGGCGACGCCTTTTCCCGCTATCATCCCCTGGTGAATTTCCTGTTTTTCGCCCTGGTGCTGGCCTATTCCATGGTGCTGATGCACCCGGTGTGCCTGGCGGTGTCCCTGACGGGGGCGCTGGTGTACGCCGGTGAGCTGGGAGGCCGCCGGGCCCTGGCGGGGCACCTGAAATTCGCCCTGCCGGTGCTTCTGCTGGCGGCCATCGTGAACCCGGCCTTCAACCACGCCGGAATCACCATCCTGACGTATCTGCCCTCCGGCAATCCCCTGACCCTGGAGAGCATTCTCTACGGCCTGGCGGCGGGGGCCATGCTGTGCGCCGTGGTGCTGTGGTTCGTGTGCTTCAACGCCGTGATCACATCGGACAAGTTCGTATATCTGTTCGGCCGGGTCATCCCGGCCCTGTCCCTGGTGCTGAGCATGACACTGCGGTTCGTGCCCCTGTTCCGGCGGCAGCTGGAGGTGGTGCGTCAGGCCCAGTTCTGCATCGGCCGGGACGCCTCCTGCGGCAGCGTGTGGCAGCGGGTTCGCCGGGCCGTGACCATCTTTTCCATCATGGTCACCTGGGCCCTGGAAAACGCCATCGAAACCGCCGACAGCATGAAAAGCCGGGGCTACGGCCTGCGGGGCCGGACGGCTTTCTCCATCTATCGCATGGAGAGCCGGGACCGGTACGCCCTGGCGTGGCTGGGCTTCTGCGGGCTGTATCTGCTGTGCGGATGCCTGGCCGGGGGACTGAAGTGGTGGTATTTCCCCCTGCTGCAGGGGGTCATGACCCAGCCGTTTTCCATCAGCTTTTATCTGGCGTATCTGGCCCTGTGCCTGACGCCGGTGATTCTGGACCGAAGGGAGGCCCGCGCATGGCGCTGTTCACCGTCGAAAACCTGAGCTTTACCTATCCGGGGCAGACCGCCCCGGCCATTGACCGCCTGACCCTGACGGTGCCGGAGGGAGCCTTTCTGGTGCTGTGCGGCCCGTCAGGCTGCGGCAAGTCCACCCTGCTGCGGCAGCTGAAGCCCGCCCTGGCTCCCCACGGGGTCCGGCAGGGGCGCATCCTGTTCCGGGACGCCCCCCTGGAGCAGGTGGACCAGCGGACCCAGGCGGCCCGCATCGGCTTTGTCCAGCAGTCGCCGGAAAACCAGATCGTCACCGACAAGGTGTGGCACGAGCTGGCCTTCGGGCTGGAGAGCCTGGGGACGGACACCCCCACCATCCGCCGCCGGGTGGCGGAGATGGCGGCCTTCTTCGGCATCGAGGACTGGTTTTACCGGGATGTGGCGGAGCTGTCCGGCGGACAGAAGCAGCTGCTGAACCTGGCCTCTGTCATGGCCATGCAGCCGGACGTGCTGATTCTGGACGAGCCCACCAGCCAGCTGGACCCCATCGCCGCCTCGGACTTCCTGGCGGTGCTGGGGAAGATCAACCGGGAGCTGGGCACCGCCGTGGTGCTGACGGAGCACCGGCTGGAGGAAGCCTTTCCCCTGGCCACCGCCGTGGCGGTGATGGACCGGGGCAGGCTCCTGTGCACCGGCACCCCCCAGCAGGTGGGCCGCCAGCTGAAAATCCTGGGCCACGGGATGTTCCTGGCCATGCCCGCCGCCATGCGCATCTGGGCCTCGGTGGAGACGGAGGCCCCCTGCCCCGTCACCGTCCGGGAGGGGCGGGACTTTCTGCGCCGATATGCCGCGGAGCGTCCGCTGGGCCCCCTGCCCCGGGAGGAGGCGCACCCCCGGCGGGAGCCGGTGATAACGGCCAGGGGGGTGTGGTTCCGGTATGAGCCGGACAGCCCGGACGTTGTAAAGGGGCTGGACCTGACCCTGGGCCGGGGGGAGTTCCTGGCCCTGCTGGGCGGCAACGGCGCGGGAAAAAGCACCACCCTGCGGCTGCTGTCCGGCATGAAAAAGCCCCAGCGGGGCGAAATTTCCCTTCGGGGACGCATGGGGATGCTGCCCCAGAATCCCCAGACCCTGTTTGTGAAAAAAACGGTCCGGGAGGACCTGTTCGAGATATTCTCCGGCACGAAAACGCCCCGCCCCCGGCAGGAGGAGCGGGTGGCCCGGATGACGGCCCTGTGCCGCCTGGAGGACCTGCTGGACCGGCACCCCTACGACCTGTCCGGCGGCGAGCAGCAGCGGGCGGCCCTGGCCAAGGTGCTGCTGCTGGAGCCGGAGATCCTGCTGCTGGACGAGCCCACCAAGGGCCTGGATGCGGAGTTCAAGCAGGCCTTCGCCCTGATTCTGCGGACGCTGCTGGCCCGCGGGGTGTCGCTGCTGATGGTCAGCCACGACGTGGAGTTCTGCGCCCGGTATGCCCACCGCTGCGCTCTGTTTTTCGACGGCGGCGTGGTGACGGAGGCGGCGCCCCGGGACTTCTTCAGCGGCAACAGCTTCTATACCACCGCCGCCAACCGCATGGCCCGGAGTCTGGAGCCCCGGGCGGTGACGCCGGAGGACGTGATGGCCGCCTGCGGCGGCACGGCCCCGCCGGAGCCGCCGCTGCCGGAGGATATCCCTCCTCTGCCGGAGGCCCGGGAGGAGACGCCGGACTGGAAGCCGCCGCGGCTGCCCCTGTGGCGCAAGGCCCTGGCCGCCGTGTCCGGGGCGGGGGCCATGGCCATCTTCCTGTATGCCGCCAATGTCACGGACCTGTCCGCCGTGGTGGACAAGGGCGGGCTGACGGCTCTGGGGCAGAAGCAGCTGGCGCTGTATCTGGTGTTCTGCGGACTGCTGCTGATCCTGGCCCTGGCCATCGGGCGGCGGTCCAGGCCCCCGGCGCAGGTGCAGCTTCCGGTGGAAAAGCGGAAGCTGTCCCGCCGGACGACGGCGGCTGCGGCGTCCATCCTGCTGCTGATCCCCGTGACCCTGTTCGTGGGGGTGTATTACCTGGACAACAGGCAGTATGGCCTCATGTCGGTGCTGGTGCTGCTGGAGTGCATGGCCCCGTTTTTCCTGGTGTTCGAGGGGCGGCGGCCCCAGGCCCGGGAGCTGGTGGTCATTGCGGTGCTGTGCGCCATCTCCGTGGCGGGCCGGGCGGCGTTTTTCATGCTGCCCCAGTTCAAGCCCGTGATGGCCATGACCATCATTTCCGGCGTGGCCCTGGGCGGCGAAAGCGGCTTCCTGGTGGGGGCCTTGTCCATGCTGGTGTCCAATATGCTGTTTTCCCAGGGGGTGTGGACCCCCTGGCAGATGTTCTGCATGGGGATCATCGGCTTTCTGGCGGGGGTCCTGTTCCGGAAGGGCCTGCTGCGGCGGGCCCGGGGGAGCCTGTGCACCTTCGGCGCCTTCTGCGCCATCGTGATCTACGGCGGTATCATGAACCCGGCGTCGGTGCTGATGTGGGCCGGGGCGGAGACCCTGACCTGGAAAACCCTGCTGACCTATTACGTCACCGGCTTCCCGGTGGACTGCGTCCACGCCGCGGCCACGGTGTTCTTCCTGTGGATCGCCGCGGAGCCTATGCTGGAGAAGCTGGACCGCATCAAGGAGAAATACGGCCTGCTGCTGTGAGGGCTGCCGGGGGGTTGCAATTTCCGGAAAAGTGTGGTATACTGATCTACCAACCAAAAGAGAGGAGGTCCGCCATGGAAAAGCGGGGTATCAAGATCGCGGCCCAGAACCGCAAGGCCCACCACGACTATTTCGTGGAGGACCGATACGAGGCGGGCATCGAGCTGGCCGGAACGGAGGTCAAGTCCATCCGGCAGGGCCGGGTGAACCTGAAGGATTCCTACTGCGTGGCCAAGGACGGCGAGATCTACGCCCACAGCATGCACATCTCCCCCTATGAGCAGGGCAACATCTTCAACAAGGACCCGGACCGGCCCAAGCGGCTGCTGATGCACAAGCGGGAGATCCGCAAGCTCCACGACCTGCAGAAGCAGGACGGCTATGCCCTGATCCCCCTGAGCCTGTATTTCAAGGACAGCCGGGTAAAGGTGGAGCTGGGCCTGTGCAAGGGCAAAAAGACCTATGACAAGCGGGACGCCATCGCCAAGCGCGACGCCAAGCGCGAAATGGAGCGGGCCGTCCGCGAGAAAAACCGGTAAAAAAGGAGCGTATCCATGAGCAATCCCATTGTTACCATCGAAATGGAGAACGGCAAGAAAATCACCGCCGAGCTGTATCCCGATATTGCGCCGCAGTCCGTGCGGAATTTCATCTCCCTGGCCAACTCCGGCTTCTATAACGGGCTGATTTTCCACCGCTGCATCTATGGCTTCATGATCCAGGGCGGCTGCCCCGACGGCATCGGCATGGGCGGCCCCGGCTACTGCATCAAGGGCGAGTTCGCCGCCAACGGCGTGCCCAACGACCTGCGCCATACCCGGGGCGTTCTCAGCATGGCCCGGGCTCAGGCTATGGACTCCGCCGGCAGCCAGTTCTTCATCATGCATAAGGACGCTCCCCATCTGGACGGGCAGTACGCCGCCTTCGGCATGGTCATCGACGGCATGGACGTGGTGGACGAGATCGTCTCCCAGCCCAGAAACATGATCACCAACAAGCCTAAGAAGCCCCAGGTGATGAAGTCCGTCACCGTGGACACCCAGGGCGTGGAGTACCCGGAGCCTGGCAAGCTGCCGGACCCCTTCCACAAGTAAAATTGTTTTCAAGGTATCCGGGCCGGTTCCCCGGCCCGGACGCCTCCTATCCCATATACGGGGCTGTACCGGTTTCGACGGGGGTGTGGAGGCAGGATAAGCGGGCGGCGGCGCCTGACCGCCTTAAAACGGGCAACTTTAAAATTAACTGACAACAATCGTATTGCTGTCGCTGCCTAACTAAAGGCAGCCGTCTGAACCGGAGAGGCCACAGGCCGGGGAAGGCGTCGTTGATGTGGCGGACGTGCGGCGGGTAAGAGTTGCCCCGCCCATGCATCATGACTCTACTGAACTGTGCAGTCTGGCCAGTGCCTGCCCAGGGAGGGAATGCTGAAACTGTCCTGCGCCCGGAGAAGGTCCTGTCAAAGTGCTTTCGGACAGGGGTTCGACTCCCCTCAGCTCCACCATCAAAAGGGTACGAAAAAGATGTACCCGGCAGAAAGCCCGATTTTATCGGGCTTTTTTGTTGCCCAAAGGCCGTTTTTCGAAGTTTCAAAATCGTAGATGAAAAAACGGCGTTTTCCCTTTGAAGATAGATACGAACCCAAGTAACAACCGAATATAGAACAAGGACGGCAGATAGTCACAGACGCTACCTGCCGATTTTTGTTGCCCTCGGAGCCAATCGTTTTGAAAAGAAACGGTTGGCTCTTTTTTTATTTCACAGACAAGGAGCAAGACAATGATCTTTTCAGATTCACCCCAGCAAAGAGCGTTGGAACGGATGATGACAGCCGTTCCAAGATTTCGGCCCAAAGGAGGCGGCATAATGGTGCTTCACCATTTCGAGTACACGGCAGAGATGTGCGACTGCCGGTACTGCCCATATTACCGCGGAAAAAGAAAATGCACAGCCAGCCGAAATACTACGTCGAGAACAATCATCCCGCAATCATCGACTCCGCAACCTTCGGCAGAGTGCAGGAGGAAATGGCAAGACGGTGCGGAAAGCGAAAGGTCAAGCAGGTCGGCACGAAAACCGAACAAGGCCGATACTCCAGCAAATACGCACTAACAGAGCTTCTGATCTGCGGAGAATGCGGAACGCCATATCGCAGATGCACCTGGGCAGCCAACGGCAAGAAAAAGGTTGTATGGCGCTGCATCAACCGACTTGACTATGGTAAAAAATACTGCCACTACTCCCCGAGCATTGAGGAAAGCGTCCTGCAGGAAGCCATCATGAAAGCGGTGATGCAAACCGCAAAGCAGAATGCCGAAGTGCTCAAAACGCTGAAGCTCCATATCGGCATGGGCTTATCAGCGGGAACAACCGAGGACAACAGCCTTGACCTTCAGATCAGAATTGCAGAAATCGAGGCAGAATTCCAAAAGATGCTCAAAGCCATCGCTGCCGATAATGTCGAAGCCTTCGACGAGGAAAAAGCAAAGGCTCTCATGGATGAAAAAGCAAAACTGCAGATTCAACTTGACCGCATTGCTGATACAAAGCAAAAGCGTGAAAATGCAAAATCCAGACTCGATGAGATCTTCACGATTATAGAAGCCCTTGCGAATCACCCAATCAGCTATGATGATCAGATCGTAAGGCAGATTCTCGAAAGCGTGATCGTCGAATCCAAGGAGAAGATCAAGGTGGTCTTCGTTGGCGGCCTCGAAGTCACTCAAACCATATGAATTTCTCATAAACCTCTGTTACACGGAATAAAAAAGCCGGACGAAATCGCCCAGCGGGGTAGTAGCACACAAAATCCTCTCTATGAGTGATGATATATTAAAACGCTTCCAATAAGTCCGTTTGAACAGCGTTTTTCTCATAATTCGCGTTGATACCAGAATCAATTTTGCGCATAGTACTTGACACTACCAGGATATAAAGCACTAATATAGAGGTTTAGAATTTTCACTTATTCCACCAACATTCGTGTTTTATATTGAAAACGCACGTCGAAATCAGTATAATTAGAAAGAAACCAAGATTATGAAATTTTCATTAGTCGAATCGAGACTTTTCGGAAGTATTTGCTACGGCTATAAGAGGGATAAGCATGGACTTGTTGAAGTCGTCCCAGAACAAGCGGAAGTTGTCAGAACTGTTTTCAGCCTCTACAAAGCCGGAAACAGCTTGGAAGCTATTCAAGGCTGTATTCGATCTTTCTCCCTCTGGGAAAGCGCAATTGAGCAGAGATGAACTGAAAAGCTCCTGAACAATGGAAAATACACAAAGGGTATTATCAAGTTTGAAGAATACTGTGACGTGTACTTTTTGAAAGGGGAAAACTGCCGAAACCCCAATCAAGCGAAGGTGATGAAAACACATGCCAAGAGCAACCAAAGAAGAATTGGAGTGGGCATACGTCCTGACCAGAGAGAAGTTTCTGGTGCGTGTGAATAAGCTATCTCCCATCAGAGCAGTGGATTGGAACCGCTATTTGGATGTTATCTTCGAGTCGATATTAAAAAGGATGAGGCGCCAATCTATGAGCCAAAGATGAACGCCTACCTCGAAGAAACTGTAGCCAAATATTTGCACCCGTCCGATGATTATATTTCCTTGACTGAAATTGCACGCAAATTTGATGCCAAGAATCCAAGCTACTTAATTCAAAGCTGGCTGAGAAATCGCAACACTGTGAAGTTTCTGGCAACGTGGGAACGGAACAATAATCCGGATTTCAATGAAGTGGCATTTGAAAAACTAGTGGTTGAAGCCAAAACCCCGCAGTTTACTTGACACCAAAGGAATGGGTCGACCTGACGAATGCAGTTGGCATCACCTCAAAGCAAGGCAAGGGAGGTAGAACAATGGCACACCCATTTATTGCGTGTGATTTTGAAATGTGGAACGATGCAGAGTTCAGGTACGAAGTGTTAAAACGTTTCATAAGCTCAAGAATAGAGCCAGAAGAAGATTCTGTGATTTAGGGGTAAGAGGAAATTGAAAAAAGGATTGTTTAAAATCATTTCACTATTCAATAGGGATATCCTTGCTATATTACAGATTCTCCGGATGCAGCAGTAGATGAGCTAGTCGGTCGTGAGGCAGAATTGGAGACATTATACAACCTCATAGTTAACCAGCATAAGAAACTCGTGCTTTCTGGTGTTGGCGGCCTTGGAAAAACAGAATTGACAAAGCGTTTTCTCGACCGGTTAGTGAATACGGAGGTCATTACAAGTGGTATTGAAGAGATCGCATGGATTCCTTACGACAACCAGAGCATATGCATTTCTATTCAAAGAGCATTACGCCTTCAATGTGATCCGTCAGAGGTCTGGCAGATTATCCAGGAGAAAGCCACGCAGTTGCAAAATAGGCTTCTTCTTGTGATCGACAACGTTGAAAACCCTGAAGAAGATGAATACCTGAAAAAGATATCTGTTCTTCAGTGTAATATTCTTGTTACTAGCCGCCAAAAAGAACTACAGGGTTTCTCTGATATCCTCTATCTGCAACCTCTCTCTGAATTAAGCTGTCGCAAACTGTTTTATAAGCATTATCAATTTGATGAGCGAGATGATGATGTTTTAAATGATATAATCAGCCTGACAGCACACCTCACAATTATGATCGTTTTTATCGCAAAAGTGGCATATCTAGAAGGATTAGCCCTGCATGAGCTTTACGGAAGACTGGTGGAAAAGGGATTTAAATTGAGCGAAGAAGATGTCTCCTGCGAACATGAACGTCTTCAAAATGACGATACAATTATTCGGCAGATGTGTATTCTCTTCTCTCTCGTAAAATACAGTGACGCCGACAAGACTATTCTGACCTATGTTTCTATTATTCCGAATCTGCGCTTTGAATTCAAGCAAAGCAATGGTTTAGAATCCAGAAGAACAGCAGCCTCATGAAGTTATATAAGATGGGAATGCTGGAACATATCACGAATAATCGGAAACACATCTATTGGATGCACTCTGTTATAGCTGCTGCAGTTAGGGAGCAGCAAAAAGAACACCTATATACGCTTTCTCGGCCTTTCGTTGATATTCTCTGCGAAGAATTAAATACTGGGCAAGTTTTCGGAAAAGAATATGAAAAGGCATATTTGATTCCGTTTTCGTGGTCAATCGCAGATATTATGGAGAAACACTGGTGTGTTGAGGATGACACAGATTATTTAACCAGCTTGTTCCACATTTGTTTTTCTTGCAGTAATTATATCTTATGTGAAAAGATCATCGATATTGTAATTCGAGTGCAAACAGATAATCCTGCATTCACCGCAGAAGATTTAGCATATAGCTATCGCAATAAGATCGACCTCCTGATGCAATTTGACAAAGTAGAAGAAGCAGCACCACTTTTTAAGGAAGTCGAACGCTTAATGTCCATTACTGATCTGCCAGAGAATAAACGGAATATCCTTTCTTATCAGTATGGCATTTACAATCAGATACGCGGCAAGTACGATAAAGCCAGAGAGTATTTCCGATACTGTATCGACTGTGCGGAGAAAGAAGAATCCATTACCCGCGAGAAAGATATCAGCACTGCCTATGCAAATATGGCCAGAATGTTGGTAGAAGCCGGGGATTTCTTTGAAGCATACAAATGCATCAAAAAGGCCATCAATGCAGAAAAGGAAGACGAGTTGGACTCTGATCAGATTGTTTGTTATTCCACATTGGCTGGGATTTGTACCGAACTTATGCAGGCTGGATACGGAACCACTTATATCGATGAAGCTATTGCCGCGTTTGACAAAGTCATAAAATTCCGGGAAAAACATTTGGGAAAACACCATGCAGATACGGCAGTCATCTATCATGACTATTCCTATTTTTGGTATGTGTGTGGTGTCCTCGATAAAGCTCTCGAGTATAATGAAAAAGCCTATAAAATTGATGAAGAATTATTTGCAGAACATAGCATCACAAGAATGAGAACTTTGAATACCAAAGCACTCATCATTTGGGATCAAGGTGACTACGATAAAGCATGCTCAACCCTGGAGTACATTATCAAAACAACGGAGCAGATGGGTAATAACTATCTTGTTGATCTCTTTGATTTCTCATTCAATTATGCCAGATGTTTGCATGAGAAAGGAAATGATACGCTTTCCAAAGAATACTACAATAAGTGTATCGACATTTGGGATAGCATGTCCGGCGGTGGTTCCAGAAACTTATGCTTAGTTTTTCAGGAATATGGCGATATCTTATTCAGCGAAATGAATCCCGGTGAGGCTTTATCAAAATATGAAAGCGCTCTCAAGTACAATACAGAAGATTGGTACATCGAAGTCGATCTTATTGATAGTATAGCGGCATGTATGATGCTAATCGGTCAAACAGATGAAAGTCTTCAGAAATTTGCATGGTTACTTCAGACTCTAGCAGAGGATGACGTCAAGGATGCAGAAACCAAATTCCAACTCTGCAACAATCTTGCTTGCGTACTCAATTCGGAAACTGAGGAGGAGATTGAATACAAAGAATCTCTGTTTGACCTTGTCAAAGATGATGCCGCAGTTCTTTCTTACGCTATTCATTATTTGGATGATTGGCTTCCGGACAGTGCTGAATAGAATGTGACAGATTCGTTAATTTCGGGGGTTCGAATCCATCTATCAAAAATACAAATCCATCTTTTTCGTACCCCATAGACATTGGACGTATATCCGAACCCTACATTGCGTGGGGAACGGTATTTGTCCAAACAAAAAGACACTCCTTACCGTAATGGTAGGGAGTGTTTTCTTTGTATCTAAGGCACTTAGGTGAGTTAGGTGAGTAATCGGGCTAAAATCCCTATAACTTCTTCTTAGTACGCGCGTATATAGAAATAGTTATAGGGAAATGTACCCGATTACTCACCTTCCTCACCTAAACTTTTTAAATTTAGGGGCAATTATAGTCTTACTTCTTCCCTTTTACCACGAACCCGGCAAACCCCGCCGCTTTCAGCTTTTCCAGCATCCTGTCGGCGTTGGCGCGGACGGCGAAGGCTCCCACCTGGACCCGGTACAGCACCTGTTCGGCGTCGGCCTTGGGTTCTTCGGCAGGCTTCTGCGTCTGAGCCGGGACGAAGGCCACGCCCAGGTACTTGCACAGACCCTTGGCGATGGCCTCGCCGATCTCCGTGGTGTGCTCCACGATCCACTTGGCACCCTCCACCGTGTCGTGGAATTCGCACTCACAGTATACCGTGGGAGCCGCCGGAGTCCGCACCTCGTAAAGGTTGGGGTTCTTCTGCACGTTCTCGGACGTTCCCGGCGTCAGCGGGGCCAGCTCCGCAAACACCGCCTTGCAGGCGTCATACCCCTTGCCGGGGATGGCGTAGCAGAACAGCCGGGTGCCCATGACCTTGCCGTTGCAGGCGTTGGTGTGGACGCAGTTGTGGACGTCCGCACCGAAGCTGTTGGACTGGGCGCAGCGCTGGGCCATGGTGGAACCCAGAGCCGCCACCTGCACCTCCACGCCGCTGCGGCGCAGGGCCGCCGCCTCCGCTTCGGCGATCTTCTGGCACTGGACGTGCTCGTTGGTGTTGCCCCAGGCGTAAGCGTTGCTCACCTGGTCGCTGGGGCTGATGTAGACCTTCTTACTCATCGCTATTCTCCTCTCCCGGCAGGTTCTCCTCTGCCGTGTCCTCGGTGTGTACCTTCAGCTTTTTTAGCAGGGCCTGCAAAAAGCCCGGCACCGGTGCGCCAATGGCCGAAACGTTCTCCAGGATGGACAGCAGCTCGTTGATGACCAGCCAGATGATGACGATGCTGGCAAACAGGAAGTCCACCGGCCAGTTCCAGCCCAGGCTGTCCGCCCCGTAGCGCAGCAGCCAGTCCACCACGCAGGCCACCCCGACAATCACCAGATAGCCCACCTTTTTCAGGATGCCCCACAGGCCCACCCGGGAGGACAGCTCCCCGGCGTGCCAGGCCTTGGCCATGCCGGTGATGTAGTCCAGGACCATCACCACCAGCAGCACCAGCACCGGCACCAGCAGCTGAATGCCGTAAGCGCACAGCGCCCCCAGCGCAGCCGCCAGCGCGGCCTTGATCGTGTTTTCTTTCATGTAAAATCTCCTTTCCTGCCGCCTTGGGCGGCGTGATTACTGCGTGAATGCCTTGGCCGACAGATTGCCGCTGTTGTCCACGGCGATGGTGTACAGGGTGTCGTTGGGGGCCTGCACAAATACGTTGGCCATGTTCTGCTTGACCTCATCACCAAACTGCATGGGGGTACCCACCCACACCTGCTTATAGGCGATCTCCTGGTTCTTGGTGATGATGGCCCCGGCGGCATCACCGTTGCCCACGATACGAATGAACGCCACACTGAGATCGTTAATGGTAATACTAAAGCCCTTGCCGTCGCTGTCGAATACTGCGTCGCAGGAGGTCCCGGAGGTGGCTTTGTAGGTCACAGCGCCAGTAGAAGCCTTCGTGGCGTTGTACTGCACGGCAATGGGCCAGATGGAGCCGCCGCCGCTCTCAAAGGTGCCATCCGGGCAGCGCACCCGGATCACGTCCCCGGCCTTGCACCCGATGTAACCGCTTGTCCACATGGTGTAGTTCCGCACGTCCGTGCTTTCTCCGCCGGAGCCATTGAGTCTAGTGTTGGGCTTAAAATCTGGGTCAGCCGTATTTAATGCATTCGTAAAATTCGGCTGCTGCTGGTATTCACCCTCGGCGGCCTGGACGAACGAGGTATCCGCCGGGGTGATGGGCGCGGCGACAGGCTGCCACCATCCGGAGCCGGTCCACCACTTGGGCTTGCCCAGGCTGCTGTCCCAGACGGACATACCCGGGTAATACTTATCCGCGTCCAGTGTTCCGCCCTGACCGGGCAGGGCAACGGTATCCGCCAGATACTGCCGGTTTCCGCTGGCGTAGCCATCGTAGGGCACCAGCCCGGAAGGGGTAGGATAGAAGTAGCCGTTAAGCCCATCTGTCGCAAGAAAAATCTTGCTGTCTGCGCTGGGGATCGTGGCCAGCAGGTCGGGCAGCTGCCCGGTACGACCGGCGGACCGGATGATGGAAAACCCGATCAGAGACAGCGCAATCTGTGCGGTGGGGCCGGTTACGTCCACAAGCGCTGTGTTGGTGTAGGTGTCGGCGCTGCGCTCGTAGAGCTGGAGCCCGCACACGGTGACCGTTGCGCGGTTGGCCATCATGATGGGCACGCCTGCCGTCTGCCGCCAGCCGTAAAAGCCGTTAATGGTGAGATTGCTGTCTACCCCGGCGGAGACATACACCGCCGCGTCCTTGGACTCGGCCCCGCACCCGTTGAGCACCACGCCATTGCCGGTTATGCTGAAAATCGTCCCTGTGCCGCCGTCGCAGCACACCTGTGACAGGGAGCTGTAGGCGGACTGGATGATATACGGGTTGGCCGCGCCGCTGCAATAGACCCGTTCCAGGACGGTACTGGTGCCGTAGTCGATGTGGACGGCATTGGAGGCGCACACAAGATACAGGTCCGCCAGCCGCCGGATCAGCTGTCCACTGTAGGCATGGTTTTGGCGGCGTTGCCGGTTTTCTTGATGATGGCGGTGGACGGATTCTCGCCGATCAGCGCCGGACTGCGGCCCTCCCACCATTTGACGCCGTCGATGGTGGTCACCGCATCGCTGTAGGTCTGGATGACCAGCGGCGCGGTGATGATGTAGGTGCCTGCCGGGACATACACGGCCATGGCCAGCGTCGACACAGCCCTGTCAATGGCCGCCTGAATGGCCGCCGTGTCATCCGTGCTGCCGTCACCCTTGGCCCCGAAGTCCCGGACGTTCAGGATGCCTCCGGTTTTTTTCTTCCAGCTGGCAGGGCGTCCGTCCGCCCCGACGGTATCCACCGCAATCTGGTCGCCTGCGGACAGCCCCGACAGCCCCATTGCGCCGGCAATGGAGGAAGCCGTCACGCTGGCGTCGGACCCGGCGGGGCCTCGCGGGCCGGTATCGCCCTTGGGTCCCTTCAGATTGGCCAGAGCCACCACATTGTCCCAGTTTTTCCCATCGCCGGAAAACTGGATGTATCCGCCCTCCACCCGCATGGACGAGACCGCCGGGTGCTCCGTCAGATAATCCGCCACCGCCTGGGCGACGCTCTCCGGCTGCACCGCAATCAGCCGATTGAGCTTTTCCGTGAGCTGATCGTACACATCCTCCGCCGGGTCTGCCGGAGCGCCGCCGGGGGTGGTGACAGACGGCAGCACCCGCAGGTCCGCCGCCCGGCTGGTGTGCAGGTCCCCGGCGTACAGGCCCACGGACGCCCGCCCCGACGTGCTGAGCACCGGCAGGGCCGCCGTATTGCCGGTGAATACCACGTCCTGATAGCTCCCGTCCGCCAGGTTTACCCGCATGGTTTTGGTGCCATAGGGGGTCCACTCGTCGTCCAGGTCCCACACCACCGTGTAGTCGCTGTTGCTGCAGATCACGGTCCCCGTGCTTCCGGCCCGCTTGTCCCGAATTTTGATCTTGATTTCAGGCATTTGCATCATCTCCCTTCGGATACGCCTGTACGCGGCGGAAAAGTTGCCCCCGCTGTTGCCGTCTCCGTTTTCGCTGACAGTTGACAGCATGGCCCTGCGATGCTACAGCTTCGCCCGCACCGGCGAGGACGCCGCCTATCTGGCCTTTGACATTCCCCTGGAGCAGGTGGAGCAGGGCCTGGCTGCACTGAAAACCCTGGGCGTTGGCGGCTTCGACGTCACCATGCCCTGCAGGACCGCCGTGGCGGGGCTGGTGGCCGAGCTGTCCCCCGCCGCCAGACTCATCGGCGCCTGCAACACCGTTACCGTCAGCCAGGACGGCAGACTCACCGGTCACAACACCGACGGCATCGGCTTTGTCCGCAATCTCCACGAAAACGGCGTGGAGGTCCGGGGCAAGCGTCTGGTGGTGCTGGACGCAGGCGGCGCGGCTACCGCTATCTGCGTGCAGGCCGCTTTGGACGGCGCGGCGGAGATCGCCATTTTCAACCGTGATGACGAATTTTTCGCCAACGGACGGCACACCGTGGAGAAGCTGGCCCAGGCCGTGCCCGGCTGCAAGGCATCCATCACCCTGCTGGAGGACGGCGCAGCCCTGGCCGATGCGGTGCGTCACTGCGACATCCTGGTAAATGCCACCCGTGTGGGCATGAAGCCCCTGGACGGCGAGACGTTGGTTGATCCCGCCCTGTTCCGCGCCGATCTGGTGGTGGCGGACACGGTGTATAATCCCCGTGAGACCCGGATGATCCGGGAAGCCAGGGCCGCAGGCTGCCAGGCCGCCGTGGGCGGTATCGGTATGCTGCTGTGGCAGGGCGTGGCCGCCTTCAAGCTGTTCACCGGCAAGGATATGCCCACCCAGGAAGTGCTGGAGAAGTTCCTCTCCTGACAACGAGAAAGTGAGGTGCGACGATGAAATTCCCCAACATGTTTTCCCCCGTGCAGATCGGCACAGTGACGGTTCCCAATCGCTTTGTGGTGCCCCCCATGGGCAACGATCTGGCCAACACCGACGGCTCCCTCAGTGAGCGCTCCCTCTCCTATTACCAGGCCCGGGCCAAGGGCGGCTTCGGCCTGATCACCATCGAGTCTACGGTGGAGAAGGACAGCGAGCTGGGCGGCAACTTCCGCATCGCCTCCTATCCCACCGGCAAGGGGCAGATCTCCGAGGCCATCCGCTCCATGATCGTCCGGGCGAAGCAGGCCTGGAGTTCTTCCCTGTAAATTTCGGAAAGAAGCTCTTTGATGGAGTAGTTAAAAGCAAAGAAGTCCTCCGCATTGTCAAGCGTATAACGACGCCGCTCTTTCATGCCGTGCTCATCCGCCCAGCGATGCCATAGTTGTATCAGCTTATGGAGATTATTTCAAGCGATCTGATTTACGCATAACAAGCTATCGGAAAGGCTGCTGTCAAACGACGGCGGCTTTTCTTTTTCGGGAAGTATTCAAGAAGTCATAAAGTTCCGTGAGTAATGGAAGAAGGCAGCGTTTACGAAAATGTCACAATTCAACGCAGAAAAACCTCAAATATTTTAGATAGCCCCACCATCAGAACGGATTGACAATTCGACAAAATGTGATATAATCCCACTGTCTGGAAAAATATAAAGTTGTAGCACAGAGGTATCTGCTCAAAAGCAGATGAGAAGGGAATCCGGTGGGAATCCGGAGCGATGCAGTCACTGTGTACGGGAGCGGCCTTGCAATCCACTGGGAAACTGGGAAGGGCAATGCCGTGACGAACGAAGTCAGGAGACCTGCCTCTGTGTGGAATCTCAAACCTGCTGCCAACGGGTTGGTTTTCCTACAAACTTATGATCCGTCGCGGAGCGCCGCACGGATGTATATGTAGTAAGAAGCTCTGAGGGCGGCTGTGTGAAACACAGCCGCTTTTATATTTCTTTCAGAACAAATATTTGGAAAGAGGTAGATCAACCATGAAGAAAGCACTTGCCTTTCTGATGGCGGCTGTGATGCTGATGAGCATGCTGACCGCCTGCGGCAACAAGGACAATGCCGGCAACAAGGACAACAACGACGTGAACACCGAGGAGACCGACAAGGCCGCCGCCGATAAGGTCGCCGCCCTCATCGACGCCATCTACGTGCAGGAGCGCACCGAGGAGACCGATGCCCAGTGCGAGGCCGCCAAGGCCGCTTGGGACGCCCTGACCGATGCCCAGAAGGCACTGGTGGAGGGTGAGGAAGCCAGCCCCGACTATTTCGGTCTGGACACCGGTGACGCCTCCAAGGACGATCCCCGCAACCAGGACGAGATCGGCGAGAAGGAGCTGCTGGTGG
>OKSC01002201.1_pt1 | contig 17180 bp, 12 predicted proteins | sample 1601161 | NCBI WGS metagenome assembly OKSC01 (sample SAMEA3541552, study PRJEB24748) | human gut metagenome | biome: human gut; feature: human-associated habitat; material: faeces | place: China | collected 2012
GCCGGGACCGTCATCTCCAGCTTCGCTGACGGCACCGTCACGGCGGTGGGGGACAGCAGCCAGCTGGGCAACTATGTGACCGTGTCCCACGCCGGAGGCTTTACCACCCTATATGCCCATTGCAGCCGCATTACTGCCTCCTCCGGCCAGCAGGTGGCGCTGGGCGATCCCATTGCCGAGGTGGGGGAGACCGGCAACGCCACTGGTCCGCACCTCCACTTCGCCATCCAGAAGGACACCGTCTATCTGGATCCCGCCTACTATGGCATTGGCTGAGCGCCTGCGGATCTCGCCGGGGGTGCCGCTGCTGCTGGCGGCCTTCGTGTGGCTGGCCTCCCCGCTGCTGCTGGGGGCTATCCTGTCGGCGGCGGTGTGCCATGAGCTGGGCCACTGGTTGGTGCTGCGAAGGGTAGGAGGCCGGATCCAAAGACTGCATATCACCGTGTTCGGCGCCGAGATGCAGGTGGATGACCGCCGCATCTCCTACGGCGGCGAGCTGCTGACCGCCGCCGCAGGCCCGGTGAGCAATCTGCTGCTGGCGGCGGCGATTGGCCTTCTGGGCCGGTGGTGGGAGCCGCTGTATCTCTTTGCCGGGGCGCAGCTGGTGCTGGGGGCCTTCAACCTGCTGCCTGCCCTGCCGCTGGATGGCGGCCGTATCCTGTGGCTGGCGCTGGCGTGGCTGACAGAACCCTATACCGCCCAGCGGGTGCTGTCGGTGGTGAGCCTTGCGGTGTCACTGGCGCTGCTGCTGGGTGGCGGATGGTTCATCTGGCGGCAGGGCGGCAGCCCCTTTCTGCTGGTGGGGGCCGTGGGGCTGACCGGATGGAATCTGCGGGAAATAAAGCTTGCCAAAGGGGGATAAACCGGGTAAAATAAGATGTTAAACCAAAGAATACAGGAGATAAATCACCTCTGCTGACACGGTCCATATCAAACTCGTCTGCCGCACCATCCAGCAGTTCGATCTCGTCCAATAACTGCTGATGGTAATCAAATCCGATCACACTTTCTACATCTGTTCCCTCTACCGGGAATGTCTGGCTTGCCACTTCCTTCTGTCCGCCCATGGCAGCCGTGAAGGTCGTGATTTTCTTTGTCTGGCGGTCATATACGCCCTTGAAGCTCTTTCCGCAGCCGATCGGCCAGTTGATCGGGCAGGTATGGATTCCGAGAACCTCCTCGATCTCGCTCATGAGCTCGAACGGGTCTCTCGCCTCGCGGTCCATCTTGTTTACAAAGGTAAAGATCGGGATATGACGCATCACACAGACTTTGAACAATTTGATGGTCTGCGCCTCGACACCCTTTGATCCGTCGATGACCATGACAGCGGAGTCCGCTGCCATCAGGGTACGGTAGGTATCCTCCGAGAAGTCCTGATGGCCCGGGGTATCCAGAATGTTCACGCACTTGCCTGCATAGTTGAACTGCAGGACAGAGGAAGTGACAGAAATACCGCGCTGCTTCTCGATGTCCATCCAGTCGGACACAGCGTGCTTGGCGCTCTGCTTGCCCTTGACGGAACCGGCCTGATTGATGGCTCCACCGTACAGCAGCAGCTTTTCGGTCAGGGTCGTTTTGCCGGCATCGGGGTGGCTGATGATCGCAAACGTCCGGCGGCGCTCGATCTCTTCACGATTTGTCATATATTGATTTCTCCTGAATCAGAATGGCTCTTTATTCGGTCAATCTCACGTTACATTGGTGATTCTCCGTAAACTGGCTTGCCCTCTCAGTCTGCTTCGCAGCCAGCTCTCCCAAAGGGAGAGCCGGTTGCTGCTCCAGGTACAGGCCCTGCAGATCTGCAGCACTTCTCCTTCCAGATGCGTTGGCTCCCCCTTCGGGGGAGCTGGCAAAGCCGACAGGCTTTGGCTGAGAGGGCAAGGATGCCAAAATTACACACAACTTATATTTTACCAGCAATTCCACCTAGATGCAAGAGTTTTTGTTATTTTTTCAGGAGGAAGCAGGGCAAGGGGGCGGTATCGGCCCAATTGGCGAAACTGCAGACGAGGGCGGTGCACTGTTTCAGGGGCCGGGAGCGCATCCACTGGAGGATCTCGGTCTTTTCGTCGGAGCCGATGACCTTGCCGCTGTACAGGATGGCGCTGAGCACCCCGCCGGGCCGCAGGGTCTCGAGGGCAGCTTCCAGCGCCGGGATGCTGCTTTGGGCGTGGGAGAACACCCCGTGGTCGGCACCGGGCAGCCAGCCGAAGTTGAACATCACGGCATCGACAGTGCCGGGCTGTACATATTGTAGGAGGTTGGCGTGGCTGTCGCAGTGAAGCTCTGCCGCAAGGCCCTTCCGTGCAAGGTTCTGCCGGGTGGAGGCAATGGCTTCCGGCTGGATGTCAAAGCCCAGCACCCGGCCCTCTTTGCCCACAAGGCGGCAGAGAAAAGCCGTGTCACCCCCGTTGCCGCAGGTGGCATCGATGCAGAGCCCCGGGTCAGTCAGCCGCGCGGCGAGGAAGTCCTGCACAAGCTTCACGGCCGTCAGGTCGGGGGTGCGGCGGCGGCACAGCCCGCTGCCCTCTGCCGCAAAGCCGAACTTTGCCCAAAAGGCCAGCTCCCCCGCATCGGCAGGCAGAGGAGCCGTGAACACCGTGGCCATCTCTTTGTCATAGCCGCCCAGGCTGCGCAATACCTCTTTTAACAGGTAGGAGCCGTAGCCCTTGCGCCGCCATTCCGGCACAATGGTCAGGGCAGTGATGTCCGCGCCCTGCTCCGTGGGCCGGGCCTGGCAGGTGCCAATGATGGTTTTCTCTTTATACAGGGCATAACCGCCCTGGGTCTTTTCCAGTTTCATAATTTGCTCCTTTCGCGGACTTGCCCTCTCAGTCTGCTTTCGCAGACAGCTCTCCCAAAGGGAGAGCCTATCGTGGCTCCGAATAGAGCCCCTGCAAATCAGCGATTGCTCGCCTGTCAGATGTGTTGGCTCCCCCTTCGGGGGAGCTGGCATCGCGCAGCGATGACTGAGAGGGTCGTTCTTAAAATACCAAGCCCCCGCGCCGCTGTCAAGGCTTCCCGCTGCGACCTTATTTCACATATTCTTCACCCGGTCAGCGATTCCTTTTCACAATTACCGGATACAATAGGAACAGTTCCAAGGAGGTGCGGCAGAGCGCCCCCTCCGAACCATTCCCTTTGAGAAAGGAAGTAACCAGTATGGATAACGAGAACAAGTGGGAATACGATTATTCCTCTGAACATAGCCAGACCGGCGAGACCGGCTACCCCAACGTCGGCTCCTCCGGCATGAACACCGCCAACACGGCAGGCACCTACGGCGAGGCCGCACAGGCTGCCCCCCAGGCCGAGCCGAACAGCGGCAGCGATGGCGGCGCAGTGCCGCCCCCGGAAGGCCCCCGGTATCAGGCCGCACAGGGAAGCCCCAAGCAGCCTCCCAAAAAGCGCCGCCGGAAAAATGGCAATATCGCCCGCAGTGCAGTTGCGCTGGTGCTGGCCGCAGCCATGGGCTTTGTCGGCGGCTTTGTGGGGGCCCGGGTGGGCAACACAGGCGGCAAGGTAGTCATCCAGCAGGTGGCACCTTCCTCCACGTCCAGCAGTGATTCCGGCTCTGCCTCCGCAGTGAACACCGCTTCCGGCATGACCACCGCTCAGGTCTCTGAGATGGTCAGCCCCAGCGTTGTGGTCATCACCACCGAGCAGGTGGTCTACTCCCAGTGGTCCTGGTACGGCCAGAGCCAGGTGGAGAGCGGCGCAGGCAGCGGTGTCGTGATCAGCTCCGACGGCTATATCCTGACCTGTGCGCACGTTGTGTCCGGCGCATCCAACATCACCGTGACCATCGGCGATACCGATTACCCCGCCACCGTGGTGGGCGAGGATGACACCAGCGACGTGGCTGTCCTCAAGATCGATGCCACCGACCTGACCCCCGCCACCGTTGGCAACAGCGACAGCCTTGCCGTAGGCGAGAGCGTGCTGGCCGTGGGCAACCCGCTGGGTGAGCTGGGCGGCACCGTGACCAGCGGCATCGTCAGCGCCCTGAACCGCAGCGTGACCATCCAGGGCACCAGCTCCACCAACACCATGTCCCTGATCCAGATGGATGCCTCTGTCAGCCCCGGCAACTCCGGCGGCGGCCTGTTCAACATGAACGGTGAGCTCATCGGTCTGGTCAACGCAAAGTCCTCCTCCAGCGATGCGGAGGGTCTGGGCTTTGCCATCCCCATCAACGATGCCATCAAGGTGGCACAGGATCTGCTGGAGAACGGCTACGTCTCCGGCCGCCCCTACATGGGCATCACCTATCTGGCTGTGACCGATGCCCAGGCCGCCGCACAGCTCAACGTCAATGCCTACGGCGTTTACGTTGTGGATGTTGTGCAGGGCGGCCCCGCCGACAAGGCCGGTCTGAAGACCGGTGACCGTATCGTGAGCATCGACGGCACCGAGATCGCCCAGAAGGACGACCTTGGCACCCTGATCCAGCAGCATGCCGCCGGTGATACCCTTTCCATCACCGTGGCCCGGGAAGGCCAGATGCAGACCGTCAGCCTGACTCTGGGCGAAAAGAACGCCCAGACCCAGCAGGCACAGAAAAACTCCTGATCCTCCCCAATCTTTTTCCTGATCCATAAATCAAAAATCCCCTGACCGGCGTGAACTGGTCAGGGGATTTTTATACCTGCCCGAACACGGTGGCGCTCAGGGGCAGGAGGACGGTCTGGCCGGTGCAGATGCGGCTGCTCCCCCGCCACAGGCTGGAGGAGATGCCGTCGCTCAGCAGCTTCCAGCTGCCGCCGGGCAGGGTGACGACCTGCGCCGTCTCGGTGGGGTTATAGTAGACGCACAGGGCGCTCCACGCTGCGCCGTCGCCCCACTGGGCGGGGAGCCGCCAGCCCACAAGAGGCTGTTCCAGCGGGAAGAACTCGATGGCGGCAGGGCCGGCCTTGTCCAGCGCGCCCAGCCGGGGGAACGCCGCCCGCAGACCAATGAGCCCGCGGTAGTAATCCACAAGGCTGTGGAACTGTTCGGCCCGGTGCCAGTCCAGCCGGTTGAGGGCCGGGCTGGAGTGGTAGCTGTTGCCCTGCCCCTTCTTGGTGCGGGCAAACTCCTCGCCCGCCTGCCAGAAAGGCAGGCCCATGCTGGTCAGGTAGATGCCCGCCGCCAGCCGGTTCTGGGCCAGGGCGGTCTTGTCCACAGCGGCAAACTCCGGGCGGGCGTAGCGCACCATCAGGAGCTTATCCCACAGGGTAAAGTTGTCGTGGGCCGAGACATAGCTGATAATCTGCCCCGGGGCGTGGGGCGGCAGCTTTTCACTGCGGCACCACGCCGCCACCGAAGCACCAATATCCCAGAAACTTCCCGGCCTGCCCTCCACATAGCCCGGCTCCCGGGCATCGAAACAGCCGCCCTTGATGGCATCCCGGGTGTTGTCGCAAAAGATGCCGATGCGCTCGTTCAGCATGTTCAGGTTGTTCTTGTTGGCCTCGTACCGGTGCAGGGCGCTGCAGCCGCCCTGCCACGGCTCACCGTACATCAGGATATCCCGCCCGCCGGGCAGCTTGTCCAGTTCAGCCCGGAGGAGGTTCATGGTCTCCACGTCATACAGGCCCATCAGATCAAACCGAAAGCCGTCGATGTGATATTCTCGCGCCCAATAGAGCACCGAATCAATGAGATAGCGCCGGGCCATGGGCCGCTCGGAGGCGAACTCGTTGCCGCAGCCGCTGCCGTTGGAGAGGGAACCGTCGTCGTTCTGGCGGAAGTAGTAGAGGGGCACCGCCCGGTTCAGCACATTGTCGGAACGATACATGTGGTTATACACCACGTCCATTACAACGCCGATGCCCGCCGCATGGAGGGCCGCGATCATCTGCTTGCACTCCCGCACCCGCACCTCACCCCGGGTGGGGTCGGTGGAGTAGCTGCCCTCGGGCACATTGAAGTTGGTGGGGTCGTAGCCCCAGTTATACTGCCGGGTCAGGGGGCGGCTCTCGTCCACGCTGCCAAAATCGAAGATGGGCATGAGCTGGACATAGCTCACCCCCAGCCGCTTGAGGTAATTCAGGCAGGTGGGATGGATGCCGTCGCTGCTCAGGGTCGTCCCCTGCTGGGTAAAGGCCAGGAATTTGCCCCGCCAGGCTGTGTGCACGCCGCTGGCCGGGTCCTGCGAGAAATCCCGGACGCCGACCTCCCACACGCTGCGGCGGGCCGGCGAGATCACCGGCCGCACATCCCGCTCCCAGCCCTGCGGGTCCACCCGGGCCGGATCAAAGATCATGCTGCGCACCCCGTTCACCCCGGCCGAGCGGGCGTAAGGGTCCGCTGCATTGCAGGTGCCAAACGGGGTGGTAAGGGTGAAATCGTAGTATTTCCCGTGCTGGTCGCCGGGCAGATAGACGCTCCACACACCCTTGTCCTGCTGCTGCAGGGGCAGGGTGCCCACACAGGCCCCGCCGGTGCCCCGGCGGTACAGGTTCACTGCTGCCTGTTTTGCCGTGGGAGCCCACAGGCGCAGGTGTGTCCCGGCGGGGGTATACTCCACCCCCAGCGGGCCGTAGTATTCCGTCTGGCGGGCAAAGGCTTCGCTCTCAAACAGCGTCTTCCATTCAGCAGGTGTTCTTGGCTCCATGGCAATTCATCCTTTCGTTTGACAATAGTGTAACGAACTTTGTCCTTTATTTCAACCCTTTCCTTGCAAAACGTACCAGACTCCACTATACTGAAAGAAAAAACACTGCACGGAGGGTAGTTTTATGGCATACACCGATGATTGGGAAAGTCTGATGAACGGCGTGTTCGGCCCGGGGGGCAGATTCAAGGCCGCCCCCGGCGCTTCTGCACCCAAAACAGGCAGCAGCGCCGCCCTGCCTGACCTGAACGCGGCGCTTCTGGAACAGCAGAAACGGCTGGACGAGCTGTTGAAGCAGCAGAACGCCCAGCTCAAAACCCAGAGCGATGCCACCGCCGCCGCGCTGGAAAGCAGCCGCCAGATGCTGCGGGACATGGAGGACGAAGGCCTGCTGGCCAGGGGCACCACCGACGTGAAGCCGGAGCACCTGGGCAGCTTTGAAGGCCTTGCCGCCGAGGTCAGGCAGACGGTGCTGGGGCAGGATGCTTTTGTAGACAGCGTGGTGCGGGCCATGCGCCGCCCCTTTGTGCTGGGCACCGAGGCCCCCGCCGCCCGCAACGTCATCCTGCTCACAGGCGGGGCAGGCACAGGCCGGCATTTCGCGCTGGAAGAAACTGCCCGCTGCATGGCGGCCCGGGGCCTTTTGCAGAGCGACAGGATCGCCACGCTGGATCTGGCCCTTTACCCCAATTCCGGAGCCGAGAAGCTCTTCCTGCAGGACCTCTACGCTGCCCTGCACGCACCCGGGGAGATCCTTGCCTTTGAGCACTACGAGAGCTGCTATCCCGGCTTTCTGAAGACCCTGTCTGATCTGGCCGTCAAGGGCAGTGCCCCCCTGTCCAGCCGGTATCTCGTGAACAAAGAGGGCATCCTTGTGGATGCAGGCACGGCGCTGGCCCCGGGAGCCGTCAGCCGCATCGACCCCTGCGGCAAATACCTCATCTTTTACTCCCACAAGGGCCGGGAGGCACTGGCCGACAAATTCGGTGCGGCGCTGGTGTCGGCACTGGGGGATGTCTGCGAAACGGCCTCCTACACCCGGGAGGACCTGGCCGCCCTTGCCGCGCAGCAGCTCAACGCGCTGGCCCAGAAGATCCGCACCCGGCTGGGGCTGACCCTTTCCGCCGGGGCCGACGTGCGGGACTATGTCGCAGCCCAGTGCACCGCGCAGAAGGGTGCCGCCGGGCTGGCCGAATGCTGTGACCACATCTTCCGTGCCCTGAGCGAATACTGCCTGCGCACGGACAAGACCCTGTCCGGCACGGCGGCCCTGACCGCCCGTCCGGAAGGGCTGCTGTTCCGGCTGAATGATGGCCCGGAGGAACCGCTCTTTGACCTGCTGCCTGCCGCCTATACCGGCGCACTGGATGCCATCCGGGCTGAGATCAACGAACTGGTGGGCCTTGCCCCGGTCAAGGAATATGTGTTCGGTCTGGCCGACAACCTGCAGGTACAGCAGCGCCGGGCCGCTGCCGGGCTGAAAACGGCCAGCCTGTCCATGCACATGATCTTCACCGGAAACCCCGGCACCGGCAAGACCACCATTGCCCGGCTGGTGGCGAAATACCTGAAAGCCATCGGTGCCCTCAAGGGCGGGCAGCTGGTGGAGGTGACCCGTGCCGACCTGGTGGGCCGCTACACCGGCCACACCGCCCCCCTGACCAACAGCGTCATCGAGAGCGCTCTGGGCGGCGTGCTCTTCATTGACGAAGCATACAGCCTCTACCGCGGCGAGCAGGACAGCTTCGGGCTGGAAGCCATCGACACCCTTGTAAAGGGAATGGAGGATCACCGGGACGAGCTTGTGGTCATTCTGGCAGGTTACACCAAGGAGATGGAGATCTTCCTCACCGCCAACAGCGGCCTTGCCAGCCGTTTCCCCAACAAGATCGAGTTCCCGGACTACACCGCTGAGGAGCTGCTGCAGATCACCCACGTTCAGGCAAGGAACAAGGGGTACCGTCTGGCCGAAAGCTGCACCCAGCCCCTGCTGGGCTATTATGCCCGCTGGCAGGCTGCCGATGCCCGCACCGCCGGCAATGGCCGCCTTGCCCGCAACACGCTGGAAAAAGCCATCTTCCACCAGAGCCGCCGCCTTGTGGCTGAACCTGCCGCCGCGCTGGATCTGATCCTGCCCAGTGATTTAGAATTGAAGGAACCGGAAGAATAAAACGGAGAAAGGAGTTTCTGATGAATACCAAAAACCTGCACCAGATTTTCGCAAACTATATTGACCGTTTTGAAGAGCTGAACGACCCGGAGCACAATGAAACATTCAAATGGTGGGCAGCAAAACAATTCCGGAAGCAAATGGATGCTGCCTTCAAACAGTCTGGACATAATTTTGCAGTAGCCTTAGATCATATCAAGGGTCACAAAAAAGAGGAACGTGTTGTAGAAACAATCATTGATGGGAAGATGCAGCCTTTTGGCGGATTGGTAAAAATTTCCCAGAAGAACGAAGAAGCAGCTAATTCTGTCAAGCGGCTGTTTCAGGATTTGTTCAAGGATGACTGCGGTGATTTGGAAAAGCGAGAAGAAAAAATCGCAGCATTTCTTGAGGACAGTGAAAAACTACGGCTGAAATATTTTCCGAACTATTACAGCTATAAACAGACGGCTCGTTCCGTTGCCGGATATCTGTTTCTCTATGAACCGGATAAATACTATATGTACAAAGCAAATGAGGCAAAGCTTTTTGCGGATTGCGTGGAGTACTATGGCGATTGGGGCACTGGCGACCAAATTAAACTGAAAGAATATTACCGGATGTGCGATGAACTTGTTGCAGAGATTAAGAACTGCAAAGAATTGATGTCCACGGATAAGAGCCGTTTTGATGGTCATTTCCAGTATATTCGTGATGATCTTGCTAATGATGAAGCAAAACACATACTTGCATATGATATCATCTATTGCACATCTGTGTATAACTTGTACAAAGGACTCACATTCAAAAATATCACATTCAAAGAGAAAAAACTATATCAGGAGCGTTTGAACAAGGCACTGGCACTGCAAGAAGAATATCAGAAAGCGGAAGAAGAGTATACTCTGCTGGATCAGGCAGTACAGCACTATGACGCAGTCTTTGTGCCCGGTACTGCTGTGGCAAATCTCAAGTATGGCCCTGGCAGAATCGTTGCCCGGAGGGATGCGGTTCTTGATGTTCAGTTTGAATCGCAACCGGATTTAATCAAATATGACTTCTGGCAAACTGTTACTGGGCATTATCTTAAATTTGAAGATTCGCTGGACAAAGAAACTGCTCAGCAATATGAGGATATTTTCCGCCGACATGACGGTATCAGCAGTGGACTGGTACGCCTTCAGAAAGAGCTTGAAGGATATCAGGACGTACTGGAATAATTAAAAGCAAGCTATACACAATAAAAGGTGCTGCCCCGTCAGATCAACCTGCGGGGCAGCACCTTTTTGTGTGTATGATTTTTTACTGATTTGCCTTTGCAATTCTGTTGCTCAGGTCAAACAGCCCCTGCCGCACTTCGGGCGGGGCGACCACTTCGACCTTGCCGCCAAAGCCGCAGACCCAGCCGTAGAACTGGTCGCTGACGCAGATGGGGACATCAAAATGGAAGCAGCCATTCTCCTCGGGCAGGAACATGGGCGTTGCGCCAAAGCGCTCCCGCATGGCACCTTCCAGATCAGCGGTGCACCGCAGGGTAACGCGATGCTCCGGCCCGCCGTACATTCCAAAGTGCTTGCGCAGATAGGCAGGCAGGTCAAGATCCGCAAACTGCTCCTGACCCCGCCGGGGCGCATCCAGTACCCGGACCCCGCTCATCTTGTCCACCCGATAATGGCGGATGCCCTTTTCATCGGCAAAGGCAATGAGGTAGTAGCACCCGTTCTCCCAGGCCAGCTGCCACGGGCTGACGATCCTTTTCTCTTTCTCGCGGCTCTCGGCTTTTCTGTAGAGGAACTCCACCATTTTACCGTTGTTGATGGCCTCGTGCAGGGCATCGATGCTGTACAGCAGGCTCTTGCTGTCGGTCTTGGGACGGCCCTCCACATAGACCTGACGCTGCAGCTGGCTGCCCTCGTAGTTGGAGCAGAGCTTTTCCAGCTTGTGGATCAGCCGCCTGCTCGTGGTGCCGGATACCACCCGGCTTGCCTGCACGGCATCCACCAGCAGCTTGAGCTCCGCCAGATCAAAGGTGCGGCTGGCAAGGAAATACCCGCCGCCCCGGCCCCGGCGCAGTTTGATGTCATAGCCCAGCGCACCCAGTGCCTCAATATCGCTGTACACGCTCTTGCGCTCACAGCGGATGCCCTGCGCCTCCAGCAGCTCCACCAGCTGCGGCACGTTCAGCAGGTGGTTTTCATCGGTCTGCTGCTCAAAAATGCGCAATAGCGCCAGCAGCTTGGATTTCTGGCCTTCCTGTTTGGGCATTCGGTACACCTCATTTTTTCGTGTTGTGCCAAACCTCTCAGTCTCGCTTCCAGCTCCCCAGCTGGGGAGCTGAAAAAAACAGCCGTGCTGTGTGCTGAAAAGGTTACGGCGCTTTCTTATCAAACGCCGCGCGGCGCTGGGTGGACAGGCGGAACATCTCCTCCAGCTTTTCCCGGTCATCGGCCACAAGGGCGTTGCGCATCTCGTTCAGCGCCCCGCTGAACTGGTCGATCTCGGAGATGAGGTTTTCTTTGTTCCAGAGGAACAGCTCCGCCCACATCTTGTCGTTGATGCGTGCAATGCGGGTCAGGTCCCGGAAAGAATCTCCGGTGTACTCGCACAGAGAGGTATTGTCGTTTGCGCACATCAGGCTGACAGCGATGGCATGGCAGAGCTGGCTGACATAGCCGATCATCCTGTCATGCTCCTGCACGGTCAGGGTGCAGATATGCTTGAAGCCCAGCACCTCGGCCAGCTCCCTGGCCCACTGAACGGCCTCCGGGGTGTTCTTTTCCGTGGGAGTCACGATGAAGTTGGCCGGGGCAAAATTCACCTCGGCGGCGTGCTCCACGCTGGAAGTCTCACGGCCCGCCATGGGGTGGCTGGCAATGAACTCCACGCCCGGCCTGCACATGGCCTGAATGGGCTCCACCAGACCGGTCTTTACGCCCGACACATCGGTAAAGATGCAGCCCTCCTTCAGCAGGTGGCCGTAGGTCCGGAACCACTCGATCAGGGCCGTGGGGTACAAACCGAAGATGATGTGATCGGCCTGACGCACCAGATCCTCAAAATCGTGGGTCTTGCCGCTGGCGATATAGCCGTGGTCGAGGGCATACTGCAGATGGCCCTCGCTGCGGTTGATGCCGTCCACATGGAACCCGGCCCTGCTCAGCTCCAAGGCGTACTTGCCGCCCAGCAGGCCCAGGCCCACAATGAGATAACGCTTTGATTTATCCAACATGTTCCACCTCCGCGCCCAAAGGCTTGATGGCTTCCAGAAAATCCGGCCAGCTCTTGGCAATGGCCTCGGCCCCGCTGATGGGCAGGGCCAGCCCGGCGGCCAGCGCCAGCACCGCAAGGCTCATCACCACGCGGTGGTCGTTGTGGCTGGAAAGCGGCTGCTCCGGGGCATGGAGCGCCCCGGCACCTCCATGGATGGTAATGGTGCCGCCCTCGCTCTCCAGCTGCCCGCCGCAGGCCCGCAGCTCGGTCTCCATGGCCTCGATGCGGTCACTCTCCTTGATGCGGAGACGCTCGGCGTTGCGGATGACCGTGGTTCCCTCACACAGCAGGCCCAGCACCATCAGCACGGGGCCAAGGTCGGGGCAGTCGGCAAGGTCGATGTCCGTTCCGTGGAGCGGGGCCTTTTCAAACACCACGCCCTGCCCGGTGCGGGTAAATCTTGCACCGCACCGCCTGAGGATCTCCAGAATGGCGGCATCGCCCTGCAAGGTCTCCTCAGACAGGCCGGTGATGGCCACACCGCCGGTCACAGCGCCCAGCACGGCAGGAAAAGCCGCCTGGCTGTAATCGCCCTCCACGGTGTAATCACCGGGAAGATAGTGCTGCCCGCCGGGAATTTCCAGCGTGTTCTCATCCAGCCAGCGGCTTTCCACGCCAAAGGCGTGCTGCACCGCGCGGGTCATATCGATGTAGCTCCGGCTCTCCACGGGCGGGATGAGGTGCAGGGTGCTGGTGCCGCCCAGCAGGGGCAGGGCAAACAGCAGCCCGCTGATGAACTGGCTGGACACGTTGCCCGCCAGCTCGTATTCGCCCGGGGTCAGGGCACCTTCCACAGTCAGGCGGTCCGCGCCCTGCTCAAAACGCAGGCCCTGCTGCTGATACAGCGTTTTATAGACCGACTGGGGCCGCTCCATCAGCCGCCCACGGCCTGTAAAAGTCACTTCCTGCCCGGTCAGGCTGGCCAGCGGGATGAGGAAGCGCAGGGTGCTGCCGCTCTCACAGCAGTCCACGGGGGCATCAACCGGCAGAAAGCGGCCCAGCCCCTCCACCACCGCGTCGTTTTCACCGGTGGTGACACGGGCGCACAGTCGGCCCGCCGCGCCCAGCGTGGCGGAGATATCCTTGCTGAAGGCAAGAGGATGGAGATGGGAGGTTCCCTTTGCCAGCGCCGCGCAGAGCACCGCCCGGTGAGCCATGCTTTTGCTGGGCGGCGCAGCGATGTTGCCGCCCACCGTCCGGCTTGATTTTATCGTAATGTTCATCGTGTTACTTTACCTGGCTCGCCCTCTCCGTCAGCGCTTTGCGCTGCCACCTCTCCCAAAGGGCGAGGCCTTGGCAGTCCACCGCAAGGTCTGTGGTTTCGCCAGAGGCTCTCCCTTTGGGAGAGCTGGCAAAGCCGTCAGGCTTTGACTGAGAGGGTGAGGCCGTTCATCGTGTTACATATCCCGGCCAATGGCCCATGCAACCTGACGGCACTTTGCCATGGCCTGTGCAAAGGCATCCGGGGTCAGGCACTGTGCGCCATCGCTCCATGCGTGGCGGGGATCATAGTGGACTTCCACCTCCAGACCGTCGGCACCGGCGGCCACAGCGGCGATCATCATCGGCTCAACCAGATTGGCCTTGCCGGTGGCGTGGCTGGGGTCCACGATGATGGGCAGATGGGTCTTTTCGTGGATGATGGGCACAGCGGAGAGGTCAAGGGTGTTGCGGGTGTACTTCTCAAAGGTGCGGATGCCCCGCTCGCAGAGAATGACCTGCTCGTTGCCGCCGGCCATGATATACTCTGCGGACATGATCCACTCCTCGATGGTGTTGCACAGGCCGCGCTTGAGCAGGACAGGCTTGTGCATCTTGCCCACGGCCTTGAGCAGCTGGAAATTCTGCATGTTGCGGGCACCGATCTGTACCACGTCCACATATTCCTCAAACTCCGGAATCCGGTCCTCGCTCATCAGCTCGGACACGATGGGCATTCCGGTGGCCTCCCGGGCCTTGACCATATCGAGGATGCCCTCGGTCTCCAGACCCTGGAAGGAGTAGGGAGAGGTGCGGGGCTTATAAGCGCCGCCGCGGAACAGGCTTGCACCGCCCGCCTTTACGCCGTTGGCAATGCGCAGTGCCTGCTCTTCCCCCTCGATGCTGCAGGGGCCTGCCATCACAGCGATCTTCTCGCCCCTGCCGATCTTCACGCCGCCGCAGTCGATGATGGAATCGGCGGGGTGGAACAGGCGGTTGGCCCGCTTATAGGGGGCGGACACGCGGGTGACGTTGTCGATCCAGGGGTTGGCCAGCACGTCGCGCTCATCGATCTTGGTGGTATCGCCCACCAGACCGAACACATTGTAATCCTTGCCGGTGATCAGGGTCACATCCAGGCCCTGCTTCTCGAATTTGTCTACGATCTTTTCCAGCTCTTCCTTGGGGGTGCCTTTTTTGGTCGAAATGATCATCTTGTTTCTTTTCCCTTCTGTTTTGTCTCTATGCTTTCCGTTTTGCTGCACAGCCTGCCCTACTTGCCAAGGGCTCCCCCTTCGGGGGAGCTGGCGAGCGAATGCGAGACTGAGAGGGTTGTTACTGCACCAGGTGCGTCTGCGCGCCGCCATCCAGCCGGAGCAGCTGCACAAGGTAGGCGCAGGCATGGAGATATCCGCTGACCCCCTCGCCTGCAAAGCGGCCCTGACAGCCAAAGGAGACCACATCCACGCTGCGGAAGGGCTCCTTGCCGCTGGGGTCGGCCAGCATCACTTCCACGGCGGGCACGCCGCACACCTGCAGCGCCTCCAGAATGGCCACGCTGTAATAGGCGTAGCCGCCCGGGTTGAGGATGATGCCATCGGCCCGGCCTGCCGCCGACTGGATCTCATCGATGAGGTCGCCCTCGTGGTTGGACTGAAAAAAGTCCACCTGAACATCCATCTGGGCACAGCCCGCCTCGATATAATCCAGCAGTGTATTGAAATCGATCTGCCCCTCCATGCCCGGCTCCGTGAACTGGGTCAGGTTGAGGTTGGGACCGTTAATGACTAAAAATTTCATCCAGCGCCTCCATTGCCGCCGTCACGGCATCCGCAGGGGTGGTCTTGTTGGGGATCACAGCATCCGCTGCCGCCAGATAGAGCGGGCGGCGCTGGGCTTCCATGGTTTTCAGGGCCTCGGGGCTGGTGGAAAGGGGCCTTCCGCCGCCCACCAGCAGATCTTCCAGCGGCCGGTCGATAAAGAGCACGATGCCGTTGGCGTGGAGCGCCCGGAGGTTTGCCGGGTCTTTGACCACGCCGCCGCCGCAGGAGATGACCTGCCGGTTCTCCCTGGCAAAGCGGGCGGTCTGCGCGGCCTCCAGCTTCCGGAAGCCTGCCTCCCCCTCAGCGGCAAAGATGTCCGGGATGCTCCGGCCGTCGGCCTTGACGATCTCCTCGTCCAGATCCACGAACCGCTTGCCCAGCCGTTCCGCCAGAGCGCGGCCCAGGGTGGATTTGCCCGAGGAGGGCATCCCGATGAGGGCAATGTTCAGCTGTTCCCGCCGCAGCTCGCTGGTCACACGGGCGATCTCGGCACCGGCATCCTCAAACTTGCGGTCGAGGAAAAATTCTGCCGCGTACACTGCCTGCGCCACCAGCATTTCCAGACCGCCGACGGCAACGGGCACCCCCAGCTCCTCGGCCCGGAGGATGAGCTCGGTCTTATCGGGATTATAGATGACATCGATCACGGCTTCCAGCCCGGGCATGGAGGTGATATCCAGGGCGCTTACGCCCACATTGGGGTACATGCCCACCGGCGTGGTGTTGATGATGATCTGCGCCCCGGTGGTCAGGGCCTGAGCATAAGTCAGCTCTCCCTTTTCGGGGTCGGGATGGCGGCTGACGGTATAGATCTGTTTCGCGCCCCGGTCATGGGCCACGGCCCAGGTGGTGTTGTGGGTGCCGCCGGTGCCCAGAATGAGCACGGTCCTGTCCTTGAACTCCACCCCGTGTGCATCGCACAGGTAGGAGAATCCGGGGTAATCGGTGTTGTAGCCGTAGAGCAGGCCGTTCCTGTTGACGATGGTGTTCACGGCGTTGATGGCCTTGGCGTGGGGGTCGATGTAGGAGCAGTACTCCATGACCACCAGCTTATAGGGGATGGTAACATTGATGGCCCTGAACTGCCGCCGGGTCATAAAGGCCCGGACTTCCTCTTCCGTGGGCAGGGGGCACAGGTCGTACCGGTAGCCGCAGAGCATCTCGTGGATGACCTTGGAGTAGGAGTGGCCCAGCCGCCCGCCGATGAGTCCGTATTCCATTTACAGCACCTCCTTGCGGTAGCCGGTGGGGTCCTCCATCCAGGCCATGCCGTATTTTGCGGTGAGCAGGTCGCCCACGGCCAGCGCGGCGGCACAGGTCTGCACAATGGCGGCCCGGGGCACGATGCAGGGGTCGTGGCGGCCCTGAATGGACAGCTCCGCGTCCTTCTTTGCGATATAATCCACCGTGTCCTGCGTTTTGTAGATGCTGGGGGTGGGCTTGACCGCCGTGCGGAACACCACGGGCATCCCGTTGGAAATGCCGCCGTTCAGGCCCGCATTGTGGTTGGTGGCGGTGACGATGCGCTCTCCCTGCATCCGGAAGGCATCGTTGGCCTCCGAGCCCTTCTGGTCCGCAAAGCCGAAGCCGGAACCGAACTCGATGCCCTTGACCGCCGGGATGGAGAAGGCCAGGTGAGCGAGTTTGCTCTCCACGCTGTCGAAATAGGGTTCACCCACGCCTGCGGGCAGGCCCAGAATGGCGGTCTCCAGCACGCCGCCCACACTGTCGCCCTCGGCACCGGCGGCACGGATGGCAGCTTTCATGGGTTCCTCCACACTGCCGTCCAGCAGGGCAAAACCCTCAGACTGATTCAGCAGTGCCTCGGCCTGCGCCGCCAGCGCGGCGGGATCGTCCAGCGCAAAGGGGATATCGCCGATCCCGGCACACCGCCCGATGTGCGTCACGATTTCGATCCCGGCCCGGTTCAGGGCTCCCAGCACCAGAGCGCCGCCCGCCACCAGTGCGGCGGTGACGCGGCCCGAAAAGTGGCCGCCGCCCCGGGCATCCTGATAGCCGTGGTACTTGGCGTAGGCAGTGTAATCCGCATGGCCGGGCCGCAGCAGGTCAGCCGTTTTGGCATAGTCGCCGCTGCGGGTGTTCTGGTTTTCGATCATCAGGGCAATGGCGGTGCCGG
>OKSC01002222.1_pt1 | contig 17009 bp, 16 predicted proteins | sample 1601161 | NCBI WGS metagenome assembly OKSC01 (sample SAMEA3541552, study PRJEB24748) | human gut metagenome | biome: human gut; feature: human-associated habitat; material: faeces | place: China | collected 2012
CAAAGCGATGCTTGCCGTATCGGCGGATAAATCGGCGGCAACGCTTTGCGGCATCGGCGTAAACCGCATTATTATGCTCACGTTTGCCATAGGTTCGGCGCTGGCGGGCGTGGCAAGCTTTTTCATCGTATTAAAAACGCCTACGGCGGTAACGCCCACCATGGGCTCCATGCCCGGCATCAAGGCGTTTACGGCGGCGGTCATCGGCGGCATCGGCTCTATTCCCGGCGCCATGCTCGGCGGCGTGCTTCTCGGCGTAACCGAAAGCTTTTTAAACGCCGTTCCCTCTGTCGCCCCCTACACCGACGCCATCGAATTCGCACTGCTCATCGCCATACTTCTGGTGAAGCCCGCGGGGATTCTCGGCAAAACAAGAAAGGAGAAAGTGTGATATGCGCGGCGGAATCAAAGGCTATTTTGCAAACGTAAAGGAAAAATACAAAGTGAAAAACCACGCCGTATATTATATCCTCGGCGCGTTCACCGTTCTTTTTTCCGTTCTCTCGCTGACGGGCGGCTTGAAAATGAGCGACCAGCTGCTTCTGGAACAAATCGGCTGCTACGTGATTTTTGCCGTTTCTCTCTCGCTTGTGGTGGGTTTTCTCGGCGAACTTTCGCTGGGGCACGCGGGCTTTATCTGTCTGGGCGCTTACGCGGGTACCCTGTTCCGCAACAATCTTGCGGGAGGACTTACTTCCGGCGCGCCCTTGTTATCTCTTATCGTCGCCATGCTTTTCGGCGGCGTCGTCGCCGCGCTGGCGGGGCTTCTCATCGGGCTGCCCGCGCTGCGTTTAAAAGGCGACTACCTTGCCATCGTAACGCTGGCGTTCGGCGAAATCGTAAAAACGCTTTTCACCAACATTCCCCTGTTCGGCGGTCCGCTGGGGCTTTCCAACCGCCGCTACGATCGCGCCACTCTTTTCATTGTGATTTTCGTTACGGCGATTGTTTCCGTGGCGATCGTGAACAATTTTATCCGCAGCAAGCACGGCAGAGCGGTAACCGCAATCCGCGATAACGAAATCGCGGCGCGCGCCATGGGCGTAAACGTTACGTTTTACAAACTTGCCGTGTTTGTGCTTTCGTCCTTTCTTGCGGGGGCGGGCGGCGCGGCGCTTTCCGCTTCTTCAACGCAGATTACCGCCGACGGATTCAACTATAATTATTCCATCAACATCCTCGTGATGGTAGTGCTCGGCGGCATGGGCTCGATCAACGGTTCCATTCTTGCCGCCGCGGCGGTAACGCTTATCAACGTGCAGCTGAAAACGGCGCTTTCCGGCAACCTCGCCGCGCTGAAAGATATGATTTACGCGCTGATTTTAATCGGAATCGTCATTTACAACAACGCGCCGCGCCTGAAGTCTTTCCGCGAAAAGCACAACCTGCGCCGCGCGGCGGAAAAGTTACGCGTCTTTTTCCGTAAACTGCTTTTCAAAAAGCCGCCGACGGACGACCCCGCCGAGGAAAAAGCGGAGCCCGGCGACTGGAGCAACATTCCCACCAAAGTGCCGATGGACGCGATTTTATCCACCGACCTTTCCCCCGATACGGGCGGCGAAGCGGAAACGCCGGATAAGCCCGGAAAAAGCGAACAACGCAAAGGAGAAAAATGATGCCGTCGCAGCAGGAATATTTACTGGAAACAAAAAATCTCGGCATCTCTTTCGGCGGACTGAAAGCGGTGCAAAACGTGAATCTTCGCGTAAAAAAAGGCGCGCTGTACGGACTGATCGGTCCGAACGGCGCGGGAAAAACCACCGTTTTCAACATGCTTACGGGCGTTTATAAACCCACCGAGGGCGAATTTTATATCGACAGCGAAAATTTAACGGGACTTTCGCAGGCTGCCGTCTGCAAAAAAGGCGTGGCGCGCACCTTTCAGAACATCCGCCTTTTCAACAACATGAGCGTGATTAAAAACGTGCTGATTTCGCTTGCCAACCACCCGGAATACAAGTGCAATCTGTTGCAAAGCATCTTCCGCACCAACCGCTACTACGAAACGGAAAAAGCGATGCGCGCCGAAGCGAAAGAAATTTTAGACGTGTTCGGGCTACTGAACGAGCGCAACGTCCTCTCCTGTTCGCTGCCCTACGGCAAACAGAGAAAGCTGGAAATCGCGCGCGCGATCGCCACGCGCCCGAAGCTGTTATTGCTTGACGAACCCGCCGCGGGCATGAACCCGCAGGAAACGGAAGAATTGATGCGCACCATCGCGCTGATCCGGCAGCGCTATCGCGTTACAATTCTTTTAATCGAGCACGACATGAAGCTGGTAAGCGGCGTATGCGAGGAAATCACGGTGCTGGAATTCGGAAAAACGCTTGCGCAGGGCGATACGAAAGAAGTGCTTTCCAGCCCCGAAGTGGTGAAAGCGTATCTGGGAGAAGATTGAAAATGTCCTTAATCGAAGTAAACAATGCAGAGGTATATTACGGCCCCATCCGCGCAGTGAAAGGTGTATCTTTCCGCGTGGAGCGCGGCGAAATCGTGGCGCTGATCGGCGCGAACGGCGCGGGCAAAACCACAGTTTTGCACGCGATGAGCGGATTGCTGCCCGTGCGCGGCGGCGAAATTTTCTATAACGGGCACAACCTTTTAAAAATGCCCGCGCATAAAATCGTGCGACTGGGATTAACGCAGGTACCGGAAGGCAGGCGCGTGTTTGCGGAACTTTCCGTAAAAGACAATCTATTGCTGGGCGCGTATACGCGGAAAAACAAAAAGGAAATCAAAGAAACGCTGGAATACGTGTTTGCGTTGTTTCCGCGGCTTTCGGAACGCGTATCGCAGGCGGCGGGCACGCTTTCGGGCGGCGAGCAGCAGATGCTGGCGGTGGGCAGAGCGCTGATGTCGAAGCCCGAAACGCTTTTGCTGGACGAACCGTCCATGGGGCTTTCTCCGCTGTACGTAAACGTGATTTTCGATACGATTAAAAAGATTAACGAACAGGGCACCACCGTGCTGCTGGTGGAACAGAACGCGAAAAAAGCGCTTTCCGTCGCGTCGCGGGCGTACGTGCTGGAAACGGGCAGCGTCGTGCGCGAAGGCACGGGGCACGAGCTTCTGAACGACCCCGCGATTCAGGCGGCGTATTTAGGGCAGCAGGCTTCGCCTGTTTCGTAACGGACTGTTGCTTGCACGTTTGAAATTTGGCGACTGCCTTGCAGGCTTAGCCTGTTTCGTAACGGATTGTTGCTTGCACGCTTGAAATTTGCCGACTGCCTTGCAGGCTTAGCCTGTTTCGTAACGGACTGTTGCATTTGCGTTTGAAACTATCTCAGAGCCTTGGAAACTTTGCATCAGAAAAGCCTTCCCCCGCGGGGGAAGGCTATATTTTTTCGCCTTATTCCTTGGCTTCCCCTTGGGGGGAAGCTGTCAACAAAGTTGACAGATGAGGGGCAGTTGCAATATCGTTTAAACTCATTCTTGCAGAAAACAAGTTGCCCCCCTCATCACCTTGCTTCGCAAGGAGCTTCCCCCGCGGGGGAAGCTTATATTTTTGCCTTATTTTCTTGGCTTCCCCTTGGGGGGAAGCCTATATTTGCGGCGGAGAGAATCGCGGCTTATTTTTTATATTTTCTCCCCTATTTTCGCAAAGTTTTTAAAAACTCTTTGTCCTCCGCCGATACCCTGTACGAATCCCGGCATTTCGAAATCGCTTTATTCATCGTAAACTTATTCAAATGCGGCGCGCACGTCAGATACGCCAACGTTTTTTCCCGGAAGTGCGTGAAACACTCCGCTATCAGCCACGCGTTCGCCATATTCACGTAGTATTCCGTTTCGCTTTCAAGACTGTCCGCCGCCCGCAGAATACCGTCCGTGTATTCTGCGAACGAGCTCATTTTCAGCAGAATAATCAGCCCCAGCCGCCGCACAAACGTGTGCGTTATATCTTGCAGACATTCCGTCGCGAAGTCGAAAAACAGCGGCTTATTCTCTTCCGTGAACGTAAATTTCATGCAGTCCGTCGCCGCCCAGTTGTCCGCCCGCCGCGCATACGGCAAAACGTAACGTTTAAATTCTTCGAAATCTTTGATTTTGCCGATCAGCTTGCCGCGGATCAGCACTTCCGTGTGATTTCCCCACAGTTCCAGCGCCAGAAATTCCCGCGCGTTCCCCCTTCCTATCTCCCGCACGATTCTGTCCGTTTCCGTGCACGGCACGGCAATCGCGGGCAGCGCCGTGTTCACGATGCGCCGTTCCCACGCGCCTTTTTCTTCGCCTTTGGAAAGTGTTTTCAGATACCGCGAAAATTCTTCGCCGTCCTTTTTCGTCCAGTGTTCTCTCGCAAGTTGCATGTTTCCTCCCGCGGATCACGGCGCCGCGAAAAAATCGAAAATCGCATCGAAATACCCGAACGCAACGCCGTCCTCCGAGCCGTAAATTTCGTGTTTCGCGCCCGCAAAGACTTCGAATCTGCAATTTTTCAACCGTTTCGAAAGCGCGATCTGCGGCTTTTTCAATACCAGCGTATCGTTTTCCGCCGCGGCGATAAATACGGGCGTTTCCACCCGTTCCGGCACGCCCTTTTTTAATATCTGCTTCCCGGCGATAAGCGAATTGTACACCCACCCGTACGTGGAAGAATAATTCTGATAATCTTCGTGCGTGCGCTTGAACTCGTTGTATTCGTCGAACCGCGCCCGCGAAGTGCGCGCAGAATCTTCGAATTTTTCGTCGCCGGGATACGGCGAAGAAATAAACGCGCGCTTTTCCGATTTCCCTGTTTTCACGGCGATTTTCATAAGCAGCCGCGCCAACCACAGAGGCACTTTCCCGGGATTCGGCACCACCATCGGCGAAGATAAGAACGCTTTTTTGAAAAATGCGGGCTGCCGCTCCATAAACAGCATACCTATCGCGCAGCCCATCGAATGCGCGTAAAGATATATCTCTCCCGTCGTTTCCGCGCGCACCGTATCGCAGAAAATTTCAAAATCGTCCGCATATTCCGAAAAACGGTCGATATGCGTCAGCGTTTTATCCGCCGTTTTGCGGTACGAAAGTCCGTGCCCCCGATGTTCGGGAATGTACACGTTATACCCCTCTTGCAGAAAATAAAAGGCAAGTTCGCGCCACTTTTCCGCCGATTCCGTAAACCCGTGCGAAATAATCGCCGTTTTTTGCGCCGCTTCCGCCCCGCCGTCGCCGCCGCCCGCGGCGTATTTTACGTAATGCAGCAAATTGCCGTCGTAGCCCGCAAAATAGCCGTCGTAACGGCGCGCGTTCAGGTACGGCAGCACCGTTTCTTTCATCCGGCGCGCATAATCCGCTTCGGAAACGTATGCCCGCTTTTCGCTCATTCTCTGCTCTCCTCCGCCGACGATTGCGCCGCATTTTCATCCGCGGTTTCCGATTCCGCGCTCTCCTTATTTTGATTCGCCGCGACGATGGTATCCATTACCTGCTTTTCGTTATAAAAGAGGAACAGCACGGCGCCGATCAGGCAACACACCGTTGCCACAATCGCCGTGATACGATAGGAAAGCTCCGTTTGCGAAACGGTGATGGATGTAAACGCCAGCAACGCGATTGCCTGCCCCATCTTCATGGCAAACGTACGCGCCGCAAAGAACATGCCGTTACGCTGTTCGCCCGTTTCCGCGGCGTCCGCTTCGGCGATATCCGCCACCACCGCCTGCGGCAAGATGCCTAAAATCGCCATTGGTATGCCCGCCATTACGGCGATCAGGTATCCCCAACCCATGCCTTCGCCGCAGAACACCGTTATCAAAAACACCGCGGCATACGCAAAAAATCCCGCCACGACGATTTTCTTTTTGCCGAATTTCGGCGCCAGTTTGTTCACCGCAGGATACAGGCAAAGGCTGACTACCGTCATCATCACCGTAAGCACAAACGAATTTCCCTCGTCTGCGTGCATCAGCCGCGTGATGTAAAACGCCAGCCCCGTCTGAAACAGCGTTACCGCAAAGAAATAGATGATGTCCGAATACACGAATCTGCGGAACTGTCTGTTTTTAAACGACTTGAACAGCGAGGAAAACGCCTTTGTTTTTACGGGCACCGACGCGATGTATTCGCGTTCTTTGATGCAGAACGAGGGCACCAGCATCGCGATAGCCGCAATCGCCGCAAGAATCGCTATCGCCAGCCGTACCGCGTTCGCCTCGCTCATCGAAGTGAACATCCCCGCCAGATTCGGCAGCAGATACGCCACCGAAAAGCCCGCGATATAGGTGAAAGAAATATACGTGGAAACGTTGATTCTGTTTTTCTGCGTATTTCCCAGCTCCGCGATGAGCGCGTTATACGGCGTGCAGTACACCGTCATGAACAGATAGAACAAAATCAACGTGATGAACAAAATCACGTCGTTCAGCGCCGTGTTCGAAGTCTGCGGCAGCGCAAATACCCCCACCGTGATCGCCGCGAACGGCACCGCGACGGCTTTCATGAACGGGATGCGCCTGCCGCCTTTGAAATTGCTTGCGTCCGACCATCCCGCGATCAACGGATCGGTAACGGCGTCGAACACGCGCCCCACCGCCGTGATGATGCCGAACAGCGTTAAGCCGAGAAACAGCGGATTTGTAGTGATATACGAGGAAAACACGGCGTTTTCGCCCGTATAATAATACACCATCCAGCTGCTGATGATGCCGGAAAGCAAGCTCCAGCCGAACTGCCCCACGGCAAAAATCCACAAGATTTTGTTCGTGATTTTTTTCATTTTTCGCCCCGCGGAAATAAGTTTGCGCGTTTTGCGCGGATTACTTGCAAAACGGCGCCGTTTTCGCTTTTCAGTATATCATTTTTTGCCGTGATTGTCAATGCGCGGCTGCAATTTTTATTGTTTTTTGCCGTAATTTTACCGAAAAACGTTTGCAAAAAGAAAAAAAACGTGCTAAAATATCTGCAAGTGAGTAGCTTAATCGGCGTAAGTCCAGCTTTTCCGGGACTTACGCCGAATTTTTTGTTTTTCGGAGGTATACAAAAACTCAATGCAACAAACACCGCAACGCCAACCGCAAAACCGCATGGGCATGCAAAAGATCCCCGCGCTTCTCGTTTCGACACTCGACGAATCTTCCGTCGTATCGAAGTCGGACGTAATTTCTTCTACGCAGACCGCGCTGCATATCGCCACGCTCGGCTATTTGTTTATGGGGGTGAGCGTAGCGATCCGGGGCGTGCTGCAAGGCTTCGGCGAAATCTGCACGCCGTTGATTATTTCCGTTTTGAGGCTGATTTTTCCCACGCTGCCGCTCGCGTATCTGTTTACGCTATGCAAAAACGCCGCCGCAACGATATGGCGGGCGTTCCCGATTTCCGAAGTCGTCGCCGCCGCCGTATCGTGCGCGTTTCTGCTGCGCCGCATACACAAACAAACAGAAATTCCGCAAACGCTCTCGAACGATGCGCAAAATCATGCGCCCGATTTATAATATTTCCGCCGCTTCAAGTTTTTCAAGTTGTTCGGCAAAGCTTTCCAGACGGTTTTTATCCGTTTCAGAAAGCTTTTTATATATTTCCAGCACCCGTTTCGACCCGCCTGCAGCGTTTTTCTTTTTCGCGCCATACGCGTTTTTTTCATTGTCCGAGACGTTCTCGCGAAGCCTGCCGCTTAAAAGATAATCAACAGAAACGTTGAAAAACGCCGATAAGCTTAAAAGCGTTTCGATCGACGGCTCGCGCGCGCCCGTTTCCCACGAAGCCACCGTCGATTGAGAAACGTTCAATTCCCGCGCAAATGCCTTCTGCGATATTTCGTAAGATTTGCGCAATTTTTTCAGATTTTCGGAAAAACTCATTTTGTTCCGCCTTTGCCTTCGTCCGAAATCCCCTTGCAAGGCATTTTCGGCAAATGCTTTTTCTTCTATAATATATTTGCGCAAAAAAATCTCAAATACAAATATTTAAAATCAAAGAAATATCACGAAAAGTGGTTGACAACCACATTTAGTAATGATATAATAATTACAGTTAGCGATAATTTATCATCAAGGAGCGAGAAACGAAATGTTGGATTTAAAGAAGTACGACGGCGCGACGAAAAAGCTCACGATTGCGGAACTGATATTAAGCGCCGTTACGTTTTTCTTCATACTTTTTCTGTTTGTGTTGCCGTGTTTCAAGGCAAGCGTAAGCTTAGATGGCATAAGCTTGGATATTTTACTGTTGAAATCGGAAAACGCCGAGCAAAAAATCTTTTACGATAAAGTGCGTGAGGCATTGCGCGCCGAAATCGCAAACGGCAACGATCCCGAAATCGTTACGTTTTCGTTTTCGCTCGTTGAAGAAATCAGGCTGATGATCGGTATTTTAAAAAGCGGCACTCCCGGACCGGATTACCTGTTCAATATGGTTCTTTTCATTCCCGTCTCTTTGGGCGCAACCTATCTGTTTATGTGCGCATGCAATATCGTAAAAAGTTGCAAAAAACTTTTCGTCGATGACATCGGCAACGCAACGTTATTATTTTTCAACGATATAAAAACGAGCAGCGAAAAAAAGACGAAAAAATCCGCCTACGAACAATATCAGGCTTTTAACTTCGTGATTGTTATCGCTATGATACTGTTTCTTCTCCGTTCGTTAAGTTCGTTGGTTGAAATGCCTTCTTTTGTTTCGCACATTTCGGGCATTGCCGCCGCGGGGTATTTCGCGCTGCTGCTCGCCATAGTCGCCTGCGGCTTCAATTTTTATACGAATAAGCAAAAGAAAGCCTTGAAAGCGGAGCTTTTAAAAGCCGAGTACGAAGATCGCCGGACCATGGACGCCGCGTTGCAACATTCTCCTTTCGATATGAACACCCCTGCCGGATACGCTTCGCAACAGCCGCAACCTCCTCTGCAATCGCAGATACCGTACCCGCCGCAAACGCCGATGAACGGACAGCAAATACCAAGCGGGCAATCGTTGCCGCAAAGCTATCCGCAAGGCGCGCAAAACAGGCAGGCTTACTATCCGGCTCAAACATCTGCGCCCGTCGGTTACGCGCCGTATGCGCAAATGCCTGCCGCAACGCAACCGCAACCAACGGCGCAACCTTTCGGTGAAACAAACGCAAACGAAGAAACCGCTGCCCCCGCCGCGCCGAACGATACAAACAAACAGTAAAAAAAATCCCGACCTTGCCCTTTTTAGCAAAGTCGGGATTTTCTCGGGTTATGAAAAACTTATTTTACGAAAATTTTCAGTGCCGAGCAAGCCGCCGCAACAATCGAGAACACGCCGCCGAGAAGCGAACCGATCGCGATTTTCAGATTGTCGCCGTCTTTCAGTGCGTCTACAATGTTTTTCACCAGAACGTTCAAGGTGCCGGAACCTTCGGAACCCGCCACGGAAACGTACGAAGCCGCGGTGAAGAAGAACACAGCCGCCGCCACGAAGCACGCCACGGCGATGATGTTCAGCAGGAACGATTTCTTGCTAAGCGCGGCAAGCAACGCAACCACAGCGCCCGCAAGCGCAAGCAGATACGGAAGCAAATTCATAAAGGAAAACTCAAACAGCTGAAGTTTCAAAGTCGTTTCCAACAGCGTTCCTTCGCCAATCACAAATTTGTGTTCCGTTCCGAAAGCGATTTCAAGTCCGCTGAACTGTTGCAGTACACTATCGCCTGAAACAAGCTCAACCGCATTCAAAAACATCATGCACACCGCAGCAATCGCGAAAAGCACCGCGCCGGCGGAAAAAACCAGCCCCAAAGTAGATTTTTTTCTTTTTTTAGCCATAACAGCCCTCCGAAAATGATAATATGTAACTTGCGTTACAAAACCATTGTATCATATTAAAAAGGAAAAATCAAATCATTTACGGCGTTTTTGTTCAAATTTTTTCAGTGTTAAACTTCGCATAAAAAAATTTGCGGGCGCCTGTAAAAGTATCGCCGCCCTTTCCCGAACCGAAAAAGATAATCACCGCAAATGCGGATAAGCGGAAGTCAAAGATTACAGTTTCCGTCGGCTCTGTTACGGGCGGTTTTATTTACCTTTGTTTTCATTTATTTCGGTTTTCTCTTTATAGGAAAGCGATTCGTCCGCCGCGTTTATTGTTTCTCCGCCGGAAAGCGCCTCCAACTTTTTTAAAATTTTTTTCTGCATTTCCGATACGCTTTCCAATTTTTTATACAGTGCGTCTATTACAAATTCGCTTTTTAAATTTACGCGATAATCGTTTTCGGCGCGCTTTCTGTCCTTCACCTCCTGACGGTTCTGGCTCATCATAATCAAGGGCGCCTGTACCGCGGCGATACAAGACAGAACCAGATTCAAAAGAATAAACGGATATGCGTCGAATGCCTTTGCCGCAAGAAGAACATTCATCACCATCCAGATCACCATCACCGCGATAAAACTGAAAATAAACGCCCAACTGCCCGCAAACCTCGCCACGGCGTCCGCCGCTTTCTGCCCGAACGTTATTTTTTCTTCCTTCCCGCCTTTTTCCGAATTTTCGGAAATATCCGTGCTCAATATTTCTTTCAGCAACTCCTCGTCCGTCAGTTCTTTATCGGTAATATGCAATAGTTCTTTAATAATTTCGGCTCTGTTCTTTTGCGTATTCATGTAACAAATCCCTTCTTTTTTTCGGTTTAACACCGTTTTATATTGCAATTATACTATAATTTCCGCCGCTTTGCAAGCGTTTTTTACGTTCAGAGTTTTCGGATAACGCAAAAAGGGAGTGCAAATCTTAGCCTCCCTTTTTGCGTGATTGTTTCTGTTGCCGCTTTTCTTTCGCGTTAATTACCGCTTCGGTTCGCACCGCCGACCGTCGGCTCCGATTTCCGGTTTTATTTGTCTTTTTTCGGAAAAGTAATCACTCGCCCGTTTTCGTCCGGTTTATCGTCCTGCCGCACGCCGTCCTGTCCGTTTTTCTTTTTCGACGGTTTTTCTCTGCCCGCCGCGCCGCCGCGCAAGCCGTCGTACACCGATTCCGTGCCGGACGCAAGCATTTCCATCACCGTTTCCAGATATTTTTCCCGCTCGCCCTGCGCCGTGATAAATACAATCTCTTCGAAATCGAACGAAGTAAAGCCGTCGCGCTTGCCGTTCGCGTTCACCAGACTCATCTGTACCGTGTCGAAATCTTTTTCCACAAAGTAGCCCGTCAGCTTATCCAACGTTTCAAAGCCCACCTCCGCGGTGCACAGCCACTTGTTTTTTATCGCCTGATCGATAAACGACGAAAGCACGTCGCGCGCGGAAATCTTCGGTTCTCGGAATTCTTCGCCGTAGTATTCGAACACCCGCGCCAGCATAACGAGATATTCCGTTGCCACGTCCGCGCGGGCGATCTCTTCGATACGCACGCACGCCCAGCCGTCGAAATGTCCCGACGGCGAAACTGCCTGCATAAACAAAAATTCCTCGTCGGCGTTTTCCACAAATCCCGCAAAAAATGCTCCCTCGTCCTTCCCCGTCAACGCCACGGGCAGCCCCGATTTCGTAACTTTCTTAAAAAAATCCGACATACTTTCTTCTCCGTCTTATGCCAAGGCTTCACGCCGCCTCGTGCGTTCCGCCTTTTCCGCGTACGCCGCAGCGGCAATTTTAATCACGAAAAGCACCCCCGATTGCTCGTCGGAGGTGCAAATTCGCATTTTTCGCTTATTTTCGACGATTTCACGGAATCACTCCGCAAAACCTTACCGAAAATCAATCGCCGAAACTTACTTAAGGATCTTCGCGATAACGCCGGAACCAACCGTTCTGCCGCCTTCACGAATAGCGAAACGAAGACCTTCTTCCATAGCAACCGGCTTAATAAGAACAACTTTCATGTTGATGTTATCGCCGGGCATAACCATTTCAACGCCTTCGGGAAGCTCGATTGCACCCGTAACGTCCGTCGTTCTGATGAAGAACTGCGGTCTGTAATGGTTGAAGAATGCGGTATGACGGCCGCCTTCGTCTTTCGTAAGAACGTAAACCTGCGCTTCGAATTCCGTACCGGTTTTCACGGTGCCGGGCTTCGCAACAACCTGACCCTTTTCGATGTCGGTTCTGTTGATACCGCGGAGCAGAGCGCCTACGTTATCGCCTGCCATAGCTTCGTCCAGCTGCTTGTGGAACATTTCCAGACCGGTAATAACGGTAGGAACGGGCTTATCGATCAAGCCTACGATTTCGGCAGGATCGCCAACCTTCGCAATACCTCTTTCTACACGACCGGTAGCAACGGTACCGCGACCGGAAATCGTGAATACGTCTTCCACGGGAAGAAGGAAGGGTTTCGCGTCGTCGCGGGGAGGAGTAGGAATATACTCGTCAACCGCATTCATAAGTTCGATGATGCACTGGCATTCGGGAGCCGCAAGGATTTCTGCGGGAGAAGCGTCGGAAGAAGCTTTCTCCAGAGCCTTCAGAGCGGAACCGCGGATAACGGGAACGTCGTCGCCGGGGAAGCCGTAGGAAGAAAGAAGGTCTCTTACGTCCATTTCAACGAGGTCAAGAAGTTCTGCGTCATCAACAAGGTCGGTCTTGTTCATGAACACTACGATATAAGGAACGCCTACCTGACGGGCAAGCAGTATGTGCTCGCGGGTCTGGGGCATAGGACCGTCGGTCGCCGCAACAACCAGGATAGCGCCGTCCATCTGAGCAGCGCCGGTAATCATGTTTTTAACGTAGTCGGCGTGTCCCGGGCAGTCAACGTGCGCATAGTGGCGCTTGTCCGTCTGATATTCAACGTGCGCGGTGTTGATTGTGATACCACGCGCTCTTTCTTCGGGTGCCTTATCGATTTCGTCGTATCTCATCTTTTCCGCACCGCCGCGAGCAGCCATCACCATCGTGATAGCAGCCGTCAGAGTGGTCTTGCCGTGGTCAACGTGGCCGATGGTACCGATGTTAACGTGGGGTTTGCTTCTGTCGAATTTAGCCTTAGCCATAATTAAAATCCTCCGATTTTATTTATAAATTTTTATATTGCTTTTTCCTGTTTTCGCCGGGCAGGAAGCCCGTTTCCGTTTTTTCTGCGCTCTTTACGCCGCCGGAAAAACCGCCGATCATTGTAAAAACGCGTTTTGCGAAACGAAAAAAACGCTTTTTTCCGATACGCGATACAGCCGCACTGCTTCGCGGATTGTATTCATTATACCTTAAAATTTTGAAATTATCAAATATTTTAAAGGCGTTTTCGAAAAATTTTTTAAAATTCCTCTTGATTTTCACCCGATCGGCGGTTTTTTATACCTTTTCCGCCGAATCGGGAAAAATTCATCTTATTTCAGACGTTTCAAAAAACTCCGGCAATCGGGCGGAAATCAGTCTTTCTTGCCGCGTTTTTCGATGATGTCTTTCGCGATGTTCTGAGGCACTTCGCTGTAATGATCGAACTGCATCGTGAACTGTCCGCGCCCCTGCGTTCTGGAACGCAGCTCGGTGGCGTAACCGAACATTTCGGAAAGGGGAACTTCCGCGTCGATGATCTTCGCGCCGTTTCTGTCGTCGGTGCCGAGGATGGTGCCGCGACGGCCGCTGATGTTGCCCATCAGATCGCCGAAATAATCTTCGGGAGTGATGATCTGCACTTTCATAATCGGTTCGAGAAGCACGGGATGCGCCTTTTCAACGCCGTTCTTGAACGCCATGGAACCGGCAATTTTGAACGCCATTTCGGAAGAGTCCACTTCGTGATACGAACCGTCGTACACGATAACCTTGAAGTCCACCATTTCGTAACCGGCAAGGAAGCCGTTCTTCGCCGCTTCCTGAATACCCTTGTCGATGGCGGGGATATATTCCTTGGGAATCGAACCGCCCACGGTAGCGTCCTCAAACGCATAACCCGCGCCGGGTTCCTGAGGAATCAGGTGAATCTTACAATGACCGTACTGACCTTTACCGCCGGACTGACGCTTGTACATACCTTCCGCGTCCACCGCGTTTCTGAACGTTTCGCGATAAGCAACCTGCGGCGCGCCAACGTTCGCTTCCACTTTGAATTCGCGAAGCAGACGGTCTACGATGATGTCGAGGTGCAATTCGCCCATACCGGCGATAATCGTCTGCCCCGTTTCCTGATCGGTGTACGTCTTGAACGTAGGATCTTCTTCGGCAAGCTTGATAAGCGCCATCGTCATCTTTTCCTGACCGGCTTTCGTCTTGGGTTCCAGCGACAGCTGGATAACCGGTTCGGGGAATACCATTTTTTCAAGAATAATCGGGTGCTTTTCGTCGCACAGCGTATCGCCCGTCGTGGTGTATTTCAAGCCGACGATCGCGCAGATATCGCCCGAATAAATCTCGGAAATATCTTTTCTTTCGTTTGCGTGCATCTGAACAAGACGGCCTACGCGTTCCTTCTTCTCCTTGGTGGAGTTGTACACGTAAGAACCCGCTTCCAGAACGCCCGAATAAGCGCGGAAGTACGCCAGCGAACCAACGAAAGGATCGGTAGCGATCTTGAACGCAAGTCCCGCAAACGGTTCGTCGTCGGAAGTCTTTCTCTCTTCCTCTTCGCCCGTATCGGGGTTCGTGCCCTTCACGTGATCGACGTCAAGCGGGCTGGGCAGGAAATGAATCACCGCGTCAAGCAGGAACTGCACGCCCTTGTTCTTGTACGAAGAACCGCAGAGCATCGGGATGGATTCCATTTTCAGGCAGCGCAGACGCAGACCTTTGATGATGTCCTCTTCCGAAAGATCGCCGTCCTCGAAATATTTTTCCATCAGCTCGTCGCTGCCGGAAGCCGCTTCTTCCAGAAGCTTCGCGCGGTATTCGTCGGCAAGCGCCTGCATGTCCGCGGGAATCGGCTCCTTTCTGAAATCCTTTCCGAGGTCGTCGTAGTAAACTTCCGCTTCCATACGGATAAGGTCGATAATACCGCGGAAATCCGCTTCTTTACCGATGGGCAGTTCGATGGGAACGGGGTTGGCGCCGAGGCGCTCTTTAATCATTCTTTCCACACGGAAGAAATCCGCGCCGTTGATGTCCATCTTGTTGACGTACGCGATGCGGGGAACCTTGTAGGTATCCGCCTGACGCCATACGGTTTCGGACTGCGGCTCAACGCCGCCCTTCGCGCAGAACGTAGCCACCGCGCCGTCGAGAACGCGGAGCGAACGCTCCACTTCCACCGTAAAGTCCACGTGGCCCGGCGTATCGATGATGTTGAAACGGTGTCCTTTCCAGATACAGGTGGTAGCGGCGGAAGTAATCGTAATGCCGCGCTCCTGCTCCTGCACCATCCAGTCCATCGTGGCGGCGCCTTCGTGCACTTCGCCGATTTTGTGTGTTTTACCCGTATAGAACAGGATACGCTCGGTGGTCGTCGTCTTTCCGGCGTCGATGTGCGCCATAATACCGAAGTTTCTGGTGTGTTGTAAATCGTATTCTCTGGGCATAATCTACTCCTCTCAGAATCTGAAATGCGCGAACGCTTTGTTTGCTTCCGCCATTCTGTGAGTATCTTCCTTCTTCTTGACGGTGCCGCCCGCGTTGTTGTACGCGTCCATCAGCTCCGCCGCAAGTTTGTTTGCCATCTCTCTTTCGCTTCTCTTTCTGGTGTTGATAACCAGCCAGCGGATCGCAAGCGTCTGACGGCGTTCCGGGCGGATTTCAACGGGCACCTGATAGTTGGCGCCGCCTACACGGCGAGCCTTAACCTCCACAACGGGCATGATGTTTTCCATCGCCTGCTTGAATACGTCCATCGGGTCCTGATTGAGTTTCTCCCCCGCGATTTTAAAAGCGTCGTAAACGATCGTCTGCGCCGTGCCTTTTTTACCGTCGAGCATAATCTGATTGATGAGTTTCGTAACGACTTTGCTTCCGTACATAGGATCGGGCAAAACGTCTCTCTTGGGAACATTACCTCTTCTGGGCATGATATAAATCCTCCTTTAATAATATTAAGTGTAAGGGTACTACCCTTAGTACAACTATCGCACGCTGCGTTCTTTCTCCGCCGCAAAAGCGCCGAAGCCCGAACGAGGGCGAACCTTCCGCGTATTTTCCGCCGCGTTATTATTGCCTCCCGCGCGTTTCCGCCGTGTTTACGTCTGCCGTATTTACAGCGTTTCCGCGCTCCCGTTCCGCGCGCCGTATACATTATAATAACGCACGGTGCGCCCGAACCGTCGGGGACAATGTTTTTCACGCGGATTTCCGCGTACTGTCTACTTTATTTCGGGCAGTCTTTCGAAAGCATATTCCGAATTACAAGTAGCTTTTGTTACTCTTTGTTTTGCTTCGCGAGTATTTTAAACGATAAAGCTTAAAAACGAATTACTTCTTAGCGCGTTTTGCGCCGTACTTGGAACGGGCCTGTCCGCGTTTCGCAACGCCGGCGGTATCGAGGGCTCCGCGGATGATGTGGTAACGCACACCGGGAAGATCCTTTACACGTCCGCCTCTGATCAGAACGGAGCTGTGCTCCTGCAGGTTGTGCCCTTCGCCGGGAATGTAAACCGTACCTTCCTGCTTGTTGGTAAGACGCACACGTGCGATCTTTCTCAAAGCGGAGTTAGGCTTCTTGGGGGAAGTCGTGGTTACGGACAAACATACGCCGCGTTTCTGGGGGCAGTTATCGAGAATAGGACTCTTCGATTTGAAAGTGATTTTCTCTCTGCCCTTTTTGATGAGCTGATTGATAGTAGGCATAAGTTTAACCTCCTTGTAAAATTATAGAATATCTTTCGAAAAATTGCCCTTACGCAATTAAAGAAAGCGAAGATGAAGAAGCGGTTTTTTTTTGGATTCCGCATAAAAAAACATGAAAACAAACCGCAAAAATCGGCGTAAAGGGCATAGAAATGCCTTTTGCGCACACTCACAGAGAAGATTTTAGCAAAAAAAACGGCGTTTGTCAACTGTTTTCGCGCCGTTTTACGGGAATTTGCGGGAATTTAAGTATTTCTGGAAAAATAAAGCCTTCACCTTGGGGGGAAGGTGTCGCCAAACGGCGACGAATGAGGGGCGCAACTTGTTTTCTAATTGTTTGTCAAAAGTAGCTTTGCGAAAAAAAATTGTCAGCCTCTTTCAGAGGCTTCCCCTCGGGGGGAAGCTGTCAACGAAGTTGACTGA
>OKSC01002234.1_pt1 | contig 16914 bp, 16 predicted proteins | sample 1601161 | NCBI WGS metagenome assembly OKSC01 (sample SAMEA3541552, study PRJEB24748) | human gut metagenome | biome: human gut; feature: human-associated habitat; material: faeces | place: China | collected 2012
AAGATGAGCCCATCGTCGCCGAAGCACAGGCCATGATCGAAGCCGCCATCGCAAAACTGTAAGCTGAACAAGCGCCCCCTCTCCGTCTCTTTTCAGAGGGGAGGCGGGCGCTTCTTTTTTGGAGGGAAAGCGTATGATCTGCGATACCCTGGATCAACTGCATCTGTACAAGGGGTTCCACAAAAACCTCGACACGGCCATTGAGTTTCTGGCCGCACACCCGCTGGATACCCTGCCGCTGGGCCGTACCGAAGTGGACGGCGACGAGGTGTTCATCAATGTGATGGATGCCGATCTCAAACCCCACACCGGTTCCCACGCCGAATATCACCGGCTCTACGCCGATCTGCAGATCGACCTGACCGGCGGCGAGGGCTGGGGCTACGAGACCGCCCCCGGCACCGAGGTGGAGCCCTACCAGCCGGATATCGGCAAAAAGGACAGCGAGGATGCCGTTTTCGGCGCTCTGGGCGAGGGGCGGTTCGTCCTCTTCTTCCCCGGTGAGCTGCACCGCCCCGGCGTGGAAATGCCCGGCTGCAATCGTGTCCGCAAAGCTGTTGTCAAGATCAAGATGGAGGATAAGTATCATGGATAAGGAAAAACTGTTTGCTCAGATCAAGGGCGGGCTGATCGTCTCCTGCCAGGCATTGGAGCACGAGCCCCTGTACACCAAGGAGGGCGGCGTGATGCCCCTGATGGCCAAGGCAGCCGCCATGAGCGGCGCGGTGGGCATCCGCGCCAACACCGTGCGTGACATCACCCAGATCAAGGAGGTCGTGGACCTGCCCGTGATCGGCATCATCAAAAAGGACTACCCCGGCACCCCCATGTACATCACTGTGACCATGAAAGAAGTAGACGAGCTGGTGGCCTGCGGCGTGGATATTCTGGCGGTGCAGGGCACGGGAGCTCTCCGCCCGGATGGTTCCACCTCCGCTGAGTTCATCCGCGCTATCAAAGCAAAGTACCCGGATCAGTTGGTGATGGCCGACTGCGACAACTTTGAGAACGCCATGGCCTGCGCCGAGGCCGGTGCCGACTTTGTGGGCACCACCATGCGCGGCTACACCCCTGAGACCCAGGGCATTGACGACATCGATTTTGATTTCGTCCACAAGCTGGCCACCGAGTGCCCCGCCAAAGTCATTGCCGAGGGCCACATCCACTACCCCGAGCAGGCCGTCAAGGCACTGGAAGCCGGTGCTTTTGCACTGGTGGTGGGCGGTGCCATCACCCGCCCTGCCGAGATTACGGCCCGCTTCACCGGAGCCATCAACGCCATGAACAAGTAAAACGGAGACACTGAGATGAAACAGTATCTTGCGATCGATATCGGTGGCACTGCCGTCAAGCTGGGCATCGTGGATGAAACCGGCGCGGTAGGCTCCAAGGCCGAGGAAAGTGTCAACTTTGACGGCTACCAGACCCCGGTGCTGACCACCGTGCTCAAAGCCGCCAAAGCCTTTGTGGAGACCCAGAACATCGACGTGAACACACTGGAAGGCGTGGGCGTTTCGGCCACCGGCCAGATCGACAGCCGCAAAGGTATTGTAGCCGGTACCTGCGGCAACTTTCCCAACTACATCAACAGCCCCATCCAGGCCGAACTGGAACGGCTCTTCGGCCTGCCCGTCACCGTTGCCAACGATGCCAACTGCATGACGCTGGGCGAGGTCTGGGTCGGCGGCGCAAAGGGTTATACCGATGTCATCGGCGTGACCCTGGGCACCGGCGTGGGCGGCGGCATCCTGACCGGCGGCCGCCTTTTGGAGGGTGCCCGCGGACTGGGCGGTGAGCTGGGTCACTACCGCACCCATGCACTGGACGGTGTCCCCTGCACCTGCGGTGCCACCGGCTGCTGGGAGCGCTACGCCGCTACCACGGCTCTGGTACGGGCCGCACAGGAAAAGGACCCGGCCTGGAAAGACGGCCGCGCCATTTTTGCTGCCGCAGAGGCCGGCAACGAGACCGTTCTGGCCCTGCTGGATGCCTGGACGGATGAGATCGCACAGGGCCTTGCAGGCATGGTGCACATCTTCAACCCGCAGCTCATTCTCATCGGCGGCGGCGTAAGCGCCCAGCAGAAGCTGCTCATCGAGCCCATTGCCGCCAAAGTCAGGGCCTCCGTTATGCCCGCCTTTGCCGAGGGGCTGGAGATTCGCGCCGCCCAGCTGCACAATGATGCCGGTATGGTAGGCGCAGTCTATTACTTCCGCCAGCAGCACGGCGAAGCCTGATCATCTGAACGATCAAAGGAGTATATTGAGATGAAAACACATATTCTCTGCCTGGGCGATTCCAACACCCACGGTTATTGTGCCGACCCCAAGGACAATGCTGATGGCGGCATCCGCTTCAACGAGGACGAGCGGTGGACCTGCCGCCTGCAGACTGCTCTGGGCGACAAGTATCTGGTAACCGAAGAGGGCCTTTCCGGCCGCACCACCGTTTTTGCAGATCCCATCCACGAGTCCATGGATGCTCTGAGCGTGGCCTATCCCCTGCTCAAGAGCCATGAAGTCATCGACCTGCTCATCATCATGCTGGGCACCAACGATGTGAAAGAGCGCTTCAACGCAAACGCCGCCTGCATTGGCGCGGGCATGGAGCGCCTGATCCAGAAGTGCAAGACCGTGGACTGCTGGGGCGGCAAGGAACCCAACATTCTTGTGGTTGCTCCTCCGCGCATCAAGGAAGGCTTCCACGATGAGGTCATGGGTGACGGCTGTGTGGAGAAGTCCAAGGGCGTTGCCGGCTGGTACAAGATCATTGCAGAGCGCAACAACGTCCATTTTCTGGATGCTGAAGGCTGCGAGTTCAACCAGATCGACTTCATGCACCTGACCCGTAAGGGCCACGCACAGCTGGCCGAAAAGCTGGCCGAGCTGGTGCCGACGCTGCTCTGAGTCAAAAAGAACAACCCTCTCCGTCATTGCCATGCAATGCCGCCTCACCCTTTCGGGAAAAGCAGGCAAAGCAAAAGGCTTTGACGGAGAGGGTTGTTTTCTTTTGTCAGATGTAATCCGAAATATACGGGATCTTATGGAAGAGCACGTCATCCAGCCGTTCCACAGCCTCTTCCCTGCCCTCGATGCGCTCCAGCTCATACAGACGCTCTGCGGTCTTGTAGCCCAGCAACAGGGTGGTAAAGGTGCCGATGCCCATTTTCAGGTGATACTCGGCGGATTCACGGGTCATGGTGCAGTGCCCATCCGCAAAGCGAACGTTGAACGTCCGGTCGTTCCATGGCAGAAGCGAGTCCTCGATTTCCAACTCGATGCACAGGGTGCCGCCGTCCGGGTCACAGGGGTAATCGGCGAGGAAATCCTCCACGTCAATGATGCGTCCCATGGCATAGGGGCGGATGCTCTCCTTGATGTCGCCATCGTCCATCTCAAAGGCGATGGGTTCGCTGAAATAGGTACTGCCGTGCACCTCATCGATCATGGAATCATGGGCATGGATATACTCCCACAGGCCTTTCTGGGCCTCGCGGTTGAGGTAGACCATCTCCTTGATGTGCATGATGTCGTTTTTGATGAGGTAGACCATGTAGCCGCAGGGCTTATCCTTGACGTTGTAGTAGACCGCAACATTGGTATCGTCCTCATCCCAGCGCCAGTATTCCTCCCAGGCCAGACTGTTGCGGAACAGACAGCCGTGGGTGATGGACGCAAAGTGGGAGTGCAGCTCATGGAACTCGGTGTTATCCCAACTGACACGCCGGACATAGCCGGGGGCCTTGACCTTGGTGGGGATCTGCCGGTCCTTGATGTTGAACGAGATCTTGTTGGAAACGATCTCCCAGCCCAGGTGATGGTACAGCGGAATGCTGTACGGGTAGAGCAGGGCGAAGGATTTGCCCTCCTCGTGCATCTGGGTCAGGCCCTTGATCATCAGGTGCTTCATAATGCCCTGCCCGGTGTACTCCGGGTAGGTGCAGACACTGGTGACAAAGCCCACATGGTAGACCGTATCGTAGATGTTCATTTTCAGCGGATAGACGGCAAACTGGGACACCAGCGTGTCTCCATCAAAGCAGCCCAGAACATCGGCACGTTCCAGCACCGGGAACTTGGACTGCTTGATCTCATCGTCCTTCCAGCCTGTGGCAGTCAGCTCTTCTTCCGTGACCTGAAAGGTGTAGCGGAGCAGTGCGTTGTACTGATCCAGATCCTTCGCTTCCAGATAACGGGTCAGATAATGGTCTGCGGCGTTCATACGAACACCCCCGTCCTTACGGGGTCAGACGGTTGGGGCCGCGGAACAGGAACTCCGCGTCCTTGATGCTCTCGCCCACCAGCAGCATGGTCAGGCGGTCGATGCCCAGACCGAAGCCGCCGTGGGGCGGGCAGCCATACTGGAAGAACTCCAGATAGAACTTGACATCCTCAGCCAGACCCTTTTCCTCAGCCTGCTTCTTCAGCACCTCATAGCGGTGCTCACGCTGGGCACCGGTGGTGATCTCCACACCGCGCCAGATCAGGTCGTAGCCCTGAGGCACGCCGTTCTCGTCGCGCATGTGGTAGAAGGCGCGCTTCTCAGCATCGTAATCCGTGACGAAGAGGAACTCGTGGTTATAGTGCTTCTTCACCCAGTCGTAGCTCAGGCGCTCGGCCTCGGTGGTCAGGTCGCCCTTCTCGGAATCGTCCACCACATAGCCGAAGTCCTCTTCCAGACCCTTGTACAGGTCAGCCAGCTTGACCACGGGGAACGGGGTCTCGGGCACGATGACTTCCTTGCCGAACAGTTCCTGGATCTGGTCGCCGTATGCGTCCTTCACAGCCTGCAGGCCAGCCTTGAGCAGCTGTTCCTCCATGGCCATGACATCCTTGTAAGATGTGATGTAGCTGAACTCCAGATCGAAGCCGGAGAACTCCGTGGCGTGCTTGTTGGTATAGCTCTTCTCGGCGCGGAACACAGGGCCGGTCTCGAAAATGCGCTCAAAGCCTGCAGCCATTGCCATCTGCTTGTAGAACTGGGGGCTCTGTGCCAGATAGGCATTGCGGTCGAAGTAATCCACCTTGAACACCTCGGAGCCGCTCTCGCTGGCAGCAGCGATCAGCTTGGGGGTGTGGATCTCGATAAAGTTCTGGTCCAGCAGGAACTTGCGCATGGCGTTGACCATGCAGCTCTGGGCCTTGAACATCAGCTGGTTCTCGTCGGTGCGCAGATCGACCCAGCGGTAATCAATGCGCTGGTCGATGCTGGAACGCTCCACCGCCTTTTTCTTCTTGGTGGCGGCAATGGCCTTGCGGGCAATGGGCAGTGCATCCGCAATGCTCTCCACCTCGATGGCCTCGGGGATCATCTCGATGCCGCCCATCTTGACGTAGTCGTTCTCGACCACCTTGCCGGTGACAGTGATGACAGAATCAGGGGTCAGCTGATCGATGGTGTCCACCAGATCAGGATGATCCTCTTTTTCAACCGTGATCTGCAGCTTGCCGGTGATATCCTTCAGTACGATAAAGGCCATATACTTGCTGTTGCGCAGGTTTTCAATAAAACCCTGTACCTTGACCGTATTGCCAATTTCCTTTTGTACCTCGTTGATGTAGGTGCGATTCATGGAAATCCTCCTTTGATGTCTTATACCGTTTTATTATACGCTTTTCAGGGGATAAATCAAGTATTCTGCCCGGGCCAGTCTTACTTCTTGTGGTTTTCCTCTTCGTGCAAAGTGCCGGTGCCGCCCTCGACCACACCGTCGTGGTCGAGCACTGCCCTGATGGTGCCAAAGAAGCACTTTACGTCCATACCAAAGCTCAGATGCTCCACATAGTAGCCGTCCAGCCGGGCCTTGTCCACGATCTCCAGCTCATCCCGCCCATGGATCTGGGCCCAGCCGGTCAGGCCGGGGCGGACATCGTTGGCACCGTACTTGTCCCGCTCGGCCAGCAGGTCATACTGGTTCCACAGGGCCGATGACTGCCATATCGCCCACAAAGATGTTCCAGAGCTGGGGCAGCTCGTCCAGACTGGTCTTGCGCAGGAAGTGCCCCACCCGGGTGATATACTGATCCGGGTCCTTGAGCATGTGGGTGGGCATATCGTGGGGGGTGTCGATGCGCATGGTGCGGAACTTGAGGATATTGAAATGTTGTTTGTGGATGCCCACCCGCTTCTGCCTGAAAAAGATCGGCCCCGGGGAATCGATCTTGATGGCAAGGCAGAGGATGAGCAGCAGCGGCGAGAGCACGATCATGCCGCAGAGGGACAAAATGACCGCCAGCAGCCGCTTGATGCCGTTTCGATACATGGAAGATCCTCCCTTTTCAGAGTACCTTTTATTATAGCAAGCCATTCGACAGTTTGCAATCCATTCCGTGCAGTTTCACGCCCGAGAGGCTCAGGCAGGTGCAGCAGAAGTATTGGCTGTTGCGCAGGCCACAAAACGCCTGTTTTGTTGTATTATTCATCCTGTTTTCTCTCTTGTTCCGGAACGATTTCTGCCGTATCATTATAGTAACAACTCTATCTGAAACAGGAGGTCTTTTCTGTGATCCAACGTTTTTCTTTCGGGCATCCTTTTCCCACCCAGAGCGTTGTGCTGTCTCTTCCCGCGGAAAGCGGCCCCATCCCCTTTCTGACTCCCGATGGCAGCGGCTGGCAGCTCACCCTCAGTGAGCAGGCTGCCGTCTACGGTCTGGGTGAAATGCCCCGCGGCATCAACAAGCGCGGCTGGCACTACATCGCCAACAACACCGATGAATCCCGCCACAGCGAGGACAAGCTTTCCTTCTATGGTGCGCACAATTTCCTGCTGGTGCGGGACGGCAGCACCTGCTTTGGCCTGTTCGTGGATTTCCCGGGCAAGGTTTATTACGACATCGGTTATTCCCGCCACGATCTTCTCTCTTTCCACACCGAGACCCCAGACTACGATCTGTATCTCCTCTCCGGCGGGAACGAAAATGCGATCTGCAAGGAGTTCCGTACCCTCATCGGCCGCAGCTATATCCCGCCCAGGTGGGCATTCGGTCTGGCACAGAGCCGCTGGGGCTACAAGACTGAGGAGGACGTACGGGAAGTTGCACGCCAGTACAAGGAGCACGACCTGCCGCTGGACATGATCTGTATGGACATCGAATATATGCAGGACTATGCCGATTTCACCGTAAACAAGGAACGTTTTCCAGACCTTACAAAGCTCTCCGCAGACCTGAAAGCGCAGGGCATCCGGCTGGTGCCCATCATCGATGCCGGCGTGCGCGTTGACCCCAACGACTCCACTTGCACTGAGGGGCTGGAAAAGGGATACTTCTGCAAAAAGGCCGACGGAACTCCCTTTGTGGCGGCAGTCTGGCCCGGCAAGGCCTACTTTGCCGACTTCCTGCGCCCTGAGGTGCGGGAGTGGTTCGGCCACAAATACAAGGCCCTGACCGACTGCGGCATCGAGGGCTTCTGGAACGATATGAACGAGCCCTCCCTCTTCTACTCACCTGAGCGGCTGCGCGCTTTTCTGGACGATATGGCCGCCCTGCGGGAGAAGGACAACATTGAGCAGGAGGAGTTTTTCCCGCGCGTGGTGGGTGGTGCCATGGGCCTGATGAACAGCCCGGCAGACTACGCCAGTTTTTACCACGAGGCAGACGGCCGGAAGGTACGTCACGATCAGGTCCACAACCTTTATGGCGGCAGCATGACCCGCGCCGCAGGGGAAGCCTTTGCCGACCTGCGTCCGGGCCAGCGCACCCTGCTTTACAGCCGTTCCAGTTTCATTGGCAGCCACCGCTACGGCGGCATCTGGCTGGGCGACAACAATTCCAGCTGGGCCCAGCTGCTGGCCAATATCCAAATGATGCCCAGTGTCCAGATGTGCGGTTTCCTGTACAGCGGTGCCGACCTCTGCGGCTTCTCCTGCGATACCACGCCGGATCTTGCCCTGCGCTGGCTTGAGTTCGGTCTGCTCACCCCGCTGATGCGCAACCACTCCGCGGTGGGCACCCGGATGCAGGAATACTACCGCTTCCCCGAGGTGCTGCCCGCTGTGCGTAATATGATCCGTCTGCGCTACGCCCTGCTGCCCTACCTGTACAGCGAATTTATGAAGGCTGCGCTGGAAAACACCAGCTACTTCCGGCCGTTGGCCTTCGATTACCCGGATGACCCCGATGCCCGGGAGGTGGAAGATCAGCTTTTGCTGGGCGAGGGCCTGATGGCCGCTCCCGTCTATGTCCAGAATGCCCACGGGCGGCATGTCTACCTGCCCGAGCCCATGAAGCTCCTGCGCCTGCGGGCTGTAGACGACTACGACGAAGAGATCCTGCCCGCCGGACACCACTATATCCGCTGTGCGCTGGACGAAATGCTGTTGTTCATCCGTCCGGGCCACATCATTCCCGTGGCACAGCCCGCCAACAACACCGCTGAGCTGGATGATGCCAGTCTGACCCTGTGGAGCTTCCTGCCCAACGGCGAATCTGCGGAGTACCGGATGTACCGGGACGATGGCGTGACAACGGAATACGAGAAGAAAGAGCACTGGAAAACGCTGCAGATCCATCATTCCTGATCAAAGCGCCCCAGAAAGGCAGTAACCCCCCTGCGCGGCATCTTGTATTTTACAGAAAACTGTATTATAATATAGGTGTTCTTTACAAATTGCGTTGTGCCGCAAAACGGCACGGCGCATTTTTTACGCTTCGATTTTGGTGCAAGAGTATGAGAGAAGTTTCAAAGGAGGCGGAGCTTTCATGGCACAAATGTCCCAAGCCGGTGATCTGACCAGCGGCCCGATGCTGAAAAAGATCATCCTGTTTTCCCTGCCGCTGGCGGCATCCAGCTTTTTGCAGCTGCTGTTCAATGCTGCCGATGTGGTCGTGGTGGGCCGATTCGCCGGCAGCGCCGCGCTGGCAGCAGTTGGTTCCAACGGTGCACTCATCAACCTGCTGGTCAATCTGTTTGTCGGCCTTGCGCTGGGTGCAAACGTTGTGGCGGCCCGCTGTTATGGTGCAAAGGATGACCAGGGCGTGCACGAAGCGGTGCAGACCGCTGTTACCCTGAGCCTTGTGGGCGGCGTTCTGATGGCTTTTGTGGGCTTTTTTGCAGCCCACGGCCTGCTGGAACTGATGTCCAGCCCCGAGGATGTCATTGACCTTGCCACACTTTACCTGAAGATCTACTTCATCGGAATGCCGATGACCATGCTGTACAACTTCAACGCTTCCCTGCTGCGTGCCGTGGGTGACACCCGCCGCCCGCTGGTCTGTCTGGCGGTGGCAGGTGTCATCAATGTGGTGCTGAACCTGCTGTTCGTCATCGTATTCCAGATGAGCGTGGCGGGCGTGGCGCTGGCCACCATCCTCAGCCAGACGGTATCCGCCATTATGGTCACGGTGCTGCTGGTCAGGGAAGAGGGTGCCATGCACCTTGACCTGCGGCATCTGGGCTTCCACAAGAAAGCCATGCTGCAGATCATCCAGATCGGCCTGCCCGCCGGTCTGCAGAGCACCGTGTTCAGCCTGTCCAACGTGGTGATCCAGTCGGCCATCAATTCCTTTGGCTCCACGGTCGTGGCCGGAAACTCTGCCGCATCCAACCTCGAGGGCTTCATCTACACCGGCATGAATGCCTTTGCGCAGGCGGCCGTGACCTTTACCAGCCAGAACGTGGGTGCCCGCCGGTACGACAACCTCGACCGCGTCATGCGCAACTGCCTGCTCTGCGTCACTGTGGTGGGCCTGTTCCTGGGCTGCGGCGCTTACTTTGGCGGCGAGGTCCTGCTGCACTTCTACTCCACGGATGAAGCCGTGGTGGCCGCCGGCCTGTCCCGGATGCAGATCATCTGCACTGCCTACTTCCTGTGCGGCATAATGGACACTTTGGCCAGCTGCCTGCGCGGCCGCGGCTACTCGGTGATCCCCATGATCGTCAGTCTGGTGGGCAGCTGCCTGCTCCGTCTGGTCTGGATCGCAACCATCTTCCGGATGTTCCGCTCCACCGACATGCTGTACATCAGCTATCCCATCAGCTGGGCCCTGACCGCAGGTGTGCATCTCATCTGTCTGCTGGTCGTGCGCAAAAAGATGAACGATCAGCTGAAGGAAGAGAGCCGCCTGGCCGCATAACAAAAAACGCTCTCCTGTGCTCAGCAGGAGAGCGTTTTTTGTTTACAGCATCTTCTTTAACAGATATCGGTCATACCCGCCGTACATCTCACGGCGGTCGGCAATGACAAAACCGCAGGCAAGGGCATTGTTCAGGCTGTATTGATTCTCCGGGCTGACGGTGGCCCCGATGCCCATGATGCCGGGCCGGACAAGGGGCAGCGCCGCTTCCAGCAGCTTCCGCTGCAGGCCGTTGCCCCGCCAGTCCGGGTGGACCACTGCGCTGTCTGCATTGGCCCAGTGCTCCCACTCTTCCCGGGGCACCCCCAGAAAGGCCGCATAATTGTGCGCGCTCCGGCCGCAGTAGCGCAGGATAAAATACGCTCCCAGCCGTTCGCCGTCGTATGCTCCGATGCACAGGTCCTCCCTCAGATAGGCCGTGATATTCTCCAGTGTGTCCGGCACAAACTGCTCCGGGTGGGGCATAGCGGCCCGCACTTCGTTCTGCAAAGCAAAGAATGCGGCGGCATCCGCAGGGCCGCACCGGCGCAGGCGAATGGGAAGCTGTGCAGGTCGGCCACACACTTTTTGCAGTATCAGTTCCATTTTGTGAACCCTCCAAAAATAAAATCATACTTTCTGCTGGATTCCAGTATAATTACCATTCAAAATAAAGTCAAATCATGCTATAATGAAAGTAAGAAAATCTGTCCGGCGCAGCTTTTGGGATGCAGGGCAGGTTTTCCCAAGTCCAGGCGGGCACTGCCCCGCCCGCGAACCGGAGGAACAGCCCATGAAAGAATCCAGCTCTTCGTCATCCATCCGCCTGGGCGGTGCGGTCATCAGTGACCGTGTCGTCGCGGCGCTTCTGGAAGAACTGCGCACCGGCCGCTACGCCGATGCCGACCGCCTGCCCGCCGAGGTCGATCTGGCCGCGGAACTCGGTGTCAGCCGTACCGTGATCCGGGACGCGCTGAGCGAGATGGAGCGTGCCGGTTACATCGAGCGCGTGCGCGGCATTGGCACAGTGGTCAACCGCACTGTGCTCGGCCTGCGCAGCCGCCTTGACCAGAAGCTGGAATATTACCCGCTGATCCGCAGCTTTGGCAGTTACCCCCACGCCGATGGCATCCAGATCTATCCCATCCGCGCCGGGGCTGAGCTTGCCCGGGATCTTGCCATTGCACCGGGGGATGAGGTCATCTGCATCAAAAAACGCATCCTGGCCGACACCACCCCGGTCATCTACTCCATCGATTATCTGCCCCGCGCCCTCTTTGGCAGCCGGGACTACACCCGCATCGACCTGAGCGGCGGCGTGTTCGATATCCTGGAGCAGGAATGCAACCAGCAGATCTCCTCGAATGTGGCCCACCTCAAGGCCAGCTGCGGCGACGAGGCCATCCGGGCTGCCATGCGTCTTGCCCCCGGCGAGGCCATGCTGCTGCTGGATGAGATCTGCTTCAACCGTCTGTGCCACCCGGTCATGCGCTCACTGAGTTATTACACGAATTTCTTCGATTTTTCCATTCTACGAAAATTACTTTGACGGAGGTAAAATTCATGCGCCATCTCATCGATCCCTTGGATTTCAGCCAGGAGGAGATCACCTCTCTGCTGGATCTGGCCGACCGCATCCGCTCCGACCCTGCCGCTTACCAGGACGTTGCGGCTCACAAAAAACTCGCCACTCTGTTCTATGAGCCGTCTACCCGCACCCGCCTTTCCTTTGAGGCGGCCATGCTGAACCTGGGCGGCCACGTGCTGGGCTTCCCGAGCGAGACCGTCTCCAGCGCTTCCAAGGGAGAAAGCGTTGCAGATACCATCCGTGTGGTCTCCTGCTATGCTGATATCGTGGCAATGCGCCATCCCAAAGAGGGTGCGCCGTTCCGCGCATCCCGCTACTCCCGCATCCCGGTCATCAATGCCGGTGACGGCGGCCACCAGCACCCCACCCAGACCATGACCGATCTGATGACCATCCGCACCCGGATGGGTCGGCTGGATAACCTGACCATCGGCCTGTGCGGCGATCTGAAGTTCGGCCGCACCGTCCATTCTCTCATCAAGACCATGGCACGCTGCAAGAACATCCGCTTTGTGCTCATCAGCCCCGAGGAGCTGCGGGTGCCCGACTACATCATCAAGGACGTGCTGGAGGCCAACGGCATCGAGTACCGTGAGACCCGGAGCCTGGAGGAATCCATGCCCGAGCTGGATATCCTGTACATGACCCGTGTGCAGAAGGAGCGCTTCTTCAACGAGGAGGATTACATCCGCCTGAAGAACAGCTACATCCTGACCAGCGAAAAGATGGCCCTTGCCAAGCCTGAAATGGCAGTGCTGCATCCCCTGCCCCGCGTGAATGAGATCGCACTGGATGTGGACAACGATCCCCGTGCCGCCTACTTTGAGCAGGTGCAGAACGGCGTATACGTCCGCATGGCACTGATCATGACGCTGCTGGGTCTTGCCGACCCCAAGGCACCGAAGGAGGGCAACTGATATGCTGAATATTGACGAGATCCAGAACGGCATTGTGATCGACCACATCAAGGCAGGCACCGCTGTGGGCCTGATGGAGCTGCTGGGCATCACCGGCAACAAGACCGCCAACGTGGCACTGATCCAGAATGCGCGCTCCCACAAGGCCGACTGCGGCCGCAAGGACATCATCAAGGTCGAGGGGGATGCCTCCTGGCTGAACCTGGACGTGCTGGCCTACCTTGACCCTGACATCAGCGTGACCGTGATCGAAAACGGCAAGGCCGTGCGCAAGGAAAAGCCGAAGCCCCCCAAGCGCCTGGTGAACATTGTGCGGTGCCGCAATCCCCGCTGCATCTCCTCCATTGAAGAGGAATGCGACCAGATCTTTGAGATGAGCTCCAACGGCAAATACCGCTGCATCTACTGTGAGCAGGAGCTGCAGGTGAAGCCGGAATAATCGGTACAAAAGCAAAAGGCAGTGCGTCCCACGCGGCGCACTGCCTTTTTTGTTTGTTACACGAAATCCTCCCGCATCGGGGTGAAGATATCCAGCAGGATGCCCGCTTCCGTGCAGGTACAGCCATGCTCCACACCGTCCTCCTTCCGGCCTGATCTCAAAAAAAAAAAAGCCCGACAAAGCTCCCTCCGGCAGCACCGCCCGGCATCCCATTCCCACATACGATGCCGTGCAGGTACAGTGCATTCAGAAGGTCTCTATCTGCAGCAATCCCCCAAGATCGCCATTCAGAGCTTCGTCAGACTTTTTATTCGTAAAGACGTTCCGGTCCACGCACACACGCCTGCGTTCCCGGATGTTCCTTCCTCTGTCGGCCGCAAACCATACAGCGGGGAGGCGCTCCTGCCTTTAACTTGATTTCATTGTAGCAGATTCCGATGAAACTTTCACCCCAAATGTCATATTCTGCAGGGTTTCATGTCATAACTTGCGGAGCGGGATGGTGCAGGTAAAGCGGAACCAGCACCCCCGGCAGCTGATGGTATATTCGCCGCCGTATTTTTTCAGCACATCCTGCACGTTCCACAGCCCGAAGCCGTGGCCCGCCCCTTTCTGAGAGATGCGGGGCAGCTGACCGTCCGCGAGATTCAGGTCCTTTTTTACTCGGTTGCGGACAGAGAGCACCACCTCGTCCTCGCTCTTCCGCATCCGCACATAGACCTCCGGCGGATCAGCCTGCGCGGCGGCCTCAATGGCATTGTTGAGCAGGTTGGAGAGCACGATCACAAGGTCCGTCTGGCCCATGGGCATATCCCGCAGATCGGGCAGATCAAAATAGACCATGACCCCTTTTCGGCTGGCTTCCTCGTACTTTTTGCTGAGCAGGGCATCCAATAAAGGGTTGTGGGTGTTCATAATGGTGGTATTCGCCGCAATGGTCTTTGTGAGCGTGGAAAGGTAGGCCTTTGCGCCCTCGTAATCTCCCTGCTGAAGCAGCAGAGCCAGTGCATCGGTGTGATTGGTGAACTCATGGGTCAGCCGCCGCTGGGTCTTGTAGGATTCCAGAAGAGCTTCTGCGCTCTTCTTCTGGCGCACAGCCTCCACCATCAGTGTCTGCTGCAGCAGCATCTGGTCGTTGACCATCTGCACGATCCCCAGATGGATCAGCACTGCTATGGTCAGACCAAAGGTCAACATCATGTTCATCATGCTGGGCACTTCGCTGCCGCCGGATACCATCAGCACGATGTTCAGCACCACAACGATGCCAGGAAAAAAGGACATGACCAGCATCTGCAGCGGGGTCAACGCCTGCTCCCGCCGCCAGCGCCGGATAATGTAGGCTGCAAGCAGGCCAGCCCCCACAACAGCAGCTACCAGCAGGAACAGGCAGCTGCGGTAGCGCCAGACCTCCTGGACCGGAATGTGCTTGCACCAGGCAAAGGTGTAGCTGACCGTGTTTTCCGTCAACAGGCACATGATGCCGTTGACAAGGCAGGCCGAGAGCTTCTGGTTCCAGCTTCCGCCGAAAAAGAGCACCGTGACCAACAGGTAGATAACATTCAAAATCACAGATTCAACATTGAAAAAGCCAATGTCATGCCGGATCGAGGCCACTAGAAATACTGCTGCCAGCAGGGCTGCCCACAGGCAGGGAAAGCGGAATCTCCTGCCGCGGCCCAGAAATGCATGGTCTACCATGATAAAGGCCGCCCACTGGCCAATGCAGACCAGATGCCCCATCAGAAGCCAGAACATTTCCTTAGTCATCCCCAAACTGCCCCTTCCATTCCAGATAGGTGCTGCGAATCTCAGCATAGCCGTTCCGACTCACGCCCAGCTTGACCCCATTGCGCAGGGTGACCATATAGCTGCTGATCTGCCGGATGTACTTCATATTGACCACCGCGCTCCGCCCCACCCGCAGAAAGCCGTTCTCAAACAGGGCCTGCGGCAGCTCATTCAGCTTGCCATAGTAGGAGCACAGGGGCTGGTGGGCCACATCCCCGTAAACGTTGATCTTGCGCAGGTCGCTTTCGAGGTAGTAGATGCTGTCGTAGGGCAGCTCGGTCTCGGTGCGGTTCTGCCGGATGGTCAGGGTCTTGGGAGCCCGGTGATCCTGCTCGTGCAGAATGGCATCCAGACAGCGGGGCAGCTGGCAGTCCAGATCGCGCTTGAGGATATAGCGGAACGCATTCACAGTGTAGCCCTCCGGGGCAAATTCCAGATAGGCCGACACATACACCAGGCAGATCTCCGGGCTGCACTGGCGCAGCTGCTTTCCCAGTGAGATGCCGTTCATGGTGTCCAGATCCACATCCAGCAGCGCCACCTGATACAGATCAAGATCCCGCCGGGCCAGTGTCTCTTCCCCGCTGTGGCAGACGGTGCATTCTACCTGCAAGCCCCGCCGCGCAAAGAAATCCCGGACGAGCGTTTCCACGCGGGCAGCAAATACCGCATCATCATCACAGATCAAAATGTGCATTGTGTCCTCCAACAAAACGCCCTCTCCGTCAGTGCTTCGCACTGCCACCTCTCCCAAAGGGCGAGGCAATTGCTGCTCTGACTTCAGGCTGTGCAAGTTGCTTACCTGTCAGATGCGTTGGCTCCCCCTCGGGGAAGCTGGCGAGCGAATGCGAGACTGAGAGGGTTTATTTCCTTATGCAAAGAACTTGTCGTAGATGCCAAAGGCAAAGATGAACAGCACGATCACGGGCAGACCGTAGGTCAGATAGCCGCGCATCCAATCCTGGATCTTCAGCCCCTCGCCGGTGTTGACCTCTTTCTTATAGTTGTCCCAGCCCCAGCCATAGCGGGAAACGCAGAACAGCAGGTAGACCAGCGACCCGAGCGGCAGGAACAGATTGCTGACGAGAAAGTCCTCGAGGTCGAGGATGGCGCCGCCGAACGGCGCGAAGATGTCCGACTGCCAAATGTTATAGCCGAAGACGCAGGGGAGCGACAAAAGCGAGATCAGCACGAGGTTGATCAGCGAGGACTTCTTCCGCGACCAGCGGAAGAGCTCCATGTCGCAGCAGATGATGTTCTCAAACACCGCAAAAACGGTGGAGAGCGCCGCAAACGCCATGAAGATGAAGAACAGGCTGCCCCAAAGTCTGCCGAGCGGCATGTTGGCAAAGATGTTCGGCAGGGTGACGAAGATGAGGTTCGGACCCGCGTCCGGATCGACGCCGTAGCTGTAGCAGGCGGGGAAAATGATGAGACCCGCCGTGATGGCGACAAAGGTGTCGAGCGCGACCACGCGCACCGACTCGCCGAGCAGGGTGTGATCTCTGCCGATGTAGCTGCCGAAGATCGCCATCGCGCCGACGCCGAGGCTGAGCGTGAAGAACGCCTGGTTCATCGCGCCGACCAGCGTGGAGACGATGCCGACCGACTTCATGCGTGCAAAGTCCGGCACGAGGAAGAAGCGCAGCCCTTCCTTTGCCCCCGGCATGAAGAAGCTGTGCACCGCGAGTGCGACCATGATGGCAAGCAACGCGATCATCATGACCTTGGTGACGCGCTCAAGCCCGTTCTGCAAGCCGATGACGCAGACCGCGATGCCGAGTACGACCACGACGAGCATCCAAAACGCCATCGTCGCAGGGCTTGCCAGCATATCGGTGAACGCCGCGCCGACCTGCTCCGTGCTCACGCCCTCGAGTTTGCCCGCGGCGGTGAGATAGAAATAATGCAGCATCCAACCGGCGACCGTGGTGTAGAACATCATGAGCAGATAGCAGCCGATGAGCGTGAAATACCCGTGAATATGCCATTTCTGCCCCGGCTTCTCCAGCGCCTGATAGGCGCGGACCGGGCTCTTCTGGCTGGCTCTGCCGACGGCAAACTCCATCGTCATCACCGGCAGCCCGAGCATCACGAGAAACAGAATATAAAACAGGACAAACGCCC
>OKSC01002240.1_pt1 | contig 16898 bp, 10 predicted proteins | sample 1601161 | NCBI WGS metagenome assembly OKSC01 (sample SAMEA3541552, study PRJEB24748) | human gut metagenome | biome: human gut; feature: human-associated habitat; material: faeces | place: China | collected 2012
GGTTGTAACCGGGCTTCGTCTGTCCGTTGCGCATGGCATCCTCCTTCATTCTCATAAAAGTAGCGTCCTTGTCCGTCTTGGAATAGGAATTCCTCTCTTGCAGCGTTTCCGGATGGCAGTCGTATTCCTGCAGTTTGTCCCTGTGTTCTTCCAGTTCCTTCAACTGTTTGCGTTTCTTTTTCAGTTCAGTCTTTTCCTCTTTCGCGGATGGCTCGGAAACCTGTTCCAGTGCATGACGCAATTCTCCTGCCATTTCAGTCAGCATGGCCGGAGTGAACCCAACCTCCTCATTGTTCTCTGATGACTTCTCCCGGGCAATGACATCGTCTATCTGCCCTAACAGGACATGTATCTTCTTCATCAGGCGTTCACGGTTCCGCTCAACCGTTTTTCGCCAGACGAAAGTGTACTTGTTGGCTTTGGATTCGATCTTTGTCCCGTCAATGTATTCCACATTCAGGCTGATGAAGCCTTTGGAAGAGAGAAGGAGTACGGTTTGGGTAAACACCTCGTTGATTTCATTCTTCACCCGGTTGCGGAAACGGTTGATGGTGATGAAATCCGGTTTCTCATATCCGGCAAGCCAGATATAATGGATGTCACGGTGAAGGAGCTTTTCGATTTTCCGGCAGGAGTAGATGTTGTTCATATAGGCATACAGAATGACCTTGAGCATCATCCTGGGGTGATAAGGGCTGCGCCCGCATTCCTTATACAGCTTTCTGAAACTTTCAAGATTCAAGCCCTCAACCAGGGCGTCAACCATGCGCACCGGATCGTTTTCTGCAATATCCTCATCAATTCTTTGAGGAAAAAGAACGGTTTGGTTGGGATTGTAAGGACGAAAATGTATCTTTGTCATAGTGAAATTCTTATGCCTAAAGATACAAAATCTTTAGGTAATAACAAAGCCCCAGCTTGTGAAAGTCGGGGCTTTGTGCGTAAAAGAAAGAAGGGGTGCATTTTGACACACCTTCTTTTAATAGTGCTATTTAAAGCATTGTTTATCATTAAAATACCTATTGAAGGGTATATCTTAGAGTAAATTTACTGCTACCGTTGGGAGTCACTATGCTTGGCTCACCTTCTGAAATGGTGATCCCCTCTTTTAAATCGACACTTATTTTGTAATAGCCTTCAGTGGTCGGTAAACTGAAGTGGGTTGGGTTTCCACTTAAGACGCTTGAATTGGCATCGAAGTTTTCATTGGGTAATTCCACTTTCGTATTACCGGTAGGATTGGTTAGAATAAATGCTATATCTCCCGCCCAGCTGAATACATAACAGGTTCCTTCATAAACGAAACTATCTCCTACGCGTACTAAGGGAAGTGCACTTTCTGGTTGCCAGTTTTGAGCGGTTCCACTTGCTGAGTGTGCCCAACTCCAACCGTACATATAGATTGCATCGGGGTATCCATTTGCCGGACGGGCATAAGAGCTACCACTAAAAGCATCGATTTGGATAAAATATTTTCCGGTAGTAGCTGTTAGAGTCCAATTTGTATTACCGCCACCTGCAAATAGATCTTTATTCGGAGTACAAAGCGATAAATCTACAGTGTTAGATGTTATAGATTCTCCTTTGGTTAATTCCACTTCACCTTCATAGATATAATTTGTTCCACTCTTTAATTGTAATTGTGCCCCGGCAAAGTCTATTCCGTTACTCATGACTACACCGTTTGCTTTTACTTGCTCATTGGTGAACTCAAGAGTCCGTTCGTTACTCATAACAGTAACTTTAGTGCATTCATCTTCTTCGAAATAAACACGAATCTCAAAGGCACCACCCGCAGTAACCGGGAAACTCTTACTGGCATCGTATGCAGAACCGCTTGCAATTTGATTTCCGTCCCATAATACAAATCTGTCTTCTCCGGCTTTCTTCAGCTGGAAAGTTCCTGCAGCAGTGGAACCCCACATTCCGGTTTCTACCTCTTCACCTTCAGGCGGGAACCAAGTGTAGTAGCGTAAATTTCCGCTTTCATATCCTTGCATACGCATTTTGGTTTTTTCCTCTTTGATTTCTCCATCTTGCCAATGGCCAGAAATTGTACCGAGGATATAATAACTATCTGTAGCAGGGAGAGCTGTCCAACCATGTCTGTCACCGAAAGTTAGTTCAAATGTCTTGGGGTTAAATGTAATTTTGCAAGAGGCTTCAATGTCGCCGCCTATTAGAATGGAGTCTTTTGCCATTGTTTGAATTTCTCCGTTACTTGTACCCCAGTATAGCCCTGTGTTGGCAGGGGTAGGAGAGATAATGCCCTTTACGTTGGCAGGAAAAGTTTCTTCAACCTCAAATACATCTCCGTTAGGCAATAACTCGACAACAGACTTATTGCCCAATAAGAGATACAATTTGTTGAAAGTCGGAACTTGTAATGAGGTTAAATCAAAACTTTGTATGGCCTTTCCGTTACGGCTGTTTTCCAAAATCATTTCCACTTTGAAGTCTCCTATTTCAGCGTTTTTCGGAAGAGGAATGGAAAATGTTTCGTTCATCTGAAAACTTTGTCCGAGTAACATCTGCTCTTTACGATAAAGTTCTGTTTCATTTCCATCTTTTAAAAGGATAGTGTACATTTTGAGATTCTTTTCATCTGTTAATGTACCTGTAAGAGATACTTTATCTCCGTATGAGAGTCCGCTTTGCGGAGAAATCATAATATCCATTTCCGGTTTGGGTGCATTGTCTGCATTAGCCGGATTGTCGTCATCACAACCGTAAAAGAATAGCGGTAGAATACCTAATGATAATATAAAAAATCTTTTTAAAGACATAGTCATAATTTTTTAAAGGTTAAGCTTTAAGGAATATTTTATGGTCGTACATCCATTTGATAATCAATAGTACAATGGTCGATTGAAAACAAATGCCAACCAACGGATAATACACTCCGAGCCACTGTTCCAGTCCGAAAAACAGAGAATCGGATATACAGCGGAAATTTACAGCTTCAAATAAGCAGTATGCAGCTATGGAATTCATTCCATAATATTTGAGCCAGCCTATTCCGTACTTCCAGCCTTTGATGTCTATTAAATAATAAAAGATACCCATAAGCAAGAAGCAAACACCACCATAAAAGAGTGTCATGGAACTACTCCATATATGTTTGATAATTGGGAATATAGGATCCATCAGCAGAGCTGTGATTACAAGTACTGTACCTGTTATGAGTAGTATTTTCAGACGTTGGATAGGCTCTTTCTGAAGTCTTAGTATATGACCGGCAAAGCTTCCGAGCATTACAGTCACAATGAAGTTTAAGCTGCTTAATATCCATGTGTAGTGATAAGATGCAGTAAAACTCCATGTGCCGTCTGTCCAGATAACTCCATCACGTAGTGCTCCTAATACATATCGGTCTATTTCTTCTGCAATATTGGTTCCCGGTTCATAATTCATCTTACCTGCTGTGGCAAAAATTAGCAGGTAAGTGATGAAACACAGAATCGTAATACCAATTTGTGTACGGAAAGAACACCAGATATAGAGCAAGGCTGTCACTACGTAACCTACGGCAATGGCCTGAAGTGTATTTGCGAAAATATGAAACTGCCTGATGTCTAATGCTAATAAATTACCTTGCACCACCCAGCCTAATAAGAACAAAATAAAGAAACGTTTGAGGAGTCGTAAATAGAAATGATAGTCTACTATATTTCCCTGTTTGTATCTTGACATGGCAAATGGAATAGTAATGCCGGACATAAACATGAACAGAGGCATAATCAAATCCCAAAATGCAACACCTTGCCATTCTACATGAGTGAATTGATTAGTAATAGGAGCCAATGCCGGACTATTTTCTATTTCTAACCAAGTTATGAGGATGGGTTGAAACATCAAGAGGCAAAATAGGTCGAAGCCTCTTAGAAGGTCTAGGGAAGCCAGACGTTTATTAGCAGTTGCCATAAGGTTATTTCTTTAAAGTAAATTTAATGGATGATTGGCTTGCCGGCAGATCGGAAGATGCGCTTACCTGAATATCTATATTCAAGTCATTATATCCAGTTTCTGCTTCCCAACAATCCTTGTTTCCTAATCTGATTGCGTATTCCGGGCGGTCATGTATGCTGTCCTCCGGATCCGGAAGATATAGATACAGATTGTAATCACCGACTGCCAAATCTGTCGGTAATGCGACTTTTGCATTTATAGTTGCACTTTTGTAAGGTTGCCATTTGCGGGGATCATCCGGTAAAGAAGCTACATAAGTGGTCTTTCCGTCTTTAGAGCGTAAGATTAATTCAACTTTTCTTGGATTGAACGGAGGAGCATAACCTAAGTTTTGTAGTGTGATGTTTGCATATAGTTCACTACCCGGAGCATGTTTTTCGGAGAATTCCCCTTTTTGCAGAACAAGCCGATAGCCCATTTCACGGATGATTCCGTCCATACATCCACCTGTAATCCAGGTATCATTAACTCCTTTATAATAATCTTCATTAAGATAAGACCAGCGGAGGTTACGCATTTCAGCTTGTGCTTTTTCACAGTCGGCGGGATCTACACCGTCAGGCGGACAAGTTTCTCCACCTATAGGTACATACAGTCCTTCTGTATTTAAATAGCTTTTGTCAACGGCTGCGTCTGTATAAGTTCCGTAATCATCTACGCTTGCCATAAAACAATCATTGTGGTGTCCGATGCGGGCTACAGCTTTGTTGCTGAATGCGTCTCCTGCTTGAATAGCTGTTTTTACTCCTATATAGTTGCGTTTGTAATTAGGAGTTCTTACTTGTATGGTACGTTCTACTGGCAATACTTCCAATATTTTGTCTATAATAGTTTTGCGGGCAGCATCGTTATTCAAATTATTGGTTGTATAGTACCATTCTCCCCATGAACCGATAAAACCGGCTTGCAGTACAGCTATCACATCTTTATTCTCTTGAAGTATAGGTTTAAGTTGGTCAAGATGTTGCAAGATGACTGAAAGCGGCGCGTCTGGTTCATCCATGGCTATTGAATAAGCAAAACGAAGAATTATCTTTATTCCTGCTTTACGGGCTACTCCCATGTCTTGCCTAATTTGCGAGAGGAATGCGTCGCTGATCGGTGCATTCTTAAAATCTTTCAAATAGTAAAGACGGTAAATAAGTGAGGAGTTATTCTGTCTGTATTCACGTAATGTCTGTTCGGAGAGAGCAGGCGTACCTTTACTGTCAGTGTATCTATAGAAACCACGTTCCGGATTTGGAAACAAGTCATTCGTTGATATGTAACTTACTGTTTTTATGGGACCAATCATTGTTTCATTACCATCACTGCCGGAACCGTTGTCATCGGTGTTCGAATGGTTATCACCACCACATGCCGTCATGCCTAAAATAAATAGAAAAGGCAATAAGGCTGTTAAACTGCTTTTTTTAAGTATTCTATTTGTCATAGCCAGGATTTTGTTTAACTTGTCCTTTACCGTCTGTTATTACGGAAAGAGGCAATGGGTATAGTTCTTTATATTTGTTAGCATAAGGAGTTTGAGTAACGTCAATGGCACGTTGTACAAACTTGTCGTGACGAATCAGATCGGCACGGTATTGACCGTTTTCACACCAGAATTCGTGGCTTCTTTCCGTAAGAATACAGTCTATAAACTTTTCTTGAGTATTGACATCATTCATTTTTAAATCTTTAAGTTTGGCACGTGCACGAACTTTATTAACGTAGCTCAGCGCTTCAGTATAATTACTTGCACTTGCCCCAGGTTTCATAACAAGAGCTTCTGCCAATGAAAGATAAACGTCTGCATATCGATAAATGATAACATCAATATCAGAGTAACCGCCAGAACCTAGAACAGATGGGTCATATCCTATCTTCAACGGAATAGGGCCAGTTGCAAGAGGAGAGTTAGGTGTGTTTCTGTCTATCACTTCTCCGGCTGCATTGGTGTAATGGTCTAATAGGTAAGTTTTTCGGGTGTCACTTGGTTCAAATGTGTCATAGAACCACCATGTACTGGTACAAATGCCCCAACCGGCTCCCATACCATTTTGATTGAAATCTGTAGGAAGGGCTCCCATATGCCATTGATTCATATTAGGACCTTCGCTGGAAGAAGGAATTGCCCATATAATTTCTTTATTGGCACTGCCTTGTCCACCAAGTTCGAACATGGCGGGATAATCGCTCATTAATTGATAACCATATTTAGAATCCATTAATTCACGAGCCAAAGCTTCTACTTTTGTATAATATTCTTTATTGTTCACAGTTTCATGCAGATAGAGACGAATTAGTAACATTTTTGCTAATCCTTTACTAAATTTTCCATACTCTGTTGCTCCGGGATAAGGAAGGTTGTCCGCTGCAAATAGCAGGTCGTCTTCGATAAATTTAACCATTTCATCATAAGATAGGCGTGGTAGAGGTGTTTCTTCCAATGGGTTTAATAAAACTTCAATTGGTGCAATGACTAAAGGACCGTACATATCGAATAGAATATAAGAAAGGAAACCACGTGCACATCTTACTTCTGCTCCATATCTAGCTTTCAAATCATTAGACAACGCACTTTTTTCAATTTGATCAAGAACAAGTGTGCAACGGCTGATTTTGTTAGCAAATCCGTATGGCTCTTTGTTTTCGTAATAAAAGAATGTTACTCCTTCGGTTTCCGGAAAAAAATTTAATAACGAACAATCATATGCAGGTCCCCATGTTTGAGTCAGGATTTCTGTAGTTGCATCATTAACAAACATCACTCCGCGTTCTGAAGGAGAATGTATGCCATCCCACCAGTTACCACGGAGTGGATAGTAACAGGATAGTACTAAGGCTTTTAGATCTTCCTCACTTTGGGGGAAATTAGAAGGATTGATTTCGGAATAATCTACAGGATCGAGATCAACGCAACTGCTCAGACATGTACATATAAATACAATGGCTGTAAGATATGTTTTAATGTATCGTTTCATAATATTGTGTTTTGACGTTAGGAATATCAGAATGAGATATCGACTCCAAAGCTGAATGTTCTTGCATTAGGATATGAAGCGGCATAATAATCCGTTTCAGGATCTAAACCATCATATGGAGTAATGGTAAAAGCATTGTTGACGCTGGCGTGTATGCGGAGATTGGAAATAACTTTGGTTTTTGCCAGTAAATGTTTTGGCAGTGTATACCCTAAAGTGATGTTTTGCATACGAATAAACCATGCTTTTTGGTAGTAGAAGTCACCGGAACTATAAGTGTTTTCCCACCCTTGGAATGTACTAGGATTGGTTGTGGATGGATTGTCCCAAGTCCAGCGGTCTTTAACTGAGCGGAGAGCATTCAAGCCATATCGTGCAATTCCGTCACCGGATATTCCATATTCCATAGCGGTAGGGTCTTCCATTATGCGGTCAAACATTCCATTTAAATGGAAGCTGAGATCGAAATCTTTATATTTAAAAGTATTTGTCATACCTGCTAACCAACCGGGGTCACTGGTACCGATTAACTCCATATCGGCATCATCAATGATATTATCGGGATGTCCCAATAGTTGGAAACGGCCGTTTTCATCCACTACCGGGTCACCATTTGCATCACGTACATAACCATTGATATCTTTAATTACTAATTGTCCTGGGACTAGCAGCGGTTGTGCATCAGGTACTTTTTCGCCTATTTGCAGAATATGGTCGGCGCGGCGGGAGTAGATAGCTCTGATGGGTGCATCATATTGTTCGTATACGGCTGGTTTCCAATCAGGAGTACGTTCTTTCCAACGATCTTTGTATTTTGTAAAAGTAAGGTCGGTAGACCAAAAAAAGTCTTTTGTAACAATGTTTTTAGTATTCAATGTCACTTCTACACCGGTGCTTTGAGTTTTTCCGATATTTGCAATAACTTGGGTTATGGTTTGATAAGAATTCAAAGGTTTATAGTTCAGAAGGTCTGAGATAACCTTATAATAATATTCTACCGAACCACTGATACGGCTGTTGAAGAAACCAAAATCAAGTCCTACGTTCCATTCGGTAGTAGTTTCCCATTTTAGGTCAGGATTTTCAAGACGACCTTGGAATACACCTATCTGTTTGGATTTATCTTCTTTGTTATAAGCCTCTTGAGCATAATAGCTTGCAAAAGCATTGGTACTGATGTCTGCATTGCCAGTTTGTCCCCAGCTGAGTCTCAGTTTCAGCATGCTCAACCAATCAGTGGTTTTCTTCATGAAGTTTTCTTCGCTGATAGTCCACCCTAAAGCTACAGAAGGAAAGTATCCCCATTTGTGGTTTTTTGCGAACACGCTGGCGCCGTCAGAGCGCAAAGTAGCTGTTAACAAATAGCGGTCTTTTAAAATGTAATTAGCACGGAAGAAGTAAGACAGCATCTTATTTTCTGAGCTACCTGAACCTACAATTTTGTTCCCTGCACCAGCACCCAGATTATTGTAAATAAATCCATCTGTCAGAAAATTATTGTTGCCGGCATTCACTCCTTCATAATTGAACTGTTCATAAGAAGTTCCTGCCAGTAAATTGACTTTATGGATTTTAGCGAAAGTTTTCAGATAAGTTGCTGTGGCTTCAAGCAAATACTGGTTGTTGTCCATACTGTATATGCTGGCTACTCCTTGCAGATTATATCCGTTTAATGTACTTTTGGGTTGATACGTTTTTCTACTTTGTGCTGCACGGTCTATACCCGCATTAAGGCGTAATGTCAGTCCGTCCAATGGACGGGCTTCAATGAAGATATTTCCTAATAAGCGGTCTGTATTACCCCGGTCAACGTTATTCAACAATGAATAAGGATTAGGACGTGTACCAACTAGTGGGTTGGTTGGGTATTTACCGGTTACAGGATCATAGGCTTGGATTTGAGGACCCATTTCGACTGCAGAACGAATCAGACCTGAGTTTTCCCATTTATCCGAACCAAGCTGCGTATTGTCATTGATAATGCGGGTCATAGTAAGGTTTAACCCGGCTTTAAATATGTTTAGAAACTCTTGGTCAATATTGGCTTTCATTGTGTAACGGGTCATTCCCGAGTTACGTATAATACCTTCATGGTTGAAATAGTTGAATGACAGCATGTACTGAGTGATTTCCACCTTGCAGATTGATGTTATGTTCTTGAATGTGTCCGTTACGGGTAACTAGTCCTAACCAATCTGTACCTGCTCCAGCATTGGCTATTTCCTGTTCCGTATATGGGCGGCTATATTTGATACCGTTGACAGGTGATGCTAATGCTTCTTCCAGAGATTTATTACCCCAGGGTGCTACTTTGTTATTCCATACCCATAGTTCCCAAGTTGTTCTGTTTTTTTCTTCCATCCATTCCGGCAGTGAAAGTAAATCATAGGTATCTGAGTATTTCTGATAAGAATAGTTATAGGAGTAGCTGACTTTTGCTTTTCCTTCCTTTCCTCGTTTGGTAGTAATGATAACTACCCCGTTGGCTGCACGTGCTCCATAGATAGATGTTGCACTGGCATCTTTTAGGACTTCAATGGATTCTACATCATTAGGATTCAGAAAGTTGAGTACACCTTGCGTACCTGGATCCATTTTGCGGTCCGAAGAAGCTATTTGGTCTAATTTGGCTATTGGAAATCCATCTACAATATATAACGGGTCATTATTGGCATTGATGGAGCCGGCACCACGCACAAGGATATCAAGACCGCCGCCGGGCTGAGCACTGTTTTGGCGAACATATAAACCTGCTGCTTTTCCTTCCAAGGCATGACCAATAGAGGATACGCCAGTGAGACCCATTTCGTCTGCTTTTACAGTTGAAATAGCTCCTGTTAAGTCTCTCTTTTTCACTGTGCCATAGCCAACTACTACAACAGCGTCAAGCATATTGGCATCCTCTTTAAGGACTATTCTTTGCCAGTTATTGTTTTTCAATAAAATTTCTTGTGGCACGTAGCCTACATAGGTAACAACAATAGCATCGCTATTATTGGGAAGCACCAAACGGTAGTTACCGTCTATATTGGTTACGGTACCTACAGCTTTTCCTTTAACCTGAATGCTGACTCCTATCATAGGACTTCCGTCTTCTCCTATCACGTTTCCGCTGATTTCATGAGGAAGTGTTTTCCCTTTTTGAGGCTTTTGGCTTTCATGCTTTTTCAGAAGGATTTTCTTGTTAGCGATTGTGTAGGTAAGGTTTGTGCCGCCCAAGACTTTATCCAGCACTACTTTTATATCTTGATTCTGCGCTTTCACATTGACAAGCCGATCTACGTCTACGCTTTGTTCTTCAAAGAAGAATTTGTAGTCTGTTTGTTGTTCTACCTGTTTGATGAAGGTAGAGAAAGGTTGGTTCGTTAGATTGAGAGTAACTGCTTTTTGGGCATACATAGGTAAGGATGCCCACCCACCAAATAGAAGCAATAGGCTTAAACATAGTCTTCGTATCAGACTTGTTGATATAAGCCGCTCCTTTCGTGCTCTTTTCATACACATAGAATTTTAATTGTTTAACTAAGGTTTTATAATAATCTCATTATATATTCAAAGAGATGGTTAATCAAAAAAATACTCATGTTTTTTTTATGTTGTAAAACATATGGTGGAGATTTGGAATATTGAGGTATGTTAAAATGAAGATTGGATAATAGAGCCTGTACCCAATGTGATTTTATACATCGGATACAGGCTTTTTTATAGAAATCCTAATTTATGCACATCTGTAATTTTACAGGTTTTATCCCAGCGGATTTTCTTCCTCTCCGCCATTGCCACTGCCGCCGTTACTGCCGCCACCTGTAGCAATCTCCTCGCCGTTGGTCGAGATACGCGTTATTCCGGCGCTCTTTACCATATCTTTCAGCCTTTTTCCCGGAGTGAGGATTAGTTTCTGCCGGTAGATGCTGTCGGCGGTTACATCTTTTGCCTCGCTCTGGCTTTTGCAGTTCAGTCCCGGGCGGATAGTGCCGAAATCTCCTAATTTCACGGTCGCTCCGAGACTGACGTAAGTGCTGAGCGCATCAATCAGTCCGTCCATAACCATTTTTACAACGCCGCGCGGAGCCATACCCTCCTTCGTAACCTGGTCGCACAATCTGTCGTAGCTGATTTCTCCAATGGAGAACGAAGCGGCTACATACTTTTCCGACTTACTTTCATCGAAACCGAAAACTCTCTTTTTAACTACATAACGGAATGCCATAATCTTTTTTGTTTTAGATGGTTGTTACTTCAAAATCATATATCTTTGTGATCACAGTGCGAAGTTACAACATGCCGGAACGGACGGGTGCTTTAAAAGCGCTTTCGGTACTTTTCCTGTGCTCGGAAAGCCCTATAAATGGATACTTAATATTTTGGTTTACAGTTGATTGAAACTTTTTTAAAATATTTTGGAAATATCGTAAAAGAATCGCTTCATGGAGAATTTTGCCGCTATAGATTTTGAAACGGCCAATGAACAGCGCACCAGTGTATGCAGTGTCGGTGTAGTTATTGTGCGGAATGGAGAAATTGCAGACAGCTATTACAGTCTGATTCGTCCCGAACCGGAGTATTATACTTATTGGAATACCCGTGTGCACGGTCTGACCCTGGCGGATACGTCCCGGTCGCCTGTCTTCCCGGCCGTATGGCAGGAAATAGCACCACGCATCGAGGGACTGACGTTAGTGGCGCATAATAAAGCGTTCGATGAGAGTTGCCTGAAAGCGGTATTCCGCATGTACGGCATGGATTATCCCGATTATGATTTCCGTTGTACTTTGCAGGCATCACGCCGTGCCATTAAGGGACTGCCCGATTATCAGCTGCATACGGTAGCGGCATGGTGCGGTTACCGGTTAGAGCAACATCACCATGCGCTGGCCGATGCAGAAGCCTGTGCCTGGATAGCCAGGCAGATTATTTAGAATATCCGTTTAGCGCAGAAATTCGTAATGACCGGCAGTGCCTTCAAAAGAAAGGATGCCGTCGTCCGAACGTACTTCCATGGCAGGGATATATACCTTCCCGTCTTTCTTTATTTGCCATGTTCCCGGAATGAGGTCGGTGATGACAAATTTCATGGCAGCGTTTCCGTCTACTTTCATATCGACTTTGCCGGACAGAGGCCGGCTGTCTCTGCTGAAGGTAACGATCCGGTCGGCTATCTGTACGCCTACCACTTTCTCCGCATCAATGCGTTTCACGTCGTGCATCCGTTTACAGGTGTTGTCTGCAACTTGCATTACGTTCAGGAAGCAGTCTTCGGTGGCAGGTGCGGCAGGTGACACTTCCACACGCCATGCTCCCCGTTCGTTGGCATCATCGGGGCGGTTGGGCAGTGCGTCGTTCGGGTAGTTGGTTCCGAATACCCAGAATTCTTTTCCTTTGCCGCCCACCTTTTCTATCTGTGCATTTCCGGCTTCGGGCAATAATACATGGTTCTGCAACATTCCGGTATCACCGTTTTTGGTGCGCCGGACAATGAAACGGTTGCCTTCTATCGTAGGTTCTTCAATGCTGTGCAGCAGCCAGAATTTCTTGAATGTGGGGTCGGAAGACACAACTTTGTCAAATACGATAAGTGCGGCGGGCACTTCGGCAGCGTGCAGGTTCAGGAAGACGAAGGAGCGTTTCGCCTCTTTTACTTTATCCGTGTAGGCTTGCGTGATGTCGCCTTTCAGATAGGAGTAGTCGGGTTTGCAGGCATCAGGCCCGAATCCGTGCGCCAGGGCTTTGCCGGTTGTGTAGTCTTTGCTTAGCAATTGCTCGAACGAGCGGCAGGTTTCCCAGCGGTCACCGGGCATGCGTTGTCCTCCGTCATTGGTTGCAAATTCGGTCTTGCCGCCTCCGCCATAGTTCCAGCAGGCGAATTTTTCATCGGGATTATATACCAGCAGCGAATTATGCGCAATGGTACGTTTGAAGAAATTCTTGTTGTGCGGGCTGTTGTATCCGCCGGAACTTCCCTGATAGGCTCCCGCGTCGATGGCAAGGGGGCCTTTGTAATAGAGCTGGAAAGAGCCGCCGTCCAAGTGCTGGTGGTTGCCGACAAACTGTTCGTTTATCTTCATTTCGGCAATCACGCTGTTTTCGTCCCATGCCGTGCGGGCTATCATCCAGCCGAAAGGACTTCCCGAATAGCGTGTCAGCGGCAAGTCATCGGGAGCTTTGGCCTTCAAATCCAAGTCTCTCCACAGAATGTCGAAGATGAGGCAGTGGCGTTCGATGTTGGGTTTGCGTTCGTACTCGTATGCCAGATAGCTGTCTTTGTAGAAGCTGGAAGCCAGCATGGCAGGCAGTGAATAGGATGGCATGTTTTTTCTGATGGGATTCGTATCGCCGGCCGGCATCACCTGCCCGTCGGGACGGCGGCGGTAGAGGAAGTCGTACAGGACAAACTGCTGCGCCGGGTTGTATATGGCTCCTGCGCCCATGCGTTGCAGAATCCAGAGCGAGAAGAGGTCGTTGCTGAAACGTACATTTACGTAGCTCGTTCCCTGGTGGTAGTTATGCCCGGAGTAGATGTAGTTTCGCACGGGCAGATAATCCTTGAACATCATTTTTATTACATGGTTATACATGTCCGGATACTCATCGTAGATGGCTATGCCGGCAGAAAGCATGTCCCGCAGTATCATCCATTCGCTGGAGTGCCCGGCAATCGGTTCGTTGTTGCGTGGGGGATAGCCGCATTCCATTGTTTTGGCTATGCGGATGAAAGATTCTATGTAAGCTTTCTTTTCGGATTCTTTCATCTGGTCGTAGCACCAGTCATATACCATTGCTCCGCAGGTGAGCATCACACCGCTGGCACGCGACAAATCGCCTTTTGTTCCGTAATTGACGTTCTGAAGCGTGTCCAGCATGGCGGTAATGGCGCTTCTGGCCTGTTTCTTGTCGCCATATACCAGATAGTCGAGTGCCTGCACCTGTACGCGGCTGGTTACGCCACGCATTTCAAAGTAATAGCGGAATCCTCGGTCCTTGACTTTTGCCTCTTCTTCGGGGGTACGGTCTTTGCCCAATTTGTTCAGGGTAGCCAGAACTTCCTTTACATGCGGGTGTTCCATGCGTTTCTTTAAATCGGGCAAATCGGCGGAGCGTACATAAAGCCGGGGATGTACTTGCGGCGGAATGGGTACTGTGACGCCTTCCATATTCTCCCAGGTAACCTCTGGCCTGCTTGGTTGCGCATTACTTTTCAGACAGAAAACGCAGAGGAAAAAGCTCGTGATAAATAGGATACTTTTTTTCATGTTTTTTTGTTTGGTATATTAATAAGTAGTTGTTTCCCGTTTTGTTTTGGAGAGGCGGACCGTGCTTAGTCCTCTGTAAATGTAAGGCAAAAATAGTTATCTTTATAGGCTTTGAATAGGCAAAAAGCCTCTGTGTCCCCATTTTTGAACATAAATGATATATGCTGGGACATTATTAATATTGTGTGCTTTCTGAATTATCTGTTATGTAGGATAAATCAGGCAGAATAATTGCAGGATTTATTCGTTTCTCTTATATTTATTAGTACCTTTGACTGCGAATGATAATTCGTTAAACCTTGGTCTCCCTTTCGTTAGACCAGGGTTTAACGAAAGGGAGACCAAGGTCTGACGAAAGGATAACCCGGGTCTAACGAATTATCTACCGTAATCCGGCTATTTATCTATGGTACATACACCGGTTGGCATTAACTGATTAATAGTTTACCTATATGAGTGCTTATTATGATTTGTATCAAAGTCCGCCGGATGAAAACGGTGAAAGCGTTTGTCTGCATGCACGTATCCTGCCGCGGGGAACAATCTCCGCCGGTAAATTCCGTGAGTTGGTGGCTACGCCTTCCACCGCGTCCGGGACGGCTACCCGCCATTCTCGACGGAACTTTGCAGGCTGTTACAGACGAGCTGTACAGTTGGCTGTCCGAGGGTTGGACGGTGGAAGTGGGTGAGTTGGGCTATTTCTCCGTATCGCTGAAATGCGACCGTCAGGTTACCGACAAGAAAGAAATCCGCTCTCCGTCGGTACATTTTCAGAATGTGAACCTGCGCCTCGGGAGCAAATTCCGTAACCGTTTCAGTACGATGGAGCTGGAACGCAAAGCGTCGCCGTACGTATCCCGTTCCTTGATGGGCGAGGAGGAACGCAAGGAAAAATTATTGCAGCATTTGAATAAACACGGGTGCATCACACGGGCGGATTATGAATCGATAACGGGTTTGGTGAGGCATCGGGCGGTGTCCGACCTGAACCGATACCTTGCGGAGGGGATGATACGCAAATATGGCAGCGGCAAAACGGTGGTCTATTTGAAACCTTGATATCGGAAGAGAGACTTTTTTATAGGTGATTTGTCCCTACCTTTGGGCATGAAAACCAAATTTATGGAAAACACGCTTAAAGCCTGGCTTTTATCTTTTCTTCATTTATTCTTTCCCCGACAGTGTGCTGTGTGCGGCACACTTCTGCAGGAAGGGGAGGAGACTATTTGTCTGAAATGCAATATGGATTTGTCCCGTACGGATTATCATCTTTGTGCGGATAATCCGGTGGAATGCACGTTCTGGGGAAAACTTCCTTTGGAACGCGCTACCTCTTACTTCTTTTATCATAAGGGCAGTGATTTCCGCCGGATACTGCATCATTTGAAATATGGCGGCCGTAAGGACTTGGGAGAGACCATGGGGCGTTTTATGGCAGCGGAGTTGGCTGTTTCGGAGTTCTTCTGCGATGTGGACGTCATCGTTCCCGTTCCTTTGCATCCCCGCAAGCAACGGATGCGCGGATATAACCAGAGCGAATGTGTAGCCAAAGGTGTTGCGGCAGTTACGGGTATCCCTTTGGACGCTGCTTCTGTGGTGCGCAAGAAGCATACGGAAGCGCAGGCAAGGAAATCTGCCTATGAACGGTGGAAGAATGTGGACGGCATCTTTTATCTTCGCCACCCCGAACGTTTTGCCGGAAAGCATATCCTGTTGGTGGACGACGTACTGACTACCGGAGCTACCATTACTGCGTGCGCCGATGTGTTTCGGGACGTGGAAGGGGTACGTATCAGCGTGCTGACACTTGCTGTTGCGAATTTTTGATAAATTCCGGTATTTCGGAAGAACGGGAAGTTTCCGGATATGTATTAAAATTTGTAATCTGTGTACTTTTTTAATAGAATAGTCATTTGAACTAATTTGTTTTTTAGACATTTATATGGTTCACTTTTAAAGTAGAAACGATATGGATAAAACAAATTTGTCAGCCTATATGGCTATGACTGTCTCTCAGTTGAAAGAAGAACAGCGCATGGGTACGGCGCATGTGTATCAAAGTACATTGAATCGTATCAAGGATTTTATGGAGCAGGACTCCATCAGTTTTGAAGAGGTCACCCCCGTGTGGTTGAAAGCATTTCAAGAGTATCTGCTGGAGCGCCAACTCCATTGGAATACAATTTCCACGTATATGAGGATGCTGCGTGCCACTTATTTCCGTGCCGTAGATGATGGGCTGGCTCCTTATCAGCCCAGGCTGTTCAAGGGGGTATATACGGGAACAAAGGTAACTGTGAAACGCGCTGTGGATGAAGATGTGTTCCGGCAGCTCAATGCACCTGTGGCGGATGAGAGCCTGGAGTTTACGCGCTTGCTTTTTTTATTGCTTTTTATGCTTCGCGGAATGCCGTTTGTAGATATTGCTTTTCTGCGGAACTGTGATTTGCGTGGCAATGTGATAGTATACCGTCGTAAAAAAACGGGTGCATGGCTCACTGTACGCGTAGAAGCTGAGGCAATGGAGATTATACGCAATCTCAGGAATACCGATAAGTCTTCTCCCTATTTATTCCCTCTCATTCATCATCCGGGAAAGGATGAGTACCGGCAATATCAGAATGCTCTGCGTAGTTTCAATTATCATTTAAAGAGATTAGGAGAACGTATAAAAGGCGTTGCAGGACTGACAAGTTATACCGCAAGGCATAGTTGG
>OKSC01002244.1_pt1 | contig 16867 bp, 13 predicted proteins | sample 1601161 | NCBI WGS metagenome assembly OKSC01 (sample SAMEA3541552, study PRJEB24748) | human gut metagenome | biome: human gut; feature: human-associated habitat; material: faeces | place: China | collected 2012
CAGGCGCAACAGGGATTTAAAATATACCCTTTTCCGATATTTTCAAGCTCAGATTTCATTATTTTTCAATAATTTTCCAGAAACCCAAACCAGAAATCTCAATCAACATCCCCAACTTCAGGGGCAACGGATTCTTAATATATCATCAATATTTCAGCTTGCAAGCTCAGAATAGACCATCTTTCACGATTTTTGAGCGAAAAACGCCTCAAAAACGCGATTGGCGGTAATCCCGCGGCGCCATGCCGGTGTGGCGGCGGAAAAAACGGGAAAAGTAAAATTCACTGCCGAAGCCAAGCTCAGCGGCAATTTCCTTGATGGACAAATCACCGCGCCGGAGCCGGGACTCCGCCCGGCGGCACAGTTCAGCGGCCAGGAACTCCTTCAGCGTCCGGCCGAAATCGCGCCGGAACTCCCGGCTCAACCGGTCGTAAGAGCGGCCGGCGACCTCGGCCAGCTCTTCCACTGTGGTTCCGGCATTCGCGCGTACGCGCATGTATTCGAGAAGGGTTCCGTAGCGCGCCTTCAGCCGGTTCCGCCACTCCCAGTCAAGCGTGATCTGCGGTGCAAGGCGTAGCAGAATCCCGCAGATAAAGCGGTGAAGCGCAAAAAAAGAACTCCAGCCCGGCTGCAAAGCGGCGATTCCGGCGACCTCCCGCATCGTCTCCTCCCCGGGATCAAACCGGACGCAATCGGTTTTACCGGAAAATAAATCCACTCCCGGCATTACTTCGACCCGGAAATGAAAACTGAAAAAGCGGAATCCGGCCGGAAAATCGAACTCGAGATCTAGCTGCGGAGGCATGAAACAGGCGAATCCGGGCTCGAGCCGGAGCGATTCGCCCGCCGAATGATTCATCAAACTCCCCTCCCCTTCCCGAATCAGGAACAGACGGTTGAAGCCGTAGCTGTTCCGGCCGTGCCAGGTGAAACCGGCCTCGCCGAACTCAGAGAAATTCCATTCGAGGTCACGGAACAGCCGCGTCAGCTCGTCATGTCGGACCAATCCCATAAAGATATATGTTTTCCCCGTATTTATCCATTCCCAAATCAATTCCGGCAACATAAATTATACCTGACTCCAGAAAAGTTCAACCGGGAGACAACATGAAGTACGACAAAGATCATCGTTCCGCCATTTCATTCCCGCTCGGCGGCATCGGAACCGGCTGCATCGGACTCGCCGGCTCCGGCCACCTCGTCGACTGGGAGATCGCCAACCACCCGAACAAATGCAGCACGAACCGTTACAGTCACTTTGCGATCAAAGCCGAGGCGGACGGGACGCTACTTGATGCGCGGATTCTGAACGGCGACCTGCCGCCGCCCTACATGGGAAACACGACCCCGGCGGAGGTGAAGTTCGGCGGGCACCGCGGCTTCGGCTACGGCGCGGCCTCCAATCTTCTGCCGGGACTGCCCCACTTCCGCGATGTGGAATTCGACGGCACCTTCCCGGTCGCAACGCTGGAATTCTCGGAGCCGGGGTTTCCGGGCAAGGTGAAGCTTACCGCCTTCAATCCGCTGATCCCGCTCAACTCCTTCGATTCTTCACTGCCGGGCGCGCTTTTTGAATTCACCGTGCGCAACGATTCCGCCCGGACGGTCACCTACACGCTGGCCGGTTCGCTGAGTTCGATGCTCGGCCCGTCACGCTCGGAGTGGAAGCGCAACGGAGAATTTCCGCATCTGGAGCAGACCGCAACCTCCGTCCCCGCCGACTCGGCCGACTACGGCGAACTGACGCTGGCCGCCAGCGGAGGCGACTCGTCATCCGGCCAGAGCTGCTGGTACCGCGGGGCCTGGGTTGACGACCTCAATACCTTCTGGAACGATTTCCCCCGCCCCGGCGAATTCGCCGAACGCAACTACCGGGACGCCTCCCGGTTCACCAACGGGCATGCAACCAGTCCGGTCAACGGTGACACCGGCACTCTGGCGCTCCGCTTCGAAGTCGCGCCGGGCGAATCGCGCAGCGTCGTCTTTGCTCTGGCCTGGTACTATCCGAACCGCAGGAACGACTGGAATCCCGGCGACCGGGAGTATCCGGGCTGGCGCAACTGGTATGCGACGCAATTCGACGGGGCCGCGCAGGTCGCCGATTACCTGCTTGAGAATTACAGCCGCCTGAAAGCGGAGACGTTCCGTTTCCGCGATGCGCTGTTTGATTCGACGCTGCCGCCGGAGGTGCTTGACGCGGTTTCCGCCAATCTTTCGACGCTCAAATCCCCGACCTGCATGCGGCTCGAGAACGGCGAATTCTACGCATTCGAGGGGTGCCAGAGCATGGCCGGCAGCTGCGAAGGCTCCTGCACGCACGTCTGGAATTACGCATATGCGCTGCCGTACCTGTTTCCGGACCTCGAGCGTTCGATGCGCGAACTCGATTTCACTTACAACTTCCAGCCGGAGGGAGGGCTCGGATTCCGGCTCCAGCTTCCGGTCGGCCGGCCGCCGACCCCGTTCCGCCCCTGCGTCGACGGACAGATGGGCGGCGTGCTCAAAACCTTCCGCGAATGGAAAATATCGGGCGATACGGAGTGGCTGCGCAGATGGTATCCCGGCGTGAAGCGCTCGATCGAATATGCATGGAGCCCCCGGAATTACGACCGCTGGGATCCGGACCAGTCCGGCGTACTGACCGGGCGGCAGCATCACACGCTCGATGTCGAACTATTCGGCGTGAATTCGTGGCTGACCGGCTTCTACCTCGCGGCGCTGAAGGCCGGTGCGCTCATGGCCGATGCAGTGGGAGAAACGGCCGATGCGGAACTGTTCCGGACGATCTTCGAACGCGGCAGGAAGCGAATCGAAAACGAACTGTTCAACGGCGAATATTACAGCCAGAAGGTAGATCTGACCGACCGCTCGATCCTCGAAGCATACGACGAAGACACCGCCCGTTTCTACTGGAACGACGAAACCGGAGAAATCAAGTACCAGATCGGCGACGGATGCCTGATCGATCAGGTTCTGGCCCAGTGGCATGCGGACCTGATCGGGCTCGGCGACATCTTCGAGCCGGAGCGCGTCGTTTCGGCACTGCGGGCGATCCATCGCCACAACTTCAAACCGTCGCTGCGGAACTACGCGAATTTCTGGCGCGTATTCGGGCTGAACGACGAAGCCGGCACCGTGATCTGCACCTGGCCGCGCCGCGAGCGGCCGGCGATTCCGGTGCCGTATGCGACAGAAACCATGCACGGTTTCGAGTATCAGGCCGCCTGCCACCTCATCCTGCGCGGCTTTGTCGAGGAGGGACTGGAAATGGTGCGCGCCGTGCGCGACCGTTACGACGGGCACAAACGCAATCCGTGGAACGAGATCGAATGCGGCAGCAACTATGCCCGTTCGATGGCGAGCTATGCGCTGCTCGCCGCGTTCAGCGGATTCCGCAGCGACCTGCCTGACGGAACGGTCCGCTTTGCGCCGCTCCCCTTCCCCGGCAACGAGTTCCGCTGCTTCTGGAGCACGGGACCGGCGTGGGGCGTCTATCGCCGCAGCGCGGAACGCGACGAGCTCGAAGTCCTCTCCGGCACGCTCCGCCTGCGCCGATTCGAACTCGACCGGGCCGACCGGGTCATTTCGGCCGCGCTCGACGGAAAGGCGATCGGCTGGAAGCCGGAAAAAGGAGCGATCCGCTTCAATACCGAAATCGAAATCGCGCCGGGAGCGCCGCTCGTCATCAAATCGAAAGCGTGATTTTCCCCGGACAGTTCCGCTCAACGCCCGGCTGCCGGGTGCACGATCCGGCAGCCGCTGAGCGGCGATAAAGAGAAGGGCGATCCGTCACGCAGCCGAAATCGCGGTTCCGGCCGGCGGACGGATCATTTGCCTCCGACCTATTGTATTTCAACGGTCAGGCCGTCATAGGCAACCTTGATCGCACGCGGCAGAAAGAATGCTTCCAGATCCCTGTGCAGACAGAGGCCGTTGTGGGAAAAATGGTTCACATAGACCTGCGATGCGTCGTCGAGGCAGCCGAGGGCACGGAGCCTGTCCCGAAACTCCACTACGCCCCTCATGCCGAAATGACCGTCCACCCGCTTTGCGGAATTCCCCATCGTGCAGTCGACGGCGACCAGGTCCAGCCGGACGCCGCGCAGCCGCTCGAGCTCGGAATCGGCAATGACGCCGGTGTCGTTGGCGACGAAAAAACGTTTTCCACCGCGCTCAAGGACGAACAGCTGCGCCTCCTTGCCGGGCGCATGCGTCGCGGCGAGCGCGGTGACGGCAAGCCCCCGGTCCGTGACGGTTTCGCCGGCGCGGATCTCGAGCGGCCGGATGCGGAGATCGGCGAGCGTGTAAATGCCGCAGTCCTCCGCAGTGAAGGAGAGAATCCGGGAGAAGATGCGGCAGCTCCCGATCACGGTCAGCTCGCGGCTGACCCGGCTGAAATAGCCCGTCCGCCGGAACTGGAGCTCCATCGGGCTCAGGTGATCTGGGTGGTTGTGAGTGAAAATGATCCGTTCCAGCCGGGTCAGGTCGATGCCGGCATCCTGCGTCTGCCGGACGGCGTCAGGGCCGAAATCGATCATCGTATCGTCGTCGACCGCATAGGTGCAGCGGCGACGGATATCCTTGCCGCCCAGCATTTTTGCCTGTTTGCACAATTCGCACTCACACCAGACGGCCGGAATCCCTTCCGCCGCCCCGGTACCAAGAAACGTGATTTTCATAAGAACTCTATTTATAAATGAAACGGATATTGCGAAGATAGACGGTAACGTCGTCGGAAAGCACGTTGACGCCGATGCGAAGCTGCTGAATCTTCTCCGGCTTCAGGTGCGGGGTCAGATAGCTGACAAAGCGTTCCTGCCACTCCTCGCCCGGAACCGGTACGCGCAGCGTCACATAGTGCCCGCTCTCGTTCTCCCGGCTCCTGACCGCCATCAGCGCCATCTGCCTGACGCCGGCGGCGGGGGAGACCTTGACCTCGAAAGCGACGCCGAACAGCCCCTGCTGCGATTCGCGCGGAAGCTGCAGCAGGAATTCCGGATAGCTCCAGCGGTCTTCGGTTCCCGGCGCAAAGCGGGTGCGGAAGGCAATCGCTTTTTCGGCCGCGTCATAGAATATCTCCGTATCCCCCGAAGAGTTCACGCGCCAGTTTTCCGGCTTCAGCATGCGCGGCATCTCCTGCTGCCGTACGGAAGCGTCGCCGCTTCCCGGCAGCGCAACCAGGGGAATGACCAGCGGAGTTGTCCTGCATCCGTCGAAAATGCCGTCGATCCGCAGCTCCCGCTTGCCGCGTTCCCGGGTGAAGGCGAGCTCGAACTCCTGTCGACCGAACGGCGGGAGCGCGATTTCCCCCGGAAGCCCGGCGAACTGCCCGCCGTCCGCATGGATTGTTCCGGTTTTCGGCCGGTCCGATAAATTCCAGACCTGAAGCTTGAATTTCGCGCCGGGATTTTTCATCGCGGCACAGTCCCGGCTTTCGAAGGTCTCGAAGCCGTCCGAAAGCTCGGTGCGGAAAACGACGGTTTTATCAAGTCCCGGTTTTGCGGCCGACTTTCCCGTGCCAGGCCGCCGGGCCGGAACGTCGGGGCGGAGACCGGTCACGTGATCGAGCATGGCGGGGAAACGGGTCGCGGTCACGTTCCAGCTGTCTGCCTCCAGCGGCGTGCCGAATAGATCGACGCCGCTGAGCCTGCGCCGCGCTCCCGGCAGCCTGAAGCTGCGTTCGAGCGGATCTTTCGCCGACTGTTCGGCGGGAACGGCCGCCATATACACGCCGACCGCCGGCGCTTCGGTATCGATGAAGGAACAGCTCCAGTAGACCAGCGTCCGGCTCCCGTCTTTTTGCCGGTAGAGATATCCTTTGAGGCCGTCGCCGAGCTTCACTTCTCCCTCGGGCGTCGCAGTTCCGAGCTTGTCGACCAGAGTCGCGAAGGCGGCATAGCCGGGCTTGACGGTGAAATCCCGCCGCAACATCCCCCAGTCCTTCCGGCCGCCGAACTCGTTGAAAGGCGGAAGCACGAAGAAGAAGTCGCGGGCGGCGCCGAGATTCTGAAGCGTCAGCATCGCCTTCGGCAGAAACTCCGCCAGCAGCATCTCCTGATCCGGGGAGTGCATCTTCAGGCCCGGAACCCAGTTCTCCAGCCGTCCGGCTCCCTCCATCCGGCTGCCGTGTTCGGTGAACCAGACCGGCAGTTTTTCGATTCCGAAACGCTTCATGTGGCTGCGGACGGTCTCCATGAACTCCGGATAATCGCGGATGGAATCGTAGGTGTGGATGTTGAAAATGTCGAAATATTCGCCTGCGCCGTTCCGCATGACCGCGTCGGCGTACGCGAAGTTGTCCGTTCCGGTGTAACCGCCGATCGCCACCGGCAGCTCCGGGGAGGCCGCTTTGAATCCCAGATAAGCGGCCTTCAGCGCGGCGGCGTAATCCCAGGCGCCCTCGCCGGTAAAGGCGGTGCTGTCCTGTTCATTCCAGAACTCCCAGACGGTCATTTTCCCCCGGAAGGTTTCCGCGGCCTTTTTCGCAAAATCGTAGGTTGCCAGCAGATCGGCGGGAAGCATCGCGTCTTCACCGTTCTTCGTCCATGCCGGCGCATTGTGGTACATGCCGGAGACTTCGACGCCGCGCGCCGAAAGCAGTTCGGCATTCCGCATATACTGTTTCCAGTCGAATACGCCGGGGGCGGGTTCCGTCTCCTTCCAGTGCATGCGTTCCCGAACGATCCTCAGCCCGGCGCGGCGGGCGAGCTCCGAGACGGCTTCATAGGCGTTGGGCACCAGCCGGGGATTGTCCGTGAACGGGCGGGCCAGCCAGCTCTGGGCCGAATCCATCGCAAAATAGAGCCCGGGATTCGGCGGGCGGCGGCGGGGATCCGGAACCACGGCGAACGTGCGGACTCCGGTAAAACCGGCCAGTTCCAGCGCGTAATAGCCGTTCGGAAGCGGGTCGAGCGTAAGTTCGGCATCGGCCCACTCCCCCTGCCGGACCGTCTCGTTCTTCCAGTTTTTCAGGGTCCAGCGCGAAGGCCGCGCGGCGAGCGGATCAAGCCTGAATTTCAGGGTTTCCCCTGCAGGAACGCCGCGCCGGGGGCTCCGGCGTCAACGGCCAGCGAAGCGTCGGTGACGCGGGCCGGCTCCCGGGTGCCGAAAAACTCCAGATTGCGGATAAACCAGGTCAGTTTCGGCGCATCGGGATTCATGCCGATCCGGAGAGCGACAATCGTCTCCGGGCGCCTGACCGCGGAAGCGACGTCGATGGTGACGGCCTGATACTCCGTTTTCGGCGCGGGCAGCTTGAAATACGGTTTCTCTTCACCGAACATCACATGCGCGAAGCGGCATGTCACCTCCGTCTCCGTCCGGAATTCAAAGCGGATCCGTTCGACGCCGGCGAGAGATTCGGGGGCCCGCAGCCGCAAATAAGGGTAGACCCATCGGTCGGCGCCCGGCGGGAATTCGACCTCGATCCGCACCGCTTTCTCGGCGGGATCGTCGGTGATGCGCATCCGGCCCGAAGAGTTGGCTTCGAAACGGGCCGCCCGGCAGACGTTTTCGGACCACGGCAGCAGCCGCAGTTCCGCTCCGGCAGCGGAGGACAGCAGGGCGCCCCAGAGGAACGTTAGAAAAAATCGTTTCATGAATCGGAACCTTTAAGGAAGAAATGACGGCCTGCCCGCAGGAAACAGGCCGCAGCATCGATTTCAGAGAGTCGTGTACGTACCGGAAATCACACAGCTTTTGAATCCCATGGACTTCAACTCCGCCCTGCCGAATGAGGCGGCGTGACCGTCGTAGAAACTCATGTTGCACCGATTGCTGTGAATCGGAGTAATGTCGCCCGCGGAGGTCGATTCGCCCTGCTTGAACTCCTTGATTCCGCCGCCGCCCCACCAGGAGCCGACGCCCTCGGTGCAGGCGGTCAGGGGAACTTCGCCCGGTTTCTTCATGCGGGTCAACCGGTTATAGACGTGCCTGGTGCCGACCAGGACGCCGAAATTGCCCCACTCCGCAACCTTGGTCTTGTAAAAGTTGTAAAAGACGCCCGAGCCGTCGAAGCGGTTCATGCCGTAACGGAATGCGTAATAGGGATTCTGCGTGTTGTCCTTCGTGTCGCCGGTGTCTTTCTTCGGCTGCTCGGGACAGTCCAGCAGCGCACTTCCGGCAGGCAGATAACCGGTCTTGTACAAAATCATTCCCCAGTACCATCCATCAGCACTGTTCTTCGGGTTCGGATATTCGAACGCCACGTACTGGTCGTAATCGTCCGCATAAAAAAGAAAAGTCTTGTAAAGCTGGTTGTGCTGATTGACACAGGTGATTCCCCTGGCCCTGGCCCGCGCCTGATTCAGCGCGGGCAGCAGCATCGCCGCCAGAATGGCGATGATCGCGATAACGACCAGCAGTTCGATCAAGGTGAAGCATTTTCTCTTCATTTCATTTCTCTCCCGATGATGTGGTTGCGTTGGTGATATCGAGCACCGATCCCCGCTTGATCAGTTCGGTTTGGAGGAACACCTCCTCCGGTGCGTGGTTTTCCCTGCTTGCCGCGATCCGGTCGATCATAAGCAGCGCCGCATCGAGCTGGCCGCCGACATCGGCGGCCACCGTGTCGAGCGGCGGACTGCTGATCGCCGTCAGGTTTTCTCCCGAAATCGCAACGACGCTCAAATCCTCCGGAATCCGGAGCTTGTAATTGTGACAGGCGTTGACCGCCCCCTGAATCGACTCCCCGGAGACGCCGAGAAGCGCGGTAAACCGGAATCCCTCCTGAAGCACGTCGAGGAAGCGTTTATAGGTTTTGGTCATCGCAACCTCCCCCGAAACAACGCAGCAGTCGATGACGTCAACCTGCATGCCGAGAAGCTTCGCAAAACCGTGCACGCCGCGGACGCGCTCCCGGATTCCCCGCGTATGCGGCTCGCTGACCAGGAGTCCGATCCGGCGGTGGCCGTGTTTCATCAGGTGGTGCATGGCAAGTCCCGACGCGAAATAACTGTCCAGCCCGGCGCAGCCGGTTTTGAGCCCCTCCAGCGGATGTCCCAGCACGATGGTCGGTTTGATCGAGCAGTAGTGCGAAAGCGCGTTGAGGTCCGCCTGCTGGAAGTTGCCGCTGGCGGAACGGATGATCATCCCCGCCGCCCGGCGCAGCGCGCCGTCGAAGTTGCGGGGAATCGTGTTGACATAGTCGAAAGCCTCAATTCTGATATGCCATTTCGAATCGCCGGTATTGATCGCCTCCGCCCGCGCGGTCAGCGTATCGATATCGGTCGACGGCCAGCGGGGAACCAGCAGCAGGACCTCCTGGCGCACCGTCTCCGCCTCCTGCATTCCCTCTTCAAGTCCCGAGGCGCAGACGAACATGCCGCTCCCCGGAGTCGTGGTCAGGAGCCCTTCGTTCCGCAGCAGCAAAAGCGTGCGGTCGACGACCGACTGGCTTACGGTGTATCGTTTCATAATGCCGCGAACGCTGTAAAAACGCTCTCCGTGCTTCCGCTTCCCGATTTCCGTACGAAGCTGATCGTAAAGTGTTTCCGCTTTATTCAACATGGTATTTGACATTCTTTTTTCTCCGTTATCCGCCATTAATTATACTGAACCTTACACTTAAAGTCAATACCGATACAGTTTAAAAGATGAAACAAACCGTATCGCCCCGGGCCGGAGAAATCATCGGGAGACAAAAAAGCGGTTCGCAGAAACGAACCGCCGGCAAGCTGCCGGCACCCCCGGGCGCAACCCGGACGCGCCTTCCAAATTCCACGGCAAAACCGTTATCGAGTGCGGCCCCCTGGCCGTATGGGGCCTCGCTCCCCAGCCGTTATCGCCGCAGTCCCGCAGCGATGCTGCCGATCAGCGATACGGCGGCGTCCGCCCCTTCGTCCAGCAGCGTCCTGACCATCGCGCTGCCGACGACAACCGCATCGGCGTGAAAGGAAATATCTCCGGCCATCTCCGGTGTCGAAATGCCGAAGCCCGCCGCAACCGGGAGTCCGCACGCCTTTTTCGCACTCTCGAGTTCCGCCGCCAGCTCGGGCGGCAGCGAGCTGCGCACCCCGGTCACCCCGCGAACCGTGATGCAGTAGACGAAGCCGCTGCATCCGGCCGCAATTTTCGCGGCGCGTTCCGGCGACGTCGCCGGCGAGACCAGCGGAATGAGCTGAATCCCGTTCGCTTCGCATATCGGCACAACCTCTCCCCGCTCCTCAAGCGGCAGATCGACCGCCAGCAGCCCGTCAACCCCGGCAGACCTCAAATCCGCACCGAGCCGGTCGAGACCGTAATTCAGCAGGACATTGTAATAAGAGAACAGCACAAGCGGCGTTTCGGGAAAGCGTTTCCGGATGCGTCCGGCAATCGCGAGAATCTCCGGCAGCGTCGTGCCGGCCTGCAGCGCAAGCTGTCCGGCACGCTGGATGACCGGCCCATCCGCCATCGGGTCCGAAAACGGCACGCCGAGTTCGATCATATCGGCGCCGGCTTCGATCAGGCGGCCGATCAGGGCTTCACTCTCCGCCGGAGACGGGCAGCCGACAGTCACATAGACGACCAGCGCGCCGCGTTTTTCCGCCCGGCAGCGTTCGAGACAACGGTTGATTCGCGTTTCCATCATTATTTCTCCAGATTAGCCTTGTACTTTGCAATATTGTCCATATCCTTGTCGCCGCGGCCCGAAAGGCAGACGATGATCGACTCCTCCGGCGAATACGTCTTCGCGGTTTTCAATGCCTGTGCAAGCGCATGGCTCGATTCGAGCGCCGGGATGATCCCCTCCATCCGCGACAGCGTGTCGAACGCCGCCACCGCCTCGTCGTCGTTGATCGCGACATAGCTGACCCGCCCGGAATCTGCGAGGAAGCTGTGTTCCGGCCCCACGCCCGGATAATCGAGCCCGGCCGAAACCGAGTAGGCTTCGACGACCTGGCCGTCCGCCGTCTGCAGCAGATAGGTCTTGCAGCCGTGCAGCACGCCGACGCGGCCGCCGTTGATGCTCGCGGCATGTTCTCCGGTTTCGATCCCCTTTCCGCCGGCCTCCACGCCGGTCAGCTTCACCGCCTCATCCGCGAGGAACGCCGAAAACATGCCGATCGCATTGCTGCCGCCGCCGACGCAGGCGAGCACCTCCGCCGGGAGCTTCCCGCGCTTTTCGAGAATCTGGCGGCGGCTTTCGGCCCCGATCACGGACTGGAAGTCGCGCACCATCGCCGGATACGGATGCGGTCCGGCCACGGTTCCGATCACGTAAAACGTGTTTTCGGCCGTCGCGACCCAGTTGCGAATCGCCTCGTTCATCGCATCCTTCAGCGTGCCGGAGCCCGACTCGACCGGAATCACCCGCGCGCCGAGCGTTTTCATGCGCTCGACGTTCGGCGCCTGCCGCGCAATATCGACCGCCCCCATGAAAACATCGCACTCCATGCCGAAGAGCGCCGCGACCGTCGCGGTGCCGACGCCGTGCATGCCGGCCCCGGTTTCGGCGATCAGCCGGGTCTTGCCCATGCGCCGGGCCAGCAGCGCCTGGCCGATCGTGTTGTTGATCTTGTGGGCGCCGGTATGATTCAAGTCCTCCCGTTTCAGGTAGATGCGCGCCCCGCCGATCGACTCCGAGAGCCGTTTCGCATAATAGAGCGGCGACTCGCGGCCGACGTAATCGGTCAGCAGACCGCGGTACTCCGCCAGAAACGCGGGGTCCTCCTTCGCTTTCAGATACTCCTTCTCAAGTTCGATCAGCGTCGGCATCAGGGTTTCGGCGATATACTGCCCGCCGTACACACCATAGTGACTGTTCATTGTTTCGCTTCCTTTATGAATTTCAATAGTTTCTCTTTCGACTTGATTCCGGGCGACGATTCGACGCCGCCCGACACATCGACGCCCCACGGCCCGACCCGGCGGACCGCTTCCGCGACGTTTTCCGGAGTCAGCCCCCCGGCCAGCAGAATCTCGTGCTCCTTCGCGGCTGCCGCCGCCAGGTTCCAGTCGCAGCGGCGACCCGATCCGCCGGCCGCGGCATCGATGACAAAGTGCTCCACATCAAACTGTTTCATCCTCTCGAATCCATGTTCGAGGTACAGCGCCTTCCAGCAGTCGTTTCCGCGCGCCAGCTCCGGCGTTTCCGATCCGTGAAACTGAATGATATCAAAGATGTTCCACATCTCCGCCACCTCTTCCCGAGCCGGGTCGGCGACGACCGCAACGCATTTCACCCGTTCCGGCACACCTTCCGTCAGGCTCCGCCAGCGCTCCGGCGGGACATACCGCTTCGACTCCGGAACCAGTACGAAGCCGAGATAATCCGCCCCGGCTTCCACTGCGGATTCGACATCCTCTCGACGGGTCAGGCCGCAGATCTTCACTTTGACAGGAGTTCGCACAGCTTTTCCCCCGGCCGTTCGGCGCGCATCAGCGTTTCCCCGATCAGAAATGCTTTCGCGCCAACTTGTTCCATCGCATTCAAATCGTCCGCCGAACGGATCGCGCTCTCGGCCACCGCGATCTTCCCGGCCGGAATTTGCCGAATCAGTTCTCCGGCAAGCGCGAGGCTCGTGTCGAAGGTCGACAGATTGCGGGCGTTGATCCCGACGATCTCCGCGCCGCCGTCGAGCAGCATATCGAGTTCGTCCGCCGTATGCGCTTCGCAGAGCACGGCCAGGCCGAGCGACGCGGCGAAGGCGCGCAGCTTCCGGAACTCCTCCGGGGTCAGCATCGCCGCGATCAGCAGAATCGCGTCCGCCCCCCAGACCCGCGCCTCGAGAATCTGATATTCGTCATAGATGAAATCCTTGCGCAGCAGCGGGATATCGACACTCCCGCGCGCCCTGCGCAGATTCATCCCGGAACCGAGGAAGAAATTCCTCTCGGTCAGTACCGACAAAGCAGCCGCACCCGCAGCTTCCAGCCCGGCGGCAAGGCGTTCCACCTCCCGGTCCAGCTCCGGACGAATCGCCCCCTTCGACGGCGAAGCGGCCTTGAGCTCCGCGATGATCCGCCTGCCCGGCCGCCGCAACGCCGCGGCGAAGTCGCGGACGGGCGGCAGCTCGGGAATCCGCGACTCAAGCAGGGAAGCCGGAATTCGTTTCCTGCTCTCCGCCAGCTCTTTCCTGCTCTTCGCCACAATCGTTTCAAGCACCTGTTCCATGGCTCGCCTCAATCAGTTTTTCCAGTTTCTCAAGCGCAGCGCCTGAATCGATCGATTCCCCGGCCAGCCGGATTCCTTCCTGCAGCGTCGGCGCTCCGCCCGCGACGTAGATCGTCGCCCCCGCATTCAGCAGGACCGAGGCGCGGGCGCCGCCCCGGTTCGAACCGTTCAGCACCGAACGCAGGATCGCGGCATTCTCCTCCGGCGTGCCGCCGGCGATTTCGGCCGGATCATAACTTGCGCCGATCAGCAGTTCCGGCAGCAGCTCACCGGTACGGATCCCGCCGTCCTTCAGCTCGGAGACCCGGGTCGGGCCGCAGCAACTGATTTCATCGATCCCCTCCATGCCGTGAACAACCAGCGCTCGGCGGACGCCGAGCTCGAGCAGCGCCCCGGCAAACAGCTCGGTCAGCTCCGGCGCATAGACGCCGAGAACGATCGACTTCGCCCCGGCCGGATTGCAGAGCGGGCCGAGCATGTTGAAAATCGTCCTCACTTTCAGCTCGCGGCGGATCACCGCGACATTGGCCAGCGCCGGATGGAGCTTCGCCGCGTAGAGGAAGCCGATGCCGTTCTCGACGATCTCATGCTCGATGACCGGAACCGGAGCCTCGAGATTGTAGCCGAGCGCGGCCAGCACATCCGCCGAACCGCAGCGGCTCGAAGCGGCCCGGTTGCCGTGCTTCGCGACGGTGACTCCCGCGCCGGCAGCCGCGAACGCGCTGGCGGTCGAGATATTGAAGCTGTTCGAACCGTCTCCGCCGGTGCCGACCACATCGACGACCTCGCGCCGTCCGCAGTCGATGAAGGCAGCCGCGCGGCGCAGCATCCGGGCCGCGCCGACCAGCTCGGAACGGGAGACCCCTTTCATGCGCAATGCCGCCAGAAACGCGCCGATCTGGGAGTGGGCGACCTCACCGCCCGTCACGATCCGCAGCGCTTCCTCCATCTCAAGCGGGGAAAGGTCCCGGCGTTCGAAAAGCCGGTTCAGATACCGTGTCAGCATCTCTCACCTCCCCGCCCGGCGGTGTTCCCGGACAATGTCGAGAAAGTTCGCCAGCTGCCGTTTTCCGGTCGTGGTCAGGATCGATTCGGGGTGATACTGGATTCCCTCGATCGGCAGCGTCCGGTGGCGGATACCCATGATCTCGCCGTCCTCGCTGCGGGCCGTGACCGCAAGCTCTTCCGGCAGCGAATGTTCGGCCAGCGCGAGCGAGTGGTAGCGAACGACTTTCACGAGCGGCGCCAGCCCGGCGAAGAGTCCGCGGCCGTCGTGCGTGATCTCGGAGACCTTGCCGTGCATGATGCGCGACGCATTCACAAGTTCCATGCCGAACGCCTCCCCGATCGCCTGATGTCCGAGGCAGACGCCGAGCAGCGGGATTCCGGCGGCGGCGGCCTTGCCGATCAGCTCCGGCATGATGCCGGCGCCGGCCGGGCGGCCCGGCCCCGGGGAGAGCACGATCGCCTCCGGACGCAGCGCGAGCGCGTCTCCGGCCGTAAGCGCATTGTTGCGGCGTACCTCCACCTCCGAGCCGAGCTGCTGGAAATACTGGACGAGATTGTAGGTGAACGAATCGAAATTGTCAATCATCAGAATCATGATATTACCTCTCAGAGTTCAAGGCCGGCGGCGGCGAGCCGGATCGATTTCAGCATGGCGGCGGCTTTGTTGCAGGTTTCCTGATATTCCGTCGCGGGGTCGGAGTCGTAGACGATTCCGGCGCCGGCCTGGATTTCCATCTTTTTCCCGTCCAGAATGATCGTGCGGATCGTGATCGCGAGGTCCATGTTGCCGGTGTAGCTGAAGTAGCCTGCCGCGCCGCCGTACATGCCGCGCGGAACCGGCTCAAGCTCGCGGATGAGTTCCATCGCCCGGATCTTCGGAGCGCCGGAGAGCGTTCCGGCCGGGAACGCCGAACGGACGAGATCGAATGCGTCGCACCCCTCTTCCGGCAGCGCTTCGACCGTCGTCACGAGGTGCATGACGTGCGAATAGCGCTCGACGGTCATGAAGTCCTTGACCTGCACGCTGCCCGGCAGCGCGACGCGGCCGAGGTCGTTCCGGGCCAGGTCCACCAGCATCAGGTGTTCGGCGCGCTCCTTTTCGTCGCGCAGCAGCTCGTCGGCGAACGCGATGTCTTCGGCAGCCGTTTTGCCGCGCGGCCGGGTTCCGGCGATCGGGCGCAGGATTGCCGTACCGTTGTCCAGCTTGCAGAGCGTCTCGGGAGAAGAACTGATCAGGATGCGCGCGCCGATCTTCAGGAAGAAGGTGTAGGGTGACGGATTCACGAGCCGCAGCGCCCGGTAAAGCTGCAGCGGGGGGATGTCGGTTTCAGCCGTGAATTTCTGGGAGAGGACGACCTGGATGATATCGCCGTCATAAATGTGCCGGCGCGCCTTCTTCACCATCTCCATATAGGTTTCGCGGCCGCAGTTCGAAACAAGTTCGGGCGTTTCGCCGGTTCCGGCCGAAGCGGCGGCCGCCGGGCGGCGGAGCCGTTCCGAAATCGCATCAAGCCGCCGGACCGCATGGTCGTAGGCCTCCTTCAGCGTGCCGAACTCCCCGGGACGGACGCAGACGCTCAGCATCATCGTATGCCGGACGTTGTCGAAAATGATCATCTCGTCGGTGATCAGCATCGCGGAAGTCGGCCCATCGAGGCCCGGCTTCGGCTCCGGCAGCCGCTCAAACTCGCGGACCGTCTCGTAACCGAGGTAACCGACCGCGCCGCCGAAGAGCGGCGGCAGCTCCGGAACGACCGCCGGGCGGATTCCCTTCAGAAGGCCGCGCAGCGCCATGAACGGCCCTTCCGGTGCATCGAGCTCGCGCTTCCCGTCCGCATCGGCATAATACGCCCTGCCCTCTTCGACGCTGAAAACACCGCGCGGATTGAGCCCGATGAACGAATAACGGCCGAAACGCTCGCCCGCCTCGACGCTCTCGAGCAGGAAGACGTTTTCGTCGTCAACCAGCCGGGCAAGCACCGAGACCGGCGTCTCGAGGTCCGCGATCAGCTTCCTGACCACCGGAACCAGATTCGCGCCTTCCGACAGGCGCTTGAACTCTTCGAATGTCTGCATGATTTTCTCCCTGTTTTATGATCAATTCCTGAAATTTCGACACAAAAAAGCGGGCCGCAATCGATTTCGATCGGACCCGCCACTGCCGGAACTGTTCTTCCCGTTCACCGGATAACTGTATCACAACTCTCCGGCACTAAAGTAAGACAAACTGAGCCATGGCGGGCTTTCGCCACTGCCATCGCCAACCTTTGACAAACTTGTATGCCGAACGATTCAACTGATCAATCCTCAAATCATATTCCCAACTGCATTAAATATGACACGCCATCCGGCTTTTGTCAACCGTGCGGATCAAAAAATCACGAATTTTGTTCGATCCGGTAGCGGCCGGGGGGACGGCCGTGCAATTCCCGGAAGCGGCGGATGAAGTAAACCTCGCCGGAGAAGCCGCAATGCTCCGCGACCGTCTTCACCGGCAGCTCCGTCGTGCGAAGCAGCCGCCGCGCCATGTCGAACCGCCGCGCTTCGATGTACTCCTGCACGCCGCAACCGCCCATCCGGCGGAACAGTTCCGACAGATAGTTCGCGTTGAGCCCGAACCGTTCCGCCAGCTCACCGCGCCCGATCGGACGCGTATAGTTGTAATCGAGGAAGGTGCGGACCCGGTCGAACGTCGCGGCCGCCTTCCCGGCCGGTGCGCGGCATTCCCGTCCGCCTGCGGCAAGACCAACCTTGCCATGCTCA
>OKSC01002251.1_pt1 | contig 16826 bp, 13 predicted proteins | sample 1601161 | NCBI WGS metagenome assembly OKSC01 (sample SAMEA3541552, study PRJEB24748) | human gut metagenome | biome: human gut; feature: human-associated habitat; material: faeces | place: China | collected 2012
CTTTCAATATAGCATCATTTCCCTTGTTTTGTCAGATGAAGTCTTATCTTTTACAGATACAGTGTGCAGCTCGATCATTTTGAGCGACAGGTCTGCCTTGATTAACGAGATCATGTGCCAGGGAATAAGAAAATGTTCCCCTTCATCGGTCCGGATTCTCAAACGGGGAACCGGAGTTTGAACGGCTTCCCACCCGACGTATTTCTGTCGTTCATTGTTCATTTTGCTGACCTCCATATTTGCTTGTTGATTATCGTTCCGGTCCCTTGCGAACGGGACGCGGTCTGTTCCGTTTCATCTCGTTTGCTGTCGCCGGACTTTCCTGTTCAACGACTCGATGTTCCTGCAACGTTGCCTGAGTTTCCGCCATTTTCCTTTCCTGCGCCTGTACGTTGATTTTCCGCAATTGCCTCTGATATTCCTCCATGCGCGATGCGACATAATTCCTGCGACATTTACTGGAGAGCTTGAAGCGGATAACGGACATGACAGCCGCCGTTGCCTGTCGTCCGGCACGGCGCAACTTCGCCACTACTCTTTTGAGGTGGCAGGAACGCATCAGACGATATGGATCAGGATCATACTGTTCCCGAATCCGCCTGAGATGCTCAAGATTCGGTTTTTCGATTTCACCGGATTTGACCAGATCGGCAACGGACAAACGCTCCGTCGGAATTCGCAACAGTCCCTCTTTGAAACGCTCCCGGTCGGGCAGATGCAGCGCGAGTTTGAAACGTCCGCGGGAGCAACCGACGTAAAACGCCTGTTTCGACATCTTTTCCGCCGCAACCACCACATGATCAGCAGTCATTCCCTGCGAAGCATGACTGGTCATCACCCAGCCATGCCGGATTCCATGAAACGACTCCGGCAAACAGACCGTTCCCGTTATCCGCCGTTCCGCATCCAGCAGACTATATTCGTTCGGCGTCGCCGTGGCAATCGCCAGCGAACCGTTGCTGATCTTGAATTCCGGCGTTTTCAAATTCACCGTGAAGCGGACCAGATCGCCTTCGGCAACCGGAAGTTCCGTTGATTCTCCCACATCAACCGCGCTGCGGATTGTGCGCGGGTTTACAGTCAAACCATTGGACAAAACGAGTTCTCCTGATGACTTGACCTGCTCTATCCCGACCATTTCGCCTGGCTTTCCTATTCCTTTTAAACGGTTCGTGAAAAAGAGCTTCATTCCCGGCTGGTAATTTGCAATGTTGCCAAGTTGCGCTTTTGTCCAGCCGAACGATTGAAACGTAACGATGTTTCGCTCCGTTTTCGCTTTGAGTTGTCCGGCAGCCTTGAGCTTTTCGCGCAAAATCGCAGTCAGCGCGTCGCATTCCCGATGCGTCGGGCTGACCGCAATACAGTTCAGCGGATTTTTCCCCTGATCCGTCAATTCCATAAAACTCTCTGCCGCTTCCTCCAGGTATCTGCCCTTGCCCTCCCGCACAAAACCACCTTGATCCAATGTCTCGAAACCTTCCAGAGCCAGTCCTGCCGAAACCAGCTCAATCCCCCTACGGTATTCCGCTGTCTGCTGACGATGAATCTGTGTAAGCGTCGCTTTCGGAATCTGTGTATGTTCCTCCAGCAGCCGGAAAAAGTCGCCGCTTTCCACGGAGTTATGTTGTCTGGCATCGCCAACGAACAACACCCGGTAGTCATTCTGCAAAACGAGCTTGATGATCCCCGCCCCCTGCGACAACGAATTCAATCCGGATTCGTCGATAATCAGATACGACCCCTTCGGCGGCAATGCCTGCGGATTCTGCAAAAAACTTGCAACAGTCTGCGCGTTTGTAAATCTCTCCTTTTTCAGAACATCCACCGCCGAATTGGTCGGAGCGATCAGCTGAATATTTTCCACGCCGCCGGATTTCAGACATCCGCAAAGCTCCTTCAAAGTTGAAGTCTTGCCCGCTCCGGCAACACCACGAAACAGGACAAATGGAGACTTTGAACCCAAAATCGTTTCGATCGCTTCGCGCTGTGCAGTATGATCGCCCGACAAGAATGGCGGTTTGGAGAACGGCTTTCGTTCACTCCTGATCTCCGGCAGAAGATCACGGAACGCATTGACCGTTTCGATGACATAGTTCTCCTGCTTCAGATTCGTTTCCGTGGTGAAATACGGATTTCCGGACGGACGGGAAAGGTTCACCAGTCCCGGAACGCAATCAAGTGTTTTTCGCAGTTCATCAAGATTGCAGTTCCCGAGATTCTGATTCTGAATTTCCGCCAGCAATGCGTCTTCGCTCAGCACGGCGCTCCGTTCGAAAAGCTGCTCAGCGACTTTTTGAATCTGCTGTTCCGGTGTTTCCTGAATCGGACGCGACGGCAGAAGGAAACTCATCTGTTCCGCCTCATACGCTATATCCGCAAAGCGGCTCCGTTCCTCATCGGTCAAAAGCGACAACTTATGTTCACGAACCTGCTGTTCAGTCCGTTCCAGCATTTTCCGGGAACGGGTCTTCAGCGTGATCGCCTTGATCTCTTTCGCCGTCGGATACCGCTGATTCTTTTCGTAAAACTCGGTAATCCCTTTTTCGATCTGCTGACGGCGCTGAGAACAGCGTATCAGAACCTCTTCCGGAACTCCGGCGATTTCAAAACCGGTAATTTCACCTTTGGCATCCCGTTTCATTTCAAGCTCGTAGCCGAGACGGCGGCACTCGCAGGCAAGCTCATTCTGATAGGATTTCCCCGCATAACGGATCGCCTTGAACATCTGCGATGGATCGAGTGCCTTGAACGACCCGTTCCCCTCCTGCGTCACATTCACGATCACGTTGTGCGTGTGAAGCTGCGGATCAAGCAGCCGGCTGTTGTCATGATGATACTGCGCATAGATGAACTTCCCGGTGAACTCGAAATTCTTCGTCGCATACGATTCGCCCTTGCGGATGCGGACGGCCGCAAAACGCTCCAGCTCCCGCATCCCGACTTCAACAGCTTTCCGGTGCGCTTCGATCAGACGCGAATCGAACAATGACATCACCGAAACGGACTTCTGCGCAGAACATTGGAAATCATAGAACCGCACCGCGTGAGGATTGTTTCGCGGTGTCAGTTTACCCCGGCTTTCCGGATGGAGATTCTGCTGGAAAAGCGAAAAAGCCTCCGGCTGAACGATAGTGCCGTCAAGATGAAACGCGGATGCCAGACTGCCCCGCCAGACTCCTTCGACTCTGCCGTCCTCGCTGTAGTAATCATTATTGGCAAGGTGCTGACGATAGAAATCCGCACCTCTGCCACGTGTGGCTTTGATACTTGCCGCTGTAAACAAAATACCTTTCCACACACCCCGCATACAGAATATCACTCCCTCCGGAAAAATGCAAACCGGAAAAACAAAGTTTTCCGGAAAAAGAGGGAAAAGAGCCGCAAAAATAGATTTTTGCTGACGCAATTTCCTATCGTAAGCGATAGGCTTTTGATTACGCACGAATTACGCTCTTTGAGTGCGTAATGCGTGCGTAATATGATAATGGAATAAAATTACGCACTTGACATAGGTGTAAATAAGGCTTAAATTACGCACGAATTAAGAATGAACAGGGAGAGATTCATAATGAATCAAACGAAAGCCGCGAGAATGCACCCCGGAGCGTTTAGAAGCTGCCTGATCCCGTTCACGGATCAGATTCTGGACTGGTGGTATGACGATCTCCTGACTGCCGCCGAAATCCAGCGCCGACTGAAAGCGGAAGGCTTGGACGTTGCGAGAACCACAGTCATGCGTTTCATCAAAGTCCGTGAACAGCGAGCCTCAAAGCGGAAACGCCCACCGGCATTGAGAAAGAAAAACGCAATTTCAGCGGAACATCCCGTTATTTCGTCAACACCTCAAACTCAATCATCCACTCTTGGAACGGCGGCACTCCCTGCATCTGAACCGGCAAAAAGTATTCCTCCTGTGCAGCAGAAAAAACAGCAGGCTGGAAATCGGCTTTTTCAAATACTGAAAAACACGTCAGCACAGGAACTCGGTAGAATGGCAGATGAAGCGTTGGAACGGAAAAGACGAAAATAACCGTACATAAAAATATTATTTTCGGAAAAACGGTTGTGTTTCCGTGTCATGAATGTTTATAAATCGAACAAGCAATTATGACAGCCATTTTATTCGTTCAGAGTTGCCTGTTTTTGTGGTGTTCAATAGCTATGAAAATCAGAATGAACGAAATGACACCTGAAGGAAAAATCCTGAATTGTGGCGTGGTAATTATCGGAAAAACAGCGCGAGAGATTGTATAGGGAATGATGCGCGACAATCCTTATATGAACGATAAAACAGAAACGGCGCCTTTATGGGGCTCACGTTGACCCGGATCGGTGAATCCGATCAACGGCTCCCGGACAAATCAGTTCGCGACGGTAAAGACCTTTCTGCGCGTTTTACGGAATCGTTGCCTGACCACCGAAATCGAGGATGATCTTCTGGTCCCGATCACCAACGTCAAGGTACGCCTGATTGGAGAAGATGGGAACGCTTTTGCCATATAGGACCGCTGCGGGGCAGTTATGCGTGAAGCCGATTATCTTCAGTCATTTGTCGACGCATTCGTTACCGAGGCCAAGTCGGATAACTGCGACGATCTCCTGATAACGGTAATGAGGTATGGTGTAGAATAATATCAAAGTGCAACCCCAAAGTGCAAATTTTACACTTTGGAAAAATTGTTTTGTTTCAGCCAGTACAGACATTATGTTCAGATCGGTCCTTTTGTGCTTATCTTGGAAAAATCGTAGTTTTGCGTAGAAATGCGTTTGAAAATTTGAAAATGCGTGCTATCTTTTATATGATGGAAATTTGTACCTATAAAAAGCAAATAGCGACAAGAGGTTATTATGGACGACCGCTGGCTTTCAATGAAGGAAATCTGCACTTATCTTGGCGTCAGCCATGATACGATTTCCCGCTGGATCGCCAACTATGATATGCCGTCTATGAAGATGGGTAAATGTTGGAAATTTAAAAAGGACCATATTGAGGCGTGGCTCGCCAAAGGAGGTCCTGAAAAAAGTAGAAAAAAATTTAACAACGAGTGACAGAGTGGACGTTAGATGTTCTGGTAACGATAATATATTATGGATGTATAACCTCTCAGGGAGATATAAAGATGTCAGAAAACACTGCAAATATTGGTTTTGAGAAAGAAATCTGGGATGCCGCTTGTATTCTGCGCGGAAACATGGACGCTGCTGAGTACAAACAAGTGGTTCTTGGGCTCATCTTTCTGAAATATATCTCGGACAAGTTTGACGCACGCTACAATGAATTGATGGAAGAAGATCCGGATTTTGCAGAAGATCGTGATGAATATACTTCCTGCAACGTCTTTTTCGTACCGGCAGAAGCTCGCTGGGCAAAGATTGCGGAAGCCGCTCATACTCCGGACATCGGCAGAACCATTGACGATGCCATGATTCTGATTGAAAAGGAAAACATCAGGCTGAAAGGTATCCTGCCGAAGAACTTTGCCCGCCCGGAACTGGACAAACGCCGTCTGGGTGATGTGGTGGACCTTTTCACCAATATCAAGATGAAAGATCATGGCGACACCCGCGACATTCTGGGCCGCACCTATGAATACTGCCTTGCTATGTTTGCCGAACAGGAAGGCAAGAAAGGCGGAGAGTTTTTTACGCCAGCTTGTGTGGTGAAAACGCTGGTCGAGTTCCTGAAACCTTACAACGGCCGCGTTTACGACCCTGCCTGCGGGTCCGGTGGAATGTTTGTGCAGTCGGCAAAGTTTGTGGAAAACCACCAGGGCAATATCAACAATATTTCGGTTTACGGTCAGGACTCCAACCCGACCACCTGGAAGATGGCGCAGATGAATCTGGCGATCCGGGGCATTGAAGCAAATCTGGGAAATTATAACGCAGATACCTTTTTCAACGACTGCCACCCGACTTTGAAAGCTGATTTTGTGATGGCAAATCCTCCCTTCAACCTTTCAGATTGGGGTGCAGATCGCCTGAAAGATGATGTCCGCTGGAAATATGGTATGCCGCCGTCGGGCAATGCCAACTTTGCCTGGCTTCAACACATGATCCACCATCTGGCTCCCAACGGCAAGATTGGCATGGTGTTGGCGAATGGTTCTCTTTCCTCTCAATCCGGCGGCGAAGGCGAAATTCGCAAAAACATTATTGAGGATGATCTGGTTTCCTGTATCGTTGCAATGCCGACACAGCTCTTTTATACGACCCAGATCCCTGTTTCTCTGTGGTTCCTGAGCCGCAATAAAAAGCAGAAGGGAAAGACTTGCTTTATTGATGCCCGCAAAATGGGAACAATGGTTTCCCGGAAACTGCGTATGCTGACCGATGCAGATATTCAGGAACTTGCAAAAACTTTTGATGCCTACGAAAACGGAACACTGGAAGATGTCAAAGGCTTCTGTGCTGTTGCCACCACAGCCCAGATTGCCGAACAGGATTATATTCTGACTCCGGGCCGCTATGTCGGCATTGAAGAACAGGAAGATGACGGCGAACCTTTCGACGAAAAAATGGAACGCCTGACCACCGAACTTTCGGCACTGTTCGCAAAATCCCATGATCTGGAAAACGAGATCAAAAAGAACCTGAAAGCTATTGGATTTGAGGTGGAATGAAATGAGCGACGGGATGTTAAAGAAATATTATCAGTTTGAGTTGGGGCAGGTTTGCTCACGTTTAAGTAGTGGCAAGGGAATTGCAGCCAAAGAAATAAGCGAACATGGAGTATATCCTGTGTTTGGTGGCAATGGACTGCGTGGATATTCAGACAGAAAGAATTTTGAAGGTCAGTGTGCCATAATAGGTAGACAGGGCGCATTTTGCGGAAATGTGCGTTTCTTTAGCGGAGAAGCATACATGACTGAACATGCAGTCGTTGTGTGTGCAAATGAAAAAAGTGATATAAAATATCTATCATACCTTTTGGGAACCTTGAATCTTGGTCGTCTATCTGGGCAGTCCGCACAGCCAGGACTTTCAGTAAAAACTCTATCCAAGCAAGTTATTCAATTACCCGATATTTCAAAACAACGCCAGATTGCCAAAGTTCTTTCAGCCTTTGACGAAAAAATTGAGCTGAACACTCAGATAAACCATAATTTGGAAAAACAGGCAAAGGCAATCTTCAAGTCTTGGTTTATTGATGCACCAGAATGTAAAGCATGGGATAGTGTACCTCTTAAAGAATTGGTCGTAGCCATGCGTAATGGAGATTGGGGAAAAGATAATCCTTGTGGAAATAATACTGAGGTTTCTTATTGCATAAGAGGAGCTGACATCCCTGATGTTAATGCTGGCAACAAGGGAAAAATGCCAATACGTTATATCCTTCCTAAAAATTATGAAAAAAAACACTTAGTGGAGGGTGATATTGTTGTTGAAATTTCAGGTGGAAGTCCGACACAATCAACAGGTCGATGTGCAGTTATTTCTCAGGCGTTACTTGATAGATATGAGCAAAAAATTGTTTGTACAAACTTCTGTAAAGCATTAAAACCTCTGGATGGATATAGCCATTTTTTGTATTACTATTGGACATATCTCTATGAAAAGGGGTGCTTTTTCGCTTATGAAAATGGGACAACAGGCATAAAAAATTTGGATATTGCAGGTATTATCGAAAATGAATTTCTGCAACTTCCGCCCATTGAAATAATGGAGAAGTTTAATGAATTGTGCGATAAACTAGCATCTACAATTTTTTCCAATGGAACAGAAACAGAACGCTTGGCACAGCTTCGTGACGCACTGCTTCCGAAGTTGATGTCCGGTGAAATCAACGTGTCGGAAGTGGAAATCTAAATAGCAATTTAGCGGAGTATCCTGATATAATATGTGCAGTTTACCTTAACCATCATAAATCAGGAGAAACAATATGAAAGAAAAATTGATGAAGGAAATTCAACAGGCTATGAACGGAAAATTGAGCGATCGCCAGAAAGAACAGCTGGTGACCGCTATGCGGAGCTGTCTGCAAAAATACCAGATCTCCGAACCGGTCTCGCCTGTTGAAAATACACAAGAAGCGAACAACCGTCTGCTGACCATGTTTATTTCTGCAAAGCAAATAGAGGGCTGTTCCGGAAAAACGGTTATCTATTATCAGGAAACAATAGGCCGTTTTTTCGCTTGGATCAAAAAGGAAATAACGCTGATTGATACTGACGATTTGCGACTTTATCTTGCCGAATATCAGCAGGAACGGAATGTCAGCAAAGTTACTATTGACAATATACGCCGTATTCTTTCCAGCTTTTTTGCCTGGCTGGAGGATGAAGATTATATCGTTAAAAGCCCGGTGCGGCGTATCCATCGGATCAAGACCGCAAAGATCATTAAAGAAGCGTTTACCGACGAAACCATTGAAGTTTTGCGTGATACTTGTTCTGAAGTTCGCAACTTGGCAATGGTGGAACTGCTGGCTTCCTCCGGGATGCGTGTCGGGGAACTGGTCAAGCTGAACCGAACGGATATAAACTTTAACGAGCGATCCTGCATCGTTTTCGGGAAAGGCAGCAGCGAACGGGAGGTTTATTTCGATGCCCGGACAAAGATTCATCTGTGGCAATATTTGAACAGCAGAACAGACGATAACCCGGCTCTTTTTGTTTCGCTGAGATCCCCGCACAAACGGCTGGAAATCGGCGGGGTTGAATTTCTGCTCCGGAAGCTGGGGAGGATCGCTGCTATTGAAAATGTACATCCGCACCGGTTCCGGCGAACACTGGCAACTCGTGCTATTGATAAAGGTATGCCCATTGAACAGGTCCAGCGTCTGCTTGGGCATAAAAAGATTGATACGACCATGTGCTATGCCCTGGTTAATCAAAGTAACGTAAAAATTGCTCACCGGAGGTATGTGGGATGAATACAAAGTGGAATGAATTTACAATTTCTGCTATTGGTGATGTCATTGGGGGCGGCACTCCATCGACAAAGCATGACGAATACTATAATGATGAAATCGCGTGGATTACACCAAAAGATTTGTCAAATTTTAAAGGACGTTATATTTCGCGCGGAGAAAGATCAATTTCACAAAAAGGATATGATAATTCATCTGCTCAAATGATGCCCGCTGGTACTGTTTTATTTAGTTCAAGAGCACCAATTGGTTATGTTGCTATTGCAAAAAATGAATTATGCACCAATCAGGGATTTAAAAGCGTGGTTCCGCATCCAGAGGTTTGTGATTCAGAGTTTTTATACTATTTACTTTGCTATCGAAAGCATGACATAGAAGCTATTGCAAGTGGAACGACATTTATGGAAGTATCGGGAACTGCACTAAAAAATTTTGTGGTTCGTATGCCTGATATTTCCACACAGAAAAAAATAGCATCTGTATTGTCTTCTTTGGACAAGCGTATAGAAGGTAATAATTTGATAAACCATAATTTGGAGGGGATCGCTGCATGAAAATTGTTATCGTGACAATTTTTATGGCTGTGTGCCTGTTTCCTGCTTATGGAAACCATAATTTGGAAGAACAGGCAAAGGCGATTTTTAAATCATGGTTCTTGGATTTTTCAGCATTAGACAATCCGGATTTTTATAGCTATGAAGGTGTGACCTGTCCGGTTGGATGGCGCGTTTCATATTTGGCTGATATTGCCGATTACTTAAATGGTTTGGCAATGCAGAAATATCGTCCGGACGAAGGAGATTTTGGTTATCCTGTGCTGAAAATAAAAGAACTGCGTCAAAGAATGTGCGACAAGGACAGCGAAAGATGCTCTTTTCATATAAAGCCGGAGTATATTGTTCATGATGGAGATGTTATTTTTTCGTGGTCAGGCAGTTTGCTCGTTGATTTCTGGTGCGGCGGTGAATGTGGCTTAAATCAGCATTTGTTTAAGGTTTCGTCAACAAAATATGACAAATGGTTCTATTATTCATGGACACAATATCACTTGAACGAATTTATCGCTATTGCTGCTGATAAAGCAACTACAATGGGGCACATCAAAAGAGAACATTTGCAATCCGCAACAGTTCTTGTACCGCCAGCTGATATATATAACGAAATTGGTAAGTTGTTGGGGCCGATTTATGAAGCTATCACTCGAAATCGAATTGAGTCTAAAATGTTGGCTCAGTTACGGGACTCATTATTACCGAAGCTGATGTCCGGAGAGATCGACGTATCGGAGGTTGAAGTATGAGTCAGAAAGTTTCGATTCGATTTTTTAATAATCGGGAAGTTCGGGCTGCATGGGACGATTCCACGAATCAATGGCTATTCTCTATTGCCGATATTGTCGGAGTTTTGACCGAAAGCGTAAATCCCAGAAAGTATTGGAGTGTACTGAAAAACCGTCTTAAAAAGACGCATTCTGAGTTGACTACAAGTTGTAGTCAACTGAAAATGACCGCGGCAGACGGCAAACGCTACCTGACAGATTGTTTCACTCAGCAGGATATTCTTGTGCTTGTAGAACATATCCCCAGCCGGTATGCAGTTCAGTTTATTAAATGGTTTACTTACAGCGATGATACCATTGACGGAAAAAGCCGCACAAAGGCTTACGCCCTTTTTGAAGGCGGACTGCTTGCAAGTCTGGAACCGGGCAGCGTAAAGTGCTTACAGCAAATCCATGCTTATCTGTTTGGCGGACTCTATGATTTCGCCGGGCAAATCCGCGATAAAAACATAAGTAAAGGCGGCTTTACTTTTGCCAATGCGCTTTACTTCGATGCCATTCTGCCTAATATCGAAAATATGCCGGAGACTACTTTTGATGAAATCATCAATAAATATGTGGAAATGAATGTTGCCCACCCTTTTATGGAGGGGAACGGCAGATCAACCCGTATTTGGCTGGATTTGATGCTCAAACGTACTCTCAAAAAGTGTATCGACTGGAGCAAAGTCAATAAAAACGCTTATCTTGAAGCAATGCGGAAAAGTGTTACTGACAGTTCAGACTTGAAAGCACTGCTTGAACCGGCATTGACTCGAAAAATCAACGACCGTGAAATGTTCATGAAGGGCATTGATTACTCTTATTATTACGAAAGTGACGATCCAACACTTGAACCGGACCAGAAAGAAGTCTAAATAGCAATTTAGCGGAGCATGACATATGAAATTAACAGCCTTTTCGGTGGAAAAATACAGAAGTATTATTAAGCGGAGCAATTTTTCAGTTTTTGATAAAACAGTTATCATTGGCCCCAACAATGAAGGCAAATCAAATATTATGCGAGCATTGGTATGTTCTCTAAATATTTTGAGCGTTTTTGCAGCATCCCCCAATATGCTACGAAAAGAGGGAAAAACAATCATTTATATGCCACCGCTGTTGGGAACTTCTAATATTTATTCTTGGCAAAGGGACTATCCTATTCCATATCAAAAGACGAATGGTAATATTGAAAATAAAAAAAGTGTTTTCATTTTGGATTTTGAACTCAATGAAGTAGAATTTAATGATTTCAAAAAATTGACTCAAACTAAATTAAAACATCCTATGGTCCCGATTCGGCTTGAAGTGAATGATCAAAACGTACGTTTCACATTGAATATTCCGGGACATTTTTATAAAACTGCAAGCGAAAGGAAAATGATCAAGATTGCAAAGTTTATAACGGATAAAATCAATATTTGTTACATTGATGCTGAACGAACAGCATCAACTGCGACGGAAAGCATTGGAGCATTGCTTGATTTGCAAATTCGAAAAATCCAAGAGCAGGATGAGTATAAGAAATTATTAGAACAAATAAACCAATTATATTCTCCTGTTTTGGATAATATGTCTGAAAAAGTAAATGAACTTCTAAAAGGTTTTATCCCAAGTATAAAAAACACAAAAATTACTTTGAGAGATAACTTTCATGATCAAAGATTTTTTCGGCGAATTCCTTTTTCAGTTGCAATAAATGACGGGGTCGATACTCCGTTGGCTCGAAAAGGCTCTGGGGTTCAAAGTATGGTTGCATTATTTCTTGCTCAATATGTATCTACAACATTACATCAGTCTGAAAATTTTATATTAGCGATTGATGAGCCAGAATCTCATTTGCATCCCCAAGGAATACACGATATAAAAAATATACTCGACGATATTGCATTTAATAATCAAGTCATTATTGCAACTCACTCGCCTCTACTCGCTCAAACAAGTAATCCTCATAAAAACATCATTGTAAAAGATAATTATGCAAAATCGGCTTCAAAAATTGCAGAGGTAAGAGATATATTAGGTGTCCATCCCGCAGATAATCTACTTTCTGCTGAGATGGTAATTCTGGTTGAAGGAGCAGCTGATGAAAATATGTTTCCTCACATTCTTTCCACGTTTTCGCCTACGCTAAAATCAGCAATTGAGGAAAGACGATTATTAGTTTTGTCGTGTGGCGGGACAAGTCATATGGAAAATTTTGTAAATTTTCTTCGCAATCAACTTTGCAATATATATATTTTTGTCGATGATGATCCTGCAGGTAAGCAACTTATTAAAAGAATGAAGGACAACGGAAGTATCCAAGACTCTGAATATACTATTTTAAAAATGAATGGATTAGCTAACTCTGAAATTGAAAATATTTTTAAACCTGACATCTATGCTTCAATTATTTCGCAAAAATATGGCATACCAGAAGAGCGAATTATTTCTACCTGCTCTGCAGATAGAAAATGGAGCACAAGTATGGAAAATTTATTTAGAGAATTTGGGAAATCGTGGGATGATGATGTGAAAAACGAATTGAAAACTCTCGTGTCAGAAGCGGTAAAATCATGTACCGAATTGCAAATGGTAGAACATCGCAAACACGCTCTTATGGCAGGATGTTCATTTTTAGAACAATACTTTAAGGGGTAAAACAATGTCCTATACAGAAGCAAATTATGAAAATGCGGTGATCCAGCTGATTGAGCAGCTCGGATATACCCATGTTTACGGGCCGGACGTTGTTCGGGACTATACCGATCCGTTGTATTCGGAGGTTTTGGAAGGGGCTCTTATCGCAGTCAATCCGGGTGTCCCGCAGGCGGCGATCAATGAAGCCTTGTTCAAACTCCGCAACATTGAAAACGGCAAGTTGGAACAGCGGAATATCATCTTTACTGATTATCTGCAAAATGGTATTGAGGTAGCCTATTTCCATAACGGCGAGCAGAAATATGAGCGTGTTCACCTGATCGACTATGACCATATTGACCGTAACAGTTTTATTGTTGCCAATCAGTGGACCTTTCAGGAACACTCCGAAAAACGCCCCGATGTGGTAATCTTTGTCAATGGTCTGCCGCTGGTCGTTATTGAACTGAAATCGCCGTCACGAGAAGAAACCGATGCTTCGGAAGCGTACCGGCAGCTCCGCAACTATATGCTGGAAATTCCGTCATTCTTCGTTTACAATGCTTTCTGTGTCATGAGCGATATGGCAGAAACCCGTGTCGGCACGATTACCTCCGGCGAAGATCGTTTTATGCAATGGAAAACCGTTGACGGCGAAACCGAAAGTACTGCCTTTGCCGATTTTAATGTGCTTTTTGAAGGTATGTTGGAAAAACAGCGTTTCTTTGACATTTTGCGGAACTTCATTTGCTTCTCCCGCGATAATGGCAAAGATGCGAAAATTCTTGCCGGGTATCACCAGTTCTATGCTGTCCGTAAAGCCGTCATTTCCACTGTCAATGCCACCCAAACCGATGGTCGCGGCGGCGTTTTCTGGCATACGCAGGGCAGCGGGAAATCCCTCTCAATGGTCTTTTATGCCCACTTGCTCCAACAGGAACTCAACAGTCCCACCATCGTGGTTTTGACCGACCGCAACGACCTTGACGATCAGCTCTACGGGCAGTTTTCCAAATGTCAGGAGTTCCTCCGGCAAATTCCGCAACAGGCTTCCAGCCGGGAGAACCTGAAAGAACTTCTTGCCAACCGGGAAGCAAACGGTATTATCTTCACCACCATGCAGAAGTTTGAGGAATCCGGTTCAGCCCTTTCCCAACGGCGCAATATCGTGGTGATGGCCGATGAAGCTCACCGGGGACAATACGGCTTTGAAAAAATCAATGAGGACGGAAAAATTCACATCGGAACTGCCCGGATCATCCGGGACAGTCTCCCCAATGCAACATTTATCGGTTTTACCGGTACTCCGATCTCCCAGAAAGACCGCAACACCCGCGAGGTTTTCGGTGACTATATTGACATTTACGATATGACTCAGGCTGTGGAAGATGGCGCTACCAGACCGGTATTTTACGAAAGTAGAGTGATCCATCTGAACCTTGACCAGAATATCCTGAAACGGATCGACGCAGAATATGAACTGCTTGCACAGAACGCCGAAGCTCACGCCATTGAAAAAAGCAAAAAAGAGCTGGGCCAAATGGAAAGTATCCTCGGTGCGCCACAAACCATAGAAGCTCTCTGCAACGACATTGTGGATCACTACGAAAACTACCGGGCGCAGGAATTGACCGGCAAAGCCATGATCGTGGCGTACTCCCGCCCGATTGCAATGGATATTTACCGGAAACTTTTGGAAATGCGTCCCGCTTGGAATGAGAAAATCGCTGTTGTGATGACTTCCGGCAATGACGATCCCGAAGAATGGCGCAGTATCATCGGCAACAAGTCCCGCAAAGATGAGCTTGCCCGTAAGTTCAAAGACAACGACGATCCGCTGAAAATCGCCATTGTTGTGGATATGTGGCTCACCGGCTTTGATGTTCCCTCTCTGGCGACGATGTATGTTTATAAGCCCATGTCCGGACACAATCTCATGCAGGCGATTGCCCGTGTGAACCGTGTGTTCAAAAACAAAGAAGGCGGTCTCGTCGTCGATTATGTCGGCATTGCCAGCGCATTGAAACAGGCGATGAATGACTACTCCAAACGCGACCAAAGCAACTACGGCGACACCGATATTGGCAAAGCTGCACTGCCCAAATTTCAGGAGAAACTGGAAGTCTGCCGGGATCTTTTTCACGGCTTCGATTATGCCAACTTTATGGACGGAACCGACCTTGAGCGTTCCCAGCTTATTATTGGCGGCATGAACTTCCTTTCTGATCCCAAGGATCCGAAAAAGAAAGAGTTGTTTATCAAAGAAGGGCTGTTGCTCCGCCAGGCTCTTTCACTTTGTCGCAGTATCGTTCCGCATAGCGAGCGTTATGAAGCGGCTTTCTTTGAAGCCGTTAGAACCATGCTTACCCGTATCACCAGCAATCCCAAGCACTTTTCGTTGAAGGAGATCAATGAACGGATCAATGAGCTTCTGAAACAGAGTATCAAAAGCGATGGTGTCATCAACCTCTTTGCTGACATAAAAGAGGGATTTTCGCTTTTTGATCCGAAGTTTCTGGAAGAGATTTCCAAAATGAAGGAAAAGAATGTTGCTATTGAAATTCTGAAAAAACTGATAGCAGAACAGGTTTCCGTTTATCGTCACACTAACGTCGTAAAATCAGAGCTCTTTTCAGAGAAACTCCAGAGAGCTATGAACGCATATCTCAATGGTATGTTGACCAATGAAGAAGTGATCGAAGAACTCAAAAAGATGGCTGCCGAAATCGTAGCTGCCGTTGACTGCAGTAATCAGTTGGGATTGTCCGTTGAGGAAATTGCTTTTTATGATGCTCTGACAAAACCGCAAGCGGTGAAGGATTTTTATGACAACGATCAGCTGGTGGCAATCACCAAAGAGCTGACAGAAATGCTCCGTTCAAATAGAACCGTTGACTGGCAGAAAAAAGAGACAGCCAGAGCCAAAATGCGTTCAATGGTAAAACGCTTGCTGAAAAAATACAAATATCCACCCGAAGGTCAGGAAGAAGCTCTGGAAACCGTAATCAGCCAGTGCGAAATGTGGACGGATAATACTGAACTGGTAATTGGATAACACAGGGAAGGAGATTTTTTGAATGGCTGAATTAATATCACAAGAACGTTTTGAAATATGGGATCAGTTCATTGAACGCTGGCCTATAGAAAAATTGTGGGCAATAACAGTGGAGGAATATAACACACTCGGTAGCAAAGATAGCTTTTGTTATTGTGGAAAAAAGGCCGAAGATTTGGGTTCTATTTGGGACAGTTCTGCTTTCAAATTTGGTGTTTTTGAGTTCGATCCGAACGCAAAAGCGCAAAGGATGAAGGTGCAGGTTTCTTGAAAAGTGATAAATACAAATGGCTCGAAAAATACGGAAAATCAGCGAGCGAGGCTTAAAAAAAATCAAAGGAATAATCCTTTCCATTGTAAACGCTGCTGTCGAAGGGAATCTTTCTGTTATTGATGCAGCCGATTTAGGGCATACCACAAAATGAAAAATTGCTTTTTTATATCAAAAGAAAACTGACATAAAAATTCCCTGCATTTACTTGGAAGATAGGTTAAGAGCATACGCGGAGTGTTTTGAAAAAGATATTCAATCGTCGAAAATCTACAGACAAATACTTGAACGAAAACCAAGCGGAACAGATATATTTTCTTTTTCTCAGAATTTATGGTCTGAGGTTGAGAAAAAGTATACAAACGCCTAGCTTATTGCGCCGGGAGAAAACGCATATTTGCTGGATGACTTTATCAGTTTCAATATGATAAAAATAGGGTGGAATGAAGTAGGTGATCTTTCAAAATTCGGTAGCAAAAAATGATTAACGCTCATACTTCTTTTGTTATAGTAAATGCACGCTACCTTGAAAAAGACCGTGCATTTACTTTTACAATCGTCACACCATCCGCAGTCATAAAATTTTCATCGCTAAAAACTTGAATTTACCGTAATACAATGATATATTATATCACACCTGTCCTAACAATTTTCAAAATGGCGTAATTTTCTGATTACGCCCCCT
>OKSC01002254.1_pt1 | contig 16815 bp, 17 predicted proteins | sample 1601161 | NCBI WGS metagenome assembly OKSC01 (sample SAMEA3541552, study PRJEB24748) | human gut metagenome | biome: human gut; feature: human-associated habitat; material: faeces | place: China | collected 2012
GGGCGAAGATGTAGTCCATTGAAACGTCAAAATAGTCCGCATACTTGCGCAGAAGATCGACAGTCGGCGTTGCCTGACCATTCTCATAGCGGTTAATGCTGGATTGTGTAGAGCCGATCACATCGGCGAATTTTGATTGGGATAAATCAATGCCTTCCCGCAATGTGCGAAGGCGCATACCCAGTTGTTTCATACTGTTCAACCTCCAATTCGGGTTAAGTATAGTATAATCAAAATCCGAGCAGATGTCAACCCGGATTTTGAAGCTTTTGCGTAAACGATAACCTCGAAATTACCTATCGATAATCTTTATGTAGCAGTATCCACCTGAATATCAGGAAATAGGGCTGCCAAGTTTTGCCTCAAGGTCAAGTGTTTAGGTACCTCTCGGATACCATAGCCCATAATACTTCCCATTGCACTATGCCGCAATTTCCTGTAAATGTAGTCATTATACATGTCTGTCGCAAAGGCGTAATTGGCCGGTGCAATGAAGGATCGTCGCAGGTAACCGTACATAGCTCCAACAGCATAATCTGCAAGTTGAATACCTGCGCTCTGGTTGCTGCTCTCAGTTAAAATGCTGTGATATACATTTCCGTAGTTTCGGATGAAGTCACCATTTACAGTAAATTCATGGCAAACAGCTTTGATCTGTTTTATAGTTTCCGCATTTAACTCATCCATAATGAATACAGCGAACTCATTGCGTGGACGCAAGTCCATCTGTACGCGCTGAAAAGCTTCCTGTAAATGAAATTTGTATATATGCCGTTCTTCCAAAAGGCAGTATTGTTCATAGACGTTGGTGATGGTAAATATGTATTGAAGGGAATCTTTCTGCGACGCACACTCGAAAACTTTCCTGTAATATCCTTTTAGACGGTCTTCAGTTATAGCAGCAATTGCAGGAGTGCGGGGGCGGTTGCGCAGTTTTTCCCAAAGGTCACTCCATTTTATTTCTTCACCAACCGGTATTTCATACATACCATTGAGTGTCTGCATTTCCTTTTGGAACTCCATGTAGTCATCCATAGAGATTATCACATTGGAACGTACGTAGAAAGGATGCCGCCTGCGGAACTCAGGCGTTGTTTGAGCCTTGTAAGCACCGGCTTCATCTGTAAATATCAAGTAATGCAAATATATCCTCTCGCTCTTCTTCGCATCGATCTAATACCAGTGTGGTGAGCAAAGTGACAACACCTCCAGCCGCTGCGCTCACGATCGCAATAATTATTTCGTCTGTCATCTTTGCACTTTGCTTGTTGAAATATCAAAAAATAATCTCTTTTTCTGTTTCGCTTATTTCTTTAACCAGTGCAGCGATTGACGATACACCGATTATACAGATTGCAGCAGCACGTTTGGTCGCGTTTCTGTCGTGCGTTAACTGATTGCACATGTCCACCGCTGACTTGGCATATTTTACAATCTTCTCGGATTCATCCTTGAGTTCGTGCGAGAGATATGCATCCAACATTCGTTTTGTATCAGTAGACCCGATGTCTGTTCCGTCGATTGAAGGGTGCTCATCCTTTCTAAAAACCTGCTGTGCAATAGAAATAAGTGCTTCTCTGCCCAACATACCGATTGCTTGATACTTTTCCTCTGTGTCAGCAGTTTTATATCGTGCCTTCATTTCTTCGATAGAGCGATCAACCCGGTGCCATCCAGTCGGTTCCGAATTTTGATCAAATACAGGTGAAATAGAAAATGCAGAATGCCTTTCAAAAAGGCGCTTTTTAAGTTCAGCAACTGCAGAATTGTTTTCGAACGACGGTAGCTCACACAACTCTTTTATAATTACAAATTGTTGTTGACCGTTAAACACTGACAGATTGCGATAAAGTGCTGTACGTTTGTTTGGCACAAGGCTTCCGAATCTTCCAAAATCTGATGACGTAATGGGAATGTCTACCCCAAAATCAACTGCATAAGAATTGCAATACTTTACAATCTGTGCTCCTGTCAGCCCGCTATTCGTTTCTGCCAGCGTATCAGCAGCGTATGAAACAAATACATCTGGCAATTTTTTCGTGTTCATTCCTTATTACCTCATGCTATTGCAATGGATATGTTATTCGTCGCCAGAAACAAAACCAATTTTTCGTTTCGGACGGTCAGGTTCCTTTTCAACAGAGGTCAGCATGAAGTTAAGCTGATTAATATGTTGAATCAAGGTCGCTTCCCGGCCGTTGACAAAACCCTTGAAGACCATCAAAACCGGATCTTCGTACGACACCTGCGTCACATACATCAGAACGGATTGTCCAAAGTTTGTCATCATGATTCCTACTTCGTGTTCTGGATCCAAAGATTTTTCGAACGCCTGAATATACTTCTTCAGGATCTCGAACTGTTCATCAGCCCACATATGCTGTGCCGGTGTATCTATGTTGATTTCAGGAATATCCGGCACCTGAATGTTAAAGGCTGGGATACTGGGTAAATTAAAATCTGACATAATAAGCTCCTTTCATTTCAAAGCATCGCACATGGCAAGCAGTTCCTCCACACAAGCTACAATGCGTTTCTGCTCAGCCAAGGGAGGTAGCGGAAAGACAAATCTTTTTAGCTTTTCAGCGTTTATATTTGACTGTCCGATAGCATCTGTCTTGACAGCCAAACAATACTTTTTGAAAAAGCGGCTCTGCATAACATAATTCAAATAATCGCTGTCAATCATGATCGGTGTAACTCGAATTAAGTAACCTGCATAGATCGCAGGAATTTCCGCCTTGTAGATTGCTGTTTTCCCAACAAGTTCCTTGCTGTTTGTACGATTAAACAAGAGATCGTTATATTCCAAGTGGCAACGTTCAATGTCATAGTCATTGGATGTGTATACCAAATTAGAATAGTCAATTTTGCCGCCCTGAAGATTTCCCATTCTTAGTACAGCCACCTTGCCAGACGGCGCTGATTTTTCGGAAGTTCCATACTGAATATTTGTACAAGTATCTGCAATAGTAGTCCAAGTCCATGTGTCTGGAATATCGAAAAGCTGATCTTCTTCTGAAATAACAGGAATTATCTTTTCTTTTTTGATCTTACCTTCTGCAATGAGTTTAGCTTTTTCTGCCCGGATGCGATCCAATAGTTCGATTGCAGGCTCATCCGAAGGATCACGTTCCGTAAGTTTCCCCTGTACTGCTTGCTGCAAAATGGATTTACGGAGTTTATCAGGGAATTCAGTATTCAGTGCAGAAATCCGTTTTTCTACCCCGTCGTATTCACTCACGAGCGGCAATAGTTCCTCGATTTTGGCAACAATACGTTCCTGCTCTGCAAGGGGCGGTACAGGAAACAAAAGATTGAAAAACAGTTCTTTGTTCAAATGAGGAATTGCTGCGCCTGTTTTGCGATTTCTAAACAACTGCTTCTTCAATAGCAGAAAATACAAAACATATGGAACATAAACGGCTTCAGGGATATACAACACTTTGAATGTACTTCCCATGTATCCATCCTCAGATGCAAAGAACACCTCTCCAGAATTCTCACCATCAACCAAAATGAGCATAGTTCCTTTTTTAACAAACTTTCCGCTATCTATATTGGTGCCTTCAATTTTCCCTCGGAGGTACTTTGCTTCTAAATAAGGGTACTTCACTCCGCTCATTTTCACGCCATCGAGAAGTTGGCAAAGTTGGCCAAGTCTTAACCACTCCCATGTATCAGGAGTGTCATAGGGCAGTTCTGTCTCTTCTATTTCAGGCAATTTTCTATCTTTTTTAATTATTCCGGCATGACAGGCTGTAACTTTTTCGGCACGAATCCGCTTCAGTAACTCAGAAGCCGGTTCATCAGACGGATTTTGAGGCACCAATTTTCCCTGAACCGCAAGCTGAAGTATGGAGTTTTTCAAGTCCTGTGCGGTCATGATTCTTTTACCTCCAGCATTGCGGAAATCTCCGTCAAAATGCGGTCAATGTTAGCGTTCAGTTCGGCGCGCTCGGACTGATAGCGGGCAATGAGTTCGGCTGGTTCCAGAATTTCTTCTTCCTCATGGGGGAAAGGACAGCATTTGTCAAAATCGTAATTTAGAGCCACCAATTCATCTACAGTGAAGAATCTCGCCTTATCTTTCCCTTCTACCACAATTGGCTGTTTATCAGCCCACCACTCACGAACCGGATCGAAATGCTTGTCCAACATAGGCCTGGTCTTTGTAAAGCTCTTGACTCCTTCCGGATAATCCAGCCGGTAGAACCAGACGCCTCGGCTGGGAACCCCCTTCTGGAAGAACAACAGATTCGTATTAACGCTGGCATAGGGCTTGAAAACCTGCGGCAAGCGGATAATGGTGTGCAAACCGAACTCATCCAGCATTCTTTTTTTGATAGCAGCCTTTACGCCATCACCGAACATGAAGCCATCGGGAAGAACTACACCGCAGCGTCCTTTGTCCTTCAACAGATACATCATTAGCACAAGGAACAGATCGGCAGTTTCGCTTGTGCGGAATTCTGCTGGAAAATTCTGCTTCACAGCATCATCTTCCGCGCCGCCAAAGGGAGGATTTGCAACAATAACATCAACCCTGTCCTTGGCAGAATAATCCGTTACCGGTCTGTTCAGGGAGTTGATATGACGAATCTGCGGAGTTTCAATATCGTGCAGAATCAGGTTGGTCATGGCCAACAGATACGGAAGAGGCTTTTTCTCCCAACCGAAAATAGTGGTTTGCAGAGTATTAAGCTGCTCAGTCGTTGTAATACTTCCCATGTGCGCAATAGTGCTGGTTAAGAAACCACCGGTGCCGCAAGCTGGATCAAGAACGGTCTCGCCCAATTTGGGATCAATTTTCTCAACAATAAAGTTGGTTACCGGACGAGGCGTGTAAAACTCGCCGGCACGACCTGCACTTTGCAAATCTTTGAGCATACCCTCATACAGTTCGTTAAATGTATGCTTCTGCGTAGCGTCGATGAAATCAACCTTTTCGTTGATACGGTTAATGAGCTGGCGAAGATAGATACCGGATTTCATATAGTTATTGATGTCCGTAAACACATTACGAATCACAAACTTTTTGAGAGCGCCATCAGATACGTCCAGTTTCTTCAATTTGTCGAACAGTTCGTCCACAAATTTAATCAGGGCATCGCCAGTAATACCTTCTTTATCATCCGCCCAATCACGCCATCGGAAGCCATCTGGGATGGTACTGCCACGGTACTCGGGTCGGAATTCCCACTCCATTTCCTTGGCATCAAAAGCTTTTAGAAACAGAAGCCAAGTGATCTGTTCGATATATTGCGCATCACCGTTCAAACCTGCGTCTTTGCGCATGATGTCTTCCAGTGACTTAATCAAAGCGGACATTGCCATAGTAATTATTCTCCTTTATGCAGCGTAGATGGCAGCCTCCAAATCCTTAATCGCCTGTCGGAATTTCGCAATACCACCGAAAATCGTGTTGACGATATATACCTGAGTTCCATATTGCTTGATAGGATCGACTTTCAGTACATCTACATTCTCTAAGTCAGACAAGCCGGAGTCGGCATATTTGGTAAGCAGTGCGTCCAGAATTTCAGCAGCTTTTTCTCCGTATTTGGTGAAATAGTTGCGCTTCCGAACATTATTGACTCGTTCACGTCTGGTAAGCGGCGGCTGGTCAAATACAATATGACAAATCAGATCAAACGGGTCGAGATCCTGATTGATTTGCTCACAGAGTTCAGAGAACAGAATGCCGTGTTCCTCCATCTCCTTGATAATGACTTCTTTACGCTCGGCAGCTCCCCAAGCAGACAGGAAATCATCCAGCGTCGCATATTGATTAAGAACGTTTTTCTTGGTATAGTCAATCAAGCTTTCTGTAATGAGCTTGCCATCCCGATCCATGTACTGTACCATCTTTTTGAGAATGGTAACCGGCTCTCCGCTGACCATATATTTTTTCTGCGGGTTAACCGGCTTCGGGAGCTTGGGTGGAGGATCACCATTGTACCCCTTTGCCGGATCGAAATCCTCATCCTGTTCGCACGGGCCATCGAAATCAGGATCATAGAACAAGCGGGTAACATCACGGAAGTCGAAAATTGTGAAGTAAAGTTTGCCAAGATCCTCACGCACACGAGTACCACGACCGATAATCTGCTTGAACTCAGTCATGGAACGGATATTAGAATCCAAAACGATGAATTTAATCGTCTGAACATCGACACCGGTAGATAGTAACTTGGATGTTGTAACAAGCACAGGATACTGACTCTCTACATTGCGGAAATTATCAAGCTGATCGACACCTGCTTCATCATTGGATGTAATTCTCATAACATAGCGTTCATCAACTGCCATCATGTCGGAGTTTTCATTCACCAACGCCCGGCGCATTCTGTCTGCGTGTTCCTGATCGACGCAGAAGAATATGGTTTTGTCCATGCGGCAATTATGCTTTTTCAGGTAATCGGACACTGTCTTTGCAACCAACTTGGTACGCTGTTCAAGAACGATCTTTCTATCAAAATCCAGTGCATTGTAAATCCGGTCATCAATCACTTCGCCGTTGTCATCTGTCTGGCCGGTGTAAGGAACGAATCCTTCTACATCCTTGTCAAAGAACACACGGATAACACGATACGGAGCGAGGTAGCCATCGTTGATACCTTGTTTCAGGGTGTAGGTGTAGACAGGATCTCCAAAGTAGTCAATATTTGAAACTTCCTTGGTTTCTTTTGGCGTTGCCGTAAGACCAATCTGCGTTGCAGCAGAGAAGTATTCCAAAACCTCACGCCACTGACTATCGGCTTTTGCACTGCCACGATGACACTCATCCACCACAATCAAATCGAAGAACGAGGGGCTGAACTGCTTAAACAAGCTGTTGGCGTCTTCGTCTTCACCGGTTAATCCCTGATACAATCCAAGATAAATTTCGTGGGCCGTATCAAAGTTCTGCTTTGTTACCCATGTCATTTTATCCTTAAAGGGTGCAAAATCATTTGTGAAGGTTTGCGAAATCAAAGCAGTACGGTCTGCAAGAAACAAGATTCTTTTCTTAATTCCCGCATTCCACAAACGCCAGATAATTTGAAATGCTGTATACGTTTTACCTGTACCGGTAGCCATCACCAACAGGACTCGATCCTGACCAGTTGCAATTGCCTCTACAGTCCTGTTGATCGCATTGATCTGATAATACCGAGGTTGCTTATTCGGATTATCTACATAATATGGCTCATCTATAATTTTGCTCTGCGCAGGGCCAATGCAGTTCTGTTCTACATACATTTCCCAAAGAGTTTCAGGTGATGGAAACCCATCGAGAGGAAGAACTGTTTCCCGTTCGCCCTCTTGTACGTAGCGATTATGGAAAACAAATCCATCTCCATTCGACGAAAAAACAAAAGGTACATTCATCATCTGCGCGTAGTTCAATGCCTGCTGCATACCGTCAGACATAGAATGGTTGTTATCCTTTGCTTCAACAATGGCAATTGGTTTATTGGGCTTGTAAAAAAGAACATAGTCTGCCTTTAACGGCTTTTCCCGTTTGCAAACCTGCCCACGAGCAATGATGCGCCCGGCGGTAATGGAATACTCCTCTCGCATTTGAGACATTTTATCCCAACCGGACTGTTCGATTGCAGGAGTAATATATTTAGTTCGGATGTCGGCCTCTGATAATGTTTTTTTGTCTATTGCCATATACTCATCCTCCTAAAACCTTATAATCTAATCGAAAGATTTATATTCTTGCCTGTTTACGTCATTGTCTGTCGAATCGACGATTTAGGTAGATTCGTGACAAGAGGTCAGTGCGCCCATTCGCACCCCTGAGGTGGAATACGCCCCATTATTTCGAGTTAGAGTCGCTGATATAATCTGCGGCTCATTTTTCATTTTCGACGGGCTTCTTGATATACTTGCCGTTCTTGATTCTCGCGTCCGCTGGCTTCTCTGCGTCCTCTGGAATCCCCCAGACCGTGCCAATGCGGATCGCACCGGGGACGCGCCCCTCGCCGCACAAAATCTGAATACGGCGGGTGGAGATACCCCAGCGTTCGGCGGTTTGCGTGATAGATAAATACTTCATGGGCGGTACTCCTGTTGCAGTTTTGTTCTGCGTCTGCTTATAAAATCACAGTGTAATTATAATCGTCAAAGCGAATAAAAGCAAGGGCTTTCTGAAAAGCTCAGGAAGTATTTTCAAATTCGACACGAAAGGGGTGTGGGGATTCCCCAACAACAAAATGAGCAGTTCGGACGCAGGGCTGAACCGCTCCTTTTTCCGGTGTGTACGGACACCGGATGTGCTTGCTACTCTCCCAAATCTCATATCCGCAGATACACCGCGCTCCCGCTTTCGCAAAAGCAGGAGCGCATATTTTTTGAAAATTTTTCATTTCGATACCTGCGTTTTGAATTAAAAATGTCCGTTGTAAAGTGAGGAGCAACGAATCGCCAATGCCATTGTCCTCAAAATTTTCTCTGTGAAGGCCCCCTAATCCGCCGAAAAAATTGTCCGTTGTATTGTGAAAGGAGTGTTTCAATATGCCAGACCGCACACGACCCATCCGCAAGGAAATCTGCCTGAACGAGCAGGAACTGAATCTCATCCAGCACAAAATGCGCCAGTTGGGAACGCATAATTTCGGCGCGTATGCCCGGAAAATGCTGATTGACGGGTACATCATCAAGGTTGATTACACCGAGCAGAAAAAGTTAGCTGCCGCCGTCAGCAGGATTGCCACGAACATCAACCACGTCTGCCGCCGCATTAACAGCACCGGGCATTTCTACGAGGATGATGTTGCCGAACTGAAAGCGCGGCAGGCCGAGATCTGGGAGCTGCTGAAAGTGCGGCAGAGAGATGAGCTTTGACCATAACGGGATTTTCCATATGTGGGTTTTCCGTCACCGGTTTTCCGGACGGTGGGCAAGCTGACGCTCCGGAGCGTTCCGCGGCCGGATTTTTGGAGCATGGATTTCCAAACTGTCACAGGGGATGAAATTCATACCCAAATCAATAAGAAATAAATCAACGCTCAATATAGTCATCCATCAATCCTATCAATACTGGTTTTGATGGATGGGATAGGAGGATTATGTCACAGAAGTTTTTGAAGTTTACAAGCGAGAGCTTGTCGGCATCCTACATACCGTTTCCACGGTTTTTGATGGAGGATAGTCTTGCCGGGCTGTCCAACGATGCAAAAGTGCTGTATGCCCTGATGCTGGATCGGGCGAGCATTTCAAAAGTCAACGGTTTCCTTGAAACTGACGGCACCATCCGAATTTACTTCACCGTGGAACAGGCGCAGAAGAAGCTGCACCGCAGCCGACAATGTGCGACGCGGATATTTCATGAGCTTGAGTTCAGCGGTTTGATCTGCCGAAAGAAACAGGGGCTTGGAAAACCCGCATTGATTACGCTGAATTATCCCTCTAATGCGAAGCTGATTCAGCCGAAGAAAGGCAGCTCAATATTGTCCGGATAAAGGTCGAAAACGTGGCATTTTTCGCCCCACAATCGGCGCGAAAACACAGGGGAATATCTTTCCTTACAGCAACGCCAAAATGGGCTTATACGCGCTACAGAAGCGATAAAGGAGGTACCATGTGAACGCAGAAAAAACGAATATCCCAAACAGCGTGGATGCAGCCGAAATTCCGGAATACGTCTTCGAATCGCTGGCACGGAGTCTGCTTCCGGTAATTCAGAAGTACTACGAAAGCGAAGGTGGCAAAAAGGCATTTGCCGAATGGAAAGCAAAGAAGGAGATTTCAGACAGTGCATCTACATAAAGAAACCGGGAGGATTGCCCTGATCGGCAGTCCTCCCGCTTTTTTGTTACCAGTCTACAATTTCTTCCATAAAAACAATAAATCCGAACCCATGACCAATCGGTACAAGGTTCGGATTATATTGTTTTGGTGGAGTCTCGAAAGAAATTGCCTCAAATTTTGAAACACTGCTGCAGACATACTGTAATTTCATGAACGGCTATGCAAAGCACCACGATAAGACCGAATTGAATGTGCTGGAATACCTGATGTACCAAACGGGAAATATCATCCGTCTGCTGATCACGCTGAAACAGGCTGAACCCACTCCAGATAATTGAGTTAAACCTATGGGCAGCGGCACCAATTGGGGTCAAAATGGGGTCAAAGCAAGTTTTGTGGAATTGCAAAATGATGTGAAAAGTTAGAAAAACCACCGCATTTCAAGCGAAATACGGTGGCTTTATGGTTGCGGGAGAGGGATTTGAACCCCCGACCTCCGGGTTATGAGCTACCTTTAAGGTGACTCTTAATCCAGAGGTCGAGGGTTCATTTTTTTGTCGAGATTACAACAAAAAATGAACCAAATCGCAAATATTTCGTGAGAAAGCATTTTCGTGTTTTTTCTTATTCTTTTTGAAGTTATATTACACTATTTGCAAATGAATTGCAAACAGAGATTTGCACAGTAGGTTCAGAACGCTGACTCGAATCTTTATTTCTGGAGCTTATTATGAGTACAATTTTTGCAATCACCAATCAAAAAGGTGGCGTCGGTAAGACGACGACTGCTCTGAATCTTGCCTCTGCTCTGGCAGACGAAAACAAGCATGTACTTCTCATCGACAATGACCCGCAGGGCAATCTTACTGCGTCTATGGGTTACACCCCAGCCGAGCAGAAATATACGCTGGCGAACCTTTTGCTTGCCGCCATCGACTACCCGGAGGATCTGGAGCTGCATCTGCCGCGCTGCATCCTGCACACAGACGGCAAGCCGGATCTCATTCCCGCAAACCGACGCTTATCGGATGCGGCTGCACGGCTTCAGGTCATGCAGATCTCGCAGTATAGCGCCGTAAATAGCTCCGGGCGCTGCGCGGAGAAGATGCTGACGCAGGTGCTTATGCCGCTGTGCGACGCCTATGACTACATCATCATCGACTGTGGACTCAAGCAGGAGCTTTTAACCGTCAATGCGTTGAGCGCGTCGGATTACTGCATCATCCCCGTGCAATCCCACTTCCTCGCATCCGAGGGCATCCCGGATGTTCTGGATATGGTACGTTCCGTGCAGAAGCATTTTAATCCGGGTTTGAAGATCGCCGGTATTTTACTGACGATGTTCCAGTCGCGACCGCAGCTCTGCAAAAGCGTGCAGCAGAGTGTCCGGGAAATCTACGGTGATGACTTGCACGTCTTTGACCGCCCCATCGAGTACACCATCCGCATTGCGGAATGCCCCATGGCCGGCATGAGTATTCTGGACTACGAGCCGGGCAACCCGGCAGCGGAATCCTATCGGAATCTCGCCTCGGAGGTGCTGCGGCTTGGCTAGAGCGAATATGAACGAGATGCTGCGCAAACGCATGAGTGCGACCCAGCAGGCGTCCGAGCAGCAGACCGGCGATGCGGCGTATGAGCAGATCTTTCAGATGCCGGTACCGCAAACGGAAACGCAATTCCGTGACGTGCCGGTCTGCAAGCTACACCCGTTCTATACCGCTGACATTGGCTTTCATCCCTACCCCCACGCCAAGCTGGAAGCCTTTGCGGAAGAATTGAAGGAGAATGGTTTGTATGAGCGGATTCTGGTGCGTCCCATTGCAGGAACGGATGAATTTGAAATCCTGGCCGGGCACAACCGCACGGAGGCGGCAAAGTTGGCGGACTGGACGGATATTCCTGCAACAGTTATGAGCGTCAACGACCAGCGTGCCATCAGTATTGCGATTGCAACGAATCTTCTGCGGCGGCAGGATCTGACGATCATTGAGCGCGGCAAAGCGTATAAAGCGTTGCTGGATGCAAGAAACCGGCACGGTTTCCGCACGGATTTAACTTCTGGCGAATCTCGCCAGAAGTATTCCGCCCGCGGTATCGTAGCTGAGTTTTTCGGTGTGACAGAGTATGAAATTCGTAAAGCCGTCAAGCTGGCACAGCTGATTCCGCCCCTCGCTGATATCGTGGAGAACGAACCCAAGAAGCTGAATCTGGCCTGTGCCGACTTGATCACAGATTACGATGCAACGACGCAGGCTGCGTTCATTGAGATGTGCCAGATCGAGGGCTATGCACTGAACAGGCAGACAATGGTGTCCATTCAGGCACAATGCCCACCGCCATCAGCGGACCAACAGGCAATTTACGCCGCATGGCGGGAAGTGCGGTCAAAAGCTACGCAGCGAGCAGCCGCGCCGCCGAAAAAGCTGAGCTTTGACCGAAAACGGTTTGCACCGTATCTGAGTAAATTCAGAAGCGACAGAGAAATCGAAGATTTGTTTCTCCTTTTCCTGAAACAGCATACAGGTCTTCCATAAAAGTCAGGGAGTAAGCCAAACTATGGCTTACTCCCTGACAACACCTAAACCGTTATCAGAGGCACAACGTCTCTGCATCGTCAAACAGCGGTATCTGCTTATGCAACTGTTCAATAAGCCGTGAACTTTTTTAACTGCGTCATATCCGCTAACTCCAGATATAAAAATGTCCTCCCTGGGACACATCACACGTTGCCGTGGAGAGGTGCGGGAGGTCCTGTTGCCTATTATTATCTGCACGCAACTCAATTCTGTCAAGGTTAACTATCAATCGAGCGTTTTTACATCAACACACAAAATTCAAACAGAGGATGTTTGAATCCCGCGAATAAAAGAATAGAAAAAGGAGGCTGCAAAGCAACCCCCATAAAACGATTCAACGTTTTTCTCTATGTAACGTATATATTAGCACAAAGCAACCGACTTTTCAAGTGAGAAACCATGACTGCACTATACTTAAATTCTGAATATATACAACAAAGCCGTAGAGTATCTTACTCTTCGGCTTTTTGAATACATCCAAGGAGGTATCGAATTGCCCGGAAATCAGATTCCTTGCACGGCAGACGACCTGTATTGCCTGCTGTGTCGCTACCGTATTCCACCCTAGTATGCAAGAACAAAATACAAAGGAGCTGCTTCAAGATGTACGAAGTATATCAGGATCATCCAAAACAGGCAAAGCTCAACGTCCGCGTTGTGCTTGCCATCGCATTTCTTATCTGTGCCATTGGTACGGGCATCTTTCTCATTACCCGTCTGGTCAGCAAACCGCTGACCAAGGAAGAAGCACGCGCCAAAGCGGGCATTGTCTATGATTCCGCTGCCGTGGAGGGCGGTTGGGACAACCTTTCGCCGGAGGAAATTGCAGAAAAACTCAATGAAAAGGTCGCAGAGGGCATGATCAACATTTCCATGAACACTGCCCCCTATTTCGAGGACAGCACTGCGGAGGGAAACCTCATGATCGTGAACGAGTCCATCAACAATTATCCGCAGAAAGTCCAGATCGTCCGCAATGACACCGGCGAACAGATCTACGAATCCGGCGCGATTGCCGTTGGCAGCAAAATTGAGCACGCAAAGCTCGACGCTGCACTGCCTGCCGGTACATACGAATGTACCGCGTATTTTCACAATTTGAACCCGGAAACCGGCGAAATCATCGGCACAGCCGGGGCAATCATCAATATCACCATCAAAAATTAAATTTTCAAAACAACAAAGGAGATTTTACCATGAAAAACACCAAGAAGATTATTTCCCTCGTTCTCGCAATTTGTATGCTCGCTTCTCTCGCCATTTCCGCTTCTGCTGCCAACACGGTTGACGCTTCGGGCGGCACGGGTACATCCAGCGTTACCCTGTCCTCCACTGCGGATGGCAGCATCGGCGGCGATCCCGCTGCCACCAAGATGTCCGTGACCGTCCCCACTGTGCTGCCCATTGCAGTCGGCACGGATGGCACAGTTTCCACCGCTACCGATGCAAAGATCGTTAATAACAGCTTCGGCGCGGTCAAGGTCAACAGCGTTTCCATCGAAGCTGCACAGGGTTGGAGTCTTGCGGCGTTTGGCGATAAATCCACCCTCGCGCACGAAAAGGTCAACTCCAACAAGTTTGGTTTCCAGATTTCGCTCGGCAACGGCGAAAAGAAGCTGACCGACAACAAGAACGCCAGCAAGCAGACGCTTCTGGACAGCGCCGTGGAGGGCTGCTTCATGTCCGGCGTGGGCGACACCTCCGCAAACTCCATCGGGATTAGCTATGACGCCATCGTGACGCCGGTTTCCGAGGCGGTCACGAACACCGCAATCGCAAGCGTCCTGTTCATCATCGCTTGGGATGCGGTCTGATTGCAATTCATTCAAGGGGAACGTCAAAAGCGTTCCCCTTAAATTCTAACAGGAGGTATTCAACGTGAAGAAAAAACGAATCCTCGCAATGTTGCTTGCCGTTACGTCGTGCCTGTCGCTGGCCGTCAGCGCGTCGGCGGCAAACACAGTCAACCGCAAAGCCACAGATTTCCGCGATTTCGACCATACCGCATGGTACGCCGAAGCGGTCAGCGCCGCTGTGGATAACGGCTTGCTTTACGGTAAATCCAGCAGCATTATCGACCCGAACGGCGATATGACCCGCGCGGAAATGGCAGCGATCATCAACCGCTCGTTTGGCTGCTACGCGAAAGCCGACATTTCCAAGTACAAGGACGTTTCCAAGGACAAGTGGTACTTTGAAGATGTTGCAATGGCTGTCCAGATGGGAACGTACAATGGTCGCAGCAATTCGAGTATGGCCCCGGATGCACCCATCACGCGGCAGGAAGCCATGACCGTGGTGGCGAGAGCGTTGGAGCTGGACTACGATTCGTATTCCAAGGCCGAGCTTACGCAGTTCTCGGATGCTGGTAAAGTCTCGAATTGGGCGATGCCATACGTCCGCGCCATGGTCGGTGCAGACTACATTCACGGCCGCGGCAAAATCCTTGCGCCGCTGGACAACATCACCCGCGCGGAATTTGCGCAGATTTTCCATAACATCATCGGCACTTACATTGTGTCCAAGGGAACCTACGACAAAGACATCAAGGGCAGCGTCCTGATTCGCACCGACGAAGTGACGCTCCAGAACATGACCGTGGACGGCGATCTCATCATCGGCTGCGGCGCGGCGGATGGTAAAATTGTGCTGGACAATGTGACCGTCAAGGGTCGTCTGCTCGTCTGGGGCGGTGGTACAAAAGCCGTGTACTGCAACGCTGGGACGAATATGCCCGCTGTTGTCGTAGCCCGCGTAGACGATGCCGTGAAAGTCATTTATGACAGAGATTCCACTCTCGCGGTCATTGACACAATCAAGGTTCGCATTACCGAACGCGCAAAGCAGCACAAGGAAACGGAAGTCATTTTTTACGATGTTTCCGGATTGCGCGAAGCCCAGAAGCAGCTCAACGCGATTGTCGCGGACAATCAGATTGATATTACTGCTCCTGCTCATCTATATGCTCTGGTCGGAGAACAATCCGTAAAGGCTGAGTTCGTCAACAACAGCAAATCGGACACCTACAAAATCGAGATTCGCCGCAACAAGGACAATTCCCTCATTGTGGAAGCCTTTGAGCTTGCCGCTGGAAAATCCATCTCGACATTGACGTTGCTGGAAGCGCCGGAGTTTGGCAACGTGGATTGCACGGTCACGATCACAGCATTCCGCGACGGCAAACAGATCGGCACGCTGAACACGGAGTTGACCTTGCATACGGCGTACCTCTGGCCCAAGGAGGTGCAGTGATGGATAAGAAGAAACTTATCGCTTTTCTGTTGGCACTGACAATGATCCTATCACTGGCTACGGGTGCGTCGGCAGCGGAAACAACTGAGGCCCGTGTGCCGGTGACGCTCACTGTGGTCAACACCGTCGCGCCAATTTCGTGTACAGTTCCCGCTGCGTTGCCGGTTTCTCTCGTTGACGGCTATGTGGTCTGCGCCAACAATGCCGCAATCACCAACACCGGCAAAACCGGCGCAATTCGTGTGACCAAGGTAGATGTTCAGGCGGGCACGTTTGAAATCGGCAATTACGACGATTTCAGTGCCAGCAAAAACAGCATTGCGCTCAGCATCAACGGCTGTGTAACCAAAGGTGCAGGCAGTCTGACGCTTGTGGACGGCGCGTTTCCGGCGATTGCCGCCGAGAAAAATCTCGCCATCCGCCACAAGGCAAAGGTTTCCGCAAGTGAAGCTGTCACGAACATCAACGCCGCGACGATTGTGTTCACCATCGCCGCCGTGAACGAAAAGGAGGCTGCATAATGAAGAATTTTAAGAAATTCACCGCATTTGTGCTGGCTCTTTGCATGGTGTTTTCCCTGTCCGTTGCTGCATTTGCAGCGGAAGCGGATGAACACACAGTCTACGAAAGCGCGCCGGAAGAAGAAATCACCGTGCAGTCTGCCGAAGCTGCAACCAGTGGCACAATTCCGGGCAGCAGTATCAAATGGTCGCTGGATTCCAAAGGCTGGCTTACCATCTCCGGCAGCGGCGAAGCGCCCGTATTCCAAAGCGCAGACGACCAGCCGTGGGGGGAATATCGGGAACAAATCACGGAAGTCTGGTACGACGATATGAGCACCTTGACAATCTCAGATCTGGCATATTGGTTTGAGGGATGCACGGCGTTGACCACCGCCGAATTGCCGCTGGCTCCGGTCATTGGCCGCCATGCGTTCTATAACTGTCCGAAGCTCTCTACACTGACCATGTACTACGGCGAAACGGTTCTGAACAGCATCGGCGAGGATGCGTTCTGGCGCGAAACGGATTCCGGCGACACACTTTATATTGCGTATATCATTGGCTACCCGGAGGCAACGGTGCCGTTCTACACCTATGATTGGGCGGCGTCCAATCGCAGCAGCCGGTATTTTTATGATCTGTACGGCGTGTATCAGAACGCAGACGCCGCTACCACTGCACTCAACGGCATCAAGAAAGCGCCGGGTATCTCTGTTCAGTCCACCGGCTCCATCATT
>OKSC01002265.1_pt1 | contig 16765 bp, 13 predicted proteins | sample 1601161 | NCBI WGS metagenome assembly OKSC01 (sample SAMEA3541552, study PRJEB24748) | human gut metagenome | biome: human gut; feature: human-associated habitat; material: faeces | place: China | collected 2012
ACCTATCACAATATGTCGGCCGGTCCGTGGGGGCTGATCTATAAAGATGAGAAGGGGCGGTATTTCGGCACGGGCATCACCGATCTGTTCCGGCTGCTGGGAAAGGTTCCTTACGGCTCCGAAGTGGTCGCTTCCGGCGTGACCGGCGAGTACACGGCTTTCAACGCCGACCAGAGTTACAGCGCCGCCGCGATGAAGTCCGCCGACGGGGAGACGCTTTATCTGCTGCTGAACAACATGCTGCCGACGACGGAGCGTCCGACGGAATTCAGGATTTCCGGCGGAGGCTGGAAATTGAAGTCCGCGGAGGCGTTGTCGGCTCCGAACCTTCACAGCCACAACAGTGCGGAGGAGCGTCCGATTGCGATTGCTCCGTTGAAGGTCGAGACCGGCGTTCCGCTTTCGAAGCTGACCATCCCGGCGAAGAGCCTGGTGTTGTTGACGTTGACGAAATGAGAAAAATCCCTGAAAACAGGCGTCGGCTCTTGCTTTTTTAAGCCGTTTGCATATAATAATTAGTATGTTATGCAGCCGATGCCAGATGTGATCCCTCCAATTCCCTCCTGCTTAAACGGTTGTTGTTTTTTTCCACAAATCCAAGCAGTGTTTGCATTCCTGCATTTCCGGTTTCCGGCTGCTGCTGCATTCGCACCTGCTGCGCAGCACCTGCCGCGTTTTTCAACCGGACAATCAGGCATCTGTCTCTGCTTCACTTATTAATTATTATGGGACGGAGGTTATCATGCGCATAAAAAATTTTACCTTGATTGAGCTTCTAGTGGTGATCGCGATCATCGCGATTCTGGCATCGATGCTGCTGCCCGCATTGAATCAGGCGCGGAACCGGGCGAAGGAGATCAAATGCACGAGCAATCTCAAGCAGGTTGCGACCTATATGATCATGTATGTGGACCAGAACCGGGTGGTTCCGGCGCGCAACGGCAATTTCGGTGCGTACAGCGGAAAATGGCAGGATACGCTGATGGCCTATTATTCCCCGAATACGAAGCTGACGGACTGGTGTTTCACCGAAACGAAGTTCGGGAAGAAATTTCCGAAGGGACCGTTCGGCTGTCCGCTTTCGACCGGCGACGACAATACGGTCGAGACGACCAATTACGGCATCAACGGCTATATGGCGACCGATAACGGCGGGAACGGCAATACGCCGGTTGCAAATGTGAAGATCCGCAACTTCAACAAGGTCCGCCAGCCTTCTGCCAGGGGGCTGATTTTCGACATCAGCGTCAAGAACAGCAGTTGGCCGGACATGGTCGCCTGGGACCGGGGCGGCATGATGAAGGGGGCCGGCGCCACCTGGCGGCATCTGAACAACGCCGGAGCCAACTTCGCCTTTGTGGACGGTCATGTCGACGGGAAGGACTACCGGGCCATCGGCACCGACGGCGGCAATGACGTCCTCTGGGGCAAGGACGAGTAGCGGTTCGGAACGGGAGAGATTTCATGCCGGGAGTTCGGTCTCCCGGTATTTTTTTTTGCATGTTCTTCGGGCCGGGCGGTACAGCAATTGTCTCCGGCAGGGCGTCGGAAGCAGGACACGGGATGTTGAATCAAGCAGAAAACGGGACAAAATTGTCCTGTTTCTGCATTTTTCCATCTTCACGCCTTGGAATCCGTTTCCGATTCTGCCATAATATAGAGTGAAGGAAATAACGAACCCGAACGGATGGAGCCGGAGCCATGCATGCCCAGAAACGAGTCGCCGATGAATTGCTCAGACGGATCGCCGTGGCGCAGTACGCGGTCGGCGGCAGGCTGCCGACCGAAAATGAGCTGACCGGCGAATTCGGCGTGTCGCGCGGAACCGTCCGCCGCGCATTCCGGCGCCTGATCGAGAGCGGTGTGGTGGAGCACCGGCACGGCGTCGGCTGTATCGTCCGCCGCTGCGATGCGAACCGCGAAACGGAGCCGAAATCGGTCATGTTCCTCTACCCGGAGGTCATGCTGCTGAATTCCCAGACCATAGAAGGCATGCAGCGCAGCGCGTTTGCACAGGGGGCGGAGTTCGGCATGATGGCGATCACGCCGGATCCGGAGGCGGTTCGCGGCACGGTCGTCCGGCTGAAGCGGAACCGGACGAGCGGCGTCGTCTTCATCCCGTTCATCCGCCACGATTTTCACGGCCTCAACAATCGCCTGCTCGATCTGTTCGAGGAGTATGAACTGCGCTGTGTCGTGATCGATACGCCGGTGATCCGCCGCAACGCGATCCGCGGCGACTTTGTCGGACAGGATGACTACAACGCGATGCGGCTGCTCGTAAAGACGCTGGCCCGCAATGGATTCCGCCGTTTTGCGAGTATCCGCGTCTTTCCGGAGGTCTACTCCTCGAGCCGCCGTTTCTGCGGCACGGTCGACGGTCTTGAGGAGGCCGGGCTGCCGGTTTACGGGGAATTGCACCGCGTGAGCGAGGACGGTCCGCTGCCGGAGCAGGGCAGGCGGCAGCTGCGGGAGATTCTGAACCGGCCGGAGATGCCCGACGTGATCCTCTGCGGCTACGACCTGATTGCGATGAATGTGCTTGATGAGCTCAAGAAGCTCGGGCGGCGGGTGCCTGACGAGATATCCGTCGCCGGCTTCGGGGACACCGACTACTACTCGACGCTGTTCGAATTGACTTCCGTGCGCCAGCCGATGGCGGAAATCGGCCGCCGCGCGGTCGAAATTCTGCTGGGGCGGCGCCGGGCGGTCTGTCAGGAGTTCCTGCCCTGCGAACCGGTGCTGCGCCGGAGCTGCCGCACTCCGGGCGGCATCGGAGGCTGAACGGCGGGAGGCGGATTGGGAATTTCTAACTTCAACGATAAGGATGGAGATGATGAAAAAAAGATTCACTTTGATTGAGCTCCTGGTCGTGATCGCGATCATCGCGATTCTCGCTGCGATGCTGCTGCCGGCGCTGAATCAGGCGCGTGAACGCGGCCGCATGGCGACCTGCCAGAGCAATATGAAGCAGATCGGCACGGCTTCCGCGCTTTACTGCAATGATTACAACGGCTATATTCTGGCCGCCCGTTTCTGGACCGGCTGGGGGGATATGGGCGGCATGTGGTGGAACGACATCTGGTGCTACAACATGAACGGGCTCAAGTATACGCCGTTCGCACCGGGGGTCAGGTCGGTCTGGGCCTGTCCGACGCTCGGGCCGGCCAATGACCTCATCGGCACTTACAACCGGGTGTCGAATCGCGACTGGCCGTGGAAGGGAACCGGCAAATGGTACCGGATCGAAGGGGTCCCGAACGCTTCGAAGGTCGTCTTTCTGGTCGAAGGCGCGACCGAAACCGGCGTCGACATGCAGATGACCGGCGGCGCGTATCCGCTCCGCCTCGACGGCAGCCGCGTCGAGTATCTTGCCCGGATGTCGTTCCCGCACAACAACCGCATGGGCATTTCGTATCTGGACGGCCATGTCGCGTCGGCCGGTACGGCGGAGATCGACGAGAACACCTTCGAGGCTCCGGAACGGTTCTGTTCGTGGTGGTGATTTTCTCCGCCTCCGTTTCTTGCACGCAAAGACAGGATTGTATCGGAATGAAACTGTTCACCCTTGTTTTCGCGGCGCTGGCCGCGCTGCTGTCCGTCCCCGCTCCGGCGGCGGAGCTTATGAAACTCGACATCGATTTCGGGCATCCCGCCTGGCGCGGGGTCGTGACGCCGCTCTGGGGCGGCCTTCCGGAAGTCGAACGGAACGGAAACACCGCCGCGCTCGCCTTCGGGCCCGGTTCGTTCTGCGGGACGCCGCTGATTCCGTGCCCGCCGGGCAGCGTCGTCGAAATCGCCTTCGACGCCTCCGCCACCGCGATTGCGCCGGGCGGCGAGGCGTGGCGGACCGCCGCGGTTCAGCTCGGGCTGTTCGACGGCACGGCCGAGCAGAGCCACCTCGACCTCTTCAACACCGGCCGGGCGACGCCGTTCCGGCGGTACGAGAGCCGCACGCCGGTGTCGGGAAACGGGTTCCGGCTCTGCTTCGGGAATTACGGCAGGAGCGGGACGTTCCGCATCGCGAACCTCTCGATCCGGATCATGGTTCCGGGGCGGAACGTCGAGCGCGACGGCTCGTTTTCGGGCATGTTCGGCATCAACGACTGGTTTGTGCAGAAGGGCGGCGTCGACTGGGACGGCCTCGGCCTCGGCAGCTTTGAACATGCGAAGGTCGTGAAAAATGCATTCCCCGGGGCGGGATCGACGCTCGAACTCGACGGCGGCGCGACCGTCGTCAGCCGGCAGTTTCCGTATAGCGGCGAGGGGCTTGTCGTCGGCGGCTGGTTCAGACAGGCGGGCATCGCGCGCCCGGAGGACGGCAGGCCGTGGGCCCATGCGGGGATTCAGCTGGTTTTCTTCGACCGGGACGACAACGTGATCGGGCACGACGACGTAACCCGGCAGCTGCTGCCGGGCGACCGCCCCTGGGGATACCATGTGATTGAAATCAGTCCCGGCGGACTCTCTCCGAAGGTCAAATCCGTTGCGCTCTATCTGCGCATCTGGGGCGGCACGGCCGGCAAAGCCTGGTTTGACGAACTCGCCGTCGTGAAGCAGGGCGAGGGACAGGCGCGGAATTACGATTCGTCGAAGGGCGTGATCGCGGTCGGGCCCGCGGGGGAGGAGGCCGCGGAGCTGGTCCGGGTCTGGAACGGCGTCGACCTCTCGTACTGCAGCCAGATCGACCTGCCGCAGGTGCGGACCGCGCTCCGGCGGCTGAAGGAGGAGGGCGGGCTCGAATACCTGCGCACCCGGGAGTTCTTCAACGGGCCGTTCCCGGTCAAATCGATCGATGCGGCCGGAAATATGACATACGACTTTTCCACGGTGGACAAATATCTCGACTATCCGGTGAAGGAGCTCGGGCTCAAACTGGTGCCGACCATCGAAACTGTTCCGCCGCAGCTCCGGCGCGACAGCGGCGGCCACGTGCCGAAGGATTTCGCGCTCTGGGGCAGGGCGGTCAAAGCGCTGGTCCGCCACTGGATCGGCCGCTACGGCAAGGAGGAGGTGTCGCAATGGGTCTTCGAGTGCTGGAACGAGCCGGGTTCGGACTTCTTCCGCGGCACTGATGAGGAGTTCTGCCGCCTTTTCGTCGCCTACCTCGAGGCGCTGACCGGAGTTGAGAAGGAGTGCGGCATAAAGCTGCGGATCGGTACGCCGTCCGGCGCGATGAACAACCTGCTGTCGCGGGCGATGGAGGCGGCCCGCCGGGCCGGGCTCGACGGCGCGGTGACCGATGCGAGCACTCATATCTACGGCGGCTTCGCGGGGGCGATGGAGCTTTACCGCATCGGCATCGAAGATGTCCGCAAGCGCATGGAGCCGTTTCCTGCCGGGCGCGGCGTGCCGGTTCACGTGACCGAATTCAACGGCTCCGCCATGGGAAGCCGCCACTTCGACACCCAGACCGGGGCGGCGTTCGTGGTCAAGGCGAACCGCCTGATGGCCGACGAAGGGGTGCTGCGCACCTATTTCTACTGCGCGATCGATCACCCGTATCTGAATCTCGAACACCACTATTCGACCGACCTCGGTTACATGACCCACTATGATGCGGTGCCGAAGCCGTCGTTCAACGCACTGGTTCTGCTGAACCGGCTTGAAGGGAAGCGGCTGCCGGTCAAAGCTTCGAGCGAACCGTTCGACGCGATGGCGGCCGTCGCCGGGGACGGGACGATGCGGATTGTCGTGACGACGTTCAGCGAGGAGGAGCTCGGCGCCGCGAAACCGGTTCCGGTCACGCTCGAGATCGACTGGGCGGGGAGGCCGGAGAAACTCGGCCGGGCCGAACTCGTCCGCATCGATTCCGCGCACGCCAACAGCTATGCGGCCTTTGAAAAGGCCGGCAAGCCTTCTTACCGGGAGAATCCCGATACCGCCGCATACCGCGAGGCCGCGAAGCTGGTTCCGGAGGCGCTTCAGACATACCGTTTCAAGAACGGCAAGCTCATTATTCCGCTCGTGTTGGAGCTGAACAGTGTTGCGGCTGTGACGGTGAAATGAACATGCCTTTCCCCGGCGGCGCCGGAATCGGATCCATCCTGCCGTCTCCGGCCGCCTGCCGTGCATGGCGGAGGCAGCTTATTCCGTCTTCTGGTAGACCCTTACGTAGTCGACCAGATATTCCGCGGGAAGGGCCGACCGGTCGACTTTGCCGCCCAGCATGCCGCCGACGGCGAGATTCAGCAGCAGAAAATGGGGAACCCGGAATGCGTTGTATGCCTCGCTGCCGCATTGTTCGATCGGGATGCTCAGGAATACCCGGTCATCGACGAAGAAATCGATTTTATCCCTGTTCCAGTCGATCCCGTAAAGATGGAACCCGTCGGTCAGCTCCGGCCGGTCGGCGTATTTCCCGTTTTTCTGGCGATACTTTCCTTCGGGACTCTGCCAGTGCAAAGCTCCCTGCATCCAGCTTTTTTCGTGCGGATTTCGGCCCACATATTCGACGATGTCGATCTCTCCGTTGTCCGGCCAGTTCCGCCGTTTCTCCGGGTCGGCGCCGATGGTCCAGAAGGCCGGCCACAGGCCGGCGCCCTTCGGCATTCTGGCCCGCATGACAATCCGCCCGTATTTGAATTCGGCCCTGCCGTTCGAGACGATTCCGGCGGACGTGATTTCGATGAACCGGCGGTTCTCCTTCCAGTTCTCCGAGCCCTCCCTGTAATTCGGGTTCGGTTTTTTCTCCTTTTCCAGACGGGCCACGATATGGAGCATGCCGTCCTTCACGAAGATATTCTCCGGAGAATTCGTGTACCATTGTTCCTCTTTGTTGCGGAGGAAGCCCTGGTACTCATATCTCCAGTTCGCCGGATTCGGCGCGCCGTCGATATCGAATTCGTCCGACCATACCAGTTTCCAGCCGGGTCCGGCGGGCTCGGGGGAGACTTCTCCGGCCGGCAGCGTCAGGGCGGCGGCGACTCCGATTGCCGCCAGTGCAAAAATCGTTGTCTTCATGGAATTCCTTTCTGCTTTCCTTATTGCCTGCGGGTCACTGGTTGTCCGGATACGGATGCCAGCCCCAGAAATAGTGGCTGCCGCCGGCTCCCCAGGCGGGGTCGCCGTTCACGCCGTTGCCGGGAATCCGGCCGAAATGGATGAGTTTGCAATGTCCGTCGAGATATGCGGTATTGGCGGAATTCATATGCCGGACGTCGATGTCCGAACGGTTCGAAACGAAGAACCCTTTGTCGCTGTTGTTGTTTTTGCCGAGTCCGTCGGTGATCAGCAGCCGCATCGAAGGCTTTTTCACCTTGTCGTAGACGCGCGACGCATCGTAACCGACGCCCCATACGGAGGATGCGATGTTTGACCCGACATAGTGGTTCATCCCGTAGTTGTTGCGGTCCTGAAACGCGGCTGAACTGCTGATCCTCCGGGTGACGGGACAGCCGAAAACGCCGTAAGCCCGATAGCCGTTGGCCGGATCGCCCCCGATCGCCTGAATGTGCAGCTTCTGATTGCCGGTGGGATCGGCGGAAGTCGCCGCCCGCGCCTGGCCCGGATACAGATAGAGACGGTGCAGCACGGACTGCCAGCGGATGTATCCGTCCGACGCGAGCGCGCCGGAGGCGACCCCCATTTTGTAGTCGCTGTTGTACTGGACGCAGGTCATGGCCAGTTGCCGGAGGTTGCCCATGCAGGAGGTCTGATGACTCCGGGCCCGCGCCTGATTCAACGCGGGCAGCAGCATCGAGGCGAGAATGGCGATGATGGCGATCACGATTAGCAGCTCGATCAAGGTGAATCTTTTCTTCATGGTTTCTCCTGTTATGACGGTTGGGAAGAGGTCTGCTTCGAACGGCCGGGCGCTGCATCCGGCGGGCCCGGGGAACGGTTCCGGACGGTGGAGTCGTTGATTACCAGCCGGGTTCCGACCGGCCTGCTGAAGTCGACCGGCCCGGACTCCGTGCCGGTCAGTTGTGCAAGCAGGCCGTCCACTGCCATTTGCGATATTTCGTCGCTCGGTTCGACGATGCAGCTTACCGGCGGCTGCATGAATTCGATCAGCGGAATCTGGTCGAACGTGGCGATTGCGAGGTCGGTGCGGATCCGCCGCCCGGAGTCGGCGGCCGCCTTGAACACAGCCGGAATGTCGGAGGAGCTCTGAACGATCACGCCGTCGATGTCGGGGCGGTTGCGGAACAGGGCGCGGCTGTGTTCATAAATATAGCAGAGATGCCGTTCCGCATCGAAAGGCACGACGATCCAGCCGTCCGGGTCGAGGGCGACTCCGGAATTTTCCGCGGCCTCGGCATAAAGTGTGCTCCGGACCGACATCGCCGTGGCCTCCTCGCAGTAACTGCTGCCGTCGGTGATGACGCCGAAGCGCCGCCACCCTTCGGCGGCGAGATGGCGGAACAGTTCGCCGACCGCGCTCCGGTAATCGACCCGGATCATATGCGCCGGACACTCTTCTGGCATGTCCCATCCGCGAAGCACATACGGAATTCCGGCGCGGATGGCCGGTTCGTAGAATTCACGGGTGTAATGGTTGTATTCCAGGCAGATGCAGCCGTCGAACAGCCCCTGCCGGACCCAGTTGACCACCTGCCGTTCCCGGTTCGGGCTGAGCATGGTCTCAAATGCGAACACATTGTAATTGCGGGCTTCGAGCAGGTGGGTGATCCTGCGGATGTATTCGTTGTAGAACGGAGTCAGGCCGTTGGCGGTGACTGCGATATTCCGGGTGCGCCCCTTCACCAGCGCCTGCGCCTGCATGTTCGGTATGTATCCGAGCTTTTCGGCGATGCTCTGGATCAGCTGGCGCGTCCGGGGCGAAACCCGGTGGTACTGCCTGGAGTTGAGCACCAGGGAAACCGTGGCTTCACTTTTCCCGGAAAGCTCCGCAACCTGTTTCAACGTAACGTTATTCATCTGTCGCCTTCAGGAATCGCATGGATTTAGTTAAACGCTTGACATTAATATTATGACGAATTTTTCGCTTAAAGTCAAGAGCGGATTGTCTTTTATTCCGGAATTTTGCATGACGGCGGGTTTCTCCCGGCGCCGGCTTCGGTCTGGCGGACGCGGAAGCCGGCCGGTTGTCGGGAGCCGAAGATGAAATTCGTTCTATTTGTAAGTCTAATTGCGGTATTGTATCGCATATTTTCGGTTCGTTTCCCCGCCGAATTTCTGTTTTTTTGCCACTTTTTTTGGTTTATCTATTGACAAATCAGGTTGTTTTGGGTATAATTATAATTGTAAGACAAATAAAACCGAAAACAGGGAGTGTGATATCGTGTCGGAATCCATGAGCACCGTGCTTGCCGACCGCCTGCTGCAGACGGCGATCGAAAGCAATATGAAGATCGGCGACAAGCTGCCGGGGGAGGTCGAGCTTGCGGACCGGTTCCACGTGAGCCGCGTGTCGATCCGCGAGGCGATCAACGGGTTGAAGTTTCTCGGCATGCTCGACGCCGCGCCGCGCCGCGGAACGACGATCGCGGCGCTCGACTATCGGCGGCTGGTCAAGTATCTCGGGTTCCAGATGGCGTTTTCGAGCCTTTCCGAAGAGGAACTGTTCGATGCGCGTCTCGCGCTCGAGATCGGCATGCTCGATCTGGTCGGGCAGCGCATGACCGATGAGGATTACCGGGAGCTCCTCGAACTGGCCGACGCGTGCCGCCGGGAGTCCGACGAACCGAAGGCGGTCGCCGATTCGATCGAGGCGGATATGCGCTTTCACCAGCGGCTGCTCGAAATCTCCGGCAACAGCATGCTTCAGGCGTTTGTGAAGCTGATCGAAAGCTTCTTTCACCGGCAGAACGCGCACCCCGGCAACCGGCAGGACCAGGCCAGCGCGGCCGAGGTTCACCGCATGATCGTCGAAGCGCTGCACGATCGCAACATCGAGCTGGCGCGCGGCCTGATGCAGAAGCATCTCGCCCGGCACCGGAAGGATTGATCCCGGGCTTTTTTTCCTGAAAAAAACAGATCGTTCGGGCCCCGGATCGGGTGGGGCAGGTCTCCTCTTGTCTCGAAACAGATTAACGTGAAGGAATTTCCATGAAAAGAACACCGGCAGTCGCAGCGATGCTCACCCTTCTTCTCTCCGCCGTCTGCGGGGCGGAGCCGGAGCTCTGTTTTTCGTTCGAAGATGAAGCGCTTCCCGGCGTCGCGGGCAAAGCGGCGGATGCGGCGGGACAGGTTCGGGAACTCGTCCCGGAGAAGGCAGGTTTTCCGGGCGGAAAGGATTTCACCGTCTCCTGTTTCATCCGTCCCTCGGCGAAACCGGGATACCAGATCGTGCTTTCGCAGGCCGGAATGAACCCGGCGGACCGGCTCTGGTGGATCGGCTACTCCCCCTCTCTCCGCCGCTTCGACTTCCTCGTCCGCGACGCGGACGGCAAGGGGCAGTCGCAGGTGTTCAGCCGGTCAGTCGACTCCTCCTCCGGATGGATTCATGTTGCGGCGGCCTGCCGGGACGGCAAGCTGGCGATCCGTGCGACCGGCCTCGAGAAAGCGCAGCTTGACACCGGTTCTTCAGCGGTGGAGAACCGCGGCGTCCGCCGCGGCGCCATGCCGCTGCTGCTCGGCGGGCGGCGCGGGGAACAGCCGCGCGGCTGTTTCGACGGGGCGGTCGATGAACTTACGCTCTGGAGCCGCGGCCTCTCCGACCGCGAACTCGATGTGCTCTTCCGGCTCGGCAAGTCAGGGAAGACGTTTTCGGAGAAGGAGTTCGATGCTTTGCTGGCGCAGTCGGAGTTCAAACCGGTCGAACCGGAACACCCGGTATTCGGCGTTTTTCCGGAGAAACAGCACTCGGCGAAGCCGGGAACCATTCCGGCCGGGGAGTGCTGTCTCTTCCCGGAACAGCTTGCCAATGGAGATTTTACGGTGGAACTTGCGCTGACCATGAACGACCCCGCATCGTGCCGCTGGCTCTTCGAGCTCGGCGCGGACGGCTTCCGCTTCGACGGCGCGAAGAAGCTGCTGGTCAATGCCGGAAATCACGGCGCTGCCGACTTCCGCAACCGCCCGCTCGGCCATCGGTTTGAGCAGGCGCCGCGGCAACTCCGCCTCGGCTTGGCTCGACGCGGCGCCGGTCTGGCTGTTTCACTCGACGGGAAGGAGGTCTGGAACGGCACCTTCAGCCGCGACACGGTCGGCGAGCTTGCGCTGAATGTCGAGTCGGGTTCCGTGACCGTCGACGGTTTTTCCGTCCGCGGCGCGTTGCTGAAGCGCGACATTGTGCCGGTGTTTCCGGAAGGAGAAGCCGGCAGCAGATTCTACCGGATTCCGGCGCTGGCCGCCGGGAAGGACGGTACGCTTCACGCCTTCGCCGAGGCGCGCCGCACGAGTCTCGGCGATGTCGGCGAGATCGACATCGCCTACCGCCGTTCGGCCGACGGCGGAAAAAGCTGGGAGCCGGTCCGCTTCCTGACCCGCAGACACGACCAGGGATTTTCAAGTAACAATCCGTCTCCGGCGATCGACCCGGTTTCAGGCAGGCTCCATCTTTTCTACGTCGAGGTTCCGGCGAAAAAATGGGGACAGCACGACTATCGCGTACTCCATACCGTGAGCGGCGACGGCGGAGGGAACTGGTCGGAGCCGGTCGATATCGCCCCGATGCTGCCGAAGGAGTGGGGCGTCTTTCTGCCCGCTCCGGGACACTCGCTTGTGCTGAAGCATGGAAAATATGCCGGCCGCATCGTCGTTCCCGGCTGGTGCAACCGGCCGGACAAGGGAACGAACTTTTATCAGTCGACGCTGATCCTGAGCGATGACGGCGGCAGGAGCTTCCGGGCCGGCGGTGTCGCGATGGAGAAGTCCGACGAGTGCATGCTCGCTGAACTGCCGGACGGCGCGCTCGTGATGGCGATCCGCCCGACCGCCAGTCACCGCGAGGTCCGCTTCTTCGCCGTGAGCAGAGACGGCGGCGAGAGCTTCGAACCGGCTTGCGCAGACCCTGCGCTGCGGGCGGTGGTCTGCCAGAATTCGATCCTGGCCGGGAGCGACGGCTCCCTGAACTACCTGTATCCGGCCGGCGGCAGCTATGCGCCGGATGCCATGTGCCGCCGCGCCGCGCTGACGCTGCGGCGCAAATCGCCCGTCGCGAAGGAGTGGAGCGCCCCGCAGCCGGTCTATCTCGGCCGCAGCGGCTACTCCGATCTCGCCGAGCTGCCGGACGGTTCGCTCGGCATCCTGTTCGAGGGCGGGCGGAAGAGCGACATGGGCGGCATCGGATTTGTCCGCATGCCGAAGGGAGGTTTCTGAAAATGGGATTCAACTGGCTTGATTACCTGGTTTTGTTCGTCTATCTCGCCGGACTCATGCTGGTGGCGACGAAGTTCCTGCACGAACAGCACAACTCGAAGGAGTTCTTCGTGGCCGGAAACTCGATCCCGTGGTGGGGGGCGGGCATGTCGATCCTCGCCACACTGGTCAGCACGGTCAGCATCCTCGGCGGTCCGGCCGACTTCTTCCGTTACGGTTTCGAGGGGTTCGGAATCTGGTATCTGGCGACGTTTCTGGCGGCTCCGGTCATCATCTTCGTCTTTATCCGTTTCTTCCTGAATCTCGGGATCGTCTCGGCGTATGAGTATCTCGAAAAGCGTTTTTCGCTCGGCATCCGGCTGATCGGCAGCAGTTTCTTCCTGCTGATGCGGGCGCTCTACATCGGCGTGGTGATCTATGCGTCGGCCATCGCGCTCGGACCGTTCACCGGGATTCCGGTCATGTGGCTCATGGTGATCGTCGGCGTCTGCTCGGCGCTTTACGCGGTGACCGGCGGCATCAAGGCGGTGATCTGGACCGACGTGATCCAGCTTGTCGTGGTCTATCTCGGCATCGCCTATCTGCTGGTCATGGTGTTCAACCGGATTGAGGGGGGATTCCCCGAGATGTGGCGGATCGCTACGGAACGCGGACACGACTTCTCCTATCTGAAGTCGGCGGAGAACTGGGGATTGTCGCCTTTTGTTCCGAATGCGTTTTTCCTGCTGCTTGTCGGCATGTTCTTCAATGCGCTGGCCCAGAAGGGAACCGACCAGATGACCGTGCAGCGTTACCTTTCGACCCGGAACGCCCGCGAGAGCGCGAAAGCGCTGCTGGTCGATGTCTTCGGCGCGATTCCGATCGGATTTCTGATGATGGCGGTCGGTCTCGGGCTCTTCGCCTGGTATCATACGACCGGCGGACTCGAACACCTCGCCGAAAACAACTACAACGGCCTGCTGCCGGAGTTTGTCGCGCGCGAGTTTCCGCACGGTTTCGCGGGGCTGTTCGCGGCGGCGTTGATGGCTGCGGTGATTTCGACGGTCGACTCCGGCATGAACTGTCTGGCGACGGTGACCATGACCGACTTCCAGCTGCGTTTTCGCAAAAGCCCGCTCAGCGACGCCGGGTCGATCTTCTATGCGCGGCTCTGGACCGTCGTCTGGGCGGCGCTCTGCATCGGGCTGGCCTTCTTCATCTATGTTTCGGCCTACGACAATATCGCGCGGGTGTCCGGGCAGGTGATCGGGCTTTTTTCGGGTTCGATCCTCGGAATCTTTCTGCTCGGCATGCTTGTGCCGCGCGTGAACGCCCCCGGCGCCGGCATCGGCGCGGTCGCGGGCGGCGCGGTTGCGATCTGGGCGAACTACTTCTGGGTCAGGCAGGCTCCGGACGGGAACATCCTGCATGTCTGCTATATGGTTCCGATCACGCTCGGCGTGTTGACTACGCTCGGCGTCGGAGTCCTGACGAGCTTCTGTTTCGCGCCGCCGCGCCGCGAGCAGCTCCGGGGACTGAATATCTGGCATCTGACCGAACGCGAACGCAATCTCACCGACAGAAAGGCCGAACAATGAAAAACGTATTTCTCACCACCGCCGTTTTCACCCTGTCGCTGGCGTTGACCGGCGCCGAAGTCCGGCTGCTCGCGGACCGCTCCGATCCGGGGCCGGTGACCGGGATCGCCGTTCAGGAAGGCCGCATCTTCGCCTCCGGCGGCCTCGGTGAGCCGCTGCAGGAGCTCGACGGAACCGGTGCGGTCAGGCGCGCCTGGGGACGGAAGTTCATTGCGGACAAGCACGGGCTGCGCAGCAGCGGCGGTTACCTCTACGCGACCGATATCGGCAATCATCAGGTGTTCAAAATGACGCCGGACGGCGAAGTCGTCATGACGCTCGGCGAGAAGGGCGTGCCGGGCTGCGACGAAACGCACTTCAACAAGCCGACCGACGTCGCAGTCGCTCCGGACGGCGACATCTACGTCACCGACGGCTACGGCAACCGCCGGGTGGCCTGCTTCGGGCCGGACGGCAGATTCAAATTCGCCTGGGGAAAAGAGGGCAGCGGCCCCGGTGAATTCAAAAATCCGCACAATATCGTGATCGGCTCCGACAACCGGGTTTATGTGGCCGACCGGGACAACCGCCGGCTGCAGATTTTCGACCGGAAGGGCGTGCTGCTCGAAATCCGCCCCGACGCGGGACAGCTGTTCGGGCTCGACACCGACGGAGAACGCCTTTTCCTGACGGTGGCGCGCCCGGAGTGGCACGGACTGGTCGTCACGGCGCTCGACGGAACCGTCCTCGCTTCCGTCGGCGGAAAGGGAAAGAAGGAGGGGGAATTCGACGTTCCCCACTCGGTCGCCTTCGACCGCGGGCGCAACTGCCTGTGGATCGGGGAGGTCAACAACCGCCGGCTTCAGAAAGTTCAACTTCCGGAAACATCCAAATAATCAGGAGATTTCTTATGAAAAGGCATTTCACTCTGATCGAACTTCTGGTCGTGATCGCGATCATCGCGATTCTCGCTTCGATGCTGCTGCCGGCGCTCCAGCAGGCGCGGGCGCGGGCGCAGTCCACCACCTGCATCAACAATCTGAAAACCTTCGGGAATTTCACCGTGATTTACGCGGGTGACAACAACGACTGGCCGGTCCCGGTCGCGGTTCTGGAGGGCTCCGCGACGAAAGAGCGCTGGATGCACAACGAAGAGTTCATGAAACTGGTCACCGGCGACGTGTTCCGGGCGACCTACGAATACTGGCCCGAAAAGCTGCTCTGCCCGCTGGCGACCTTCGCGCTGCAGGTCGATACGGCGGCGAGCCACAAGGACGGGCGCGCGAACATTGCGCGTTCCTACGGGCGCAACAACGAGTTCGGGCCGGCGTGGAACAATCCGTCCGTGCGGAGCATCAAGCTCGGCTCGATCCGGAATCCGTCCGGCAAGCTCGACTTCATGGACGCGACCGGCTGGAACCCCGAGTACAGCCACGCGGTCAGTTCCTCGTACTACACCAAAAACGGCGAGGGCACGATCATGGGAGTGGCCTACCGCCACAGCCGCAAGGTCAATGCGTCGTTCTACGACGGCCACGTGCAGGGAGGGCTTGCGGAGAACGAGCTGATCACCTCCGGGAAGTCCGGGCGTCCGGGCAACCCGGCCTCCGACGATATTTATTACAAGCACTGGAATCTCCAGGTTGGAAAACAGTAAAGACAGGTGGAATGAAATGAAATTCAAGGGATTGGTCGTCGCGGCAAACACTCCGTTTCAGTCGGATCTGGAGCTTGATCTCGAGCGGATTCCGTCGCTGACGGATTATCTGGTCGGGCAGAAGCTGGCCGGGCTTTTCGTCTGCGGTTCGACCGGGGAGTGTTCCGGCATGACCGCGCCGGAGCGCAAAGCCGCGGCGGGAGCGTTCATCAAGGCGGCGGCGGGCAGGATTCCGGTCATCGTGCACGTCGGTTCGGACGGAGTGCGCGAGTCGCAGGAACTCGCCGCTCACGCCGAATCGGCCGGGGCCGACGCGATCGCGGCGGTGGCGCCGTACTACTTCCGGCCGGGCAGCGTTGCGGAGCTCGTCGATGCAATGGCGCAGATCAGCGAAGCGGCGCCGAAGCTGCCGTTTTATTTTTACCATATTCCGGCGCTGACCGGAGTCAATTTCCCGGTGCTCGACTTTCTGAAGGCGGCGGAGAAGCGGATTCCGATGCTGGCCGGAGTCAAGTTCACTTACGAGAACCTGATGGATTTTCAGCTGAGTCTGAACTATGATCCGGAACGTTTTCAGCTGCTGTTCGGGCGGGACGAGATTCTGCTGGCCGGGCTGGCGCTTGGTGCGGAGGGCGGCGTCGGCAGCACCTACAACTATGCGGCGCCGCTGTATCACCGGATGATTGCGGCGTTCAGGCAGGGGGATATGGAGACGGCGCGGAAACTGCAGCTCCTGAGCCAGAAGCTCGTGCTTCTCCTGATGCGGTTCGGCGGCTCGGCCGGGAAGCAGATCATGGAGCTGATCGGCCAGCCGGTCGGGCCGGTGCGCCCGCCGACGCGGAACACGTTCGAGACGAACGCGGAGCTGGCCGCCGCATTGAGGGCGATCGGCGTTGCGCCGTACCTTGGCGGAGAGCTGGTGATCGGCGACCGCATCGGGGCCTGAAGTGCGGTATGCGCTGCGCGGCAACAGGGAATACAGGGCATTGCCGCCGCCGGAGGGGATGCGGAGATCATCAACATCGTGGACGACACCAGCCACCAGAGCGCCGCCGATCTCCAGGCCCACCGAATGGCCAGTGACCAGATCTGTGCCGCCCACGGTCTGGAGATCCTGCCACCGCCTCAAAAGCAGGTGAAACAAAAACGCATGAGTAGCCGGGAATACCGCTCCGCCGCCAAGGGCGAGAGTTGGAAGTTCCGACTGATTGACACCATCGACCAGTGTATGAGGTATGCGTCCACCAAGGAGGAGTTCCTCTCTCTAATGGAGAGCGAGGGGTATCGGGTGCACTGGACAGACGGTAGGAAGAACATCACCTAC
>OKSC01002268.1_pt1 | contig 16738 bp, 12 predicted proteins | sample 1601161 | NCBI WGS metagenome assembly OKSC01 (sample SAMEA3541552, study PRJEB24748) | human gut metagenome | biome: human gut; feature: human-associated habitat; material: faeces | place: China | collected 2012
ATCAGATCCACGCCGGTAGCGGTCTCCAGTGCGCGGATGTTGCGGCCCTCGCGGCCGATGATGCGGCCCTTCATCTCATCGCTGGGCAGCGGCACCACGCTGACGGTAGTCTCGCTGCAATGGTCGGCGGCGCAGCGGCTGACGGCCTGTCCAATGAGGTTGCGGGCGATGTTATCGCAGTTTTCCTTCAGGTCGGTCTCGTAGGCGGCAACGCGCACGGCCTTTTCGTGGGTCAGCTCCTCGTCCACCTTGTGCAGCAGCACTTCGCGGGCGTCCTCCTGGCTCAGACCGGCCAGCGTTTCCAGACGCTCCATCTCCTTGGCGCGCAAAGCGTCGATCTCTGCCAGACGCTCCTCGGCCTCGGCAGCGCGCTTTTTCAGCTCTTCTTCCTTCTTTTCCAGCGCTTCGGTCTTGCGGTCCAGCGCCGTTTCCTTCTGGTCGATGCGGTTCTCCTGACGGCTGATCTCCGCACGGCGCTGCTTGATCTCCTTGTCGGCCTCTGCCTTCTGGGCATCGACCTCGGCTTTCAGGCGGAAAGCCTCGTCCTTTGCTTCCAGAACCGCTTCCTTGCGCTTCTGGTCGGCGGTCTTGATCGCCTCGTTCACCAGCCGGGTAGCCTCGGCTTCGGCGCTGCCGATCTGCGCCTCGGCGGTCTTTTTACGGTTGTTGTAACCAATAAAATAGCCCGCAGCCACGCCGACAACAGCAACGATCAAGGCCACGATCACTCCGATCGCGGTCATTGCGTTCACTCTCCTTTGTTTCAATTCAATGCAAAATTAAAAGCAGGAGACGCTGCGCAGCAGGACACGGGCAATGATATAGAAAGAGCTTTCAATGCAAAAAGTGACACCAAAACCATACGCACCGTCCTAAACCGGCGGCACGGGCAAAAGCATACGGCTTTTCTCTTTACGGTTCCATTTTATATCAAACAGGCACGCTTTGCCTGAAACGGGTACAGGGTCACACTGAAACCTGCGTACAGCGTCTTTGATTCCATACTACTAAATATAGTACGAAACATTTGCCCGCTTGTCAAGAGGAAAACCCTGCCCACAGAACATTTTGTGCAGAAAAACAAAAATAAGATGGCTGCGGCAGGCACCCCCTCAGTCATCGCTGCGCGATGCCAGCTCCCCCAAGGGGACGCCTTTTGGCAGTGCCGGAAGCTTTCCCACCGCCACTGAAGCCGTCCCCTTGGGGAAGGTGGCTTGACGCGAAGCGGCAAGACGGAAGGGGTAACTCCAGCTCCCCCCAAACCAAAAGGGCTGCCCCGGGTAACGGAGCAGCCCTTTCGGCTTATGATGAAAAGAAGAAAATGAAGAAGATGGCTTATTATTTGGCGGCTTTTTCGCCCTCCGGGAAGATGATCTTATTCACAAAGAAGAAGATCACCATGGAGATGCCGCCGTTGAGCACGGTGGTGCCGATGTTGTAGATGAAGTCCGGTACCAGCAGACCGGCCACCGCCACCCAGATGCAGTTGATGGAGTTGACGATGCAGGTAATGACGCAGAACGCCAGCACATACCAGCCGATCTGTTTTGCCAGATTGCCCTTGCTGCGGAACACGAAGTTACGCTGGATGGGGAAGTTGATGCACTCGCCGATGACCATGGCGATCATGTAAGCGCAGAAGTAGGGCAGACCGCCGTGAGCGGCATCGTAGCCGAGGATGTTCCATTTGAAGGTCTCGCCGAACAGGGTGATGTCGATACCCGGCCAGCCGAAATCCACCACCGGCAGGCTTGCAAAGGCCTTGGGCAGGAATTGCAGCAGCAGATACTTGAACACCGTGATGAGGTTGGACACGATGACGAACAGGCCGCCCTCGCGCACCCACTTGGCAGCGGCGGGGTGCTTTGCCGCAAAGTTATTCCAGAAATTCATAGCCTGCTTCCTTTCAGCTGTTTTTCAAGCGCTCTTCCATGCGGCTGTTCAGCACGAGGTTCTTCACGGCCTCAAAAATCACCCGCACAAGACCGATGACCCAGAAGCCCTGCAGCTCCATCACGATGCCGTCCACCATGCCCATGCTGATAGCGCCGTTGGTCATTTTGGCCAGCGCACGCAGAGGCATATTGTACTGGAACAGGATGTTCAGGTCGGGCTTGCCCTTTTTGATGCTGCGGCGCAGCAGGGTGCCCAGCACGGCAGCCGCCAGCCAGCCGATGGGGCTGCGTCCGTGTCCCATCTCGCCCAGCGTCATATTGCGGTCGATGTGTACCTTGTTCTCCGGGATGGGACGGCCCAGCAGCGCTTCAAACTCCGCGTCCGGCAGGTTCTGCACCTGTGCGGTGCGGTAATGCTCCAGATTTTTGCCCGCATAGGGGTCGGGTGCGCCGGTGCCCGCCACCGTGACAGCGGCAGTCAGACGGATATCGGCGCTGGAAGCACCCACCAGCAGCTGATAGCTGCCGCCCTCCACCTCCCAGCGGTCGGTCTTGACATTCCAGTAGCGGAATGCCTTGTCGTCCAGCGGGATGGTGACGGTCTTGCTCTCTCCGGCTTCCAGCTGCACCTTGGTAAAGCCCTTCAGCTCCTTGACAGGGCGGAAAACTTTTGCATCCGGCTTTGCCACATACAGCTGCACCACCTCGGCACCGGCACAGCTGCCGGTGTTGGTGACAGTCAGGGTCACGCCCTTTTCGTCTGCTTTCAGGTCACTGTACGCAAAGCTGGTATAGCTCAGGCCGTAGCCGAAGGGGAAGGCGGTGGGCACACCGGTAGTGTCGTAGTAGCGGTAGCCCACATACAAACCCTCGCGGTACTCCACAGTGGGGCCGTCGCCGCCGAAATGCGCCTTTGCGGGGGTGTCGGCGTAGCTGCGCGCCCAAGTCTCTGCCAGCTTGCCGCAGGGGTTCTGCGCGCCGGTGAGCACCTCGACCAGTGCACCCGCGCCTGCCTGACCGCCCAAGCAGCCGTAGACCAGCGCCTTGCAGTCCTTGACCCATGCGCTTTCCAGCGAGGAGCCTGCACTCAGCAGCACCACCACGTTGGGGTTTGCCGCTGCCACAGCCGCCAGCAGCTCCAGCTGGTTCTCTGCCAGCTTCATGTCGGCGCGGTCGATGCCCTCGCTCTCCTTGATCTCGTCCAGACCCATGCACAGCAGCACCACATTGGCGTTCTTTGCCAGCAGCACTGCCTCGGCTTTCAGTGCCTCATCGGGCTTGCCCTGCCGGTCAAAGCCCTTGGCGTAACCGACGCTGTTCAGGCCGCTTTCGGCAAGGCAGTCCAAGAAGGAATCCACCTTGATGGAGTTGACGGCGCTGGAGCCTGCACCCTGATAGCGGGGCGTCTGGGCAAAGTCGCCGATGACCGCCACCTTTTCCCCCTTTGCAAGGGGCAGCAGGCCGGTTTCGTTCTTCAGCAGCACGATGCTCTGAGCAGCAGCCCGGCGTGCCAGTGCGTGGTGGGCCTCGGCATCGAACTTGCCGGGTGCGGCGTCCACCGCCGCCTTGGTGGTAAACACCAGCTCCAGCAGCTCCTCCAGCCGGGCGTCCACGTCTGCCTCGGTGATCTTGCCGGTCTGCACCGCCTTCATCAGCTCCCGGACGGCGTCCCCGCCGGGGGCGGGCATTTCCAGCGTAGAGCCGTTCTTTACGCCCAAGGCATGGTCGTTGCTGCCGCCCCAGTCGGTGACCACCGCGCCGTCAAAGCCCCAGTCCCTGCGCAGGATGTCCATGAGCAGGTGGGCGTTCTCGTTGGCGTAGGTGCCGTTGACAAGGTTATAGGCGGACATGATGGTCTTGGGCTGTGCCTCCTTGACCACCATCTCGAAGCCGGTCAGGTAAATTTCCCGCAGGGTGCGCTCGTCCACGATGGAATCCGAGGCCATGCGGCGCAGCTCCTGACTGTTCACGGCAAAGTGCTTGGGGCAGGCGGCAATGCCGTTTTTCTGGATGCCGCGGACGTAGGCCGCCGCCATCTTACCGGCAAGGTAGGGGTCCTCCGAGAAATACTCGAAGTTGCGGCCGCACAGCGGGCTGCGCTTGATGTTCAGACCGGGGCCCAGCAGCACCGACACGCCCTGTGCCGCTGCTTCTTCGCCCATGGCTGCGCCCACAGCCTCGCCCAGTGCGGGGTCCCAGCTGTTGGCAACGGTGGCCGAGGTGGGGAAGCAGGTGGCGGGCACACTGGGGTTCAGGCCCAGATGGTCGGCTGCGCCCGCCTGCTTGCGCACGCCGTTGGGGCCGTCCGACAGGGTAATGGCCGGGATGCCCTTGCCCGGCAGCGCCCGGGTGGTGAACACCGTGCCGCCGCTCAGCAGGGCGCATTTTTGTTCCAGACTCAGGCTGTTGATGATATCTGTATGTTTCATGGCATTTTCCTCTTTGCCTTTTCAAATCCAGAAAAGGCCCGCTGTTTTTTACGCAGCGGGCCTTTTATCTGGTTTCAGTTCAGGTGCTGCATCCGTTCAGAGCGTCTTACCTAGAATCAGGCGTTGACTTCCTCTTCCTTGCGCTTTGCATAGCCCTTTTTGACCACCAGAACTTCCAGTGCGATCAGAGCAGCTGCCAGCACAACGTCCACACCGATCATCACCTTTTCCCAACCGGGCATACCGGGGTTCAGGTTCTCGGGGTAGTAAGCACGGGAGTTTGCCACAGTGTACAGGATGTTCTTGCAAGCCTGACGTGCGGACACCAGAGCGGTAGCGCTGGTGGTATCGGTCAGGTGGTTGGTCTCGGTGTCGTAGTTGACCAGGCAGAAGTCGCCGCCGTTGCGGATCAGACGGTCAGAATCCTGATAGCCGTACACACCGTAGTAGTCGGTCAGCACCATGCCCACAAAGCCCCACTCGCCGCGCAGGACCTTGTTCAGCAGTACATCGCAGTTACCGGCGTAGGTGTTGCCGATGTAGTTGAAGGAGGACATGACGGCATGGCAGTCAGCTGCCTTGACGCACTGCTCGAAGGGCTTGAGGTAGATCTCGCGGATGGCCTGCTCGCTGGACCAGGTGCAGAGCATGCCGCAGCGGTTGGTCTCCTGATCGTTCAGAGCAAAGTGCTTCATGAAGGCGTAGACGCCCTGCTCCTGAGAGCCCATGATAGCATTGGCAGCCATTGCGCCGGACAGCACGCCGTCCTCGGAGTAGTACTCGAAGTTACGGCCTGCGAAAGCGGAGCGGTGGATGTTCATAGCCGGTGCGTACCAGCCGGAAACGTCCATGTCGTCCGCCATCTTGCCGATGGAGGTGCCGAAGTCATGTGCCAGATCGGTGTTCCAAGTCGCTGCGATCATCACAGCGGAGGGGAAGCCGATGGAGCCCTGCTTGGTGAAGTTGTTGTTGATGGAGGCGGGGCCGTCGCAGTCGATGGCCTGCACCTTGCCAATAGAGGAAACGGCCACGGACTGGTAGCCGCCCAGAGCGATCAGGCTGTCCATATCAGCAACGGTCAGCTGATCGAGGAAGGCATCCCACTGGGCGTCGTTGTAATCCACGCCCACCATGTCCTTCAGCTTCAGGCCGTTCTTGGCACCGGTGGTGGGAGCCACATCGTCGGCGTTGTTGAAGTCCTCGGGGTTCCAGTTGGAGTTGTTGTAGAAGGTAGCCTTAGCCTCTGCCGGCAGTTCAAAGTCTGCGGGAGCAGCGGTAGCCTCGGCGTAGTTTGCAAAGCCGTCGGCGCGGGACAGGTAGGTCACATTGCCCTCGGCAAAGTCGAACTTGTTGTCGGCGACCTCCACATCGCTCTCACGCTTGTTGGAAGCGTCGTAGACGATGTCGGAAGCCACATTGTAGACCTTGGAGTCCAGAACGGTGTGGGAGTCGGCGTTGATGCTGATGACGTAATCGCCCTTTTCCAGCACATAGCAGCCCTTGCCGTAGGTATCGTAGGAGGCCATATCCTCGGCCTTGAAGGTAACGGTGACGTTCTCGGAAGCGCCGGGAGCCAGCTCAGAGGTCTTTGCAAAGCCGATCAGGTTTGCAGAAGCCTTCTCAATGCCGCCGTTGGTGTACGGAGGATTATAGTAGACCTCCACGACCTCCTTGCCGGAGGCAGAACCGGTGTTGGTGACGGTGACATCCACGGTGATGGTGCCGTCAGCCTCGGTGACGCTGTTCAGGCTCTGGGTGAAGGTGGTGTAGCTCAGGCCGCGGCCGAAGGGGTACACCACAGTCTTGTCGTAGTCGATCAGGCCCTCTGCGGCAGCAGTCTCGTAGAACTTGTAGCCCACATAGATGCCCTCAACATAGTTGACAAAGGCGGGAACGACCTCTGTACCAAAGGAATTGGCCTTGAACTCGTCCATGTTGGTGTAGTTGAAGTTGCCAAAGTTGTTTGCAGTGGGGGTCTGGGTCAGGTCGTACACAAAGGTATCGATGGTACGGCCGGAGGGGTTGACATCACCGCACAGAATGGAACCCAGAGCATTGAAGCCGCTCTGACCGGTGCCTGCGCACCAGACAACGCTCTTGATCTGGCTGTAATCCTTGACCCAGCCCAGTTCCATGGCGTTGGCGCCGTTGTAGACCACAACGACCTTATCAAAGTTCTTGCAGACCAGATCGATCATGTCTTTCTCGGTCTTGGACAGCTGCAGGTAGTGGTCGCCGGGCTCAAAGTCGTTGTAGCTGTGGCCAGCGTCGTAGGTGACCTGAGACACATCGGTGGGCAGGTCAGCGCCCTCGCCGCCCACGCGGGTGATGACTACCATGGCGGTATCAGAGAAAGCCTTGGCGTTGTTCATCATCTCGTCGGTGTACTGTGCAGCCTCCGGCTCCGGCAGAGTCCAGTCCTGAGAGAACATGCCCACCACCGGGCGGTCTGCACGGTAGGAAGTGTAGAAGTCGCTCAGCTCGGTGTTCAGCTCAAAGCCGGCATTCTTCAGACCCTCCAGCAGGGTGACGGTGGGATAAGCATCGGACAGTGCACCGGAACCGGTGCCGCCGTAGCAGGGGTTGGTGGAAGCCCAGCCAAAGACGTTCAGCTTGCTGTTCTTTGCCATGGGCAGGGTGCCGTCGTTATCCAGCAGGACGATGCCCTCATCGGCAATGTCCTCGCACAGCTGGGTAGCGGATGCCACGTTCTCCTCGCTGACCTTGCCGCCGCCGGTGGCAAGGGTGACCATGGAGTACATGGGGCCGGTCAGGATCAGGTTCACGGTGATAGCCAGCGCCAGCACCATGCCCAGACCCGCCTGCCAGCGGATCAGATACTTTTTGGACTTGCTCTGCTTACGGCAGGCGATCATGACTGCGATCAGCAGAACTGCTACGACACCAAAGCCGATCAACTGCGATTTGATCGAGTTGAGAACCTTGATGACGTCATCCATATTGATGGACAACATAGTTTTCTCCTCCTTGTTTTGTCGAATCGGACAACGGCAGGGGACGCCCCTGCCAGCTTGACTTTATGATACCAGAAATTGACGGAGAATTTTCAATTTGTTCATAAACTGTCGCTTTGAACGCACAATTTGCAAAAGTTACAATAAGGTTTCAAATTTTATTGTGCTAATATACAAATATTGCCGCATTATATTTGTGCACCCTGCCAGACAACAAAAAACGGCAGGGGATACCTGCCGTAAAAATTTATTCGTTTTGGGGCAGCGGAAATAAGATCCGCAGGGTGCACCAGTTGTTTTCCCAGTGCAGCGTCATGCTGCCGCCGTGCTGCCCGACGGTGGTGCGGACGCTTTTCAAGTCGGTCCCCTGCGGCAGACCGTCCGCATCCAGTGCCGGGGCAGCCTCTGTATAATGCTCGAACCGCAGCATGGCAAAGCCGCCCTGACTGTACACCGCCACCTTGATGAGCCGTTTTTCGGGGTCCGGCTCGGCGCGCACGGCGGCAATGGCGTTGTCCAGCGCCACGCCCACGATGGTGCACAGCTCCCGGATGGTGAGAAAGCCCAGCATCCTGCCGTCCGCTACGCTGGTGATGGTGATATTCTCCTGCTGGCATTCCATGGTCTTGGCGGTGAGCAGGGTATCCAGCACCGGGTTGCCGGTCTTGTTCTCGGCCTCGTACTGGCGGATGTTCTGCTCCATGGCGGCAATGGCGGCGTTCTGCTTGGTCTGGTCCTGCTCCTCCCGGATGCGGGCAAGCTGGACTTTCAGTTCATGGTAGCGCCGGTTGATGAGGTTGATGCCCTCCTTGCTGCGCTTGTACTGCTCGTACTGGCGGTGCAGCACCTCGTCCATGGCGGCAAGCTCGCTGTGCAAAGCGTTCTCCCGCAGCTGCTCGTGCTGCACGGTCAGGATCAGCACACCGGAAAAATCCACCAGTGTGCGGATGGAAAAGATGCTCATGTTGATATCGCTGCCCGGCAGAAAGCCCAGATTGCTCACCGCAAAGGCGGTCAGCGCCAGCATGACCGCCGTCAGGGCGGCGCTGCCGCTGATCTGCAGATGCCCGGCAGGCTGGGGTCTGATGTGCAGCCAATAGCTCATCCCCCCGAACAGCGCCCCGTACACCAGCGCCAGCAGCAGCAAAGACAGCGGCGCCCACGGGCTGCGGGCGGGCCAGAGGGCGCAGTGCAGCTGCCACTCCACGCTGGCGGCAAGCTCTGCCAGAATAAACGCCCGGGCGCAGTGATACCCGGCTTCCAGCAGGGTGATGCTCCACACACCCCATAAATATAAGTAAGAAAGCCCGATGGCCGCTGCCATGCAGGGGATCCAGAGCCCGCCGGGCACATCGCCCGTCAGCCCCAGAAAGGCAGACAGCACCGCCGCCCACAGCAGGGTGACACCCACGGTAACTGCCTTGGAAAAGCGGGGTGCAAGCGCCGGTGTGACCAGCAGTACCGACAGACACTCGGCAAGGGCGGTGTACAGCCGGGGGATATCCGGCAGCGCGGTCATGAGCCTTCACCTCCGATGTAGTCGGTCAGCGCTGCAAGAAAGGCCTTGCGCTTGGGGCGGCTGACCTGCAGCTCGCAGGGGCCCACCTGTACGGTGCTCTGCCGCAGCTCCCGCACCCGTGCCAGATTGACAAGGTAGCCGCTGTTGCAGCGGGCAAAGGGGCAGTCTGCCAGCTTTTCCTCAAAGGTCTTGAGGGCGCCGGGGGCAGAAAAATCGCCCTCATCGGTATAAAAGTGCACCCGGTGCCCCTCGCTTTCCAAATAATAGATGCTTGCAGTGTCCAGCCGGCGCAGCCCGCCCTCCACCGGCACGGTCAGGTAGCGCTTTGCCCGCTTTTCCAGCCGGGCAACGGCCTTGAGCAGCTGCTGCGAAAAGGCAAAATAGGGCACCGGCTTCAGCACATAGTCCAGCGCCCCCACCGAGTAGCCCCGGATGGCATACTGCGCCATATTGGTGATGAAGATCAGGATGACGTCTGCATCCATCTGCCGGATGCGCTCTGCCGTGGTCATGCCATCCAGATGCTTCATCTCCACATCCAGAAAAATAATATCGTAGACCGCGCGGTAATCCTCCAGAATGTCCACGCCGTCCGCAAAGACCGTTACCTCAAATTCTGTCCCGTACTGCCGGGTATACCGCCGGACATACTCCTGCAATACCCCCTGTACCTCCGCGTCATCCTCTACGATCGCCACCCGGATCATGGCCGCACCTCCCTTACCACACCTTTGTGGAACTGTTACGGCTCTATTATAGCGCAATCCCGTCCGGTTTTCCAAGGGGCACTCCGCAACAAAGGGCAGGGCAGCCCACAGGCCGCCCTGCCCTTTGTATTGAGGTTTTTGCGGTTACGCCCAGTTCTTCCGGCCGTAGCGGGTGGTCAACTGGCAGATCTCTTTTTGGAGCTTCTTGGTCAGCTGGGTCTTTTTCAGCCGCCAGCGCCAGTTCTGGCCTACGGTAGAGGGCTTATTGATGCGGGCGGCGTTATCCAGCCCCAGCCAGTCCTGCATGGGGATGATGCACCTTGCCGCTGCGCTGCGCAAAATCAGTGCGATCATGCTTTTATAAAGCTGTTCGTCCGGGGTGGCGTAGTCGTACAGGTAATCCCGCACCATGGCGCGCTCGGCGTCCGAGATGGTCTGGTACCAGGAGACCAGCGTCTCGTTGTCGTGGGTGCCGGTATACGCCACGCTGTTCACCGGGTAGTTGTGGGGCAGGTAGTCGCTGGCGCTGCCGGTATCGCGGGAGTCAAAGGCAAATTCCAGCACCTTCATGCCGGGGAAGCCGCTGTCCCGCACCAGCTGCCGCACGGTGTCGCTCATGTAGCCGAGATCCTCGGCAATGATCTCCCGTTTGCCCAGTGCCTGCTCCACGGCGCGGAACAGCTCGATGCCGGGGCCTTTTTCCCAGTGGCCGTCCACCGCCGTCTCACTGCCGTAGGGAATGGAGAAATACTCATCGAAGCCGCGGAAGTGGTCGATGCGCACCACATCGTACAGCTCGAAGCAGTACCACAGCCGGGTGATCCACCACTGATAGCCGGTTTCGCGGTGGGCTTCCCAGCGGTAGAGCGGGTTGCCCCACAGCTGACCGGTGGGGGAAAAGCCATCCGGGGGAACGCCCGCCACCGCCGTGGGGATGTTGTCCTTGTCCAGCTGGAACAGCCCCGGGTTTGCCCATGCGTCTGCCGAATCCAGCGCCACATAGATGGGGATATCGCCGATGATCTGGATGCCCTTGCTGTTGGCGTAGGCTTTCAGCTTGCGCCACTGCTCGTCGAACTTGAACTGAAGATACTTGTAGTACTCCACCTCAAAGTACAGTTCCCGGCGGTAGTAGTCCATGGCGGGCTGCCAGCGCAGACGGATATCCTCTGCCCACTCGATCCACGGCTTGCCCTCAAAGCGGTCCTTTACCGCCATGAACAGGGCAAAATCGTCCAGCCACCACTTGTTTTTCTCGCAAAATGCCGTAAACGCTTCGTTGTGGCCGATGTCGCTGCGGGAGTACGCCAGCCGCAGCAGACGGCCGCGCTCGGTATACAGGCGGCTGTAATCAATGTCGTCCGCCTTGCGGCCGAAGTTTGCCTTTTTGCACTCGGCGGCGGTCAGCACCCCTTCCTCCACCAGTGCGTCCAGACTGATGAAATAGGGGTTGCCCGCAAAGGCGGAAAAGCTCTGATAGGGGCTGTCGCCGTAGCTGGTCACACCCAGCGGTAAAATCTGCCAATAGGTCTGCCCGGCTTCCCTGAGCCAATCCACAAAGTCGTATGCCTCCTGCGAAAAGCAGCCGATGCCGTAAGGGGACGGCAGACTGCTGATGGGCAGCAAAATGCCTGCACTTCTCTGCATCTTCATTTACCTTCCTTTATAACTCGATCATAACACCGGCATGGTCAGACACCTGCGGCTCCTGCAGGCCGCCAAACACCACCCGGCTGCTCTTGACAGCCACCGCCTTGGAGCACCAGATCTGGTCGATGCGCTTTTTGGCCGCTGCATCCGGGGCATCCCGCCAGCCATCAATGGCCTCCACCACCGTGTAGCCCGCGTCCCGCTGCTGTGCAAGGCGGTAGGTATCCTGCCAGCCGCTGCGCCGGACAAGGTCGTAGCCCTCGCCCCGCACGTCGGCTTCACTGTTGAAGTCGCCCAGCAGAAAGGCGGTCTTTTTTGCGCCCGCCGCCTTTGAAAGCTTTTCCCACTGGGGAGCGAAAGGTTCTACTTCGTCCTTCCACCAGCCCAGATGCACCGTATAATACCAGACGTCTCCTGCACAGACGCCCAGCGTGCGGCGGGTCTTCCAGTTGTTGTAATCATTGATCTGGCTCAGCAGCAGGTTTTCGGCGTCGGTGATGGGTGCACGGCTGAACACCGCCATGCCCTCATCGTAAATGTCGTAGCCCACCTTTGCCGGAAGCCAGCTCCAATAGTAGTGCACACCCCGCGCTTCCAGCATTTTTGCCACGGCTGCGGCGTGATTGTCCGCTTTCAGCAGCACCATATTGCCGGGGCAGGGGTAGTACCCCGCCGGAGCCTCTGCCAGCAGCGGCGCAGCGGCGGTCTGGTTCACCTCCTGCAGGGCGAACACCTCCGGCTGCTCCTTTGCGATGAAGTCTACAAATATCTCCCGCTTTGCCTCATGCTCCGGGATGATAAGGCTGTGGGTATTCAATGTCAGCAGTTTCATAGTTTTTTACAGAATATCGTTGATGTCAGATTTCAGAACGTCTGCCTTGGGGCCGTACACGGCCTGAATGCCGTCGCCCTTCACCAGCAGGCTCAGGGCACCCTCGGCCTTCCATGCGGCAAGGTCGGCCACCTTGGCAGGGTCTTTTACGGTAACGCGCAGACGGGTCATGCAGGCGTCCACCAGCACGATGTTCTCCCGGCCGCCCAGCAGGGCGATGATGCGCTCGGCCTGACCGTTGTCAGCCTTTTTGTCGGCCTTCTTCTCAGTCTTTGCGGCGGCGGCAGCGGGGGTCTCGCCCTCCACGGTGTCCCGCACCTGCAAGGACAGCCCTTCCATCAGCCGGGAGACCAAGGAGCGGGTGCGCCGCATCATGGCGCAGCTGGGCTACGAGCCGAATTTTGAGGCCGAGCCGGTGGAGGCTTTTTCCAAGACCATCGGCATCATTCTGCCCTCCTCCCAGCGGGATGTCTACGAAAACGCCTTTCATCTGGAGATCATCCGCGGCATCGGGCAGTTCTGCAACCAGCGGCGGTATGTGAACACGGTCATCACCGGACAGGACGATGCCGAGGTGCTGGACGCCATCCAGAGCATGGTGGCCAACGCACAGGCGGATGGCTTTATCCTGCTCTACTCCAAAAAGGACTGTCCGGTGGCGGCGTATCTGCGCAACGAGGGACTGCTCCATGTCATTGTGGGCAAGGCGGCGCAGTCCGCCAACCAGACCATCTACATCGACAACGACAACGCCCTTGCCGGGGAGGAAGCCGCCGATTACCTTTACGAGATGGGGCACCGCCGCATTGCGTATTTCGGGGTCAGCAATGCCATGCTGTTTTCCGCAGAGCGCAAGCGGGGCTACCAGATGTCCCTGCTCAAGCACGGCATCACCCCCCGGGAAGAGGACTGTGTGGAGGTCAACACCCTGAACGACGCCTATGAGGAGGCGCTGAAAGCCCTGCTCACCGCACCGGACCACCCCACCGCCATGCTGGTCAGCGACGACATCCTTGCTGTGGTGCTGGAACAGTTCTGCGGCAAGCTGGGACTGCGCGTCCCGAAGGACCTGTCCATCGTGTCCTTCAATAACTCCTTGTTCTCCCGCATCACCAGTCCCCAGCTGACCACCGTGGACGTGAACCCCTACCAGCTGGGCATGGAGGCTGCCAGCCAGACCATCAACCACATCGAGAACCCGAACCTTCTGGCCACAAAGATCATCGTGCCGCATAAGCTCATCCCCCGGGAGAGCTGCTGCCCGCCGGAGGAGCGGCACTAAGCAAGTGCTTTTTCAGCAATACAGTGTCCGCTTCCGGGAGCTGCCGCGCAGAGCTTGCTCTACCGCCCCCAGAGTAGACAGCGTAAAAAACGCTGCATCCTCCGGGGGTATTTTTATGCCCCAAAAGGCACAAAAGAATGCCCGCCCACCTGTGGAAAACCACGGTGGGCGGGCATTCTGCGTTTTATTGTTCGTGCCGCTGTAAAAGCGTTCAGAGGGCGGTGGGCTGGGGTGCCAGCCGGAAGAGCATTACGGGCAGCGCGCTGTTTGCAAAATCCAGCGTAAGGATGATCGTTCCGCGCTCTGTTTCAAAAGGCATCTCCGTCTGTGTGCCGTCCGGGGCAATGCGCACAAACGTTTTGCCTTCCAGCAATCCGGCGGGCAGCGCGAGCCTGACCAAACCGGTGGGCTGCGTCAGGCTGCCTGCGGTCTCAAATGCCACACTCAGGTATTCCCCGTTCGTCCGTGCGGTCACATCCTCCGCAGAAAGACTGCCGCTGGCAGCCCACGCCGTTGCGGCTTCGATCTTTTCCAGCTGCGCGGCGTTTTCTGCCTGCCCGCACACGGGGCAGAAGATCAGCGTTTCGCCTTCCGCAGTGCGGAAAGTAAACTTCCGGCAATCCGTGCTGCCAGTGTGCGCACAGCCCTGCCGCAGACAATCGGCGCTCTGAGAGCCGGTTCCGTTCGGGGACCATGCACCGAACTGGTGTCCCAGCTGATCCGTCGGGTCTGCGGTGTAGCTGTCTTTGCAGCGGGAGCAGGTAAAAACAGTATAGCCGTCTGTTTCACAGGTAGGCTCTACGGTAACAGCCTGATAATCATGGTTCAGCGCGGGCAGCTCCGCATAGGTGGTATGGTCGCAGCGGGAGCAGGTTTCGTAAGCGTTCCAACCCTTTTCCGTACAGGTGGCGGCTTTTGCTGCGTGCTGCTTCAAATCATGCTGTGCGGGCAGCTCTTTGCGGGTGGTATAGCCGCAGCGGATGCAGCGGTCGTAAGCGTCCCAGCCGATTTCCGTACAGGTGGGGGCTTTTGCTCGGTGGTGCACCAGATCATGGTTATTTGGGTTTTTTTCGCCGTATTCCCCACCACACGCCTCACAGACCGCTTTGGCGCTGCAGGTTGCTGTGCCGCCGAAACAGCTTGCAGTATCAACTTCGGAGCAGTAGTTCATGCAGCTGCGGATGTGTGTGCCGTTGCCGGCGGATGACCACTTGCCCCATGCGTGACCGCCGTAGTAACTCCCTCCGCAAGTTTCGCACATTCCCAGACTGTCGCAGGCCGCGTAGCCGCCGCTGCAGGGTGCGGTCTCTTTTGCGTCGCAGTTGCTGCGCGTGCATCTGCGGGTGTGCGTGTTCGTGCCGTCGTAGTTAGGCGTCCACGCGCCCCATGCGTGACCGAGAATGCCGTATTCCGCGCCGCATTTTTCACAGGTTTTGCCTGTGGTGCAGGTGGGAGTTTCGGTGCCGCCGGTATGTACCTGTAAATGCGTAACATTGCCATCGTTGTGGCAGTTCTGGCATTCAGCTACATAAAACCTATGATAGGTCGAATCATATTTTCTGTATCCGAGGATCTCACGTGTCTCCGTACTCCCACAGCGGGCGCAGTGCACCGTGACTGTTTCTGCCGCCGCTTTTAACACGATCCCCGGTATCAGGCACACCATTGCCAGCACCGTCAAACACCGGATCAGCCATTTTTTCATGTTACTCCCTCCTTGTCATCAAACCTTGTTATCCTTTCAGATCAAACTGCACGGACAGCGATGCAAGCACGGCATCTACCACCTTCCGCGCCTCGGCAAGCATATCGATCTCCGCCACAAAAGCAATGACCTGCTCGCGCTCCTGCGCGGGGACCTGCAGCGCACTCAGGCTCATGCTCAGATAGCGCCGTATTTTGCGCTCCAGCGTAAAGTAGGGGTCGCACCGCCGTGCCATGTAGCCGCGCATCATGCCAGCCGTGCCCAGCTCCATCTCGTAGAAATCACACTCGGCGCACCCGGGCAGATACGCGCTGAACGCCGCCTGCAGCTCGGCCGTGGTGCTGCGGTGAATGATCTCCGCCGTGGCGGGGAAGGTGTACGCTTCCACATAGATATCCCGCAGATTCTCGCTCAGCTCGGTCATCGCCAGCTGCAAAGCCGTTTCCACCGCGTAGAGGTACACCGGCGAGGGGGCGTTTGCCGCCAGCGGCCTTACCGCACCGAACTGCCTGCTGAACATCATGCCGATCAGCTCGGTCAGCACGCCGTCCTTGGTGCGGAAAATATTCTGGAACGACCCGGCAGAAACATCTGCTTCCTTTAAAATTTCTGCTACCTTGGTGTTCGTGTAGCCTTTTTCCAGAAAAAGCCGGACACAGGCGGTCAATATCCGCCGTTTTGCTTCTTTGCTGTCGTATCTGCGCGCCATTGGGAATCATCCTTTTCTACAATTGGTTTCTGACCCAATTATATATTGATTTGAGAATTGCGTCAAGTAAACTTTTAAGGGCGTATTTTGGGCAGTTTGACGAGGGAGAGCTTTCTGCGGGTGCGCATCCGGGCAAAACAAAGCGCAATGGACATTGCTGTTATCCGCTGCCGCAGCCAGACAGTTCGCGGCAGCAAAAAAAGAGGCCACCGATCGGGGTGACCTCTTTTCAGCGTATTTTCAGTGCAAAGCCCGCAGCAGCCCTGCCTGCGGGTCGGTAAGCTTGCCGTAGGGGGTAACTTTTTAAGAAAGCTTCGTTTGCTTTCAATCGCTTTTTCAAAAATTCTCTTGATTTGGCAAGGTGTGTACAATATGGAATGCCATGTCCGCATTTTCTTTGTCCACAAATATCTCCGTGATATATTTCGGTTTTATACCCAGCGTTCCGATCCTTGCCTGATCGAACGCATTACGCCGATTGACATCTTTCGTTTTGCAATAAAACTTGATTCCCGCAGCCGCCAACGCATCCGTGATGCGGTTGCATTGGTAAGGGTCAGAAACTGTTGCAATTTGTGATTTGAAAAACCGCTCTAACATAAGTACACCTCCTACCAATCGTTTGAAAAGGACACAATTTCAAATGTCTTTATTGGAATAACGTAATTTAATCTCAATTTATTTCGTTCGTCCATAAATTTCCAAAAGTTTGTGTATCTGTATATAAATCTTCTGAAAATTTGCAGCACAATCACAACATTTTCCATTCGGATCAATCGCTATAAATACTTCGTGCGCCGCCCATATCCAGCAGTCCTCCCGTGTGGAGCTGGGCAAGAAGTTTGAAAGCGGCTTCTATGCCAAGCCCGACACCCCCAGCCCGCAGGCTGTACCCGCCGCAGGCGAACCCACCATCTCCATGACGGCTCTTTTGGAATTGCTCAAGGATGCCGACCCGGAAATGAAGGCAAAGCTCCGCTTAGCCCTGCTCACCTGATGCAAAAAGGGCACCGATTGCAATGCAATACAGCGCCC
>OKSC01002275.1_pt1 | contig 16683 bp, 15 predicted proteins | sample 1601161 | NCBI WGS metagenome assembly OKSC01 (sample SAMEA3541552, study PRJEB24748) | human gut metagenome | biome: human gut; feature: human-associated habitat; material: faeces | place: China | collected 2012
ACGCTTAAAATTTTGACCGCGGCCACTCGCTCATCTCGCTTCATCCGCCACCGGCGGCGCTCGATTCGCTCCCCACATCGCGCCGCGCGGTAGACGCAGAGGGCCGCCCTGTTAGGACGGGCAGCACAAGCGTGGAGCGCGTCGCGGTGGATAGAGCTGGAGACAATGCGAAAGCACGAAACGGATTTGAACTGTTTTATTCGCAGGGTCGAAAGGCCCCGATACATTCCGCACCACGCCTGCGTAAGGAATCCAAAAACATTGATTTTGGCGGTGTTCTTTGGGCACCTTCTGTCGCTGGTGACAGAAGGTGCCCCGCCGGAGGCATTTGCGCAACAAGAGGTGCGGATGACCCTGTGAAATTCGTTTATACATTATATTTTTACATATAAAAGTCAGAAAGGAAGCACGATTTATGACTAAGATTGATATTGTGTCCGGCTTTTTGGGCGCAGGGAAAACCACGCTCATTAAGAAGATGCTGTCGGAGGCCTATCAGGGTGAGAAGCTGGTACTCATTGAAAATGAATTCGGGGAGATCAGCATCGATGGCGGTTTTTTGAAGGATGCCGGGGTGCAGATCAGCGAGATGTCCTCCGGGTGCATCTGCTGCTCCCTGGTGGGCGACTTTGGCCGAGCGCTGGTGGATGTGCAGAAGCAGTTCAGCCCGGATCGCATCCTCATTGAGCCCTCGGGTGTGGGGAAGCTGTCCGATGTGATCCTGGCGGTGGAGAACACCGTGAAGGATGTGCCGGAGATGAAGCTGAACAGCTTTGTCACCGTGGCGGATGCCTCTAAGGTAAAGGTATACATGAAGAACTTCGGTGAGTTTTACAACAACCAGATCGAGACCGCCGGAACCATCATTCTCAGCCGCACCCAAAAGGTCAGCCCCGAGAAGCTGGAGGCTGCCGTGGCCCTGCTGCGGGAGAAGAACCGGGATGCCGCCATCATCACCACCCCCTGGGACCAGCTGGACGGCAAGACCATTCTGGCCGCTATGGAGAAGGTGTCCCTGGCGGACGAGCTGATGGAGCGCATCCGGGCCGAGCATGAGGCCGAGGAGGAAGAGCACCACCATCATCATGACCATGATGACCACGATGAGCACGAGCATCATCATGACCATGACCATCACGACCATGACGAGGACGGGGAGCACGAGCACCATCACCACGACCACGATGCATCCTGCCATGACCATGAGCACGAGCATCATCACCATCATGACGGCGAGTGCGACGACCCGGAGTGTGCCTGCCACCATCACCACCACGCCGACGAGGTATTCACCAGCTGGGGCGCCGAGACACCCAAGGCATTTACCCAGGCGGACATTGACCGGATCCTTGCGGCCCTGGACGGCGGCGAATACGGTGCTATCCTGCGGGCCAAGGGCATCGTACCCTGCGAGGGCGGAAAATGGCTGCACTTTGACTATGTGCCTCAGGAGCACGAGGTGCGCTTTGGCCCGGCGGACTATACCGGGCGGCTGTGCGTTATCGGCTCCAATCTGGACGAGGGGAAGCTTGCAGAGCTGTTCGGCCTGTAAGGGAGAAAAAATATGGACATTCCTGTATATCTCATTGCCGGGTTTCTGGATGCCGGCAAGACGAATTTCATAAACGGCATCCTCAAGGACGGCTTTGCCGCCGAGGATAAGACCCTGCTCATTTGCTGTGAGGAGGGGGAGGAGGAATACGATCCCCACGGGCTTTTCAATGTATTCACCTACACGGTGGAGGATCAGGCGGAGCTGACGCCGGAGCTTTTTAAGAAGCTGGAAAAGCAGTACCGCCCCAAGCAGGTCATCATCGAGTACAACGGCATGTGGGCCATCGAGCCACTGTACCGGGAGGGCCTGCCCGCCAACTGGATCCTCTATCAGATCATGTGCCTTGTGGACGCCAACACCTTTGAGCCCTACGTCCGCAACATGGGCCAGCTGATGATGGAGAAGATCTCCAACGCCGACCTGCTGATCTTCAACCGCTGCAACGAGCAGCTCCGCACCCAGCTGCGCAGCCGCAATCTGCGAATGGTGAACCGCCGCGCCGACATCTATCTGGAGAACACCGACGGCACCAGCGAGGAGTATGTGACGCCGGAGATGTCCCCCTTCGACCTGTCCGGCGGCAAGCTGGAGGTGCCCGACGACGACTACGGCATCTGGTATGTGGACATGATGGACAACCCCGGCCGCTACGAGGGGGTGGAGGTGTCCTTCAAGGCCATCATGTGCCACTCCAAGAAGTTCAAGGGCGTCCACTGCCCGGGCCGCTTCGCCATGGTCTGCTGTGACAAGGATATGCAGTTTCTGGCGCTGGTCTGCCGGGGCGAGGGACTGGAGAACTTCCGGGACAAGGAGTGGGTGAAGATCCACGCCACCGTGAAGAAGGAGAAGTGCGATGCCTATCAGGGCGAAGGCCCCGTGCTGTATGTCAGCAGCGTGGCCGCCACCACCAAGCCCGCCAATGAGATGGTGTCCTTCTGACATCGCCCGGCAGCAACAGTAAAAAGATGACGCTCCGCCTGTGCGGAGCGTCATCTTTTTACTGTAATGTGATGCGGCGGGCGTCGGTGTCCCGCAGAGCGATCACGGTGTCCAGCACCTGATAGGCGGTGATCCCGCCGAAGGGTGCGGTGTGCAGCGCGGTGACCCGCTGGCCGGGGAGAAATCCCAGATCCTCCATGCGGCGGGCTTTCTTGGACGGAAAGTCCAGCGCGGCCACGCGGCCGCTCTCTCCGGGCGACAGCTGCGCCAGTGTTTGCGTCATGCGGCACGGCCTCCTCATAAGGTGTCCATACCAGTCTATGCCGCCGGTCACTTCAGGGTGATGCTGTTGTGCAGAACGGTGGTGCTGTATAAAAGCAGCACGTCTGCGTCATCGGGAAAGTCCACGACGCGCCCCAGCCGGTCGGAGGCCAGATATCGGATGTCCACTGCGTACACCGTGCGGTAGCTCTCCGACAGCAGCGGGATGATGCTGCTGCCGAAGGAGTCCCGGAACACCACCAGCGTCCTGCCGGACAGGGCGTTGGGGTTGTCGATGCGCAGCAGGGAGCGGCTGCCGGACAGAAACAGGTCGTAGGGCGCGTCCTGCGCGGCGGCGAAGTCGTACACGCCGCCGTCGGTGTCCGTCTCGTAGTTATGGACGGTGCAGCTCTCCAGCGCCGGGGAGGTCAGATAGGACAGCGTGTCCGGCTCCAGCGGCGCCACGGTCTTTCCCCAGTAGCTGCCGTGGAAATCCCCATCCAGCGCGCACAGCGTCTCGTCTCGCGTGGCGGATACCGGCGCGCCCATGGCGGTCAGCAGGGTGTCCGCCGTGGGACGCAGCCGCTCCTGCCGCCAGTGGGGATCGGTGCGGTAGTAGTCCGCCAGCGTCAGACCGGCGGCAATATCCACCGGCGTCAAAAAGTCCAGCGCGCCGCACAGATAGTCCGTCGTCTCCGCCGCGCCGCCGGGGGCGTAGCCCTCCGGCGGCACGGTGAACTGCGCCTTATCCGGTACCACCGCCAGATAGACGGTGCGTCCGGCGAAGTACAGGTCGTACAGGTGCCGGAAGCGATAGGCGGCGCGATCCAGCGAATCTGCATCGAAAGGAGCATCCGTCTTGGCGGCGTAGCCGTTGTAGACGTACACCACATCCTCCGGCGCGGGCGTCTCCGGCTCAGGCGCAGGCGCGGGGATACGGGATATCCCCAGCACCAGCGCCGCCGCCATCAGCAGGAACGCGCCCCGCTGCACCAGCCTCCGTGTCACAGAATGGCCTCGTCGTAAGCGGTGTGGACGGCGCTGACGCCGTAGATGCCGTTCAGGTGGGTCATGAAGGTGTCCACCAGCTCATCCGCACCGAAGACGGTGACCACATACTCGTCGCCCACCTCGGCCACGACCAGCTTATCGGGGAAGCCGCACATCCACTGGCGCTGCATGATGTTGTCCCGCAGCTGCTGTGCCAGCTCGGCGGTGTCGCCGGTGGCGTGGTAGGCAGCGGCGGTGAAAGTGTTGGCGTTCATCATGTGGACAAGGGACGCGGCCTCGTCCACCTCAGCGGTTTCCGGCAGGCCCAGCTCGCTGTCCGCCAGCGCACGGTCCTTCAGGTCGAAGACGCCGGGAGCGTCCTCACGGGCGTTGGCCTCGGAGAAATCGCCGCCGGCAACGGCAAACTTCTCGTCCTCGCCGTAGGTGTTCCATACCGTCTCCAGTATGTTCAGGGCGCTGGTGGGCCATACGGGGTTGCCGTCACTGGCATTGTCCTTGCTGCCGCAGGCGGCCAGACTCAGCACCAGCAGGGCTGCCAGCACAAGGGATACGATCTTTTTCATGGAAATGTCCTCCAAAATTTTGAATGTCCCGCGCAGGGGAAAAAGCGCGGCTGTGAATAGGACGCAGCCGCGCTGTATTTTGTTCCTTGGAAACTCCTGCCAAACGCCGCCGGCGCGGGATTTTCCGTCAAATCGAGGCGCGGAAGCGCAGGAATAATGGGTTTATTGCAAGCGCCCGCAACGACGAGTTGGCGGAAAATAACCGCCGGCCCTTATAACCAGGACTGGTCGAAGCCGTAGGGCAGCAGCTCCTTCAGGGCAAACTTTTTGCTCTCGCCGTTTTTGTTCAGGCAGATGACGGTGAGCTCGGGCGCGAACTCCATCATCACCTGACGGCAGGTTCCGCAGGGGACGCAGTAGTCGTCGCTGCGCCCGGCGATGACCAGCGTCTCGAAGTCCCGGTGCCCCTCGCTGACGGCCTTGAAGATGGCGGTGCGCTCGGCGCAGATGGTGGCGCCGTAGGCGGCATTCTCCACATTGCAGCCGGTGAATACCGTGCCGTCCTTGCACAGCAGGGCCGCGCCCACGGGAAAGTGGGAGTAGGGGACGTAGGCCATGTCCAGCATGGCAATGGCTTTTTGGCAAAGCGTCTGTTCGGTCATGGGTAGCTCCTCCTTAGTATGTTCGATTTTGGGAAAACGATTCAGCTCAGCTCCGCCTGACCGGTATAGAGCTGGTAGTACTTGCCGTGCTGGGCCAGCAGCTCGGCGTGGTCACCGCGCTCAATGATGCGGCCCTGCTCCAGCACCAGAATGGCCTGGCTGTTACGGACGGTGGACAGGCGATGGGCGATGACGAACACCGTACGGCCCTCCATCAGGGAGTCCATGCCCCGCTCGATCAGCGTCTCGGTGCGGGTGTCGATGGAGCTGGTGGCCTCGTCCAGAATCAGCACCGGCGGGTCGGACACGGCGGCCCGTGCAATGGCCAGCAGCTGCCGCTCACCCTGACTGAGGCTGCCTCCGTCCCCGGTGATAACGGTATCGTAGCCCTGGGGCAGGTGGCGGATGAAGGCGTCGGCGTTGGCCAGCTTGGCAGCGGCGCGCACCTCCTCGTCCGTGGCGTCCAGCTTACCGTAGCGGATATTGTCCGCCACGGTGCCGGTGAACAGGTGGGTGTCCTGCAATACGATGCCCAGCGAGCGGCGGAGGGAATCCTTGGCGATGTCCTTCACGTCGATACCGTCATAGGTGATGGTGCCCTGCTGCACATCGTAAAAGCGGTTGATGAGGTTGGTGATGGTGGTCTTGCCCGCGCCGGTGGAGCCGACGAAGGCGATCTTCTGGCCGGGCTTGGCAAACAGGGACACGTCGCTCAGCACGGTCTTTTCCCCGTCGTAGGAGAAGGTCACATGGTCGAACCGCACGTCGCCCCGCAGCTCCACCAGTGTGCCATCCGGCTTTTTCCACGCCCAGTGGCCGGTGCGCTCCGCCGTCTCTGTCAGAGTATCCCCGTTTTTTTCCACCCGGACGATGACGGTCTTGCCATCGTCCGCCTCCGGCTGCTCCTCCATGACGGCAAAAATGCGCTCGGCGCCGGCAGCAGCCGCAAGCAGTGTATTGATCTGCTGGCTGATCTGCCCCACGGGCTGGCTGACCTGCTTGACGTACAGCAGGTACGCGCCCAGCGAGCCCACATCGAACACGCCGCCGATGGCCAGCAGGCCGCCGATGCAGCAGGTGACGGCGTAGTTGATCTTGCTGAGGTTGCCCATGGCGGGCATCATCATACCGGCGTAGGCTTGGGCCGCAGTGGCCGCGTCCCGGTAGCTGCCGTTGAGCCCGGTGAAGCGTGTGATGGCCTCGTCCTCGTGGTTAAAGACCTTGATGACCTTCTGTCCCTCGATCATCTCCTCGATATAGCCGTTCATGGCGCCCAGCGCCGCCTGCTGCCGCTGGAAATTGGTGCGGCTGCGGCCGCCGATCGTCTTGACGACCACGGCCATCAGGCCAAGAAACAGGAAGGTGATCAGTGTCAGCCATGGATTCAGCACGATCATCATCACCACCGTGCCCACAAAGGTCAGCACATTGGAGATGATGCTGGCGAAGCTGCTGTTCAGCATTTCCGAAATGGTGTCGATATCGTTGGTGAACCGGCTCATCAGGTCGCCGGACTGGTGCCGGTCATAGTAGCTGACGGGCAGCTCCTGCAGCCGGTCGAACAGATCCTGCCGCAGCGCGGCCACCGTGTGCTGCGCCACATGGACCATGATACGGGCATAGGCATAGGAGCACAGGGAGCTGAGGGCGAACAGCCCGCCCATCAGCAGCAGCATCTTAAAAAGTCCCGGAAAATCGCCGGGGATGATATAGCTGTTCAGCAGCGGCTTGAGCATATAGCTGGTGGCCACGCTGGCGCCGGAGCTGACCACAAGGCATACCGCCACCAGCACCAGCGAGCCCTTGTACCGGCCTACATAGCCCATCAGCTTCCGGAACGTGCCCTTTATGTCCTTGGGCCGCTGGAAACCATGGCTGCCGGGGCCGTGACCGTGCCCGCCCCGGGGTCGGTTCGTTTGTCTCGTGTCAGCCATCGATGCTCACCCCTTCTTGCTGGGATTCATAGACCTCGCGGTAGATCTCGCAGCTCTCCATCAGCTGCGTGTGGGTGCCCTGCCCCACCACATGACCGTCGTCCAGCACCAGGATCATATCCGCATCCATTACGGAGGTGATGCGCTGGGCGATGATAAGCTTGGTGGTGCCGGGCAGCGCCGTCTTCAGCGCGCTGCGGATCCTGGCGTCCGTGGCGGTATCCACCGCGCTGGTGGAGTCGTCCAGGATCAGCACCTTGGGACGGCGCAGAATGGCCCGGGCGATGCACAGGCGCTGCTTCTGCCCGCCGGACACGTTGGTGCCGCCCTGCTCGATATAGGTGTCGTAGCCGTCGGGCATCCGCTGGATGAACTCGTCGGCGCAGGCCATGCGGCAGGCCTCCTCGATCTCGGCGTCGGTGGCATCCGCTCTGCCCCAGCGCAGATTCTCCCGGATAGTGCCGGAGAACAGCGTGTTCTTTTGCAGCACCATAGCGCAGCCGCTCCGCAGCGCCTCCATGGTATAGTCCTTTACGTTGCGGCCGCCCACGCAGACGGCGCCTTTGTCCACCTCGTACAGCCGGGGGATCATGCTCACCAGCGTGGTCTTGGCGCTGCCGGTGCCGCCGAGGATACCCACGGTCATGCCGCTTTCGATGTGCAGGTCGATGTCCGTCAGATTCCAGTCCTCCGCTGTGGGATGATACTTGAAATACACATGCTCAAACCGGATGTCGCCATTTTCCACGGTCAGCGCCGGATCGGCCTGCGCGTCGGTGATCTGGGGCTGCTCGTCCAGCACCTCCACGATGCGCTTGCCGCAGGCGATGGCCCGGGTCAGGAACATCAGCACCATGGACACCATCATCAGCGACATCAGGATCTCGCTGGCGTAGGTGAAAAACGCCATCAGGTCGCCGGAGAGCAGGGTGCCCTCCGCCACGTCGTGGCCGCCCAGCCACATCAGGGAAACGATGGTGCCGCCCATGATCATGATCATGATGGGCATGAACATCACCACGAAGCCGAAGGCCCTCTCCGCCGTGTCCCGCAGCCGGTCGCTGCGGACGCGGAACTTCTTCTCCTCCTCATCCTCCCGGACGAAGGATTTTACCACGCGGACGGCATTCAGATTCTCCTGCACCACCAGATTCAGGTCGTCCGTGGCTTTCTGCAGCGCCGTGAAGAACGGCCCCACATAGCGGATGACGATGACCACCGCGATGATCAGCAGCGGCACCGCCACCAGAAACACCTGGCTCAGATCCAGACTGATCTCCATGGCTTTCACCAGCGCCGTCACCAGCATCACCGGCGCCCGGACGCACATGCGCATGCCCATGAACAGCGTCATCTGCACCGACGACACGTCGTTGGTCAGCCGCGTGATGAGGCTGGCGGTGGAAAAGTGCTCGATATTGGCAAAGGAGAACCGCTGTACCTGCTCATACTCCGCCTGCCGCAGATTGGCGCCGAAGCCCATGGCCGCCTTGGCGGCCAGCACCGCCGCGCCCACGCCGCAGCCCAGCGCCGCCATGGCCATCAGGAACATCTTCAGGCCCGTCAGCAGAATGTAGCTCCTGTCGCCGCCGGCGATGCCCACGTCCACAATCTCGCTCATGGCCTGCGGCAGCTCCAGCTCCAGCACGGCCTCGCCCGCCGAGAACAGCACGCCCAGCATGACGTACAGCCGGTAGCCCCGCGTATACGGGGCAAGCTTTTTCAGCATACGTCACCCTCCTCCGTGAGATTTTTCGCCACCCGCAGCAGCAGCGATGTCAGCGTCCGCACCTCCTCCGGGGAGAAGCCCTTCTCCAGACAGGCGTTGACCTCCTGCACGATGGCGGTGAACTTATCATAAAACTGCATGCCCTGGGGCGTCAGCGCCAGAATGCGGCAGCGCCCGTCGGTGGGACTGGCGGTGCGCCGCAGCATGCCCTTTTCCTCCAGCCGGTCAACGATACCGTTGACCGTGCTGGGCTTCACCATCAGGTGCCGCTCCAGCTGCTTCTGGTTGACCTCGCCCTCCGCCTCGTGGAGGTAGGTCAGCGTCCGGCACTGCATGGGCGATACGTCATACTGCCGCAGCTTGCGCACCATCAGCTTCTGCACCTGATGGTCGCAGTAGCCGAACAGCGGGCCGAAATGCTCCGGCCGCTCTGTGATACACGGTTTCACAATGGGTCTCCTTCCTTTTATTTCGTACGCGAATTATTAGTGTGCTAAATATTAGCACGATGTCCGCGGAATGTCAAGGGCGCTTTTGCAGGGGGCTTGTAAACAATTTGTGAATCCTCTCACAAACCCGTTGACTTTCGGAGCGGCCGTGCTATGATAGCATCAGAAAGCATGTAAGCAACATTGTTATTCTCTCTCCTTTACCAAAAAGAAACCGCGCACCTCTCGGTGCGCGGTTTCTTTTTGCACCCGCCGCCCCGCCGCCGCATAGGATGGCCGGAAGCAGCCTGCAAAAAGGAGGAGACGGCCATGGAGCAGTACACAGCGGCGCTGGCGGGCAACCCCAACGTGGGGAAGTCCACGGTATTCAACGCCCTGACGGGCATGCACCAGCACACCGGGAACTGGCCCGGCAAGACGGTGGCGGTGGCGGAGGGTACATACAGCTGGCAGGGCGCGTCCTTCCGGCTCATCGACCTGCCGGGGACGTATTCCCTGCGGGCGGACTCGCCGGAGGAGCAGCTGGCCCGGGACTTTATCTGCGGCGGCAGCGCCGACGTGACGGTGGTGGTGGCGGACGCCACCTGCCTGCGGCGCAACCTGCTGTTGGCGGTGCAGCTCCGCTGCCGCACGCCCCGGCTGGTGCTGTGCCTGAACCTGATGGACGAGGCCCGGAAAAAGGGCGTCGCCGTGGACACGGACGCTCTCTCCCGCGGCCTCAGCGTGCCGGTGGTAACGGCGGCGGCCCGCAGCGGGCAGGGACTGGACGCCCTGCGCACAGCGGTGCTGAACATGGCCCGCCGCCCCGTCACAGAGGACGCATGGACGCCGCTGGACAGCGACAGCAGCGCCGCCGTAGCCCGCCGTGCGGCAGAGATCGCCGACGCCTGCCTTTCCTCCCGTCCGGAGGATGTCCACGCCCGCGACCGGCGGCTGGATCGTCTGCTTACCGGCCCCGCCACCGGCATCCCGGTGATGCTCCTGCTGCTGGGCGCGGTGTTCTGGCTGACCATCTGGGGCGCCAACGCCCCCTCCGCCCTGCTGAGCCGGTGGCTCATGGCGCTGCAGGAGCCGCTGCGGACGCTGCTCTCCGGCGCGCCGTGGTGGGTGCAGGGCGCGCTGGTGGACGGCGTGTACCGCACGGCGGCGTGGGTGGTGGCGGTGATGCTGCCGCCCATGGCCATCTTCTTCCCGCTGTTCACCCTGCTGGAGGATGCGGGCCTCCTGCCCCGCGCAGCCTTTCTGATGGATCGCTTCTTCCGGGCCTCCGGCGGCAGCGGACGGCAGAGCCTCACCATGTGCATGGGCTTCGGCTGCAACGCCTGCGGCGTCACCGGCTGCCGCATCATCGACAGTCCCCGGGAGCGGCTGGTGGCTATCCTCACCAACGCCTTCGTCCCCTGCAACGGCCGGTTCCCTACCCTTATCGCCCTCATCAGCCTGTTTTTTCTGGGCGGTACGCTGGGCCTTGGACGCTCCCTGCTGGCCACAGCTCTGTTTCTGGCGTGCATCCTGTTTGCCGTGGCCATGACGCTGCTGTCCTCCCGCCTGCTGACGGCCACGGTGCTGCGGGGCCAGCTGTCCGCCTTCTCGCTGGAGCTGCCGCCCTACCGGATGCCCCGTGTGGGGCAGGTGCTGGTGCGCTCCCTGCTGGATCGGACGCTGTTTGTGCTGGGGCGTGCGGTGACGGTGGCCGCCCCCGCCGGCCTGCTCATCTGGATACTGGGCAGCGTATCCGTGGGCGGCGTCACCCTGCTGACGGCGCTGGCCGCCGCGCTGGACGGCCCCGGACGGCTCATGGGGCTGGACGGCATGGTGCTGCTGGCGTTCCTGCTGGGCTTTCCCGCCAACGAGATCGTACTGCCGGTGCTGCTGATGGGCTACCTGCAAACCGGTACGCTGACGGCCTACGGCAGTCTGGCGGAGCTGTCCGCCGTACTCACCGCCAACGGCTGGACGACCCAGACGGCGGTGTGCATGCTGGTGCTGTGCCTGCTGCACTTCCCCTGCGGCACCACCTGCCTTACCATCCTCCGGGAGACGGGCAGCGCCCGTTGGACGGCGCTGGCGGCGGCGCTGCCCACCGCCATGGGCGCGGCGCTGTGCATGGCCATTCACGGCGTCTGGACGCTGCTGGGATAGCCCCTCGACAAAAAACTGTTGCCAAGCGTCCGGTTTTGTAGTAAAATACTTGGGTGAACTCGTCCTCCGCCGATAGCTGCGGGGCCGGTCTCGCGCAATGGATACCCACGAATCATGTCAGGCGGGGAACCGAGCAGCATTAAGAGGGATCATCCATGTGCCGCGGGGAAGCCGGCTTCGCGGCTATGGGCGGAGGACATTCCATTTTGTTTTGTCAGGAGGTGTGCCCATGTATCAGGCCCTGTACCGCAAATACCGCCCCCGTACCTTTTCGGAGGTGGTGGGTCAGTCCCACATCACCGATACCCTCCAGCGTCAGGTGGCGGAGGGCCGCGTGGGCCACGCCTATCTTTTCACCGGCACCCGGGGTACCGGCAAGACCACCTGCGCCCGCATCCTCGCCAAGGCCGTCAACTGTGAGCGCCCCGTGGACGGCGCGCCCTGCTGCCAGTGCGACAGCTGCCGGGGCATCGACGCCGGCACGCTGCTGGATGTGACGGAGCTGGACGCCGCCTCCAACGGCAGCGTCAACGACGCCCGCACCCTGCGGGAGGAGGCGGTCTACCCCCCCTCCGTGCTGAAAAAGCGGGTGTACATCATCGACGAGGTGCACATGCTCTCCCGGGACGCCTTCAACGCTCTGCTGAAGATCATGGAGGAGCCGCCGGAGCATTTGCTGTTCATTCTGGCCACCACGGAGCTGCATAAGGTGCCCGCCACCATTCTCTCCCGCTGCCAGCGGTTCTCCTTCAAGCGCATCCTGCCCCGGGACATGGAGCAGCAGCTGCTGAAGATCGCGGCGGCGGAGGACATCGCCCTGACGGCGGACGGCGCGGAGATCCTGGCCCGCATGGCCAACGGCGCTCTCCGTGATGCCCTGAGCCTGCTGGATCAGTGCCGCGCCGTGGAGGGCAACATCGACAGCCGCACCGTGCTGGACACGCTGGGTCTGGCCGGCAGCACCCAGACGCTGCAGCTGATGCGCTGCCTGCTGGCCCGGAACGCCGCCGACGCGCTGGCGCTGTTTGACCGTCTCTATCGCGGCGGCAAGGACGTGGCCGCCCTGCTGGGCGAGCTCAGCGACTTAGCACGGGACATGACGGTGATGAAGGCCGCGCCGGAGGGCGGCGCCGCTCTGCTGTCAGGCGTCTACGACCGCAGGACCCTGAGCGATCTGGGCCGCGATTTGCCCATGAGCCGGTTTCTGTACATGGCCGATACGCTGCAGGGCTGCTGCGCCGCGCTGGCGGACAGCATCCGTCCCCGCACGGCGGCGGAGCTGTGCCTGTTGAAGCTGTGCGACGAGAGCCTGTCCGGCGACCTCACCGCCTTTGACCGGCGGCTGGCCCGGCTGGAGCAGGCCGTGCAGCAGGGCGGCGTACCATCGCGTCCGGGTCCCGCCCCCGGGCGGGAGACGCCCCCGTCCCCGCCGGCTCACGAAGAACCCCCTCTGCCGGAGGAACCGCCTCTGCCGGAGGAACCGCCTCTGCCGGAGGAACCGCCCCTGCCGGAGCAGGCCGTCCGGGACTACGGCCTTCCGGAGGAATCCCCTGACCGTCCCGCGCCCCGGCCGTCGCCCCATCCCGCGGCGCCCCAGCCCCGCAGCACCACCGCGCCCGCCGGCAGCGGCGATACCGCCGTGTGGCAGCGCCTGCTGGAGCAGTACAAGGGCCGCTTGCCGGTAAACGTCCGGGTCATGCTGAACATGGTGTCCGGCGTGGTGGACGGCGACTGTCTCACCGTGCTGTGCCGGGACGACTTCACCCTGAAGCAGCTGGACAAGCCGGCGGTCACCGCCGTCCTGCGTGAGGTCACCTCCGCCGATCAGGGCCGCGCCATCCGCGTGGTGCTGGAGGTGGGACAGGCCCCGGCGGCCAAACGCCCCGCGCCCCCTGCGCCTGTGCCAAAACCGGCGCCGCAGCCGCCCCAGCCCGCACCCGCGCCGGAGGAACCCCCGCTGCCGGAGGAACCGCCGGAACCGGCGTCCGCCGCCGATACGCCCCCGTGGGTGGCTCCATCCCCCGCACCGGCCCCCGGCCCCGATAAAATGGACGAGCTGCTGCACAACGGCCAGCAGCTGGACAGCTTCCAGATCAAATAAAACCAACGACATAAAGGAGAACGAACATGGCAAAGGGATACAGCGCCCGCAAGGGCTTTTCCGGCGGAGCCGGCATGATGCAGCAGCAGGCCCAGATGCAGCAGAAGCTGCTGAAGATGCAGCAGGAGATGAACAAGGCCCAGGAGGAAGTGGAGAACAGCTCCTTTACCGCCTCCGTGGGCGGCGGAGCGGTGACGGCGGTAGTCAGCGGCAAGAAGGAGCTGACCGCCCTGACCATCAAGCCCGGCGTGGTGGATCCCGAGGACGTGGAGATGCTGCAGGATCTGGTGATCTCCGCCGTCAACGAGGCCCTGCGTCAGGCGGAGGACGCCATGAGCACCTCCATGAACGCCCTGACCGGCGGTCTGAACATCCCCGGTCTTGGCCTGTAAGACGTGCAGAAAAGTGCCCTGAAGCACAGCTTCAGGGCACTTTTTATGCGTCAAAATACGTCACCAGCAGGTCTGTCACCATGCCGTAGCTGCGGACGCCGTTGGCGTCCCCATTGGTCTTGAGGAACACGTCGTACACCGCCTCCGACGCCTGCGACACCGGCCCCCGGAACCGCGCCCAGTAGGCGCTGTCCGCCCGCAGGTCGGCCCGCACCGTCTCCGGCAGCGTATCCCGGATGGCAAGGCACCGCTCCGGATCAATGCTGTACAGGGAGTTGGACAGATGCACATAGCCCTCCAGCCACCCCGCGTAGCGGTAGGCCGGGTCGCTGCTGCGGGTGGCCGCCAGGATCCCCACGAAGTTGCACTCCTGCTCGGAGATGATGCCCCGCTGGTGGGCCATCTCGTGGCATACCGTGGCAGGCAGATACGCCGACGGGCTGTCCATGTTCACGTTGGCCTCGCCGGTAAAGGGGAAGTAGAACCCGGTGAACCGCAGCACGCTGAGGACGTAGGAGCACCCGAAGGGCTTGACGCCCCCCGTCTCCATCCGCAGGAACGGGAACTCGTCGTAAAGCCCGTCGTAGGCGCTGCCCGCCCCGTCCAGCACGGCCTTTCTGTCCAGCCGGCACACGCCGTTTTCGTCCCGCGGCACACCGTCCGCCGCCGCGGACAGCTCCTCCGCGAAGTACACCGTCACCCGCTCCAGCGCCGCCGCCGGCACAGGCCGGGCGGTGATGCCGCTCTTATCCTGAAAGCTGTCGGTGCTGTAGGCCGCGCCCCACAGCAGGCAGAACCCCGCGTACACCGTCAGGGCGACGCACCCGGCGGTCAGCAGGAAGTCCGCCAGCACCGTCCCCCGGCGCGGGCCCAACACGAGCCGCCGCACCGTGCAGGCCAGCCAGATCACCGCCGCCCAGATGCCCGTCAGGATCAGCACCTCGCCCACGGAGCCGTCGTAAAAATCGCACAGCCGCGACACCCGCCGCATCACCGGGAAGATCACGTCCCCGCACAGCCGGTTCATGGCGGCCCCATTGGCGCGCAGCGCGAAGTAGGCGGTGAAAAACAGCGCCAGCGCCGCCAGCCACCGAAGCAGCGGACGGCGCCGGGAGAGATACCCCCTCACAGCGGCAGGGGGCGGCCCGTAAAGCTCATGACGCAGCTGGCCTGCACCACGGCCTTTCCCGTCTCGTCCGTGACCTCCGCCGAGCAGAAGGCCAGCTTGCCGCCCAGCCTGTCCACCCGCCCCACAGCGGTCAGGGTGCTGCCCGCCGCCGCGGCGGACAGATAGTCGATGTGGGCGTTCACCGTCACCACCATCTCCTGCCGCAGCGTCATGATGGCCATGCCCATGGCCACGTCGCACAGGGCGAACAGGATGCCGCCGTGGGCACCGCCCCAGCGGTTCAGGCTGACCTCGCACATGGGCAGCACCACCGTGGCGGTGCCATCGGACAGATCAGCCGTGTACAGATGGTTGTGGGTGAGAAACGGCTCCTTGTTGTTGCCGAAGTCCAGCAGTATCTTCTTGAGTTCTTCAGTCATGGTGCTCCTCCGATGCCGTCGCTTCCGGCGTATTGTCCGGCCCCGCCGTCCGGGCGCGCTCCACATAGGCGTAGGCCTCCGTGGGCATATCGCGATGGCGCAGCCGCCGGTTCAGCAGATACTTCACCAGCTCCTGCACACAGGCGAAGATGGGTACGCCCAGGAACATACCCAGCACACCGCCGAAGCCGCCGCCCACCAAAATAGCCACGATGACCCAGAAGCTGGAGATGCCGGTGGCGTCGCCCAGGATCTTCGGCCCCAGAATGTTGCCGTCAAACTGCTGGAGCACCACGATGAAAATCACAAAGAACAGGCACTGCTTGGGACTGACCAGCAGAATAAGGAAGGCCGAGGGGATAGCCCCCAGAAACGGCCCGAAAAACGGGATGACGTTGGTCACGCCCACCACCACGCTGACCAGCGGGGTATAGGGCATCTTCAGGATGGAGCACCCGATGAAGCACAGTGCGCCGATGATGAGAGAGTCCAGCAGCTTCCCCCGGACAAAGCCGGAGAAAATGCGGTCGACCTGCCGCGTACCGTGGATGACGGCGTTGGCCTTCTTCTCGTCCAGCACCGCGTATACCACCTTGCAGCAGCGGGCCAGGCTTTTCTCCTTCATGGTCATCAGATAGATGGACACGATGATGCCCACGATCAGGTCGGTAGCGAAGCTGACCACGCTCCAGATACCGTTCCAGATGCCGCCGGTCAGGGTGCCCAGCGCCCCCTGTGCCCACGGCAGGATGTGATTCTTCAGCAGGGTCACGCCGTCGCTGTAATACTTGGTCACAAAGTCCGCCACCCAGACGGCGATCTCATTCTCGCTGTCCAGCAGGCCGTCGGCCCAATTGTACACCTTATAGTAATATGCCTCCGCGTTGTTGATGAGCATGGTCACGCTGTCCACCAGCTGGGGGATCAGCACACTCATCAGCAGATACACCAGCAGGATGGCCACCGCCTCTGCCAGCAGGATGCTGGCAAACCGCAGGACGCCCGCCGCGTTTTTGACGTGCTTTCTGGGAAACGCCTTCTGCCACCCGGCGTGGAGCGCCCTCTCGATCCAGTTCATCACCGGTGTCAGCAGGTAGGCGATGGCGCAGCCGTACAGCACCGGTGCCAGCACGGAGAACAGCTTGTTCACAAAGTGCTGGAGCGTGCCGCCCATATAGAACGTGTCGTAAAACACCAGCACGGCGCAGACGGTGAGAAACGCCGTCAGCCCCCACTTTACATATTGTGTCCGCCGTTTCATCCGCATCACTCCTTTGCCCTCTATCATAGTCGAAAGCCCCCGGTTTTGCAAGATTTTTTCTGCCAGCCTGCACCGCGCCCGTTTCCCGGTCATCGCCGCCGCGCTGCCTGTTGCAATTCCTCCCACACTATGGCATAATGATACCATCAGTTGACAAGGGCAAGCACGGTTTTGACGGGCAGAAATGCGCCCATAC
>OKSC01002280.1_pt1 | contig 16656 bp, 8 predicted proteins | sample 1601161 | NCBI WGS metagenome assembly OKSC01 (sample SAMEA3541552, study PRJEB24748) | human gut metagenome | biome: human gut; feature: human-associated habitat; material: faeces | place: China | collected 2012
GGCGCATACCGCGCTTTTTCGCCGGGCGGCAATGCTGTTTCGTTTCACATACCCGTTATTATGCGCAAACCGTTCACTTTGATCGAACTTCTGGTCGTCATCGCCATCATCGCCATACTCGCGGCCATGCTGCTGCCGGCGTTGAATAAAGCGCGTGACCGGGCCAGAAGCACCACCTGCCTCAACAATCTCAAGCAAATCGGTCTCGGCGCCCGGATGTACGGCGACGATCATAAAAACATCATCCCGACCAGCATTCAGCTTCCCGACTGGGGACAGCATTACAACTGGGGCGGAATCTGGACGAATTTTCTCGCCGGAGGCGAATGGGATAAAAATCTTTCGCAGGGAAAAAAGACCGGCTACGGAAATTACATTTCCTGGAAGACCGTATCCTGCCCGGCGGCCCCGAGCCATACCATTATCGGACGGACGGTCTACGGCGGCATCGACTGGCCGAGTGACGGCGTCCCCGCGTCCATTCTGGACACCTTCGGCAGGTTCGGAGAATATTACCTGGATAACGGCTTTCTGGGGCAGTTCGTCCGCGCCGGACGCATGAAACGGCCGGGCATGACTCCGCTTTTCGCCGACGCCTTCTTTTTAGAGGGCAATACGCAAGTTTTCCATCGCTTCAGAACGCATAATTACTGGGCCTGGCAGATGGGCCTGTTCGGAGAAGTTCACTCCGGCCGCGGCGGATGCGTGTTCGCCGACGGCCATGCGGCGCAGGTGAGCGGGAAATGGCTGCAGAACTCCGAGCTTCGGCTCTCCCAGTATTTCGACGTCAACGGATTCCGCCGGACGCTTTAGAGGCCGCCGGCGACAACAGGTCCATTCAAACAAATCAGAGGATAAAAAAACATGATGAAATTGGGTTCATGTGCCGCCGCCCTGCTGCTGGCGGCAAACCTGGCCGCAGCCGACAGACAGCTTTTCAGCATCGCCCGGGGCGGGGCTGTTTTCGCCCCGTTCAACAAGACCGACAAGGTGAGAACAGTCGGCAACAGGCTCTCGCTCGAGCTGCCGCCCAAAGGAGGCCGCTGGCAGGGAACGATCATCACACCGAAAAAAGGAGAACAGTATTTCGACCTGTCCGAAGGCGCGATTCTGGCTGTGGACGTCAAAAACAACAACCCCTATATGATGCAGCTCCAAATGGAGATCGTCAACCTGAAAGAGGGGAAGGACTCGAACGCCTTCGCCCATATCGCCTATTCTTCGATCGCGCTGCTCCCCGGAGAAAAAGCGCCGCTGCGCGTCCGCTACGGCCGCGCCGTCAAAGAGAGTTCGGAGTGGGCTCCGGAGGGAATGCAGCGTCTCCCCGACGGTTTCGTCAAGGGCGATCACAAAATCGTGCCGGATCAGGTCGCCCAGCTCCGCATCTGGACGAGCAATCCCGACGCCGACAGGCCGATGCGCTTTGAACTCTCCAACTTCCGCGTGGAAGAACCGGTGAAACCGCTTCCCGAAGCATTGAAGAGCAAGGAGGCCTTCTATCCCTTCATCGACCGGTTCGGCCAGTACAAACATGCCGACTGGCCCGGCAAGGTGACCGATGCCGCCCAGCTCGGAGAGCGCAAGCTGGCGGAAGACCGCGAACTCGCCGCCCATCCCGCCATTCCCGGCCGGAACCGGTTCGGCGGCTGGGCGGACGGGCCGACTTTCGAGGACAAGAAAGGCGGCTGGGGCACGGTCAAGTACAAGGGGAAATGGTTCCTCACCGACCCGGAAGGCAAACTCTTCTGGTCGCTCGGCATCAACTCGATCCAGCTGATCGAAGACCCGACCGGCATCTCCTATCGAGAAAATTACTTCGAGGAACTCCCCCCGAACGAAGGAGCGAAAAAGCAGTTCTACACCCGAAAAGCCTTCCCCCGTTTCGGCTTCTATAAAGGCAAGGGCGGCAACCAGGACACCAATATCCTGCAGTTCTATTTCATGCTCCACAACGTCAGCCTGAAATACGGCGACAATTACGCGCAGAAATATCTCGACCGTTCCCAGGCACGCCTCCGCAGCTGGGGTTTCAATACCAACGGCAACTGGCTTGATCCCGACATTCTGAACCGGTCCCACCTGCCTTATATCACCTGCATTACGTTCAAGAAGTTCTATCAGGTGATCGAAGGCTGTGAACTGATCGGATGGCAGAAGTTCCCGGACGTCTTCAATCCGGATTTCGCCGCGGGGATCGCCGATGCTCTGCGCGGCCATCACAGGAATACCGTTACCGATGAAAACTGCATCGGCTACTTTGTGGACAATGAACTTTCCTGGGGAAAAACCGATACTTTTCTCGCGGAAGGCGCGTTGCGTTCTCCAGCCTCCCAGCACGCAAAGACCGCGTTGACGGAGTTCTGCCAAAATAAATATGCCGATATCGCCGGACTCAACAAAGTCTGGGGAACCGCTTATAAGAACTGGGAGGATTTCCGCGCCTCCACCGCCATGCCCACCGAACCCGAAAAGGCGCGGGCGGATCTGGAGGAGTTCAACGACGTTATCGTCAACCGCTACTTCCGGACCTGCAAGGAGGTCATCAACCGCGAAGCCCCCGGCAAGCTCTACTTCGGCTGCCGCTTCAATGACCGCAATGAAAAAGTGATCGCCGCTTCCTCCAGATATCTCGACGGATGCTCGTTCAACCTTTATCGCCCGGAGATCAGCGCCTGGCGCCTTCCGGCCGGAGTCGACATGCCGGTGATCGTCGGCGAGTGGCACTACGGCACCGCCGCCAACGGCCCGGCGCATCCGGGACTGCAGCCCGCGGCCAATCAGGTCGAGCGCGCCCGCGGTTTCGACCGCTATGTCCGCAGCGCCCTGTGGAATCCGCAGATCGCCGGCGTGCATTACTTCAAGTACACCGACCAGATGGCGACCGGACGGCCCGCGGACGATGAGAACATTCAGTGCGGCTTCGTCGATGTGACCGACACCCCGTACCGGGAGATGGTTGAAGCCGCGCGCAAAGTCAGCTCCGACATGTACCGTTACCGGACTTCGGTCAACACAGCGGCCGGAAATTGACCATGCGCGATATCCGCGCCAGGCGGCCGTAAAGGCGATACGGCCGCAGTTTTTGCGCGACGACAAGAGAAATACGGGCGGAACCGCAGCCATGCGGATTCCGCCCGTTCCGCGCCCCCAGTCCGGGCAGCAGCTCCGCGGCGGGGCCGGATTGCCGCGCTTCGCCCTCAGGCGGCGGCAGGTCCGCCAAACCGCCGGCGCCGGCCATGCCGGTTCGACATGCAATATTCCCTCCTGATTCGAACCGCACATTGATCATTATACTCCACAATTTCCGCCGTTCCATGCAAGAATGATCATTTAACGAAACTTTATGAAAATCCATGAATTGGTTTCCGCCTGATTTTATAGTATAATATTTGCAGAGGCAAATTCGTTGGAACACACACCTCACCAAAAAAACGGAGGCTAATCATGCATCGCAAACCATTTACCCTCATCGAGCTGCTGGTCGTCATCGCCATCATCGCCATACTCGCGGCCATGCTGCTGCCGGCGCTGAATCAGGCGCGGGCCAGCGCCCGGAAGGCAAGCTGCGTAAACAACCAGAAGCAGGTCATGCTCGGGCAGATCCAGTATGCGAACGACAACCGGGACCAGATGGTCGTCTGCGCCAAATACAAGAACAGCGGCACACCGGAGACCTTCGTCACGATCCTGACCCGGATCAAGAGCAATACCGGCGGAATGGAGACGCTCGACGACGGCGCCGCCTCCTATCTGCCGTTCAACATCCTCTCCTGCCCGTCCCATCCGGACAACGGCCAAGTCGATGTCTGGAGCGGAACCTACGGCATGTGGAAGCAGAAGGGCATCATCGACCGCAGCACCGAAGCGGGATACATCTTCAATTCGACCACCGACATCCCTGCCGACTGGTGCAACGTCACCATCCTGCCGACGCGCGCCAAATCCCCGAGCACGACTTTCATCCTCGCCGACACGCTCCGCTCCGTTGCCGCCGGAGCCAACATGGGCAAACAGTTCTACTACTTCTTCCCGGGTGAAGCCGCCGAAAACTCCGGCGTCGGGCTCGTGCATAACGAACGCGCGAACTGCGGCTTCATCGACGGCCACGTCGCCGCGATGGGAGCGACCGAGATGAACCAGACCCCGACCAGGCTGAAGTACTGCGTCAACGGCAGCTTCGCCGCCCGGACCATGTAAGAAAGAGAGAATATCACCATGCGCAGACACTGGCAGCACCTCCTTTTCGCGGCGTTCCTGCTCCCCGCGGCGATCGCCGCCGCCCCGGCCGAAAAAATCGGCATATCACCGAAACTCCCCGGCTGGCGCTTCAGCAACGGTCCGGAATTCCCCGGCGCCTCGGGGAGCGCGAACTACTCCGGCGGCGGCATCATGCTCGACGGAGACTTCAGCAGAGGCGGCAATTACGTCGGCGTGTTCCACGAGGTGTCGAATCCGGATTTCAACGAGCTCCGGTTCAGGATCAAAGCCTCGGTGGAACAGCTGGCGGTCCGTTTCCGCGATTCGAAGGGACAGGTGCACCAGCACTTCATTTCGGTCGGACTCGATTCGCCGGGCTGGATCGAACTGGCCGTTCCGGTCGCCGGCTCCCCGCGCCACCACTGGGGCGGGGCGAACGACGGCATCCTGCGCGGTCCGGTCACCGAAATCGGCTTTGTGGTCCACAAGGATCATTTCGACCGTCCGAAGGGACGCGCCGCAATCAGGGACGTCAGGCTGTGCCGGAACGACACGCCGCCGCAGGTCCCGCTCGACATCGCGAAATTCGATGCGTCGAAGGCCACCGTCAACGGACAGGCCTCGATCCGGAAGGAGAAGGATGCGCTGATCATCGAAATTCCGGGCGGCCAGAGCTTCACCTGGCCCGGCGTGAACCTGAAGCCCCAGAACGGCGGCTCCTACTTCGACCTCTCCGGCGGTTCGGTGCTGGCGATGGATGTGACGAACCTGGCGGGATATCCGGCCACCTTCCGCTGCCAGATCGAGAATCTCGGCGCCGACGGGCGTGAATTCTGCGTCAAGGGCGGCCGTGGCTTCGAGGCCGGCGAAACCGCCACCATGCGCATCCGTTTCTACCGCGACGGCATCGCGCCGGACGACGTCGTTTTCGAAGGCGTGCTGAATCCGTTCGAGGGGCTGCGCGGCGCAAACAACCTCGACGTGAAGAAGGTCACCAACATCATGCTGTTCGAACACTCCCCGGCGCGCGACCTGAAATTCGCGGTCCGCAACATCCGGCTTGAGGAGCCCTGGAAAGGCGTCTCCGACGCAGTCCGGAGCGCGAAAACCTTCTATCCCGCAATCGATGTCTACGGGCAGTACAAACATAAGGAGTGGAACGGCAAAACCCACAGCGACGCGGAGCTTGCCGCGGCGCTCGAAGCGGAAAAGCGCGACCTCGCCGCCCACCCCGCCATCGCCGGACTGAACCGGTTCGGCGGCTGGGCGGACGGCCCGTCGTTCGAGGCGACCGGCAGCTTCCGCACCCTGAAGCACGACGGCAAATGGTATCTCGTCGACCCGGAGGGAAAACTCTTCTTCTCGCACGGCATCGACCAGTTCTCCGGCAGCGAAACGACCGGCTTCGAGCTGCGCGAACACTACTTCGAGAACCTTCCGCAGAAGAGCGATCCGGAGACCAGAGGGCTCTGGGGCACCTCGAATCCGGCGCCGGGCAAAAACTTCTACCGGCTCAAAAACCTCCGTCCGGCCGTATTCAACTACTACGGCCGGAACCTGAAACGCAAATACGGCGACGACTGGCGGAATATCCACCGCCGGCTCATGCACGACCGCGCCGCAAGCTGGGGAATCAACACGCTCGGCAACTGGAGCTGGGGCGATTACGCCCGGGTCGGCCGCACGCCGTATTGTCTGCAGGCTTACAGCGACGGACCGGTCATCAAGGGACATACCGGCACCTGGCAGCATTTCGAGGATGTGTTCGACCCGAAATTCGAGGAAAGCATCGTCTCCAATCTGTCGCGGGGCTGGAAGTTCGCCGCGGGGGACCCGATGTGCATCGGCGCCTTCGTCGACAACGAGCACAGATGGGGGAATGAGACCGCGCTGGCGGAGGCGGTTCTCCGCAGTCCGGCCGACCAGGCCGCGAAGCAGGAGTTCCGTCGGCGGCTCGAAAAGCGGTACGGCGACATCGCCGGGCTCAACGCCGCCTGGAAGAGCAGCTATGCCTCGTGGGATGCATTCGCGGCCGAAACCGCGCTGCCGGACCCTGACGCCGCGAAAGACGACCTCAAAGCCTTCAACGATGCGCTCATCGAACGTTATTTCGAAGGCTGCCGCGCCGCCGTGAAACGGGTTCTCCCCGGCAAGCTCTACCTCGGCTGCCGCTTTGCGGGCGTGCCGCGCGCCGAACTTGTGAAAACCGCCGCGAAATACTGCGACCTTCTCTCGTTCAACCTCTATCAGTACTCCGTCGCGGACTTCAAGCTCCCGGACGGCATCGACATGCCGGTCATGATCGGGGAGTTCCACTTCGGAACCATCAACAACGGCCATTCGCACCCCGGACTCGTCGCCTGCGCCGACGACGCGGAACGCGGCGAAGCATACCGTCACTACCTGAAGAGCGTCCTGCGCCATCCGAATTTCGTCGGCTGCCACTACTACCGGATGATCGACGAACATCCGGCCGGACGCACACTGGACAACGAGAACATGGGCGTCGGCTTCCTCGACATCTGCGACCGCCCCTGCCCTGAAATGGTCCGGGCCGCGCGGGATATCGCCGGAGAGATGTACGACATCCGCGCAAACCGGCAGTAAGCGCAAAAACGAACAGACCATCGGAACGGACGGAATCGAGGCGATGCGGTTCCGTCCGTTCCGATGAACGGACGCTGCGCGGACTGATCATTCTGCGCCATAATCGTCAGTCGATCCGGACAAAAATGATCATCTGACGAAACTTTATGAAAATCCGTGAATTTGTTTCCGGCCGGTGCTGCAGTATAATTATATGCAGGGCAATTCCATGGACTGCATCTCTTACAACCCAAACGGAGGCTAATCATGCATCGAAAACCGTTCACTCTCATCGAGCTGCTGGTCGTCATCGCCATCATCGCCATACTCGCGGCCATGCTGCTGCCGGCGCTGAACCAGGCGCGGGCGCGGGCACATGCGATCAACTGCGTGAGCAACCAGAAGCAGATCGGGCTGGGCTTCCTCTCCTACGCGAACGATTTCAGCAACATGCTCTACTACCAGACGCCGAACGTGTACCCGTGGACGCAGGCGCTCACCCGGAACAGCACCGCCCAGTCGCTCGGCTACATCGAATGGAACAGCCTGCTCTGCCCGGCAGACCCGAATCCGGCCGGGCCGAACTCCTGGTGGTTCGGGGTCATGGGCATGTGCGACTACTATTCCGGCGCGCGCGATTCAGTCAAAGAGAGCGTCGGGGACATCGTCATCCGGCACAACGGCAACAATGCGTGGCGCTACTACGCGCTGAACCGCCTCAAGGCTCCGGCCCGGTCGATCTGGCTGGCCGACACCTGGAATATCGCCGGCAACAACAGCGCCTACTACTTCACTCCCGCGGAACTGCGGGAGAGTCCGAAGAACATCGGCCTCATTCGCCGCCACAACAACCGGGCCAACACGCTGATGTTCGACGGACACGTCGAGTCGCTCGACAAAAACGGCCTGACCGCCACGGCCACCAATGTGATCATCTCCTACAACTCGAACTTCGGCCCGGAAAACCACTGAACAATACCGGCGATTCGCCGCTCAACACGAAAGGAACCGAAAGCAAATGACCAGATATCCGCTTCTTCTGCTCGGAAGCCTGCTGTGCGCATGGCAGGCCGCGGCGGCCGAACTTCCGCCGGACGGCTGGAAGTTCAGCAACGGACCCGAATTCCCGGGCGCCGCCGGAACGCTGCGATGCGATGACAAAATTCCGTTCAACGGGAAAAAGTCGCTCGAACTTGCCGGAGACTTCAGCAGAGGCGGCGGCTACGTCGCCGCCGGCCATACGCTCGAACCGGCCGCGGAACTCCGGGAGTTCCAGTTCAAAATCAAAGGGGATGCGGCCCGCGCAGCCGTCCGTTTCGTCGATACGGACGGACAGACCCACCAGCATTTCCTGCCGCTGACCGGCAATCCGTCGGTCTGGCAGTGCATCGAAGTGCCGGTCGCCGGTTCTCCCGGGCACCACTGGGGCGGAAAAAACGACGGCGTCCTGCGCGGCCCGGTCCGCCGCATTGCCGTCGTGCTCCACCGCAATGACTTTCCCGGCAAAACCGGCAGCGTCCGCCTCGCGGACTTCCGCACGGTCGAAACCAGACGCCTCATGCAGCCGCTGCCGCTCCCCGCCGCCGCCGAAGCGTGGAAACTGAACCGCGGGCTCGAATTCGCCCCCGGCGCCGACGCTTCGCTCGATGCGGACGGCAAACGGCTGCTGCTCAAGGTCGACAACAGCAGACACGGCGACTACGCGGCGGCCGAATACCGCTTCAAGGCCCCGGTCAATGCAAAGCGCCTGAGTTTCGAAATGCGCGGAGCGAACCGGAACTTCGCGGTCCGTTTCATCGATGCGGGCGGGCAGTTCCACAACCATCTGTTCAAAGCCTCCGGGAATCCGGGCGAAACGCAGAAGTTCGCGTTCGACGTCGCCGGTTCCGAGCACCACTGGAGCGGCGAAAACGACGGTGTTTTCCACGGGCCGCTCGCCGGGATCCAGCTGGTCGTCTGCGGCAAATTCTACGGGCCGGAGAAAAAGGGCGAAACCGAATTCCGGAATCTCTCGGTCGAAGCCGACGACCCCGCCGCAGGGCTCCCGGTCTGGGAGGCCGCCGATCCCGCCGCCCTGTTCCGCCGTACCGGCGACACCTCCCCCGTTCAGCTCCAGGCCCGCTTTCCGGAACCGCCGAAGCCGGAGCAGCTCCGTTACAGCTATCGCGGTTATGACGGCGGCGAAGTCGCCGCCGGAACCGCAGTCTATGACGCAGCCGGCCGTACGCTCTCGGCCCCTCCCCCGCCCGGACGCGGCTTTTTCGAGCTCTGTTACCCGGAGCTCGGAATCCGCCTCGGCCTCGCGGTCGACGATCCGCCGCCGGCCGAAATCGACGAATACTTCGCGCAGGACAGTTCCCTGAGCTGGGGGCCGCCGCCCGACGACGAAAAGGGCATCCGCGACTTCATGCGGATTCTGAAGAAGAACGGCATCTGCTGGAACCGCGACCGGCTCCACTGGCCGGGTATCGAAAAGGAGCGCGGCAAATTCGATTTCGGCGGCCGCTTCGGGCTCTACCGCCGGATCGCGGAGGAAGAGGGTATCAAGGCGCTCGACACCTTTCACGCCGCACCGCCGTGGAACAGCGAATCCCCGACCCGCTTCCGCGACGCGGACCCGCGCCGGAACCTCTACCCGGTCAACCTGCTCGCCGCCGGAGAAAGCTGGAGCGCGATCGTCAGGCACTGGGGCGCGTTGAAGGCGCTCGAGGTCTGGAACGAGCCCGACATCAGCTTCGGCAATGACTTTCCGGCCGAATACGTCACGGCCTTCACGAAGGCCGTATCGCGCAGCTTCGCCGACAACGGCATCGACGCGCTGGTCGTCGGCGGAGTCTTCGCCTCGACCCGCCCCGGCACGAACTTCTACCGCACCTACATCGACAACGGGCTGCTCGACGACTCCGACGTCATCAGCTATCACTCCTACGCCGAAGTGCCGGATATGGAGCCGCAGGTCGCCGCGCTGCGCCAGGCCGAACTCGACAGCGGAACTCCGCGCGCCGGAATCCCGTACTGGATCACCGAATGCGGCAAACCGCGCCCGTGGACCGGCACCAGCCGCGGCCCCGCCGAACCGGATCTGTACAGCGCGGCCGAAATCACCGGCAAGGCGGCCGAACTGCGGGCGCTCGGCCTCGAACGCTATTTCGCCTTCGAATACAAGTTCCGCCGGGAGAATGCGAACAATTTCGGTCAGATGGATGCGAACCGCACGCCGATGCGCGGAATGGCCGCCTACCTGCACCTCGTGCGCGTCCTTTCGCACCGCGATTACGTCGGCGACCTCAAGGGGAGCGACGCGCTCCGCTCCCGGGTGTTCGAGGGGAAAGACGATCTCGTCGCCGTGCTCTACAACGGAACGCGGAAGAACCGCAAGTCCTCCGTGTCGCTGCCGTCCGGTCTCGGCGTGCTGCGCGCAACCGGCATCGACGGCCGCCCGGTCGAATTCAGGAACGGCAGAGTGCCGAACACCGACGGCATCACCTACGTCTATCTCGACAAAGCCGCGAAACAGAACTTCATCGACCCCGGCACCCGGGCGATGGAACTCTGCCGGCTTGCGAAATCCTACCGGCCGCGGCCGCGCGCCGCAAAGCCGCTCGTCCTCCAGCCCCTGACGGACCTCTCGAAGCTCATCGTCACCAACCGCGGCTTTTATATGCCGGAATCCGGCGACCTCGAACTGAAGCTCCGCATCAACAATTTCGGCAAAACGCCGCTCGAATTCGCGCCGGAAATCGAACTGCCGCCGGGCGCCGAACTGCTGACGCAGCCCGCAGCCGTCACCGTCCCGGCCGGAGGAACGGCCGAAACCGCATTCCGTGCATCACTCGCGCCGAACCCGAAAAAGGCGGATTTCCAGACGCTCCGCGTCGGCGACCGCAACGGCAACGCCACCCCGATCGCCTTCTCATTCGCTCCCTTCCGGCAGCAGGAGCTCGTTCTCGAAGCGATGCCGGACGGAACAAGGAGCCCGGCGACGCCGGCCGAACTCGAGGCGCTCGGAAACTGGAACGACTTCAGCGGCCCCGCGAACTGGACTCCGTGGGAGGGCGACAAGACGGTCCCCGACATCGAGGCGCGGCTTCGCGGCTTCTATACGCCGCGGGAGCTCGTCCTTCAGGTGCTGGTCAGGGACGAGCGGCATGTGAATGCGAACAGCGCCTTCGAATCGTGGCGCGGCGACTCCGTCCAGCTGACGGTCCAGCAGCGGAAGGCGGACAAGCTTCCGCTCGGCCGCCGGCAGTACCATGAGATCACCGCCGCCAAATGCGGCGAAGGGCAGACCCTCTACGCCCATATCGGCACGCCGGCGGGGAAACTCGCCGGGTCGAAGCTCGACTTCCGCGCGGTCGGCGACGGCTGGTATCTCTACGAAATCCGCCTGAACGGAAAGGAGCTCGGGCTCGAGCTCAAACCGGGCTCAGTCATCGGCTCCTCGCTGATCGTCAACAGCGATCCCGGCACCGGACGGGCCGGATTCCTGAACTGGGGGCTCGGCATCGCGCCGGAGAAATCCGACACGCTCTTCCAGCTCCTTGTTCTCAAATAGCTCTCCGGCAAATGCCCGGAAACCCGGGAGGGGGCGCGCCGCCCCCTCCGAACCGCCGCCCAGCCGCGTTGTCGTACTTCCGCCGGGCGGCTTCGATGCGTTTCAGGGTCTCCGGGCGGTCCTCCTCCGGAGTTCCGGCCGGATTGCGGCGAAAACCACTCTCCGGCGCGGTCCCGGCATGGTGCGCGCCGAAAACGGGCAGTCTTCCGGCGGACGGTTTCTCCGGCTCCGGGACACAGGCGGAGCCCCGCGCCGGATATTATTCGCCGTCAACGGGTTTGAATCTTTTCTGATTCTGCATTTCACTCCTCCTGCCATACTTCCGTTTCTCCGCCTCGTCAAATCCGTTTTTCTCCGGATAAAGGGAAGGCCCTGCGTTCCATGCGGTCCGCAGAGCCTTCGTGTTGGGGTTTTGTTTGTCAGACCACGGCTTCCCGCAGTCCAATTTTATTTTTGAGCTCAACCTCCCCGGTTTGTTGTTCTATATGCTTTGCGCAATTCGTATCGGGCATGCCGCCGCCGAATTCCAACCTTTCCGGCCCTCCGCACTCCTGTCGACGGGGAGCGCGGCCGGCCGCGTTCCGGAACTGACTTCGGCGTGACGCGAACTCTCGAAAACCGCACCGGCACCAGCCCGCGCCCTCCCGATTCATTCGAGTTACCGCCTCCGTCAATAAACATTATAAGTTATTATTCCTATTTATCAACCTGAAAAATCCATTTCTTCAAAAAAATTCGATTTTACTCGAAACACGATTGAATAAAAAGATGAATAAATAAATACCGATATTTGATTTCAGGCATTAAAATTATATTTTGAGCATGTTAAATATATTTTTTTAAATAAAACAAGAATGGCACGATTGAAAAAACATTTTTCCATATTATACTATTATACGCAGCACAATCAATCAGAACGGCATAACAGCCGGCTATCCGGAGGCTCGATGGAACAGACAAAAGTCACGCAGAAAATGATCGCGGAGCTCGCAGGCGTATCCCGCAGCATGGTATCTCTCGTCGTCAACAACTCTCAGAAACCGATTCACAGGGAGACGCGGGAGAGAATTCTTGCCATTGTGGAACGATACGGCTACAAAGTCAATCCGCTGGCCCTGCAGCTCCGTTCCGGGAAAAGCCGCTTCGTGAACATCGTGGTCTCCAAAGACAGCGGTTATCAGGTCCAGCGCATGATCGAACACCTCGAAGAACGGCTGAGCCGGAACGGATACCTGGTGCTGCTCTCCCGGATCAATCCGCATGCCGAGGATGCGCCGAGCGTGCTGCGCGCCTTCATGGGCTTCGACTTCGCCGGAACCATCGTGCTCGATCATCTGTTCTGCGGTTATGAGCAGAACGCCCCGGTCACGCTGGCCCGGCAGATCAACCGCTACCGGAACGTCATCTTCCTGAACCGGCTGCCGGTGCGCATGAAGCACAATTTCGTCCCCATCGACTACGGCCGCGGCGTCCGCGAGGCGGTCCGCCATCTGCATGCCGCCGGACGGAAACGCATCTTCCTTGCGGTTAACGACCTGGACAACGGCCCGGCCCGTGGCCGGCTGGAAGGCTTCAAGGAAGGGCTCGCCGATGTCGGCGTCAAATTCCAGCGGGAGTCCTGCTGGAATGCGGACGAGTTCGGCCTGAGCTACGCGACCGAGGAGTACCGCATCCCGCGTTCCGCCCGGATCTACGAGGAGCTTGTCGTGAACCGCAAAGCGGACGCGATCATCGCCCACAACGACTTCTGGGCCGCGCCGCTGATCAAATACCTGAAAAAGCAGCAGGTCCGGGTTCCGGGCGACGTGGCGGTTGTCGGCTATGAAAACATCAGGCCGCTCTGCTTCGCCTGCGATCCCGAGCTCAGCAGCATCAGCCTCAATATCGAGCTGCTGGCGGACGAGCTGGTCAGACTCCTGCTCGCCGGGCTTCGGGACGGGGAGCTGCCGGAGCAGCCGCCGGTCCGGACCCGTTTCATCCCGCGCGAATCGGCATAGACCGATTCATCCACGCGTATGGCAGGAACGGTATTTGCATTCCCGCTTCTCCAGCGGTATATTGAACGGGGCTGGTCATGAACGTCTACACCCGCCCCGAATTCCGGCGGCGCGGACTGGCCACGGAGGTGCAGAAACTCATGATCGCCGATGTAAAGACGCTCGGCCTCTCCAATCTGGAGCTCGGTGCAGCGGACCAGGGGGCGCCGGTCTGCCGGAAGCTCGGCTTCGGCGCCGAAAGCCCGGGTCTGCTCGCCATGGAGCTGAAGCTGCAACCCGTCACCGTCCCAGCCCGGAAAGGAGCTCCACCGTGCGCGGTCCGAGCCGGCCTCCGGGGAAAATTCCCGCATTGAAGGTGACCGCGCCGCCGCTGCCGCAATAGAGCGCCTGCGTGCGCGACAGGGTTTCCCGCGAATAGAGCGGCAGCTCCATCTCCCCCGGCCGCAGCAGCGCCGGATCCCGGAACAGCGACGGCCCGTCTCCCAGCACGGCGGCGGCGGAATTCAGATGTCCCCAGAACGCATCCGTCGAAACCAGCAGATGCGGCGTCACTCCGGTCCCGGCATTGACGCACTCCTCTTCGGGGCAGACCGGCGCATTCGTGAAAGGGCCGAGAAACGGGCGCCCGGTAGCCGGGTCGAGCAGAACCGCCTCGCCCGCGAAATAATCGAAACCGTCCCGGAACGGCCGGGTATGCCCGATGCAGTAACAGCCGTCATTGAAGGTCAGCAGCGCGCCGGGATTACCCGCCTGCACCGCCTGCCGGTAAAGCGGGTAATCCAGCAGATCGTGATGAAAACAGTTCCAGTCGTAACAGCCGTCGAACCACCACCCGGAAATCAACTCCCCGTACCGGAGGCTCCAATACCGGATCGCTTCGCTCCAGCGCTCCTGAAAACGACGCTGGTCGGTACCATCCGCAGAGTTCCAGCCGAACCCGGCATGCAGTGCCGTGTTGCCGCGGATTTCGCAGGGCAGATAGGCGATCATCCGTTTTCCGCGTTTCGCCAGCGCAGCGGCGATCTCCCCGAACAGGTCGCGCCGGGAACAGCGGCCCGGGCCGGCATATCGGTCGATGACCTCATTGGGAGCGCAGTAAAAGCCCCTGTTCTGCCCGAGCGTGAAGATCAGGTAGTCGGAGGCGCTCCGGTCGAAGTCGTCCAGAAAACCGGCCAGGTCGAACGAATCGACCTGCTCATTCCCCGGAAATTCCGGCAGGTAATGCACCATCAGACCGCGCTTCCCGGACAGCCATGACAACTGTTTCATAGATTCTCCCGATTGATTCGTTGATAAGCCATTATTTTTTATTGCACGCCCCGCCTTTCCCGGCGAGGTGAAGCCGAATGTTGCGGAGAAAGAATGTGACCTTTCCCCGGCGCGGATTCATGCCGATGCGGAACTGCCGGATCTTGCCGGGCGAAAATGATGCGAGCTCAATAAAATTCTCCCGCCATTCGCCACAGGAAGGGGTATAATAGACGTGGTGGCTTTTTCCGGCCTCTCCCTCGCCCTCCACAAGCATGACCAGATTGATGTCCGGTTTCTCCGCAGCCGCCTGTGCGGTTCTGATTTCGAATGAAAATCCGAGTGTTCCCTCCGGAAAGCCGTCGGGCAGCACAAATTCCGGATAGACCCAGCGATCGGTGTCCGGCGGGAATTCAACGTCGAACCGGACGGCCTTCTCCCGTTCGTCCCACGCAATCGTCATCGCGCCGGAGCTGTTCTTACGCCATCGGACCGGATCGCCGGAACCGGGCAGCAGCGGTGTTTCGGCGACGGGAGCCGATACGACGACCGGAAGCACAAGCCGGCTGATGCGGCGGCCGTTGAAAAGACCGCCGAAAACAAGCTCGTGACGACCGGCCGGCAGCCCGGCGGGTAAACGCAGCTCAAACTCCTTCTCCTCAAAGGGGGCCAGTTCGATCGCTCCGGGAAGTCCGGACGGAACGGCGCCTTCGACGGCCACGACACCGCGCTTGTTCTCTTCGCTGAAGTTCGCAACCCGCAGCTTTACCTTGCGCTCCTTCGCCCCGGCGGACAGCAGCAGGAGATTTTTCCTGACTCCGACGGTGAACTCTTCGGAGGGAACTACGCTCAGAACAACGCTTTTGTCGAGCCCGCTCATCCGAGCCCCGACTGCGCCGGTTCCGACCGGCGGCGTCCTGACCGGAATATCGCCCCCCCCTGACAGATAAGCCGGAAAGCGGGTCGCGGTCAGCGAAAGCCGGCCGTCTTCCGGCGAGACGGTTTCCGACATGCCGAAAAGATCGGTCAGTACGGCGGAGCGCGATGCCGGAATTGCGAACGTTCTCCGGAATTCATGCACCGGCCGGATGCCGCCCACCGGGTCCGGGGCGGTGCGATCCAGCTCGGACTCGCTCCAGAACGCAAGCGTCTGCGAACCGTCCGGCTGCCGAAAAAGAAATGCACGGATGCCGGATCCGAGGTCGGGTTCTCCGAGAAACTGCGCCGCCGCCAGCTGATCGGTCAGCGTGGCGAATGCGGCAAAAGCGGGCCTGACCGATCCGTCGCGCCGTATCATGCCCCACTCCTTCCGGCCGTGCTTCTCATTCATCGGCGGCAGGACGAAGGTGAAGGTGCGGGCCGCGCCGAGGCTCCGGAGCAGAATCTGCGACTTCGGCACGAATTCCGCCCAGACCATCTCCTGCTCCGGCGACTGGACGCGGTTGGAGCTGCCGGGAAGCGCTTCCGCAGCGCTGCCCTCCGCATAAGTGCCGTTTTCGGTAACCCACAGCCGCATATCGGCTGCGCCGTGCTGTGCGAGAAGCCTCCGCCAATCGGCGACAATGGCGGGATAATCCCTCAGCTGATCGTAGATGTGGATATTGAAGATGTCGAAATATTCCGCCAGGTCATTCCGAAGGATATCATCGGGAAACGCATTGACCGCCAGCGAATTGACGGCGAATCCGCCGTTGACGACGGGAATTCCGGGGTCGCCGGCCTTGAAACCGAGAAAAGCCGCCTTAGCCGCGGCGGCGAACTCCCACGTCGTCCCGTCCCAGTAACCGGTGTCGGGTTCGTTCCAGAACTCCCAGGCGGAGACCTGCCCCCGGAATGTCTCCGCAAGCTTCTTCGCAAACCGGTAGACCGCCGCCAGGTCGCGCCCGTACTTGCGGCCCGGAACCCGCGCCCACGGCGCAAGATCGTGCCAGACGGCGGTACAGCCGATTCCGGCTCCGGCCAGCAGCCGGGGCGCCAGTCCGTAAAATTCCCAGTCATAGACGCCGGGGCGCGGCTCCGCACGGTCCTGATGGATGCGTTCACGGAGGAAATTCAGCCCGGCCAGCCCGGCCA